>Ga0208297_1000726_pt1 | contig 51723 bp, 32 predicted proteins | sample LMS_cellobiose_e_FD_187367 | JGI IMG/M metagenome (GOLD analysis project Ga0208297, IMG submission 187367) | Rumen-fistulated moose microbial communities from Alaska, USA - LMS_cellobiose_enrichment (SPAdes) (version 2) | ecosystem: Host-associated > Mammals > Digestive system > Stomach > Rumen... | reverse complement strand
AGCTGTGTCTTTTTACCTCAACTCCGAGGACTCTCCGCCGTAATTTAGTTGCTGTTTTTGCCGTCTTTTTCATCGTTTTCATCCTATCCCAAGTTCAGCTCTCACCCACAAAATTTCCCGAAGCCCCGAAAAAAGATCTTCCACGGGATCTATATCCACGATTTCGGTTCCGGGCGGCCGATCCCGGACTGCCGCAATTGTGTGCCCATGGAGGTGTTCCGGAAAAGCGTCGAAACCGTCTGCGAGCAGACTTGCAGCGGGATCCTGGACGGGATCATTCTCCCGCAGGCCGCGTATTTCAGCTTCCCCAGCCACCGGGAGCACGTCAAGTTCCTGAAGGAGTACGTCGACTGGGCGGACGGAACCATGACGGAACTGTAGGGCCGGACCGACCGCCACCCGTGGTGACAGGCTCACTTTTTGAGCCGAGCGCTTGCAATTCAGGGGAAAAAGGTGTATGTTAACAAAATATATCTTCCCTTGATCGTTCGACAAAAACAGTCCGGCTCGGGGGGCAGGGGAAGGGGCCGTTAATTCTGGATGTCGTCATGATTGCTGTTCAGGTATTCTGCTTGTTGTCGCTTCTGCTTGTTGTCGGCAAGATACTGCGCGTCGGTGTGCCGCTGCTGCAGAAACTTTATCTGCCGAGCGCGGTGATCGGAGGCGTCATCGCGCTCGTCGTGATCCAGCTCTTTCCGGGATCGGTCGACCGGGAATTGGTCTCGATCGCAGGGCGGATCCCGGGATTTCTGATCAATGTGGTTTTCGCATCCCTTTTTCTCGGGATGGCGACGCCGAAAGCGGGGGAAATGCTGAGACTCGCATTCCCTCAGCTCTGCTTCGGGCAGATCCTCGCCTGGGGACAATATGTGCTCGGGCTGGGGATCACCGGTTTCCTGCTCGTACCGCTGTTCGGAGTGCATCCCGCCTTCGGCAATCTGCTGGAGATCGGCTTTCAGGGCGGGCACGGCACCGTCGGCGGCATGACTTCGGTTTTCGAGAACTTCGACTGGCGTGACGGCATCGCGCTCGGGTACACGGTCGCCACCGCGGGGATGATCATTGCGGTCATCGTCGGCATGATCCTGATCAACTGGGCGACCCGCAAGGGTTACATCGTCTGCGCCGAACGGAGGGACGGTTTCGACGCATTCCATCGGCGGGGCATCTACCGCCGTGCCGAACAGCCGGCCGCCGGACGGCAGACCGTGCTCAGCGATTCCATCGACTCCCTCGGTTGGCACTGTGCGCTGGTTGGGCTGGCAATCGGGCTCGGGTACCTGATCCTGCGCGGACTCCAGCTCGGCGAAGCATACTGCCTGCCCGGTGCGAAGGTTCGCGTTTTTTCCGGATTCCCGCTGTTTCCGCTCTGCATGGTGGCGGGGCTGCTGATCCAGCTTTTTGCCCGCAAGGTACGGGTCGACGCGCTGATCGATCGCGGGCAGATGCAGCGGATCGCGGGAGCTTCCCTCGATTTTCTGGTGGTGGCGGCGGTCGCGACGATCCGGATCGAGGTCGTGGTGCGGAACTGGCTGCCGTTGACGATACTGATCGTTTCCGGGACGGCGCTGTCGGTCCTGATGGTGATCTTTGTCGCGCCGAGGCTCTTTCGCTCCGGGTGGTTCGAGCGGGCGATCTCGGACTTCGGTCAGTCCCTCGGCGTTACCGCGACCGGATTGCTGCTGCTGCGCACGGTCGATCCGGAAAACCGCAGCGGCGCGGCCGAATCATTCGGATGCAAACAGCTCCTTCATGAACCCTTCATGGGCGGCGGCATCTGCACCGCGCTCGCTTTGACGCTGGTTTTCACGATCGGCTGGTTCAAAGTCTTCATCGGTTCGCTGGTGCTGCTCCTCGTCTGGAGCCTGACCACGGCGGTGATCATATTCCGCAACCGCCGTTGAACCGGTGGCGGCCATAAAGTTGCATCTTTGTGTGTTTCCTGCTTGAAAAATGGCCTTCGCATGCTATATTATGGACTCACACCAGTTATGGAATGAACAAAAAAATTTGGAGGATCTTATGAAAAAACACTTTCCCATCTTCTCGCTTTTCGCCGCGGCGGTCTGCTGCGCGGCGCTTTGCGGGTGCGCGGCGGCGCAGCCCCGCATCACCCAGGTCGCCATCATCGACACTCTGCTGGGAGGAATGTACGACGGCTCCGCCACGGTCGGACAGCTCAAATCCTGGGGCGATCTCGGGATCGGCACCATGCACCGGCTGGACGGCGAGATGCTGGTGGTGGACGGCGTGGTCTATCAGGTGAAATACGACGGTTCGGTGAACCGTCCGGGCGATTCGGAAACGATCCCCTTCGCCACCGTGGTCAATTTCATTCCCTCCAAGCGGATACCGCTGAAGAACATCAAATCCTTCAAGGAGTTCGAAAAGCAGATCCCGCGGTACATCGCCAACCGGAACGTGCCCGTCGCGGTCCGTTTTACCGGCAAGTTTTCCTTCATGCACACCCGTTCCGTCGAGCGGCAGAAGAAACCTTACCGGCCCCTGATCGAAGCCTCCAGGAATCAGGCCGAATTCAAATTCAAGAACATCTCGGGGGACATGGTCGGCTTCCTGTTCCCCAAATACGTCAAGGGGATGAACGTTCCCGGCTGGCATCTGCATTTCATCGACAAGGACCGCCGCTGCGGCGGGCACATCCTGGATTTCTCCTTGTCCGACGGTGAACTGGCGATCTGCGAGATCTACGACTTCCGGGCGGTCTTCCCGGCCGGATCCGACCATCTGGCGAAGCTGGATCTGAACAAGGATCGCGGTCAGGAACTCAAAAAAGTGGAGTCCTCCCGCGAATAACCGCGCCCGAGGGCGAAGTGGCGACGAGCAGTAAGGGGGCGTTGGATCCGCCGCAGGCGGGCCGATGCTCACGCTGTAATCAAAGAGAAGCTTCTAACTCAACGTTGGTCGGAGCCCTTCCCGCACCGAAAAGGTCGGCGGTCGTTTCACCCTCAAGCCGGGGCGCCCCGGAAAAAATGGGGGCGAGGGGGAAGAAAAACGCCTATGCGGTTTGCTTCCCCCCCCGCCCCACGCGCTGAAAAACGTCTGCAGAGCATTCATTTTCCCAACAGAGGGATCTCCCGACTCGATGCAGAAAGCCCCCCGTGAAAAACGGGGCAGGGGAGGGGGCCTTGGGGCGGCCTCAGAACTTGGTTTCCCACGAGGGGCCGGCTTCCCTGGTGAGGTGCTGTATTTCCCCCGTCACCGCGGTGAGGTCGCAGCGGTCGAGCTTCAAGTTCCACACGAAACGGAGCTCCATGGGGCAGTCGCCCGCCACCGTTCCCGAAATGTGGCTCAGTTCGATATCGCTGAGGATCGAGGCGGCGTTTCCGGAAAGAAGGATGGGCTGCCCCGCTTCGATGCGGAGATCTTCGAAGGAAAGGCGGCGGATCCCCCGCAGCGAGATCCCGTCTTCGCAGACCACCGAGATGGGGCGGCGGCCGCACTCGATGTCGAAGTTCCGGAAACTGATGTCACTGATGTCGGCGTAGCCGGTGCAGTTTTTCCGCAAATAGCGGTGGGGGTGTTGGCAGAGGATCCCGTTCCCCCGGCAGTGGAAGACGATGTTGCTGAATTTGCAGTGGCGGATCGTGTCGTCGCTGGGGCATCCGATCCGGATCCCCTGACAGGGGCTGTTCAAGACGCAGTTGCTCACCAGCACGTTTTCGCAGACGGCGGGCGTTTCCAGCTTCCGGCGGATGGCCCGCAAAATGAGGCAGTCGTCGCCCGTTTTGAAGAAGCTGTTGGTGACGGTCACGTTCCTGCATCCGTCGATGTCGATCCCGTCGTTGTTGATCATCTGCTGACAGCCGACGATGCGGATCCTGTCGATGAAGACGTCGGAACAGGCGCTGAGCCACATGGTCCAGCCGGGGGAGTCGATGAAGGAGACCCCTTCCAGCCGGACGTTCCGGCAGTTGAAGAACTGGACCATCCGCGTCCGGGGGTGGGGCGGCTTGGCGAAGAAACTTCCTTCGGGAACGTTCCGGTCGTAGAACATGGGCCCCTGGCCGTCGATCGAGCCTGCTCCGGTGATGGCGATATCCTCCGCATCGGCGGCCCCGATGAAGCATTTCCGGCTCCCTTCCGGCGTCACGGGCTGTTCGGGATGGACGAAATCGTCGTAGTCCTGCCAGTTCGGACTGCCGAGAAGGACGGCTCCGGCATCCAGATGCAGTTCCACATGGCTTTTCAGCCAGATCGTCCCGGAGTCGTAGACTCCCGCTTCGAGGGTGACGACTCCGCCCCCGGCGGCGCTTACGGCGTCGACGGCCCGCTGGATGGCCGCCCCCGTCTTTTCACTTACCGTAATATTCACGAAAGGAGCCTCCCGATCACTTCAGCACCAACGTTCCGTAGCGGTCCTTGTTGTGGAAACTGCCGAAGGTGGGCAGCCACATGGACTGTTCCCAGTGCCTTGTCCCCCGTGCGTCCACGTAGCGGTGGTTCCGGGCGAAGTTGGTGGTGTAGGCTCCCTGCGCCGGAGGCGCGGTCAGTTTCAGCACGGAAAGCGGGATGGCGATCTCGCCGCACCAGACCTCCTTCGAACAGGTCGTGGCGAACTTCACCCCTTCGCACTGCCACTTGAGGGCGGTGTTCAGATTCCTCTTGTCGCGCCACTCGGCGTCGAAGAGGGCGTTGTCCGGGGCGAGGATGAACTGGAAACGCTGGTCGTCCTTTCCGGCGAAGAAGAGTTCCACGCTTTCGTAGTCCCACAGATAGCCGTCCCGGCGGCCCAAGTCGGCGGGGAGCTTCGCGATCTTCGCGTTCTCCTTCGGGATCTCCGCGACGACGGCGATGTAGAGGAACTTGCCGTCATGACGGAACTTCATGGCGGTCTTGGACTTCACCTTGTAGACGTTGTAGCTGTCGCAGAAGCCGTCGATGACGGCGGCGTTCTTCCACTCGTCCGCGCCGACCTTGCCGTCGATCACGGGGGCGGCGCCGCGGGGAACTTCGATCTTGGAGGCCTTCACGGATCTGATGCCCCGGAACATCCGGCTGTTGCTCTCGAAGGGCAGGTAGCCCTCGAGGGTCTTCTTGGCGCGGGCGTGGTAGGGCTCCTTGCCCTCGGTCTCCTTGACGGCCCTGCGGAGCAGGCCCATCATCCGGTCCACGAACTGGGGCGGATAGACCTTCGTCCAGCACACCTCCCAGTCCCAGACGTTCTTTTCCTTGAGCCGGTAGCAGCCCAGGACCCAAGTCTTTTCCATTTCGTCGTAGAATTCACGCATGGTTTTTGCCGCGGGGCCGTAGAAGTCCGGGTAGAACCGGTCGAGTTCGGCCTCCACGTCGAAATCGGCATCCCACATGAGCTTCATGGAAATGTAGAGATTGAGGCTGTCGTACATCCAGTCGGCCCAGCTCTTCACGCCCACGCCGGTGCCGGCCACGTCCGCAAGTTCGATGACCCGGCCCGAGACCTGGTTCCGGTCCAGCAGGTAGATTTCCTTGAGCTGGCGGGGGAAGACCGAGGGCGCGCCGTAGATGCCCCGGTGGTAGCGGGTGGCGTTCCAGTATTCCCAGACGTAGAGGGCGGCTCCTGTGACCCGCCATTCGTCGATGAGTTCCCGCCAGGGGATCTTGTAGTCGTTGCCGCCCCGGGTCAGCGCCCCGTAGCAGAGGGTCACGGCCACGTTGGGGAGCAAGGCGAAATCGGGCCGCCGGAGATAGTCCGCGTAGGCGCAGCACTTGACGAATTTCCCCGGACACTCCTTCGCCACCACGGCGGCCACCTTGTTGACGAAGCCCCACACCGCGTTGGAATGGAGCCCGGGCTTCCCCTTCTTTTCACTGACTTCGGCGGAGCATTTCGGGCAGCGGCAGTAGAAGAGGTCGTTGCTGTCGCCTGGCATGATGCTGACGAACTTGGCGCCCGGACGTTTCCGAAAATACTCCACCGCCCACTTGCCCGCCTCGCGGATCACGTCGGGATTGGTCAGACAGAGATGGGTGCCGGAGTCGCCGCCGATCTTGCGCTTGCCGTCGGGCTGGAGCGCGAAGTATTCGGGGTGGTCCTTGCCGAACTTCGCCGGGAAGTCTGCCAACGAGTGCATGCCGATGGGATCGGGGGCGGAACCCCCCAGACGGTTGCGGCGCTGCCAGACGACCACGTCGCGGGCGGGAATGTCCGGATCCTTGCTGATGTCGTAGAAGAGGGCCCGGCAGTCGTAGGGGGGCGCTCCGGTCTTGAAGAAGTTGCCGATGGAAACGTTTTTATGCTGAGGCGCCACCGTTCCCAGCTTGCCCGGCCAGTACCAGCGGCAGTTGAAGACCCGTTCCAGAAATTCGTAGGCGGCGCTGAGGGTCCCCAGGGGGATGGTCCCCCGTGAAACGATGTTGGCGAGCGTGACGCCGGGCTTGTCGCCGCCGGAGATGATGACGGCGTTCCCAACCCGTGCGACGACCCAGTTTTCCGGCGGAATCATGGCGGGGGTGACGCCGTACTTTTCGGCGAGGCTCGTACCGCCGATCCAGAGGGCGGTCCCCTCCTTATAGCTGGCATCGGTGACGATCTGCGGCTTCTTCCCCGTCATGAGGAAGATATGCTCCTGGATCTCCTTCGCGGCGTAGGCGGCGATGGCATCGTTCCCGGCGGGAACGACGATCTTGAACTGGGGGACTCCGTCCTTGATGAGGACGAGGGGGCCTTTGTTGAGGAGCAGGGGGGCGGTCCCCAGACTGTCGCCGGGGGCGTGGACCAGACCGGAAGCTTCGGCATAGAAGAGTTTCACTTCATCGACGATGATGCGGTTGTTGTCCTTCGTCTCCTGCTTGAGGGTGAAGCCCACGTTGACGTTTTCGATGCCCGCAAGGGGCGGGATCTGGAAGTTGAGCTCCACATCCTCCCACTTCCCCGTGAGCTTCGCGGGAGTCTGGACGGCGCGGCCGGACATGAACTTGTTGCCGTTGCCGAAGACCCGGTAGCCGACGCTCAGGGACGCGATGCCGGAAATGCGTTTGATCTTCGCCCTGAGGACCAGGTTTTTCCCCGCGAGGGCCCGGGCCTTGTCGCCGAAGATATAGAAATACTGTCCGGCCACGGTGTGCTTTTTGCCCTTGATCTCCCGGCCGTCCACGGCCAGCGCCGGGGCCTGCTTGACGAAGACGTCGTCGGAGCGCTGGACCCCTTTCAGGCTCTTCATGTAGGACTTGTAGTCCACCGCGAGCTTTTCGGCGGCCCCGAGGGCGGCCGACAGCGCACACGCTAAAATCAGCGCTGTGATTCTGAACATGTTTTTTTCCTTTCGTTATACTGTGTTGGGGAGGAATGATGTCAAAGCTGTTCCTGGACCTTCACGGTTTTTCCGGTCTTCAGGCTTTCCACCATGGCCGCGCCGATGAGCACCGCCTGGATCCCGTCCTCCAGCGTGGGGAGGGCGGGATCCGGAGGCACGGAAAACAGCCTGGTGAAAATGTTCTCGTCCGCTCCGCCGTGGCTGCCTTCGCCGCGGGGGATCTCCACCGTTTCCGCGGTCCCCTTGCCGAAGCGGCAGAGGGTGAGGGTCTGCTGCGTGATGATGTCGGTGTCGTGGACGCTGCCCTTTTCGCGGATGTCCCTGAAGTAGACGCTCCGGGCCTCGATGCGTCCCGTTTCGCCCTCGATCTGGATGATCTCGCCCTCGTACTGGGCGTGGGCGCAGACGGAGTAACTGCAGATGACGCCGTTTTCGAACCGGATCACGCCCGCATAATCGTCCTCGATGTCGATGTCGGGCGACCAGATGCAGAGGTCGGGGGTGTAGATGGCATCGGAGGTGAAAAGTTCCTTGTCATATTCGAAGAAGTCCGGGCACACATCCTTGTACCGACACTCGTGACAGCGCACGCCTTCGTACTTGTGGGGATTTTTCTGCCCGTGATAGGAAAGCGCCCCCATGGCGGTGACCTCCGCCGCCCGGGAGTCGAGGAGAAAGTTCATCTTGTCGAAGTGGTGACAGCTCTTGTGGAGCTCCAGGCCGTTGGAGCAGGCCCGGCGGCTGTTCCAGCGGCGGAAGTAACTGGTGCCGTGCCGCCGGTCCAGCAGTTCCGAATACTCCATGCGCAGCACCCGGCCTATGACGCCCTCGTCGAGCATGGACTTGAGCTTCACCGTGAGGGGGCCGTAGCGGGCGTTGTGGCTGGTGACGGCGAAGACTTCCGGATTGCGGGAGCGGGCGTCCCGGATCTTCCGGCACTGTTCCGCGTTGATGCAGAGGGGCTTTTCGGAGACCACCGCGATCTTCCGGTCCATCGCCCGGATCACGTATTCCGCATGGGTCGCATCCATCGTGGTGACGATGACCAGTTCGGGCCGGGCTTCGTCGCACATCGCGTCGAAGTCGGTGAAGCAGGGCAGTTGCAGATCGAATTTCTGACAGAAGCCCTTCATCTTGCCCGGATCGATGTCGAAAAGCGCCACGAATTCGTGGAGACCTTTCAGCTTTTCGGAGCGCCGCAGGACGCTTACAAAAGCGCTGACCCGGCTGCTGGCTCCCACCAAAGCGATTCTTGCCATGATACGAATTTCCTTTCCTTATTCGGGTCCCGGCGCTTTGCCGGGACGCAGTTTTATTCCTTCAGGAGAATGACCCCCTCCGGCACTTCGATTTCCTCTTCCTTCCCGTTCCGGACGATCACCGCCCGGGAGGGGGCTTTGTCCCACCAGCGGATATTGAGGAGCGCCGCCTCGCGGGAGCCGTCGGCGCGCTCCCGGACGCAGAAGTTCACATCCTCGTTGGCTCTGACGTACAGCGTCTTCATTTCTTCGGCGCACGCTTTTTCCGCGATCTCCCTCATGGCCTCTTCGTAGCCCTGCCGGAATTCCTCTTCCGCAGGATAGGCGTCCGAGGCGAAAAAGAGCACTTCGCCCCTGCCGCACTTCCGGCGCGAGACGCCGGATCTTTCGCGCCAATCCGGGCCCAGAAGCGCATCGAGGGCGGGATCCGACTCGTATTCCGGAACTCCGTTGTGGATCGATGAACGCGACAGATGCCGCCGCGACAGCAGCAGCGTGCCGCCCTGTTCCACGTAACGGAGCATCTTTTCCCCGTCCCCTTTTTCGAAGGTGTGCCACCCGAGGAAGATGACGCAGCGGTAACTGCTCCAGTCCCCTTCGAAGGGGAGCAGGTCCGCGGGACCGTAAGGGGTCCCCGTGTACCACCCCTGAGGCTCCGCGGGGCAGGGACAGCGGCTGATGCCGGCAAGACGGCTCCGGGGAAAGAAGAGCTTCAGGAGATCGAAACTTTCTTCCGCCGGACCGAATTTCCACTCTTCGCCTCTTCTGTACCACACGGGGGCGGAGCGGGAAAAACAGCTCCAGCCGTCGTAGCGCCCCTGGATGCAGGCGATGGGGACTACGAGGCGGCCCCGGCGGGGATGGGATTCCATGAAGCGCCGGAATTTCGTGTGGACTTCACGGTGACGGCGGCAGTTTTCGCTGAAGCGGTCGTACTCCGCGTAACCCTTCTCCATGCGGTAGAGCCCCTCTTCGGTGTTGATCCGCGTGACGCCCTGGAGCCAGCAGGCGGCGAGGGAAAGGAAGTAGCGTTCCGCGTGTTCCGGGGTGTCGTGAGGCGTGGAGCCCCACTGCAGCGCCAGATGGGCGCCGCAGCCGTCGGCTCCGTAAGCCTTCGACGCGCCCCGCAGGGCCGAAAGGACCAGTTCTTCGGGGCCGTACATCTGCTCGGCCATGAGGAGTTCGTAGCCCGCCTGAAAGAAGTAGCGGAAGAGGACGGAAGGCCCCGAGTGACGGGTGGACTCCCCCTTCGCCTCCCGGAGGTTCCGGACGAAGGCTTCGGCGGCCTCCTTCATGTTCCGGCAGTCCGTGGGATCGAAGAACCACCAGCTTTCGTTCCCGCGGCGCTTGGGCCGCACACGGGGCTGGATGCCTCCCGCGTCCACGGACCGGGAGAGGATGTCCGCCATGGGTTCGGGGAGCGGTTCCGGCTTCCACAGCCGGTTGTTCCAGTAATCGAAGGCCCCGTCGTTCTCGTGGGCCTGCCGCCCCAGATAGCCGGGACCGGCGAGGAGTTCGTCGGGGGGATTGGCGTTGCGGCCGGGGAGCTCCCGGCCGTCCACCATGCAGGAGTAGGCGATCCCCAGCTTCTGAAGCAGGGGGATGACGGTCCGCCAGATATCGGGATCCATCCACCGTCCCCCGCCCCAGCGGTAGGAGTGGCGGAAACAGACCGCGTTGCCGATGTCGTGCGAAAGATACCACTCGAGAAAACGGACCATGTCTTCGGGCGTCTGCCGGACGTACACGGTATCCCCGGTGGAAAGGTAAATGGTGTCCGCGTCGGCGAAGGCAGGGACGCGCCGGAGTGTGCAGGACTCCCGGTTCCCCGGACTTTCGAAGGCGATCTCCTCTTCCTCCGACGCAGGGGGCGGCAGTTCCAGCACGTCGAGCCCCGGTTCGGGAAAGGTGAAGGTGCGCCCCGCGGCACTGACGCGGACTCCCGGCGCGGCGGTCCGGATGAGGAATCTTGCGGGGCTCCCTTCCTTCACGAACTCCGGCGCGGCGACGAGTTCGAAGTCGTGATTTCCGTATTCCAGAAGTTCCAGTTGCTGGAAGACGAAGCCCACGGCGGCGGGGTAGTCGTTCTTGAAGCGGAACGTGACCCGGTGTTTCCCCGGCGCGAGGGGGCTGCAGGGGATCTCGAAGTCCGGACGGCGGACGATGGAGGTGTACATTTCGCCGTCGAAGACCTGTTTCTCATCGACTTTGCACTCGAATTCGATCCACTCCCGGCGGGAGATGTTGGCCGCCGCGTAGCAGAATTCCCGTTCCCGGTGCTGCTGGCGCTCGAGGGGGGGGAGGATGCTCTCCTCCTCCCCCCGTGCGACGAGTTTCGGGGAGCCGAGGAGCAGCGTCCCTTCGCACTGCCCGACGAAGATGTGGACCACGCAGCTTGCCCCATCGGCGGGCATGGTGAAACGCTTTTCGAGCACTGTCCACGGGGCGGAGCCCGCGGGCGTCGTCAGGCGGTGGAGTTCGTCGGGGGGATCGAAGACGTCGTCCGGATGGCGGCCGGGCCGGATCCGGCGGATCTCCAGCTCCGCTCCGGCCCAACTGCCGGGGGAGGAGGAAAAATTTTCGCGCTTGACGGGGAGCTGAAAGGTGTACTCCGCTCCGGCTTGGAAGGTCCCTTGCTTGAGTTTGATCCACGCTTCCCGGTCGTAGGGCTCCTTCCGGCAATCGAAGCGGAGCGCGAAAGCCTCGTGCCAGGTGTCGCGGGAGTCCAGCGCGTCGTCGATGCACTGGGAGATGCTGTAGGGGCTCCCCGCCTCGCGCCGCCACTTCCAGAAGTAATCCGGCTCCCCGGCGAAGCGGAGCGCGCAAGTCACGGGAAACTCCCTTGCGGGAACTTCGAAATCGAAGCTGAAGGAGCCGCGGACGGGCACATAGAAGCTCCTGTCGCCCGTGGGGCGGTGAAAAAGAACGGTCCGTTCGAAATAGCGCATCGGCAAGGCTTCCTCCTGTTGTCTTTCCGTTAATATAGACGCGGGCGGCCGATAAGTCAAGAGGGAGGAAAGGGCAAAAATCCTTTTTCGGTGTCGGCGGCGGCTCGAAAGGTTTTTCGTTTTTGCGTCCTTTGTTTGGCAAAAAAGCGTTTTTCTGCGTCTGCGGACTTTTCTTTTGCCGGAAGAGGGGATATATTAGGCAGTTGAAGGCGCTCGAACAACCAAACACGGAGGATCGAACTCATGCGCAGCGGAAAACTCGTCGTGGCCCAGATCGGAGCCGGAAAGTTCGCCGAATATCAGGACCTGCCCAATATCTCTTCTTTGCCTCAGCTGGCGTTGAAATGGATCTGCGACCTGGACCGGGCGCGGGCGGAGGAGCTGGGGGCGCGATTCGGCGCCGAAAAGGTCACCTCGGACTTCCGCGAAGTCTGCGCCGACCCCGAGGTGGACCTGATCAAGATCGCCACCTCCCACGAGATCCATCTGCCCATCATCGAGTGCGCCGCCGCCGCGGGGAAGCACATCTTCTGCGAAAAGCCCATGGCCATGCGGGACGAAGAGGCGTGGAAGATCATGAAGGCGGTCCGGAAGAATCACGTCAAGCTCTGCGTCGATCTGAACCGCCGCATGTCCCCGGCGCTCCAGGCGCTGAAAAAGAGCGTGTACGACCATCTGGCGAATCCCCGCCACTTCCCCTGGCGCTACATCGAGACGCGCCGGGAGCCGCTGCCCGAGGAGGAGTTCAAGCACCTCCTCATCCGGATCCAGGACGAAAGCAGCTCCTACGGGCTCCAGCACGTGGATCCCCTCATCGGCGGCGGGGAGATCATCGGCGAATCGGTCCACTGGCTGGACGTGGCCTGCTGGTTCTTCGCCCCCGCCCGCCCCGTGGAGATCACCGCCTGGGGCTCCAGCCGTCTTTCCCACGGCATCAATCTGAAATTCAGCACCGGGGACGACATGACGCTGACCTTCAGCTGTTCCGGGACTTTCGACTACCCCAAGGAGCTCTTCGAAGTGACCGCCGGGAACGCCCTGTTCCGCAGCGAATTCTTCGTCGAGAACACCGTCTACGGGGTGCCGGGAGCGGAAAAGCCCGAATACTTCCCCATGAAGCACTACTCGGGGGCGATAAAGGCCGAGGGCTTCGCCGCCTACATCGCCAAGTACCGCGAACGGGTCTCCGGATTCGGGGGCAACCAGAAGGAGATCGAGACTTCGCATCCCTTCGAGGTGGACAAGGGGCACTTGAACATGTGGAAGGCTTTTACGCAAGCCATCCTCGAAGACCGGCCTTCGCCCTGCGACGAGCTGGCGGGGTTCCAGTCCACCTACCTGGCCCAGCTGGCGATCCGCGCCATCGAGTGCCGCCAGACCCTGCCCGTTCCCGTGGAGCGCTTCGTTCCGGCGATCTTCCTGCGCTGAAAAGGTTTTTTTGCCCCGGAGAATTCGGGATATCCGGTTGAAAAAGCCACGGGTGTGTGCTATATTATCCGCAAGGCTGGAAGGAGCCTTTCCCAAGGTGAAACAAGGAAGTGTGGACTTTATGGACAAAAGAAGCGCCGCCCGGTTCGAGGGGCTGACTTTGCTGTCGGCTTCGGAACGACGTTACCCCAAATCCCCCGACGAGGCGAGACTCGAGGTCTTCGACAACGTCTACGCCGACCGGGATTACGAGATCGAGTTCGACTGTCCCGAATTCACCTCGCTCTGCCCCGTCACGGGCCAGCCGGATTTCGGGCACATCGTGCTCCGCTATATCCCCGACAAGAGCTGCATCGAGAGCAAGTCGCTCAAGCTTTTTCTCTTTTCGTTCCGCAACGAGAACACCTTTCACGAGGAGGCGGTGAACCGCATCCTCGACGCGGTGGTGGCGGCCTGTTCTCCCCGTCACGCCGTGGTCGAAGGGCATTTCCGTCCCCGGGGCGGCATCGCCATCAACGTCAAAGCCGTTTACGATAAACAAGGATGATCCGTAGAACTATGGAAAGAATCGAATTCATCGAAGGCGGATCCGTCACCTCGGTGCCGGGATTTCTCGCCGCGGGGGTGACCGCCGGGTTCAAACGCTCCGGCGCGCCGGATTTCGCATTGGTCTTTTCCGAAACGCCGGCCAACTTCACCGGGGTCTTCACCAGCTGCACCTTCGCCGCCGCGCCCGTGCTGCTGGACCGGGAAAAGGTCGTCAAAGGCGGCAAGCTCCGCGCCTTCGCCATCAACAGCGGCAACGCCAACGCCTGCACCGGCGAAAAGGGACTCGCCAACGCCCGCAGGAGCTGTGAGATCGCCGGGGCGAAACTGGGGATCCCCGCCGACGAAGTGGCCGTGGCCTCCACCGGGCGCATCGGCGTCCAGATGCCCATGGAACTCATCGAAAAGGGCCTTTCCCTCGCCGTTCCCGCGCTGTCGCCGACGGGCGGTCCCGACGCGGCCAGGGCCATCATGACCACGGACACCGTGCCCAAGGCCGTCGCCCTCCGGGTGACGATCGGCGGGAAAGCCGTGACCATCGGCGCCATGACCAAGGGGGCGGGGATGATCGACCCCAAACTGATCGCACCCCACGCCACCATGCTCTGCTGCATCGCCACCGACGCGGAAGCGGACAACGCGACCCTTGCTTCGCTGCTGCTCCCCTGTGCGCAGGATTCCTTCAACCGGATCACCGTCGACGGCGACATGAGCACCAACGACACGGTGATCCTGATGGCCAACGGCCGCTCCGGGGCGAAGATCGTTTCCGGGACGCCCGAAGCGGAACTTTTCCGCGAAGCGCTGCTGAAGGTCATGCAGACCCTCGCCCGTGCCATGGTCATGGACGGGGAAGGGGCCACCAAGTTCGTGACGATCGAAGTCAAACATGCCCGGAGTCGGGAAGACGCGGTCCTCGCCGCCGAAGCCGTGGCCAACTCCGTGCTGTGCAAGACCGCCTGGTTCGGCAACGATCCCAACTGGGGCCGGGTGGTGGCGGCGCTGGGCTACTCCGGGGCGGTCTTCGACCCGGCGAAGTGCAATATTTATTACAACGCCGTGCCCGTGGTGCGCGACGGCGGCGACGCCGGGACCCCCGAAGAGGAACTGGTCAAGGAGGTCCGGGGCCGGGAGTTCGTCATCACCTGCGACTTCGGCGAAGGGGAAGGGGAATACTGGGTCTGGGCCAGCGACCTTTCCCACGAATATGTCACCATCAACGCTGATTATCATACCTGAGGATCATCATGGAGAAAAAGCAAATCAAGGCTTTGGTCATCACCGGATTCGGACTCAACTGCGAAAACGAGACCGCCGCCGCCTGCAAGCTCGCGGGCATGACGCCGGAAAAGGTCCACCTCAACGACCTCATCGCCGGGAAAAGGACTCTGGCGGAGTTTCAATTCCTCTGCTTCATCGGCGGGTTCTCCTTCGGCGACCATCTGGGGTCCGGCACGGTCTTCGCCAACCGGGTGAAGTTCAAGCTCCAGGACCAGCTGCAGAAGTTCATCGACGACGGGAAACTGGTCATCGGCATCTGCAACGGTTTTCAGACCCTGACCCGGCTGGGCATGGTCCCGGCGCTCCGCGGCGACTACTTTACGCAGGAGGCGGCTCTGGCCCACAACGACAGCGGCGTCTTCCGGGACGACTGGTGCATCCTCAAGGCTGAATCTGCTTCGCCCTGCGTCTTCACCCGCGGTCTGGATCAGTTCCGTCTGCCCCTCCGCCACGGCGAAGGCAAGTTCGTGGCAACGCCCGAAGTCATCGCCGCCATCGAGGCCAACCATCAGGTGGCGCTGCGCTACTGCAACGCCGACGGCACTCCCGCGACGGAGTTTCCCGCCAACCCCAACGGTTCTGTCAACTCCATCGCCGGGATCTGCGACCGGACCGGCCGGATCTTCGGGCTCATGCCCCATCCGGAAGCTTTCCTGTCGCCCTTCAACTCTCCCGACTGGACGCGGGACCGGGCCATGGGCAAAATGGCCTCCGAAGGGGACGGCGTGGCCATCTTCCGCAACGCGGCGGACTACATCGCCGAGAATCTGTAAATCATGAAACTGGAATTCCGCATCGACTGGGGATACCAGTTTCTCTATTCGCGCCGCCACTACCATCCCGTCTTCCGCTGGGACGGCAACTTGACCGTTTCCGACGGGAAGCTGGAAAAGATCTGCCGGCTCGCCTATCCCGTGATCTGGTACGGTCCGGGGCAGTGCGCCGTGGAGACTCCGCTCCCCGGCAACTCCTGGGAAAGCTCCACCAAACGGGGAATGGCCGGGATCCGGGTGGAAGCCGAAGGCGACGAGAACACGCAGTTTTTCCTCCACACCTGTTCCGGGGATCTTTCCTTCACCGCCCGTGAGCTGCTGGAAAAGGGGCGGATCGTCCGCCACGTGGGGCCGAAATTCCTCCCCTGCCACGTGATCGTCACCCGGAAGAACTTTATCTGGTTCCACCGGAACGCGCTCCCCGGCGAAAAGCTGTGGGAAGCCGACGATTTGACCTGCGTCCCCGTCCGGGACTGGGCGCGGATGCGCACCGCGTGGATCGCTCCGGGGCAAGGGCTTTCCTTCACCGCCTCCGTCCCCGACACGGGCGCGGATTTCCAGGAGTCCCTGCTTCACGTGACCGCTATGGCGGCCCCCGCGTACACCCCCGGCGCGGAAAAGCAGATGCACGACATTTTCCCCGTGACGCTTCTCTGCGACGGACGGGTTGTCGCGGAACTCAAGTGGTTTTTCCGCGAGCACGACGGCTTCATGCAGATGCTCGAAGACCTCTGGATGCGCTTCCCCTGCGCTCCCGGAGAGCACACCTTCGAGCTCCGCAACGGCCACGATGAGGGGTTCATTCTGGTGAACCGCATTTCCCTGCGCCGTTCCTCGTACCGCCACCTCCAATTCACTCTGCCCCGCTGGGTCCTCGCCGGGGAGCCGATGACGGGCAGGATCTTCTCGTGCAGCGAAGGCCCCTGCCGGATCACCTGGCCCGGCGGCGGCTGCGATCTCGCCCTGAAACAGGGCTGGAACCATTTTAACTTCTGCCTGAAGGAGCCCGGCGTCAACGTCGAGTTCCGGGCGGAAAATTCCGTGGGGACGGTTGAGGAGGTCTACGCGCTCCCCGAGGAAGATCCCCCCGTCACCGTGGGCTACGACATGACCGTCGTCCCCCACGACGACAGCGGCTTCATGGACTGGCTCCTCGATTACACCGACCGGACCCGTCTGGGGAATCTGGTGGTCTTCCGCTCCTTCCTCTACGCCATCAAGGCCCGCCGCAAGGCCATGTCGGCGGAAGATGCCAAAGTCGCCGCGTGGGGCGCCAGTCGCCACCGGCCCGTGGCTCCCGAACTCCTCGAACGCTGGGGGGATTTCTGCCGTACGCACCACATCCATGTGGAGGCCGCCACCGACTTCGACGACGGCGTCCTCGTCCGTGCCGCGGGCGAGATGTTCCACAGCGCGGGCCGTCACGAATGGCCCGGCGCGGTCTACGCCTTCGACCCCGATGAACAGTGGGGCTCCGGGGATATGAAAGAGGCCATGGAGCACTATCTCGCCTACCTGAAACCGGAGATCGACCGGGCGAAAAAGGTGGGGCGCAGCGCCTTCGGCGACGCCTCCGGCGGCCACCGTTACTGCTACCTCGCCGGGGTGGATTTCCTCCGCACCGAGACCATGGTCCCCCATACGCAGCACCTCTGTTCGCAGGCCCGCCCCGCGGCGGAAGCCCTGGGCTCGGGCGAATGGGGCGTCCACATCGCCATCCAGCACGCCGTCCAGCCCTATTTCGAAAACCATCTGGGGCTCTACTACCTTTCCCTCTTCCAGCCGTGGATGATGGGGGCCTCCATGATCTACGAGGAAGACAGCCTCTTCCTCATGTTCAAGGAGGAACGGCAGGCGTGGGACGACGCCCTCACCAAGGGCAAACGGGATATGACGAGGGCGTTCTTCAAGTTCATGAAGACCCACCCCCGGAAGGGGCAGGTCCTCCGCAGCATCGCCTTTCTGGAAGGGCGCTACGCGGCTCCTTTCAACGGCTTCATCTGCGGCAGCGAGCAGACGCCGGACTACTCCGTCTGGGGACGCTTCGGCAATCCCGCTCCCGAGTGGGGCCACCGGCAGCCGGAAAAGTGCCGTCAGATCCTGGATGTGCTCATGCCGGGGGCGAGCACCCATCCCCTGCGTCAGCGCTTCGACCGCCGGAGATTCTTCTTTTCGGGGACCCCCTACGGTGACTTCGACGAGGTGCCCGTGGAGGCGGACGCTTCCTATTTCACCCGCTACAAACTGCTCCTCAACTTGGGCTGGAACACCATGATCCCGGAAGACTACGCGAAACTGAAAGGCTTTGTGGTGCAGGGCGGGATCCTCTTCACCGGGCTGCCCCAGTTCTCCACCCACGTGAAGCGGGACTTCCTCCGGGATATGGAGGATCTGGCCTTGTGGAACGGGGGCGACCTGAAGGAGCTCTGCGGCATCGTGGTCAAGGGCCGGAGCGGCACGGAGTACCGCGACCGCTTCAACTCCGGACTCGACCTGTCAGACGTGGAGCTGTCGGCCCAGCCTTCGGCTTCCCCCGAAGAGGACGGCCCCTGCTTCATCGCGGACATCACCCTTGCGGGCGCAGAAGTGGTCGTCTGGGACGCCGATTCCGGTCTGCCCCTCGTGGTGAAATACGACTTGGGTAAAGGGAGCGTCTACACCCTCACGGCGTGGGCCTATCCGGGCCACGAAAAGCTTCAGCGTCTTTCGGCCTCGGTCACGGCTTTCCTCGCGGGGAACTGCCAGGGCGAATATCACGTCGTCGATCCTTCGGGAGAGGTCTTCTGGAACTTCCGGAAAGAGGAAAACTGCCTGCGCCTGAACATGCTCAACACCGACTGGAGCGTCAAGGGCAATGTGAAGCAGGTCACGGTGGAGACGCCGGAGCTCCGGGTCTCCGTCACGGTCGAGGAGCGTCAGGCGGCGCTTTTCACGGTCCTGCCCTTCGCCCTCGTTTCCTGCGGGATCGGCCACTTCATTGAAGTCGGCGCATGCGACAACGACTGCGCCCGATTGACCCTCCACGGGCCCGGCCCGGCGGAACTGAAGGTCATGCGGGGGGGCGATGCGTGCGAAACGCTGACGCTCCCCGACGACGGACGCATGGCGCGTCAAGTGGAGATCCGCCGCCGCAAATAAAGCCGTATGTAGTATTCATAGTATTCATAGTCCGCCGGGGCCGGTTTTTCCCACCTCCCCGGCGCAGACAAAAAAATCCCCGGAACCGTGAGGCTCCGGGGATCTTTTTTGTGGTTTGCGTGTCAGTAGAGCGATTGCGGGAAATAGTGCTTGGAAGCGTTGGCGGGGGTCACCACTTCGGACTTGACCACCACTTCGCGGGCGCCGGTGTTCTTCTTGCCGTCCCGGAGACCTTTGAGGGCCAGGTCGGCGCCGATCTCCACCATCCGGGGCGGATAGGTGACGGTGCCCCGGACGAGAGGATCCTTGTCCATGACCATCTTGACGATGATCTTTGCGCCGCCGCCGCCCACGAAGGCCTTTACGTCGGAGCGCTTCGATTCCCGGTAGGCCTTGAGGGCGCCGATGAGCACATCGTCGTCTCCGGCCCAGACGCCGTCCACCTTCGGATACTTCTGCAGGTATTTTTCCATGAGCTTCAAACCCTTTTCGGTGTTCCAGTCGGTGGGCTGGGAATCGAGGATCCTGATGCCGGGATACTTCGCCTTGAGGACCTTCCTGAAGCCGTTGACCCGCTCGGTGTTGATGGGACACAACACCCCTTCCATGACGAGGATGTCCCCTTTGCCGCCGAGGGCGTCGCCGATGGCCACGGCGGCGGCTTCGCCCAGACTGGTGTTGTCGCCGTTGACGAAGACGTCTTCAGCCTTGGAGGGGAGGGGATTGGAGACCACCACCAGATAGACGCCCTGCTTTTTCGCCTGGCGGCAGACGTTGTCCAGAGGCTCCGGCTCCTGACTCAGGATCACCAGCGCGTCGGGCTTCTGCATGAGGAGCGTTTCGATGGCGTTGACCTGAGCCGCGCCGCTGCCGCTGGTGGCCACGGTCACCTTCACGTCGGGATTGGCGCTTTCGATGCGCTTTTTGGCCTGTTCGGCATGCCAGACCACGCCACCGGTCCAGCCGTGGGTGGCGGCGGGGATGGAGATGCCGATCCTGAGTTTTTTCTCTGCCTTGCCGCAGCCGCTGAAGAAGACCAGCGCCGCACAGAAGAAGAGCGGGAGAAGAAGTTTTCGCATAGTTTCACCTTTCCTTTCGATATTGGGATAGAACCGCGATGATGATTACCGCGCCTTTGACGCACTCCTGGAGCCGGGGCGAGATGCCCCACGCCACCAGCGCATTGGAAATGACCGTGAGGATCAGGATGCCCGCCAGAGTCCCCGTGACCGAGGCCTTGCCGCCGGACATGCTGGTCCCGCCCACGATGACGGCGGCGATGGCGTCCAGTTCCGCCCCCATGCCGTCGTTGGCGGAGCTGATGCCCCCCAATCTCCCGCCCCAGAGGAGGGCGGAGAGAGCGCAGAGGAGCCCCGTGTAGAGATAGGTCTGGAACCGGATGGCCCCCGTCCCGATGCCGGAAAAGCGGGCGACCTTTTCGTTGGACCCGGTGGCCCGGACCCGGACGCCGAAGACGGTCCGGCTCAGGATCAGCGCCCCCGCCCCGGCGCAGACGAGGAAGATCCACACCGTCCCGGCGCTGTCGAGGGCGGCGAGGGGGGTGTTGTTCAACCCCACCCGCCCGGCTTCGCCGGAGTAGAGGGCGAGAGAACGGAAGATGGACATGGTCCCCAATGTGACGATGAAGGGGGGCAGCTTGGCGAATCCCGCAAGGGCCCCGTTGACCGCGCCGCAGACCGCGCCCGTGAGGAGCGCGAGCAGGACGACGGAAGCGAAGACTCCGCCGGGGCTCGAGGCGCAGAGGGGGGCCAGCTTGAAGGCCGCCACTCCCGAGAGCGCGAAGATGGAACCCACCGAGAGGTCGATGCCGCCCGCGCCGATGACGAAGGTCATGCCGACGGCGATGATCCCGGTGTAGCAGGCCTGCCGGAGCATGACGGCGTAGTTGGCCGGGATCCGGAACGATTCACAGGTGATGACGCAGAGGATCAGCAGCAGCAGCAGGGCGATCCAGGGGGCGTAGGTTTCGAGAAATTTCTTCATGCTTCGACTCCGGTGGCTTTGCGGATGATGTGTTGTTCGTCAAGATCCTTCTCTTCGACGAAGCCTGCGGAAGCGCCGCCGCGGAGCACGAGAACTTTGCGGCAGAGTCCCAGCAGCTCCTCCAGATCGGAGGAGATGAGGAGACAGGCGCACCCGGCGGCGGCGAGGTCCCGCAGGAAATCGTAGATCTCCCGTCGTGCGCCCACGTCCACGCCGCGCGTGGGCTCGTCGAAGATGAAGATGCGGGGGCCGGTATCCAGACACTTGGCGATGGCGGCCTTCTGCTGGTTGCCGCCGCTCAGGTCCCGGACCAACTGGTCGGGCCCGGTGCACTTGATCCTGAAGGAGCGGATGTATTCCAACGCCCGGCGGAAGATTTTCGCGGAACTGACCATCCCGGCCCGCGCGTAGCGGGGCAGGGAGCACAATGTCATGTTGGCGGCGATGGGAAACTCGGGCAGGATCCCGCTCCCCTGCCGGTCTTCGGTGAGGAAGGCCATCCCGTGCCGGAGCGCGTCGGCGGCGGAGCGGATCCTGACTGCTTTGCCGTCGATCCTGACCGTACCCGAGGTGATTTTCCTGAGCCCGAAGAGGGCTTCGGCCAGCTCCGTGCGCCCCGCGCCGTTGAGCCCGGCGAGGCCCAGGATCTCTCCGCTCCGGAGCGTGAAGGAAATATCCCTTACTCCCGGAGCGCAGAGGTGTTCGGCTTCGAGCCGGACTTCCCCCGTGCCTGCGGGGAGTTTTTCCGGGAATACCCCGTTGAGTTCCCTCCCCACCATCTTTTCGGCGAGGGTCACGGGGGTGAGCTCCGAGGCTTGGAAGCAGCCCACTGTCTCGCCGTCCCGCAGGACGAGGACTTGCGAACAGACCGAGAGCACTTCGTCCAGCTTGTGGGAAATGTAGATGATCCCCGTGCCCCGGGCGGTCAGGGCGGCCATGAGCTTGAAGAGCCGGGCCGTTTCCACCTGATTGAGCACGGTGGTGGGTTCGTCCATGATGAGGAGACCCGCGTTCGCTCCGGCGGCCTTGGCGATCTCGACCATCTGCTTTTCGGCCACGGTAAGCGTACCGACGGAGCAGTCCGGATCGATGGAGACCCCGAGAGGGGCGAAAAGTTCCCTTGCCCGGCGTCGCATGGTCTTGAGGTCGAGGAGCCCCTTCTTCGTGATCTCGCTCCCCAGAAAGAGGTTTTCGGCCACGGTCAGGTCCGGGGCCAGGTTGAATTCCTGATGGATCGCCGCCACGGGGCAGGAGAGGGTGATACGGCCCGAACGGGGCGCGAGGAGCCCGCAGATGCTCTTGACGAGGGTGGATTTGCCCGCGCCGTTTTCCCCGGCGATGCCGAAGACTTCACCTGCTTTCAGGGCAAAGGAGACCCCGGAAAGCACCCGGACACTGCCGTAGGCGCATTCCAGATCTTCGACTCTCAGAAGCTCCTTCGCGTCCATGATCGTTGAGTTCAGAAACAGCTGAAGATCCACTCTTTGCCGTCGAATTCGGCTTTCACGGCTCCGTTGGCGGCCATGCGGCGGAGCCAGCTGCACGTCTCGGCGGCCTGCTCCGGAACGCCCGCTTTTGCGGCGAAGTCGGCGGCGGTCCCCCGGAATCCGGAAAGACCTTTCAGCACGGTGTCCAATTTCGCCTTGAGCTGAAGTTCCCCTGTGGCCGCCAGCTTGTAGGCCTGCACGCCCGGCTGGTGGAAGGCGTTGATGCCGATGAACTCCGCGTAGATCGCCACGGCCCGTTCGTAGAGGGCGATGAGCATGCCCAGTTCGAAGACGGTCAGCTGCCCGATCCTGACGGTGATGGTCTGCCGTTTCTTGTTCCGGAGCGCGGCGGTGAGCCCGGCGCAGAAGCCGTGGAGGTAATCCCCCATGGTGTTGCCGTCGCCGAGTTCGATCCTCTGCGCGTCGCGCAGCACCTCGATGAAGGTGGCGAAGAAGTCGTCCCGGCCGTCGTTGAGCTGCTGGATGAAGGCGTGGGCGTCGGTGCCCCCCTTGTTGCCGAAGACGTTGAGCCCCTGATGACAGACCTTGCCGACGAGATCCAGCTCCTTGCCCAGACTTTCCATGACCAGCTGCTGCAGATAGCGCGACAGCAGGACCAGACGGTCGCTGTAGGGCACGATGACCATGTTCCGGTCGCCCCGGCCCCGCCCGGCGATGTACCACATGGCGCTGAGCATCATGGCGGGGTTGCTCCGGGGATCGGGGCGCCTCGTGAGTTCGTCCATGTGGAGGAACCCTGCGATGAAGCGCTCGAAGTCGATCCCCGTCAATGCGGCGGGCACGTGACCCACGATGGCGCTTTCGCTGGTGCGGCCCCCGATGGAGTCGGCCATTTCGAAGGAGGCGAGGAAACCCTTTTCGGCAGCGTGCTTATCCAGCTTGCTCCCCGGCATGGTGACGGCGGCGGCGTGGCGGCCGAAATCAAGGCCCCGCGCGGCGTAGAAGTTTTCCATGGCGGTCATGTTGTTCTTCGTTTCCTGGGTGCCGCCCGACTTGGAAACGACGAGGTGCAAAGTGGTTTCCGGGTCCATGACCTGACACAGATCGGCGAACTCCGCCGAATCGGTGTTGTCGAGGAAGTAGATCTTGAGGCCCCCCTTGCGCTGTTCGGCGGAAAGTTCGTTCCAGTAGGGGCCGTTGACGGCGAACTGGAGCAGCTGGGGGCCCAGCGCCGAGCCGCCGATGCCGTTGACCGCCACGGCGGTGAAGGGCTTCCCAGTGGAGCCTTTCAAGCTCCCTTCGCGGACCTTGCGGGCGAACTCCTCGACCTGGGCGAAGAGGGGAGACTTGCAATAGGCGATCCGGTCGGTGAAGTGGGTCACCTTGCGCTTTTCGTCGGGGTTCTTGATCTCGCCCCTTTCGATGGCGGCGATGCCCTCTTTCGCTCTGGCGAAAAGGGGCTCCATGGCGGCGAGCTCGTCTTCGGCGAAGTTCATTCCGGCATAGTTGAGTTCGAATCCGGTGCTTCCGTCGGTGATGGTGTACCGGGCACAGCGTTCAGCCCAATCGGACATGATCTTTCCTCCTCAAAAAAACTCAGGCGGCTGCCGCTTCACACTCGATAAAGCGACGCCGCCTGTGTGCGTTCGGGGCGATTACTCTTCGGCCTCCAGTTCCGCGGCGATGGCGTCGGCGATCTCGTAGTTGGCGGTCACCTGCTGGACGTCGTCCAGTTCCTCCATCCGGTCCACCAGACGCATGACCTGCCGGGCCGTGTTGGCGTCGGTGAGCTCCACCACCATGTCGGGCTTGCGGACGATCCCGGCCTCTTCGGTGGGGATCTGGTTTTCGTCGAGGACCTTGGCGAGGGCTTCAAAGTTTTCGGGAGCGGCCCAGATCTCGGCCACGCCGTCGGAGACTTGGATGTCATCGGCGCCCGCATCGAGGGTGACTTCCATGAGTTTGTCCTCATCGGCCCAGTCGCCGGTGATGACGAAGTGAGCCTGACGCTGGAACATGCGGGCCACGGAGCCGGAACCGGCCAGATTGCCGCCGTTCCGGTCGAAGACCATGCGGACTTCGCTGATGGAACGGTTGCGGTTGTCGGTCAGACATTCGACGATGACCGCCACGCCGCCCGCGGCATAGCCTTCGTAGACGATCTCTTCGAAGGTGACGTCGCCCAGTTCGCCCATGCCCTTCTTGATGGCCCGGTCGATGTTGACGTTGGGCATGTTGACCGCCTTGGCGGCGGCGAGAGCGGCACGGAGTTTGGGGTTGGCGTTGGGATCGGCTCCGCCCATCTTGGCGGCGACCATGATCTCCTTGCCGATACGGGAAAATGCTTTGCCCCGCACCTTATCGGCGGCGGCCTTCTTGTTCTTGATGTTTGCCCACTTGCTGTGACCGGACATAATGACTTCTCCTGTGATTTTGAAAAACGCTATTGGTAAAATATATAGCTGAAACGCGAAAATTTCAAGTCCGCGGGGGAATTTTTTTACCGATATTTGGGGCCTTTGCGGTTGATTTTTTGCCTTTTCGGTGGTATGTTGAATGAAACACAAGTGTCGAACCTGCGAAAATGAGGTCATCAGAAGTTATGGAAAAGCGTTTTGCCGATGAAAATTTTCCGCCCGAGATCCAGGAACAGGCGGAACGGATGAACACCGACGAGTCGAAGGTCCCCCGCATCCCCCTGCCGGAGCTCCCCGTGAACGGGGACACCACGGGGACGGAGTTCCAGTCCCGGATCCGGCCGGGCCTCATCGCCGCCTTCGAAAAATACATGTACGGCCCCGTGCCGCCCCGGTGCGGGGAAGTCCTCTTCAAGGTTACTTCCGAAGCCCCCGTTTTCGGCGGCCTCGGAATCCGCCGCGAAGCGGATATCATCTGCCGCCACAAGGGGCTGGAGCGGATCCTTCACCTGCTGCTCTACTTCCCCGCTCACGCTCAGGGCAAAGCTCCCGTTTTCTTCGGTCTGAACTTCAAGGGCAATCATGAGATCGACGCCGATCCCGGCATCACCTTCCATCCTTTCGAACGGTACGCCCCCGCCGTTCCCGGCTCCCTGCGGCAGGCCGACGGCCGGGCGGAGGAGTCCGCACGGGGGAAGGGGACCGGCCGCTGGGTCGTGGAAGAGGTCCTCAGGCGGGGCTATGCCACGGCCACGATCTGCTACTTCGACATCTATCCCGACGTTCCCGCCGGGTTCGAAAAGAGCATCATGCGCTTCTTCTACACCCCGGAGCAGTGGAACTCCCCCGAAAGGGACTCCGGGGCCATCAGCGCCTGGGTGTGGGGGATCCAGCGGGCCATCGACTTTCTGGAGACCTGCCCCGAGATCGATCCGGCGAAGATCATCGTTCACGGGCACAGCCGTCTGGGCAAGACCGCCTTGTGGGCGGGAGCCGTGGACCAGCGGATCGCCCTCACCGTTTCCAACTGTTCCGGGACCTGCGGGGCCAAGCTCTGCCACCGCTGGTTCGGTGAAAGTTTCGAGTGGATCTGGCTCTGGAATCCCCACTGGGTCCGCCCGGAGTTCGTCAAATATGTGCGGCGCGACCTCGAATTCCCCATCGACCAGCACATGCTCATGGCGGCGGTGGCGCCCCGGCTGCTCTATGTGGCCAGCGCCTCCGAGGACGAGTACGCCGACCCCCGCGGCGAATTCGGCGCGGCGGCGGCCGCCGCTCCCGCGTGGCGGATCGGCGGGGGCACGGGGCTCGGCACCGATGTTTTCCCCGAATGCGGCAAACTCATCGGCAACGAGATCGGCTACTACCTCCGGAAGGGGCAGCACGACTTCACCCCCGAAAATTGGAAGGCCCTGATGGATTTCGCCGACGCCCGGCTCAGGTAAGAAGCCTCTTTCACGGGACAAAAAAACAGGCCCGGACAGCTGCCGAAGCTGCCGGGCCTGCGGTTTTTTTCCGCCTTATTCCAGCGTGAAGGTGAATTCGTTGAGGGCGTCACGCCTCCAGGCGAGATGCCTCGTCGAGGGCGAGATGGCGAAGAGGGGCGAAAAGGTCCTGGCCTTGATCGTCTTTTTGTCGGGCATGAACTCCAGCAGCCTCAGCCAGCCGTCGCCGCCGCTGCCGTGCCAGCCGCCGCCGATGGCCTGAGTGTTGAAGGCCATCTGGGCGACACTCTTGCCGGCGCAGTTCTTGTCCATGGAAAAGGAAATGCCCTTTTCCCACTGGTCGGGGGCGGAGATGTGGCCGCAGATCACCATGCGGATGTTCGGGGAGGGGTAGACCAGCTTCCGGAAGATCCCTTCTCCCGTGTTGCCGCCTTCCTTGTTCAACTTGTAATTTTCCTTCTCGAGGCGTTTGCCGGTCCACGCCAGATAGGAGTGGGTCAGCACGATCCCGATGTGGTCGGCGTAGCGGGGCTGGGCTGCCAGATTCTTCGCCCACTCCAGATCGGAGTCGGTGGGGGCGAACTGGAGCGTGAACACCAGAAACTTGCGGTTGTCCGGCGCGGGGGCGGTGAATTCGTAGGCGGCGTTCTCCAGCGTGGTGAAGTCGAAGGCGTTGTAGTTGCACCCGATGAGATGTTTGCGGCTCTGGGGATTGCGGTCGGTGGGGAAGTAGTCGTTGAAATAGGTGTTGCGGTTTTCCGACGAATTGTGACCGTAATCGTGATTGCCGGTGCAGAGGATGTAGGAGATCCGGCCGTCCAGCCGTTCCATGAGGCGCGAAAAGGCCTTCCATTGCTCCGCGGCGAGGAGCGAGTATTTGTCGGGCGACAGGCGTTTCTGGTCGTTGCGGTAGACCAGGTCCCCCGTGTAAAGCACCTGCTGGATCTTCAGGTTGTCCTGATTGTCCAGGATCCAGGCGTTCATGATGTCGACGATGCCGTGATTGCGGGGCCGCTCCGTGTAGGCCTGCACGTCGGGGACGACCACCAGACTCCAGGAATCGGGGTGGCTCAACTTGAATTGGCGGAAGCTCTCGATCTTCCAGTTGATTTTGCGGGCGCCCTTTTTCTGCACGTATGCGATCTGACTTGCCTGAGCCGGGACGATGCCCTTGATCTTGACGGTCTGCTGCTCCTTGCCCTCGATGAGGGCGGGGACGTCCCTCGCGAAGACCGCCCGGACGGCGATCCTGCGCTTTTCTCCGGGGGCGAGGGGCCGGGCGTCGCTGAAGAACTCCTGCGTGGGGTAACCTTCCCTGAAGAACCAGTACATGAGGGCCGCGCAGCTGTCCGCGGGGAACTCCATGAGCAGTCCGCTCTTGTCCTTGCCTATGACGCCGAGACAGCGCTGCGCGGGGAATTTGGCGATCTTCAGCTGGCCCTGATGCTTTTCTTCCCGGCCCTTGGGCAGGAAGAAGGTCTTGTCGCCGGCGCGGCGGAAGATGCTCTTGGTGCTCAGGAAGAAGGCACGGGGGAGACTGCCCGTGTTGCAAAGGGTGTACTCCAAGGTGAACTCGTCGGGGCGGGTCGCGTCGAAGACGTAGCTCTTTTCGAGACGCAGCCCCCCCATGCCGACTCCGTCGGCGGCGAAGGTGATGCGAGCTGAGCCGGGGCCTTTGCTCGACCACTCCCGGATGTCGAAGTCGAGCTTGGAGAAGTCCTCATAGACCTGATGCCGGGGGCTTTCGCAGAAGCCGACCCTCACGTCCGAGAAGGAGGATTCCCCATTGAACGTGCCTCCCCAGGAGACCTTGTTGTGGACGAGATCCTTGATCACGCCCCCGCGGGTGTCGAAACGGATCTGGAAGGCGCCGTTTTTGAAATCGAGTTCGGCGGCGGAAAGGAGCACTCCCGCCGCGAACGCCAGCGGAAAAAGAATTCTTTTCATGACGCTTGTTCCGTGAAATGAAGGTCGTTCAGCGGTCCACGCGGGCGTTTCCGCCGCCCATGAGTTTTTCCACTTCGCTCAGGAGCGCCATGGAGGTGTCGCCGGGAGTGGTCATGGCCAGGGCCCCGTGGGCCGCGCCGCAGTTGACCGCCTTGTTCAGATCCTTGTAGGTCATGAGGCCGTAGATGAGGCCCGAAGCGAAGCTGTCGCCGCCGCCCACCCGGTCGAGGATCTCCAGTCCGTCCCGCTGGACGGCCTGTTCGAATTTTCCGCCGCACCAGGCGATGGCGCCCCAGTCGTTGACGGAAGCGCTGACCACCTTGCGCAGCGTGGTCGCCACCACCTGGAAGTTGGGATAGACTGAGACCACCTCGCGGATCATGGCCTTGAAGGAGTCCACGGGCAGCGTGTCCAGCGCGGCGGTGGTGCCCTTGACCTCGAAGCCCAGCGCGGCGGTGAAGTCCTCCTCGTTGCCGATCATCACGTCCACGTAGGGCGCGATGGCCCGGTTGACTTCGCAGGCCCGCTTCTGCCCGCCGATGCTCTTCCAGAGGGAGGGCCGGTAGTTCAGGTCGTAACTGGTGACGGTGCCGTACTTCTTGGCGGCCTTCAAAGCTTCGAGGATCACGCCGGGGGCGGTGTCCGACAGCGCGGCGTAGATGCCGCCCGTGTGGAAGTGGCGGACGCCCAGCGTCCCGAAGATGTACTCCCAGTCGATGTCTCCGGCCTTGAGCTGGGAAACGGCGGTGTTGCCCCGGTCGACGCACCCCTTGGCGCCCCGGACGCCGAAGCCCCGTTCGGTGAAGTTGAGGCCGTTGCGGACCGTGCGGCCCACGCCGTCATAGGGGACCCAGCGGACAAGGGTTGTGTCCACGCCGCCCTGAAGCATGAAGTCCTCGACCAGACGCCCGACGGGGTTGTCGGCGAAGGCGGTGACGGCGGCGGCGCGGAGCCCGAAACAGCGCCGGAGCCCCCGGGCCACGTTGTATTCGCCGCCCCCTTCCCAGACCCGGAAGCTGCGGGCGGTGTGGATCCGTTCATCGCCCGGATCCAGACGGAGCATGATCTCGCCCAGACTGACGATGTCGTAACGGCATTTGGCAGGATCTTTGTAAACGGGAAGTGACATTTTCGGTATCTCCTTCTTGAAGTTTCGTTCGAATTTCCCTGAAACGTTTTAATATACCCCGGAAACTCATGTTTTTCAAGTTTCCGGGGGCGTACTTACTTTACCGCGAAGGTGTGAACGGCCTTGAGTCCGGTGCTCACCTGGGTCGCTTCCGCGCGCCAGTTCCCTTTCGGTGCATTGAAGGGCAGCTGGAAGCGGATCTTCGCGGAAGGTCCTTCGGAGCGGCAGTTCTTCGCATAGACGGCCTGCCGCTTCCCCGCGGGGTCCGTCACCTCCAGATGGAACACCTGGGGCCCTTCGGCGCCTTCGGCGGTGACGGCAAGCTCGAGGACCTGCCCTGCCTCGAGGGCGGGGACAGCCGAGATACGCACGGCCTTGGTCGCCTTGGACTGGACGGCGTAGATGCGCGACCAGGCGGGGAGCAGGGCGCTCTTGAAGGTGTCGGTGAATCCGAGGTATTTGCCCTGACGGACGTCGTAGACGTGGCCCTTCTGCGCCAGCTTCACCGTGACGGGGACCGCCTTGGCAAAGTCGAAGCGTCCCACGTTCTTGCCGCCGCCGTTCACATGGAGCGCGAGGATCCGGTTGGGGCCGTCGAAGCGCATGGTGCCGATGCAGGGGAACTCCCGGCCTTTGGCGTCGAGGACCCGCACATCCTGCCGGACGCCCGCCTGGACCAGATATTTGCGCGTCAGGTCGCGGCAGGTCTGCTGGAACTTGGCGTCGGCGGAAACGGCGGTGCTGAGTTCACCCCCGGTGCCGCCCAGTTTGATGAAGTGGTACTGGCCGAAAGCCAGATTGAGGAGGACGGCCCGGCCTTTTCCCACCTGCCGGAAGGTATCGACGGGCAGTCCGGGTTCGCCTGCCTTCATGCGGCCGATACCGGGGATGTCCTTGAAATCGGGCTTGATGGGCGCGGAGGAGGCCGGGAAAAGTTCCGCCAAGGCCGGATTGTTCCACCGTTTGCCGTGGCCGTCGAAACGGCCGGGAGCCAGGTCGGCAATCAATGTGCCGCCGCGCTTGACGAACTCCACGAGCTGCGCTGTCTCCGCGGGCGACAGGGAAAGGGAGCAGGGGAGGATCATCACCTTGTACTGCGGCGGCACACCCTTCTGCGCCAGCTGCTCATAGGAAATGAAGCGGCAGTCGTATTTCAGATCTTCGAGGAGCTTGACCCACGAGGAAAGACTGTTGTTCCACTCGGCGGAACCGAGGCTGTTCATGGCACAGTAGAGGGAGCTCTGGGAGTAGAGCAGCGCGATCTCGGGACGGCTTTCCGCCGACAGCCAGAGTTTGGCGATGCCCCGCTTCAGTTCCATCAGGGAGCGGGAGGCGTGGAAGAAGTTCCGCAGGGGAGAACCGTCGCCGTTGACCATGGTGGGCGGCCATACCGCCGCCATGTTGGACCCCCGGATCAGCCCTTCCCACATGGGCTCGTAGACGTAGGGCTCCTGATCGATGTGGGCGTGGGTGTAGCATCCCCACCTTCCGGCCCTGATCTCCTTGCCGCCGAAGTCGTGGATCAGCTTGACCTGGATCCCGCTGTAGTAGCTCAGGAGTTTGCAGTGCTTCATCATCTGATACCAGTCATAGCCCAGTCCGGGATTGGCGGTGCCGCTGGGGCCGAATTTCACGTGGGAGGTGTGCTTGGCCAGCTCACGGGCGAACCAGCCGAACTGGCCGTCGGCGTAGACCTTCGCCATGAAGAGCTTGTGATCCAGCCAGGGCGACAGGTTGTTGGGATCCTTGAGTTCGTTCTGCTGCTGCGGGACCACCTGGTCGAAGGAGCCGAAGGTCGTGCCCCACTCCTTGTTCAAGGCTTCCACGGTGCCGTAGGCCTTCTTCAGCTCTTCGCGGAAGAGCTTGAGGCAGTGGGGCGAGTAGCAGACCGAGGCGCCCAGATACTGTTCGTCGCCGCTCCAGAAGTTCTGGACGTCGTAGTAGCGCAAATTCAGGATCTTCGACCTGTCGGCAAGCCGTTTGGCATTTTCCTGATGGAAGGCCGGATCGGAGAAACAGGGATTGCGGACCGGATCGGATTTCCGGTCGCCCCGGTAGAGGCGGCTGGTGGTGCTGTATTTATACATGCCCATGGGCGAAGGATCGGCGTCCAGGAGCCGCATGTCGCGGATGTAGACGCCGGTGTTGCCCCAGTCCATGCCGCCCAGGGTCCCCGCGTCGATGCCCATGGCCTTCTTGAGGGCGCTGGAGTTGCCCCACACCATGCCGTAGTACTCCTCAAAGTCGGGCTTGCCGACGGGCGAGGAGAACTCGGTCAGGGATTCGGCAAGGACGGAAGAGTCCTTCTTCACCCGGACGATCAGGTTGTTGAGCAGCGTCCGGGGCGCGGGCAGATCCATGCGGAAGCTGTTGACCTTGGCTCCGGGGACCTGTTTCCGGGCGATGACGCGGCCGTCGATGTCTTCGACCAGCGCTTCCACTTGGGCCCCGGCGGGGACCGAGGGAAGCAGGACTTTGAATTCGAGGGCCTTGTTCCGGGGGACAATCCTGTCGGCGGCGAGTTCGACCGTGACGGGGAGCGTCTCGGGCCGGTCGAAACGGAAGGCTCCGGCGTCGGTCACGTTGCCTTTGTCATCGAGCAGACGGACTTCGGCGATGAAGGTCCCGCCGGGGAGCTGGAACTCGGGCATCTTGACGGTATTCTGCCCGGCAGCGAGCTTCAAGGGCAGGAACGCTTTGCCTTTTTCCTCCCGGAATTTGTTGCGGACGAGCACTTCGGCCTTGCCCGTGAAGGGGGCCGCGGCCCGGATTTCGAGGGCCTTTTCAGTTCCTGACACGAGCGTCGCCTGCGGCGTGGTCCCGCTCAGGAACCGGATCGCCTGCAGATCGGGCAATGTAGCGTACTCCCACCACATGTAATCCCGGCCGTTGCGGACCTTGGAAAAGCTGGCGGTGAGCAGACCGTCGGGTTCCAGCACGGGGTTGATCCGGGTGCTGTGCTCCGAAACGGCGACGAAGGAATCTCCCTTTTTGTACCAGGTGATCATCTGAGCCGGGTCGAGGGGCCGCATCTGCGGGACCACCGGATGGATGGGGGAGGGGATCTTTTTCCCCAGCAGTTCCTTGGGCGGACGGCAGTTGTAGAAGAGGAAATTGGTCCCTTCCTTCTGGAATTTCCGGAGGATGTCGAGGAGGTCCTTGTCGTGGAGGCGGCTCTGGAAGGCGGTCAATATGACGAGTTTGGGCGCCGTCTTGATTTCCTTGAGACACTCCCGGGTGTAGGCGGAAAGCTCCTTCTTGAAGGTCATGACCCAGACGCCGTAGCCGCCGGTGCTGGAGACCACCTTGCGGATGAGGGGGATGCACCTGACCTTGAGGGGCGTTCTGAAGGCCAGTTCCACGATGGCCCGCTTCTCCTTGAAAAGCCGCCCCGGTCCCGTTTCTGCCGTCAGCAGCAGCACTTCGGCGCTCTTTTTCGCGGGGAAGAACCACTTCTTGTGGGGGGACTCCACGGCGGTGGAGAACTGTTCCAGCACGGCCACAGGGATGTTCCACTGGATCTCCAGCTCCCTCCGGGCCAGTTCCCGCGGCGGGATCTTCACGCAGGGAATGGGCGCGGCCTTGAGGCTGAAGTCGTCGATGAGCACGGCGCAGTTTTCTCTCTGTCTCCGGGAGATGGACAAGGTGGCCATGGCCGCATTCTCGGGCGCGATGAACTTGGCCGTGACCTTCTTCCACGGAAAGGCGTCGTCACTGCAGAAGAGGAGCTTGCGTTCCTTTTCCATCATCTTGCCCTGAGCGTCGAAAAAGGTGAGGTAGAACCAGGTCCGGGCGTTGCCGCCGATCTGCTTGAGCATAAGCGTTACGTCGTAGGTGTGCCGAACCTCGGGGAAGATGTGGAGCTGGAGCGCTCCCTGCAGACAGCGGCTGTTGCCGGAGCCGCCCTCGGTCAGCCATTTGGCATGGTAGTTGGGGTTGGCGAGGAACTGGCTGTACTGCGGGATCTTCGGATTTTTCGGGTCGGGGGTCTCGAAAGTGCCGTTGAGGTAGATCTCGCCGCCTTCCGGGGCGGCCGCATCGAGCCGTTTGCCGTCGGCACGGTCGAAGAAGACCCGGCAGGGGAAGCTGATGGGGCCGACGGCGGCGTTTCCGGAAGTCCGGGACTGCCAGAAATCACCGATCACCTGGGCGCGCCAGGGGGAATTGCCGGGGGCGAGGCCCGGAACGAAGAGCAGCAGTTCCTTGCCCTTGAGCACGAAGCCCACGGGGCGGTCCATGGAGGGGCGGCCGTTTTCCAGCTGGAAGACGGCGATCTTTTCCGCCGGGACCGCCTTGGGCAGCGCGACCGCCCGCCAGGAGTCGTTGAACTGGCGGTTCATAGTGATGTCCACGAAGTTGGTGTCCGCGGGGGCTTCGGGCTTGACGGCCCGGGTGGTGTAGGAGGCGTCTTCCTGCTGATTGAGCTGGTCCACCTGAGGCGGCACGGCGCCCTTGATCTTGACGGTCTGCTGGTCCTTCCGGGCCATGAGGGCGTAGACGTCTTTCGCAAAGATCATCTTGACGGTGATCTTGCGCTTCTCTCCGGGAGCGAGGGTGCGTTCGTCACTGAAGAACTCCTGAGTGGGGTAGCCCTCCTTCAGGAACCAGCACATGAACCCGGCGCAGCTGTCGGCGGGGAACTGCATGAGAAGCCCGCTTTTGTCGTCGGCGGCCACGGCGAGGTAGCGTTTCGGCGGGAGCTTGGAAAACTCCAGATACTTGCTCTGGACGAGCCGTTCCTGTCCCTTGGTCCGGGGCAGGAAGTAGATGTTGTTCTTGCCCGTGCGGTGGAAGAAGCTGCGGATGCTCAAAAAGGCCTTCTGCGGCGTCTTGCCGATGTTTTCGAGAACGTACTCCACGACGAGTTCGTCGGGGCGGTAGTGATTGAAGATGTAGCTTTTTTCCAGCCGCAGATCGGTGAAGGCCGTACCGCAGGCGGAAAAGGTGACCGTGACGGTGTTCGTCCCCTTGACCAGCCACTCCTTGACGGCGAAGTCGAGCTTGGAAAAGATCTCGTGCTCCTGAAGTTTCGGTCCTTTGCCGCAGCCCACCCGGACGTCTTCGAAGGAGGCATATTTCCCGGCGGAGCCGTTCCAGAGCTCCTTTTTGTGGACGAGATTCCTGATCACGCCGCCTTTCGTGTCGAATTTGACCTCGAAGAAGGCGTTTTTGTACTCCAGTTCCACGGCGGAGAGGAGCGTCCCCGCGGCGAACCCCAGCAGAAGAAGGAGCTTTTTCATTTTCTTTTCCTTAAGTGTGTGATTTTATGTGAGAGAAACTCCGTTCACCTCTTTTCCAGCATGATGGTGCGGAATTTTTCGATATCCTTCGCGGTGAAGCCGCACTCGAGGATGTAGTGTTCGATCTTTTCGCGCAAGGTATTGCCCGGACGCTTGCGGAATCCGTTAATCAGGTTGTTGAAGAGCCGCGCGTGGTTGAATTTGGGGCTGGGATTCCAGAAGCCGGTCACCTCCCAGTCCAGATAGAGTTCCTCCTCATCCACGCCGAGGAGCCCGTTGAGGATGAAGGCCACCGCCCCCGTCCGGTCCTGCCCGGCGATGCAGTGGAAGATCACGGGGTAGTTCTTCTCGTCCAGGAATACCTTGAACACCTTGGTGAACTGAGCCTTGCCCCAGCTGCCCTGCATGCCGCCGTAGGAGGAGCTGGAAATGTGGAACCAGGTGACGCTTTTGCCCAGGGGCGAGCCCGTCATGCCGAAGCACTCCCGGTCGGAACGCAGATCGATGTCGCTTTTGACTTTGAGCTGATCGAGGAAGATCGCCCGGCCTTCGGGCTTGATCCGGCTGGCGCCGGGCTCCCGGCGCAAGGCCGTTTTGCGCACGTCGGCGATGTTGGCGGCGAGATTGTCCGCAAAGTCCTGTTTGGCGCGTTTGCCGCAGCACCACATCCAGTTTCCCTTGCCGCTTTTCAGGACGACGACCGCCAGATTCTTCCCCTGGCGGACGGGGATGAAATAATGGTAATTGCTGGTGGTGGGATTTTTGCCGTTCCCCTGGATCCGCGAATAGACGAGCTTGCCGTTGACCCGGAGATTCCATGCGTCATCGGCTCCCGAGGCGAGCTGCATCATGCCCGCGGCGGGGGCGGTGAACTCCTGCATCAGCACGGCGATCCGGGGCGAGCCCGCCTTGAAGGGCAGGACGAGACGGTCCCGCCTGCCGGATGTCATGACTTCAGCTTTGACGCCGAAAAGCTCCGCCGGGATGGCGGCGAGGGTGTCCAGAAACGCCGTCTCCTTTTCCGAAAGGACTGCCTTGTCGAACATGAAGACGCTCCACTTGCCGGTGAGGGCATATTTCACCCGGGTGAACTTCCGGGGCGATTCAGCGAGCTCTTTCTTCCACTGCCGCCAGAGGGGGAGGATCTTCCCGTAGTCGGGGTAACGGGCGAAAAGGTCCTCGTCGGTTTTCGCCGGGATGTCACGGGCGTTGTTGTTCATCCCGGCGGTGCGGAAGATCTTGTTCTGCTTCACGTACATGCCGTTCAGCCCCTTGCGGCCGCCCAGATCCCGGACGTTGGGCACGTTGGGGAAGCGCATCAGCCGGGGAGCGCGGTCCTCGGTGGCGAAGCTCCCGACTTTCGACCTCACGGGCTTTTTGCCCGGTTCCGTGACTTCGAGCTGCCAGTAGTAGGTGCAGCCGATCTTCAGATTGTCGGCGGAACTCCCCGCGGCGGCGGCCGGGAAGACGAGAGGCGAGGACATGTCGGGCTTTTCCGAAAGGAAGAGCTTGAAAACGGCATCTTGGGAAGCGTCGCTCTTCCACGCGAACTTCACGGGGAGGGGGAGATAACCCGCCTCTTTCATCTGTTTGCGCTTGCCGGCATCGGCGAAGAAGGCGATCCGCTCCTTGCGGGGCATGGTGACGTAGGCCTTCTGGGCGGCGTTCAGGAGCGGCACCGTCTCCTTTTCACGGGGCGCCGTGAGCTGGATCTCCAGTGCGGAAAGCACCACGGGCAGCAGCAGGAAGAGTCCCGGCAGAAGAATTCGTTTTTTCATTTTTCCTTGTTCCTTATTTTACGTGAGGTTGGGTTGAAGTTTCTCAGATATAGCGTCCCGTGATGCTCCGGCGGTCGGCCCGGATCTCCTCCGGCGTTCCGGCGGCGACGATGCGCCCGCCTTCCTTGCCCCCGCCGGGGCCCATGTCGATGACGTAGTCCGCGTTGCGGATGACGTCGGTGTCGTGTTCGATGACCACCACCGTGGCCCCTTTTGCCATGAGCGTCCCGAAGACGCCCAGCAGACTTTGCACGTCGAGGGGATGGAGTCCGATGGTGGGTTCGTCGAAGATGAAAACGGCGTCGCTCTGCCCCCGGCCGATCTCGCTCGAAAGTTTCAGCCGCTGGGCTTCGCCGCCGGAAAGGGCGGGGGTGGCTTCGCCCAACGTCAGGTAGCCCAGCCCCAGATCGTCGAGCACCTGCAGCCGGGGACGGACATTTTTCATCCCGGAACAGAATTCCAGCGCGGAATGCACGTCCATGGACATGAGTTCCGGCAGCGAAGCCGTTCCCGTCGCCCCCTTGCACCGGATCTCGTCGGCTTCGCGGGCGTAGCGGCTTCCCCGGCATTGGGGGCAGGGGATCTCCACGTCGGGGAGGAACTGCACGTCGAGGGTGACTTCGCCCGTGCCGTCGCAGACGGGACAGCGCAGCGCGCCCGTGTTGTACGAAAAGTCCCCGGCTTTGTGTTTCTCCCCCGCGGCGTCGGGACACCGGGCGTAGATGCGGCGGAGTTCGTCGTGGATGTTGGCGTAGGTCGCCACCGTGGAGCGGACGTTGATGCCGATGGGGGCGGCGTCGATGAGGAGAATTCTTTTGATCCCCGGAGCCTCCAGATGCCGCACGTGTTCCGGGAGTTTTTCCCCCGCCGTGAGGGCGGCGAGGGCCGGGGCGAGGCTTTCCAGCACCAGTGTGGTCTTGCCCGAACCGGAGACCCCGGTGATGACCGTGAGGCGGCCCTTGGGGATCGTCACCGACAGGGGCTTCACCGTATGGATCGCTCCCGTTTCGAGCCGGATCGCACCTTGCGAAAAGATCTCCTCCTTCGCCGCTCTCGTGCGGATCTCTTTCGGGGCCTTCCCCGTGAGGAAGGGGCCGATGCGGGAAGCGGGCGTATGGACGACCTCTTCGAAAGGTCCCTGCGCGATGATCTTCCCCCCCTGACTGCCCGCGCCGGGGCCCAGTTCGATGAGGTACTTCGCGTTGGCGAGGATCTGGGCGTCGTGGTCCACGAGGATCACCGAATTGCCGTCTGCGGCCAGGTCGTGCATGACTCCGGCCAGCCCTTCGATGTTGGCCGGGTGGAGCCCGATGGAGGGTTCGTCGAGGACGTAGAGGACGCCGGTGGTCCGGTTCCGCACCGCACGGGCCAGCTGCATGCGCTGGCGCTCCCCGGTGGAAAGGGTGCTTCCGGCCCGGTCCAATGTCAAATAGCCCAGTCCCAGATCCAGCAGCCGCCGGGCGGTGGAGAGATAGGAAGCGCAGATGTTTTCGGCCATGGGGCGCATTTCTTCGGGGAGCGAGGCGGGGACGCCCTTCACCCACTCCACGCTTTCGGCCAAGGTCATGCGGCAGCATGACGCGATGTCGATCCCCCGGAGTTTCGGGGCGCGGGCCGCGGCGGAAAAGCGGGAGCCGCCGCAATCGGGGCAGGTCTCCTGCTTCAGGAACTTTTCCACGCGCTTCATGCCGCTTTCGTCCTTGACCTTGGCAAGGGCGTTTTCCACGGTACGGACGGCGCTGTAATAGGTAAAGTCCAGCTCCCCCGCCGTGTCGGAGTTTTTGGCTTTGTAGAGGATATGCTTCTTTTCCGGAGGACCGTCGTAGACGATCTCCTTCTCTTTTTCCGAAAGTTCCCGGAAGGGGATGTCCGTCCGGACGCCCATGGCCCGGCAAACGTCGGTCATCAGCGACCACATGAGGCTGTTCCACGGGGCCACGGCCCCTTCGTCGATGGAGAGCGTTTCGTCCGGGACGAGGGTCGCCCGGTCGACGGTCCGGACCACCCCGGTTCCGTCGCAGCGGCGGCAGGCCCCCTGACTGTTGAAGGCCAGCTCCTCCGCGCCGGGGGCGTAGAACTTTTCGCCGCACTCGGGGCAGATCAGCGCCGCCCCCGCCGCCACGGAAAGGGTCGGGGGCAGATAGTGACCGTTGGGACACTTGTGGCTCGCCAGCCGGGAGTACATGAGGCGCAGGGAGTTCAGGAGCTCCGTCCCCGTGCCGAAGGTGCTGCGGATACCGGGAACGCCGGGCCGCTGGTGGAGCGCCAGCGCAGCCGGGACGTACAGGGCCTCTTCCACTCTTGGCCTCGCGGCCTGCGTCATCCGCCGCCTCGTGTAGGTGGAAAGAGACTCCAGATACCGGCCCGACCCTTCGGCGTAGAGGACGCCCAGCGCCAGCGAAGATTTGCCCGAACCGGAGACCCCCGCGATACCCACGATGGTATGCAGAGGAATGTCCACGTCGATGTTCTTCAGATTGTGGACGCATGCTCCCCGGATCTTCATCTTGTCGATCATACGAAAAACACTCCTTTGGATGGTCTCAGGGATAATATACCCTTTCACAAGGATTTTTTCCAGAGGGAAACGGGGAAAAGATGTGTTTTGAAATTGACATTACTCTGTCGGCGCGGTATATTTATCCCGTGCCGGGGCCGTTTTCGGGGCCCCGCCTTATGAAAAGGAGAAGATGATGACCGCCAAAGCCCACCGGGATTCCCGGAAGTACGTGCCGGACCCCTTCCGGTCCGCGGAAGAGACATATCCCCCCGATCCCATGCTGCCCGAGCCCCCCTTCTGGCTCTACGGCCATTATGAATACGAGGCCTTCGTGCTGGAGCGCATGGTCCGTGAAAAGGACGCGGCGAAACTCAAGGTGGGCTACACCAAGGCCCGCCGGGTCCCGGCGAACGAAGCCTCCTTCGTTGCGGAAGTGCCCGAGAAATGCAAGGCGGTGATCCTCGCCTCCGGGGCAGGGGAGGTCCTGCTCGACGGACGTAAACTTTGCTTTTGGGAAGCGTCGGAACCCATGGTCCGGAGGGAAATTCCCATCGACGCTCCGGGGCGCCTGGTCGTTCACCTGCGCTGCCGGGATTCGGCGGAGGAGATCCCCGCCCTGCTGGCGGAAGAGGGGCCGTCCGAGTGGCGGTATTCCCCCGACGGGAAGACGTGGAGCGCCCCCGTCCCCCGGTGCCGGAATACCGCGGGGCTCCCGCCCCACGCCTTCCGGAGCGCCGCTCCGCCCCTCGAACTGCTTCATCTGGAACATTCGGGCATCTTCGACGCCTTGTGCGAGATGTTCGGGCGCGTGGAGATCAGGTGCGGAAAAGAGGAAACTCCGGAACTTTTTGTCGGGGAAAGCCTCGGCGAAATGAAGAATCGTTCCTCCGGGGACGAGGAACAGACCCGTGAACTCGTGCCCGCCGGGCCGGGCCGCTGGTACAGTAAAGTCCCGCTGGCCTTCCGCTATCTCAAGGTCGAGGGGGCCCCCGATGCACGGGTGCGGCTTCACCCCGAACTCCGCCCCGCCGCTTACAGAGGGGCCTTCGCCCTTCCCGCCGATCCGGAGCTGATGGAGATCTGGGGGCGGAGCGCCTGGACTCTGCGCCTCTGCATGCAGGATTTTTTCGTCGACGGCATCAAACGGGACCGGCTCCCCTGGGCGGGGGACCTGGCCGTCTCCCTGCTGGGGAACGCCTTCTCCTTCGGCGATGCCGGGATCGTGCGGGACACCCTGTCGGTTCTGGGGGCCGTGAGCGCACGGGTCGCCCACGTGAACACCATCGCCGACTACACCTTGTGGCACATCATCAGCCACGACCTTTACCAGCTCTATTTCAGGGATCCCGCCTTTCTGGAGCGGGAGTACCCGCGCATTTCCGACAATCTGGAGTTTCTGCTGTCGCTCCGGGATGAGCGGGGGTTCCTGCGGAAGAGGGAGAACGACTGGTTCTTCATCGACTGGGTCCCCGGCGACAAGGAGACGGCGGTGCAGATCCTCTTCGTCCGGGCCCTCAAGGCGGGGGCAAATCTTGCGCAACGGATGGGGGATTTCGCCCGCGCTTCGGTTTGGAAAAACGAGGCTCGGGAGCTGACCCGCCGGGTGCGGGAAGCCGCCTTCGACGCGGACCGGGGCCTCTTCGCCGCCGCCGCCGGGTCGCAGGAGTTCACCCGGCATCCCAACTTGCTGGCGGTCTTCGCGGGGATCACCTCACCTGAGGAGACTTCCGTCATCGGTGCGGCCCTGGCGGGGGACGTTCTGCCCCGTGTGGGGACGCCCTACATGTCGGCCTTCGAAGTCCTCGCGCTGCACCGGGCGGGGATGGACGACGCGGCGCTGGCGAAGATCCGGGAGATCTGGGGCGGCATGCTGGCGCAGGGGGCCACCGCCTTCTGGGAGGCCTTCACCCCCGGAGAGTCCGGCCCGGCCTGCACGGCCTTCTACGACCGGCCTTTCGGGCGGAGCCTTTGCCACGCGTGGGCGACGGGCCCTCTCTTCCTGCTGCCCATGATCCTCTTCGGCGCGGAACCGACCGCGGACGGCTGGAAAGAATACGCTTTTTCCCCGCGTCCGGGCGTGACGGGTTCCCTCGCCGTTCCCGTTCCGGGCGGTCTTTTCGAGGCCGAAGTCGAAGCGGGACGCACGGTGAAACTGGAAATTTTGCGGAACTGAGGTCCCGGAATGACTTGCATCTCCGCTCCCGGCGTGTTATATTAAGCCCCGGAGTCGGAGTCACAAGGTCTTGAAACGGGGAGAGCCATGTCGTCCTTCATATCGTTCCGCCGGAGCCGTGCTTTTCCTCCTTCCACCACGCGCAGTTCTTTTCTGCGGCGCGTCCAGTCGGGGGACGAGCAGGCCTGGTGTGAGTTTTATCGCCGCTACTCCGGGATGATCGCCGATATCGGCCGCAGGCGGGGCCTGACGCCGGAAGAGCAGGAGGAGTTGTCCAACGAGGTGCTGCTGACCTTCTGGAAAAAGGTCGATTCCTTCGTCTACGACCGCAGCCGCGGCACTTTCCGCGGTTATCTCGCCGTCATCGCCGATTTCATTTCGCTCCGGCTGTTCCGCAAAAGGCAACTCCGGGAAAATCGCTTCGTGGAGGCGGCGCCGGAGGAATACCCCGGGGAAGTAGATCCATCGATCATGGAGGAGTGGCGGAACTTCGTTCTGGAAAAGGCTCTGGAAGAGCTGCAGGCTCAGGTCGATACCGAAACGTGGGAAACCTTTCACATGTCCTTCGTTCAGAGGCGCCCCGTCGAAGAGGTTTCTTCCGTCACCCGCAAAAGCCCCAACAATATCTACGTCATCCGCTCCCGCTGTCTCAAGCGTCTGCGGGTGATCCTCGCGAGTTTCCGTCAGAGCGGCGACAGCGAACTTTCCGGCCATTCGCAGAGCAGCAGATTGCCGTGATGGCTGTCGTAAAGTACTCCGTTTTGGAGCGTGACGCAGTTCTTGTTTCTGGTCGGGATGGGTTTGACGGGATCCGAACGCAGGGGCGTCGTGATCTCCCTGCCGTTGAGCCAGTACCATTTTTCCCGTTTGGCATAGCCGCCGAGCACGATCTTCCGGTCCCTGAATTTTTCCAGCTTTTCGACAGCCTCCTTCAGCAGTTCCGGCGTATCGAGGACGGCGGGCCTTCCGCCCAGAAGTTCGCAGAAGCGGACCGCAGAGCACAAGAGCATATTGGTTTCGAGGAGGACGAAGGTTTTTCCTCCCCGGCTGAAACGGGCCAGTTCCAGCGGGAGCTTGCGGCCGGCTTTGAGCCGGGCGTTCCGTGAAGCATACTCCTTTTCGTCCCACTCGCACAGGAAGAGGGGAAGTAAAAGGGTCTTTTCTTCTGTTGTCCGCCATCCGCTGTTCGCCTTGAGGATCAGACCGGCCCCGGCGGACCGGGCGACGGGAGCCGCCCACTTTCCGTGATCGATTATTTTGCCGCTGTGGGGCCATCTCCAGACCCCATCGCGTACTTCCCCGCCCGCGAAGGCGGGCCACTCTTTGAGCAGGGGCAGGGCATTTCTCAAGTGCTCCAGGTGGGCAGGCGTGTCGAGTTCGGCGAGACGACCGCCCAGAAGCTGACAGAACAGACGGGCGGATTCGATGTTGAAACTGGTGACATTGGCCCCGATGAGTTCGTAAACCTTGCCGCGGAAGCGGGTCTGTGAAGGCCCGCTCAGAAAGAAATGCCGGTCGAAATAATCCATCCCGCCGGGGGCGAGGACGAAGCGGAACCCCACCGTATCGGGAATGTTCTGGTAGGCCAGATGCGGTATCCTTCCCTGACATTTTTCCTCATCGGCGCTCTTGAAGGACCCGCCCCGCGCGATGACGGAATTCTGCCAGACTGGCTTTTCGAGGGGCAGGACCATTTCGGATACGTTGCCGTAAATGTCGTAGAGTCCGAGCCTGCCGGCTTTCCGGGTCCCCGGCGGCCACGTCCGGCCTTGGGAATTCTTTTTGAATGCCGCCCGTTCCTCGAAGGGTGTATCGTCCTTTCCCATCCAGGCGTTGTTCGCAGCATATTCCCATTCCGCCTCGGTGGGCGGCCGCACGATGTATCCGGGCGGCAAAAGCCCATGCGCCTTGAAGTCCCGCGTCAAAAGGAAACAGTAGTAGAGCACATCGTTCCAGACGACCCGCTCCACGGGCGTCTGGGGGCGGACGGAGCGCTGGGGCGCGATATTGAGCAGCAGTGTGAAGTGCTCATGGAGCACCTCCTGACGGCATATCCAGAAGTGATAGGGGATCCTGACCGTTTGGCCGCTGTGGCGCATCCGGACCGCGCCGGAAGGTACGAAGACCATGGGCGCGAAGTAGAACTGGAAATTTTCCCATACCGCGGAACGCAGGAGGCTGTTGGGGCCGAGCCCGATCGTTTTTGCAAATCGGTCGAGCCGTTTCCGGAAATCCGCAAGTTTGCCGGGGGGCGCGTAGGCCGCAAGAGGCGTGGCGAGGTAGCTTCGGGCCGCGCCGAAAGCGGTCTGATTTTCCTTTGCGGAACCCGCACGTGCCGGGATGACAGGCATGAGCTGCTCCGCCGTCTCCCCGAGAAAATAGTGCAGCTCCCGGCAGATGCGGGCGGCTTCATGCCATTTCCCGGAATCCGCAGCCTTCCGGAGCTCCCCGTCGAGTTTCCTGTACCGGGCAAGTTTTTCAGGGGTGTAGACTTCGATCTGGAAGCCTGTGAGCTCCGGACGTTCCCGGTTGATCCGCCGGAAGGCGGCGACCTCGTTTTTCCAGGCGGCGATCTGTTCGCGCCGGACCTTGGCCCGGTGGAGCAGGACTCCCGGAACGGCGAGGGCGCACAGGGAAAGCAGAAGCACTCCCGCCACGAGCAGCCGGAACCTTTCCCGGTTGCAGAGCCGCCAGTTGCGGAAGTTTTCCCGGAATTTCTCGAAAGGCGTCGGCTTTTCCAGCTTCCGGGGGAGATTTTCCAGAAACTCCGCCACGTTTCCGAAACGCTTGCCCGGATTCCGGTTGCACATGCGCATCAGCGCCGGATAGAGCTGGCGGCAGACCTCTATCCGCATTTCCGCGGGCAGCCGGGGGTATTGAGCGGGAGGAAGCCCCGTGACCATGCAGTAGAACACCTTGCCCAGCGCGTAAAGGTCGGCGGACTGGTCCATCTTGCCGCCGCCCTCCAGAATTTCCGGCGGGATGAAGCCCGGCGTCCCGGCGAGGGAGACGGTCTCGCCTTCCATAGCCACCAGTCCCGGGTCGCTGAGCTTCGGAATGCCGTTGACGAAGATGATGTTATCGGGTTTTATGTCCCGGTGGACCAGATGGGCCGAGTGCATGGTCTCAAGTCCTTCCAGCAGCTGCCGGAGGATCCCGATGGCCCTTTCCGGGGGGAGGCCCTTGCTGCGCTTGAGCAGATTGGCCAATGTGGCAGGCGTGTATTCCAGACCGTTGCCGCAGTCGTCGGCGGCTTCCATGGTGTAGTAGAAGCCGTCCTCGAGTTCGCCGATGTGAAAGATCCTGAGCAGGCTCGGGCGGCTCCCCGACACCGCCATGTACCGGCGCAGGCCCTTGAGCTCCCGTTCGCAGTTGCGGGGCGCCGAAACCACCTTGATGGCGATCTTTTCGCCTAGGGGGTTGCGGGCGAGATAGGTCACGCCGAAGGCGCCCCGGCCGCACCGTGAAATGATCCGGCACCCGGAAAATACATCTCCTGATTTGAGTATCACTGCCATGACGGGAACAAATCCCCAAAGTTTCCTCTTCCGGATTAAGATATCCCTTCAGAGGAAAAATGTCAAGCGGGGGATAATTTTTTTCGAAAAAAAAGGCCTCCGGGATGAAAACGGCGTAAGAAAGAGATATATTCAGGAGAATAATAAAGTGGGGAGAGTCCGGATACCGGAGCGGTACACGCCGTGATTGCGGCGGTCCACTCGGCCTTGGAACAAAAGTTCCGTTCCGTCGGCGTTGCCGTGTGTGCCGCTCCGGTATCCGGGCGTAAAAGACGGCGCCTTGCGCGGGACGCCGTCTCTTTTTTCTGTCACTTGCCTGAACGCTCTTTCTCGACCATTTCGGCGAACCGGGCACAGCTTTTGTAAGTGTCGGCGAGGAAGGCCCGGCGGGACTCCTGCGTCTGGCCGTATGCGTCCTTCTCCGGATCCCAGAAGGGGGTGTTGCGCATGGAAAGTTCGTAACTGAGCGGGCGCGTGTAGGCGGAAGTCGCGATGACTTTCGCCAGACGCCCGAAGTCGATGGTCCCCGTGAAGACCGGCTTGTGCTGGTCCCCCGTGCCGTCGTTGTCGTGCAGGTGGGTCGCCGCCAGCCGGGACTTGCGTTTCTCCATCTGGTCCATTCGGTCCCGGTAGATGTTGGCGTGGCCGCAGTCGTAGCAGATGCCCAGGCGCTCGGCGGGATAGCGTTCCAGATAGGCGTCGATCATGGACCAGTCGTCCCGGCAGAGGTTTTCGATGGCGATCATGCGGTCGCGCTTTTCCAGTTCGGGCATCAGCTCGTCGAGGGAGCGGCAGACGGCCTCGAACTCCGCTCTCGCGGCATTGTTTTTGGCGTCGTTCTCTTCCGGAGAGATGACTTCGGGCAGAAAATACTTGACATTCGGGGCATGCATCACGAGGACACCTTCGGCTTCGAGGGCGTCCAGCATCTCCAGCCGGTTCTTCACCAGCTCCACGCCCGCCTTGCGGATGTACCCGGTGGTGGAAAACCAGCGTTTCTCACTGCCCGCGCTGCCGTGGATGTCGAGGAGCTTGAGCCCGGCGCTTTTCTGGATCTTCTTTATTTCGTCCAGTTCCGGTTTCGTGTAGAGAAAATCGGTGTTCCACTGGTGACACCAGAAGTAGTGGGTGAAACCCGTCTCGGCGATCTCGCGCATACGGGAACCGAAGTCCCCCTGGCTGCCGCAGAAGTCGGAGGTGCAGCAGATGTTCATGATCTCTTCCCTTATGTTGTGCGTTTCCGTCAGCGCAGCCCCACGGCCTGCCGGACCTTGGTCAGGAGTATCTCCGCCTCGCAGCGGGCCTTTTCGGCGTTGCGCTTCATGAGATCGCGGACGAAGTCCATATTGTTTTCCAACTCTTCCCGGCGCTTGCGCATGGGCTCGAAAAAGGCCCACAGCTTCTCGAAGAGCGCCTGCTTGGCGTGGCCGTAGCCGTAGTTCCCGGCCTGCAGTTTTTCCCGCATCTCCTGAAGCTCTTCCGGCGTCGCCACCAGTTTGTAGAGGGCGTAGACGTTGCAGGTGTCGGGATCCTTGGGCTCCTCCAGCCCCTTGGAGTCGGTGACGATGCTCATGACCACCTTGCGCAGGGCCTTTTCCTTCGCGAAGATGGGAATGGTGTTGTTGTAGCTCTTGGACATCTTCTGCCCGTCGATGCCGGGGACCACGGCCACCTCTTCGGGGATCAGCTCCTCCGGCACGGTGAGGATATCGCCGAAGTGGTTGTTGAAGCGGATGGCCAGATCGCGGGCGATCTCCAGATGCTGTTTCTGGTCCTTGCCCACGGGGACCAGGTCGGCCCGGTAGAGCAGGATGTCCGCCGCCATGAGGATGGGGTAGGTGAAAAGCCCGCAGTTGGCCTCGAAACCCTTGGCCACCTTGTCCTTGTAGCTGTGGGCCCGTTCCATGAGCCCCACGGGGGTGAACGTGGCGAGGATCCACGCAAGTTCGCACACCTGGGGCACGTCGGACTGGCGGAAGAAGATTGTCCGCTCCGGATCGATGCCGCAGGCGAGCCAGCTCAATGCCAGATCGTTTATGTAGTTCCGCAGATCCTCCGGCTTGGGCGAAGTGGTGAGGGCGTGATAGTCGGCGATGAAGAGGAAGTTGTCGCCTTTGGTCTGCATGGCCGCCGTCTGGCGGATGGCTCCGAAGTAGTTCCCGATGTGGGGGATGCCCGAAGGCTGGATCCCGGTGAGGATTCTCATGGTGTTTTTCGTCCTTATGTTGAAGTATGATCCGTTCAGTTGCCGATTTTTTCCGAAGAGGCTCCCGCGCCGGGGGCGCAGAGGTAGTACTGCGCCCGGATCCCCGTGCGCAGTTCGTAGGCCGCGCACACCTTGCGGGCGTACTCTTCGGCGTCTTCCGCCTTCACCAGATGGATGGTGATGCCGCCGAAGCCGCCGCCGGAGAGCCGGGCTCCCAGCGCGCCGGGCACGGAGCGGGCCAGCTCCACCAGATAATCCAGCTCCGGGGTGCTGTTCTCGAAGTTGACTCTACTGGATTCGTGGGACTCGAACCAAAGGGCGCCGAAGGACTCGGCGTCGCCCTTGTCGAGGAACTCCACCGCTTTCCGGACCCGGTCGCATTCGCCCACCACGTGGAGCGCCCGGCGGAAGACCCGTTCGTCGAGGGCGCTTTTCGCCTTTTTCAGCTGTTCCGGGGAAACGTCCCGGAGCGTCTTCACTTCGGGATAGATCCCCCGCAGGATCCTCGCCGCCTCTTCGCAGTCCGCCCGGCGGGTGTTGTATTCGGAATCCACCAGATCGTGCTTTTTCATGGAGTTGATGACCGCCACGGCGAATCCCGGCGGGAGCGGAACGGTCCGGAGCACGGCGATCTTGCGGAAGTCGCTGAGGATCAAAGCGTCCTGCTGTCCGAAAATGGAGCTGAACTGGTCCAGCAGGCCGGTCTTGAGCCCGAGATAGACATTTTCCACCTCCTGCCCGGCCAGGGCCCACTCCTCATTGGAAAGTTCGATGCCGAAAAGCTCCCGCAGGGCGAAACCCGCCGCCATTTCGAAGGCCGCCGAACTGGACATGCCCGCCGAAAGGGGAACGGTGCTCCGGAGCCCCGCCTCGAAGGCTCCGATATCGAAGCCCCGGCGGCGCAGGGCCTGGATCATGCCTTTCACGTAATTGCTCCAGTCCCCCTTGACGGGACGTTCGATGTCATTGAGGTCGAAGCTCTTTTCCGCATCCTCGCGGAAATCGAAATCGCGGATCGTGCAGACGCTCCCCGGGATACGCCTGGCGGCGAAGCAGGTTTCCAGCGTCACCGCGCATGAAAGGACCAGCCCTTCGTTGTAGTCGGTGTGGTTGCCCAGTATTTCCAGCCGGCCGGGGGCCCGTGCGAAACTCTCCGGCGGTGCGCCGAAACGCTGACGGAATTCATTCGGAAGCTGACTCTTCATGTTTTTTCCCTTCTATGAAACATATCCTCGAAATGCACTGTTCGAAACTTTCGCGGCCGCTCAGGATGTCGATCTGGATGCGCAGAAAGTAGAGGGGCACGTCGCACCGGTCCAGCTTGGGGATCCGGACCGCGTCCTTTTCGGTGGTGACGATCATCTCGGCTCCCGCGGCCTTGGCCTGGTTGATGAAGTCGATGATCTCCTGCTGGGTGTAGCGGTGGTGGTCGGCGTAGTGGTCGGTGAGGACCAGCTCCGCGCCCAGTTTCCGCAGAAAGCCCTCGAAACTGGCCGGGCAGGCGATGGCGCTCAGCGCGGCGGTCTTCATGCCCTGCAATCTCTCCAGGGGTTCATGCTCCTTCGAGAAGAGCTTCTGGAGATACTGGGGCTTGTGGCAGCATTCGATGATCTCCGCCTTGCGGCAGTGGCGGGTCAGGAAGCGCTTGAGATGGCGGTTCCGCCGCGTTCCCGTGGACTTGGTGAGAAAGATGTAGTCCGCCCGGCGGATGTGTTCGATGGGCTCGCGCAGGATCCCGCGGGGCAGCACGTGACCGTTGCCGAAGGGGTCGGTGGAGTCCACCAGCGCGATGTTGATGTGAGGCCGGAGCATCAGGTACTGAAAGCCGTCGTCGAGCAGGATCACGTCGGTGTTGAAGTGGTCGATGGCGTAGATGCCGGACTTCACCCGGTCCTTGTCCACCAGCACCGCCACATTGGGAAGATTGGTCGCCAGCATGTAGGGTTCGTCGCCGGCGTACTCGCAGTCCAGCAGCAAATTCTTGCCGTCCGAAACCACCTTGGGCGGGATCTCGTTGCGCTCGGAGTTGAACTTCTGGCGCAGTTTTTCCCAGATGGAACGGCTCCGGCTCCGGTAGCCCCGGCTCAGGATGGCCACCTTGCGGCCCTGCTGGCTCAGAGAACGGGCGAAGACCTCCACCACCGGGGTCTTGCCGGTGCCGCCGCAGCTCAAATTCCCGATGCTCACCACGAGACACCCCAGCGTGTGGTTGCGGATGATCCGGCTGTCGTAGAGCCAGAGCCGGAACTTGGCCGCCATGCTGTAGAACCGGGAGATGAAAAAGAGCAGCAGCAGCAGCTGGCGGTCGAACCAGCGCCGCCGTCTGCCGGAAATCACTTCGAGGAAGTACTGTTCGAGATCCTCGGTCTTGAGTTTGAATCTGTGCATCTTTTCCCGCTTCTCCCCGGAAATACCGGAAACATACTATACCACAAAGGGAGCGTTTTCGCAAGCCCCGGAAGAGGGAAAGAGAAACTTTTTTCGGAAAAATGACTTCAAAGTTCGATCTCCACCTTGCAGGAGATGCGTCCCGAGGGCCGGAACTCCCGGTAGGTCAGCTCTTCCGCCGGGACCGGGGAAACGTACCAGGTCCGGTAGAGGAAGCGGCCGTCCTTGCCCCGTTCCGGCCGGGCGCCCCCCAGGATCTCGATGTGCTGGCGGTTCAGCACGTACCGGTCGAACGCATTGAAGGGGTCGCACTTCCGTTCCGGGGGATTTTCCGCGTTGGAAATATTCTTCCCGAAGACCACCGGGAAAGTGAGTTCTTTCCCCTCCTTCGTCACGAAGATATGGTGTCCCAGCAGAAAATCCTCTTCCTTGATGAAGTTGCCGTCGAAGAAGTACCGGAACTCGATGTCCGTTTCCGCCGTGTGGGCGACGCAGAGGGGGAAGCCGCCGGAACGCCGCCGGAGCCCCAGTTCTTCGAGCTCCGCCCTCGCGCCGCGGTAGAGCGAAGGATAGTTTTCGCTCCCGAGGGCGGGGTTCCAGCAGAGGTACGAGGCGCAGATGAGGTCGAAGAGGATGCCGTTGCGCCGCATGGTCTCGTAGTCGGAGCGGCCCCAGTTGGAAACGCAGACGCCCCGGAAGTTTTTCCGGCTCCGGCGGCTGTTCCACTCGGGGAGTTCCGCCGGGCCGAAGTTGCCGAAGAGGTAGGGCCGGTTCCGGCGGTCGAATCCGTCGTCCAGCTTCCGGTCGATGCTCCAGTACCAGTGGAATATCTCCACGTCGTCCGGGATCATCTCCATGGCGGGCCAGGTGGCCGGGACCGGGTCGAGTCCCTCCTCGTTCCGGGGAATCTCCGCTCCGCCGCAGGGCCGCCCCGAAAGAAAGTGGGAATCCAGCAGTTTTTCACCCCAGATGCAGGTGACGACGCCTTTTTGGCGCAGGTGGGCCGCCGTGGCGGTGATGTCGTCCGCATAGAGCTGCGGGGCGCTTTTCTTCCGGCATTCCGGGCAGAGGCCGATGGAGTAGTACTCGTCGTGGCCGATGTTGATCCGCCGGGGACGGAAGAGGGCGACGGTCTCGTCCAGGATATCGAAGAGCAGTTTCCGGTATTCCGGGTTCGACGGGCAGGCGGTGTCGGGGTAGGGGTCTTCGCGCCGCTCCGCCAGTTCCGGATGGGCCGCCAGCAGGTAGTCGCAGTGGGAAAGACTGGGCACTTCGGGGACGATCTCCAGCTCCCGTTCCCGGCAGAAACCGACGATCCTTTTCAGCTGGGCCTGCGTCAGGACTTGCCCGCCCCCGTTGTCGGTGTGGATGGAGTTCTTCCGCCAGGAAAAACTGTTCTGGATCTTCATGGCCTTGCCGGGGTACTCGTTCATGAAAGCGGCGTACTGCACATAGGCTTCGTTGATCTCGGGGTGCGAAAGGTACTCCATGGCGCCGCCCAGTTCCAGCATGACGAAATTGTACTTGTACCGGAGCGCAAGTTCGAGGATGCGTAAGAACTCCTCCATGGCCGCTTCTTCCGGCGGGGGCAGATAGAGTTTCAGTCCCCGCTCGGGAACGAGGGGGGCGTCGGCGATGACGCAGGCATATTTGTCCTCGACTTCGCCGAAACGGCAGAGGGTCTGCACGGCGTAGAGGGCTCCCCGGCGGCCGGAGGCGGCGACGGCCGCCCCCGCGGGGGTGATCCCGATTTTGTACGCGTCCTGCGCGAGGGCGGCGTCAACTGCGAAGGAAACTTCCACGGCGAAGGGGAACTTCTCTTCCAGTTCCCGGCGGCACAGGGGATCCGCATTTCCGGAAACGGTGACCCGGCCCCGCGGCCAGTCCAGTCGGGCCCCGGCTTTCACCGAGGAAAAGCCCAGCGTGAAGTCGGCGAATCTCATTTCGGCTCACCGCTCCCGCCGCAGGGGATCTTCGGGGAGGACGATCCCGCACTTTTCCGCGAAGCGCAACGCGTATTCGAACCTCTCCTTCGCCAGCCGCGCCGTATCGTGGGCGTCGGAGCCCAGATGGAAGCGGCAGTTGCACTCACGGGCAATGGTCATCATGCGCACGTACTCCGCGGGCAGTCCGTCGCCGTCGCGCCGAATCTCCTGAAAGAGGGAGCAGATGTTGATCTCCACGGATTTCCCTGTTTCCGCCGCGGCGCCGAAAAGCTCCCGGTACTCATCGTCCCGGAAGCCCGAGAGGATCTCGTCGATCCTGCCGGGGTAGCCCAAAACCGTCAGGGGGTGGGCCAGCCCGAAGACGAAGGGGATGGCGCAGCATTCGAGAAAGCGCTCGAACATGAGTTTGCGGACCTTTGCGGCGTCCTCCAGCTCCGCCGGGCGGACGAAGTCCTTCATATGGAAGTGGTGGGGCGGCACCAGCACGAAATCGAAGAGGGGGGCGTTCTCCTCCTTGAGGGCCACCCGGCCCTGGCCCACGTATTCGGTCTCGCAGCCGAAGTAGAGTTTTATCCCGGAACGCTCCTCCGGGGAAAGGGCATCGTATTCGGCGCGGATGGAGCGCACGTGCTCTACGTTCTGGGGCGCGTACCACCCGGAGCTCCCCGGAACGGCGGCGTCCCACAGGTGGTTGGCGATCCCGGCGACGGTCACCCCGGCGGATTTCAGGGCTCCCAGCATGACGCTCAGGGTGGATTCACGCTTGGCGCAGGCGGAAAGATTGGTGTGACAGTGCAGATCGTGCATTTTCAGAAATGCTCCTTTCTCATGGGTCCTTCAGGGATTTTTGTGGGTAAAACATTCCGCACATCAATCTAACCTGAATCTTTCCTCTTAATATAATTGTTGTTCGTTCATTTGTCAAGCAGAGAAATGCTTGACCCTGTGTGAAAAATCA
>Ga0208297_1000724_pt1 | contig 51924 bp, 44 predicted proteins | sample LMS_cellobiose_e_FD_187367 | JGI IMG/M metagenome (GOLD analysis project Ga0208297, IMG submission 187367) | Rumen-fistulated moose microbial communities from Alaska, USA - LMS_cellobiose_enrichment (SPAdes) (version 2) | ecosystem: Host-associated > Mammals > Digestive system > Stomach > Rumen... | reverse complement strand
GCCAATGCCCTGCGCAGGCCTACTTCGAAGACAGGACTAAGCTTATTATCCCTTGTCAATACATGCAGAAAGGAGCATAACTTAGCTTTTTTAAATTCGTGTCTTGACAACGGGGTGCAGTACAATCGAGACTCAAACAATCACACCTCACGATAGACACTATAAAGCCGAATAAATGTGTTGGATAAATTCTACAATGGGAAAATTTGTCCTGTTTATTTGGTAAGATATGTCTGAATGCGTTCAAATGGAAGCTGATGGAGTTTGCCACAAGGTAGCCAGTAACTTAAATCTGCTCCCGACGCCGATATGAATGGAATATATCCATAAAATTGGGTTAAGGTCAAGTTTTCATTTCTCTTAATGCAACAATGACAGAATGATAGTCTCGAAGCAAATATATGTTTTGTACAATGTAGTATTTAACTCGAATAGATGTCTTAGAATATGAATTCGACAGGTCTGCTGTAACATAAACATACTTTGAATACTTGCGTACTTGTCGAACACAAATATCTAATTCGCCTTGATATACATACTCGACCCAAAAAGGAATATTCTGCAGTAGTTCTTGTTTTTCTTCTTCTGACTCCCACAATATAAACTCAGTAACTTTCGGGTTACCTTCCTGTAATGCTGTTATAAAAGACTGTAGCAATTCGGCTACCTAGGCTATAATGGAATAAAGTAGAAAGGAAATAGAACCTTACGACATAGGCCCATCATACTATGAAATAATTGCTCAGTCCGCAATTTCTCAGGAATATCATTAATATGGAAATGTACAACTGTGACAACACCTGGAAATAACAAAAGCTCTTCCGGTCCTTCAATTACCACTATAGATGTTTTTTTACTTATCATGTTATATGAAAGAACCTTAATCTGCCGATATGGATAGACACCATAGGCCGCATTATAGGCAGCTTCTTCAAACTTCGATCCCAATAATAGCGTACGTATTTCTACGGCTGTGTAAGGAATAAGAACAAAAGAAACAACCGCAAGCAAAATTGCAATAGAAATGCTACCTCTTTTTTTATGTAGCATGAAAACAATTAGGGATATTATCGCGGCTATAACTAAGTCGAATATGTTTACATAAAACAGCAAGCTTATTATGGCTGTGACTGCGGTAAGGATAATTAAGAAAGTACGCTCTTTCTTTTTCATATCACTGCCTCCCTGAAAGCAGAAGCCATATAAGTTCTTCTGCTCTACATTAATGCCCGTGTCTCAGAGTTACCGCCTTTATTGGTTTAGGTAGCGTTAACACAGTAAATTTGCATATGACATCATAATTCGCAAAATTTTTCCATTTCCCTGCTTCTACCAGTGTGGTGTGGTGAGAAGGCACTAAGAACAGCATGCGACACCGCCATAAACAATAAATAAAAACAAGCCACTGTCACCCTCCCAAATCCCGATGCCCTTCGTCATCGACGCCTAAGGGCATAACAGAGTCATTTTGAGAGCCATGACAATGGCTTGCTGATCTGCTTGCGTCGGTGAGCCTCTATTGCTCACCATATCTTCGCGCTACTCGCTCTGGTTCTACATTGCCGGTGAGACTTACGCTTTCATCCCTGTATAGATCAAAATCGCATCCCGCAGGAACTTGGCGGTACCGGGCTGCTCCTTATCATAGTAAGCAGTGAATCTGGCGTCATCTACATACATTTGAGCCAGTCCAGCGTGTGCTTCTTTACTGTAGCTGCCCCAGGCGTAGCTGAGCCACTGACGGTGCAAATCGGCAGCCTTCTGGGCCAACTCACCTGCTGGATCACCGGTCTTAAAAGCTTCGTTCAAGGTAGCTGTCAGTGTAGCTCCCAGTTTCTCAAATTCGGCGTATTGCTCGGCAGTCATATTCTTGAATTTCTCATTTGACGCCCTAACTTGATCCTCTCCGTATTTCTCGCGGATTTCCTTGCCATACTTTTCTTCGTTTTCCTTGATCATCTTCTGCTTAAAGCCTTCAAACTTCTCTTGATCAGTCATAGAAATCTTCCCCTCTTTCTGCGCAATCGTCTTTTCAACATTGGCGATCAACAAATCGATTTGCTGCCTTTTGTCAAGAAGTTTAGCAAGATGGCTTTTCAGAGCCCGCACGCCATCGAAATCTGCGGCATCAATTATCTGCTTGATATCATCCAATTCCATGCCGAGCTCCCGGAAAAACATGATCTGCTGAAGACGATCGACCTCGGCCGCTCCATAGATGCGATATCCGGAGTCATTAATTCTGGCAGGCTTTAAAAGGCCCTTTTCATCATAGAAGCGTAATGTCCGCGTGCTGACACCCGCCATCCCCGCCAGCCGATGAATGGTATATTCCATGTTGCTCACCTCCTGACAGCTCCACTTTACACCTTTACGTTACGTAAATGTCAATAGCAATATTGCGACTTTTTTATTGACATGCCTGGCTTTTCCTGGTATCATCAAATTAGCTAATTTGGCTAATTCGATTAGCTAAACTTCGGAGGTGCGGCCAATGATTGTGAACGCCACTGATTTGAAAAACAATCTGGGAAAGTATTTGCGCTTGTCTGCCACTGAAGACATTATTATTAGCAGCAATGGACGTAAAATAGCGCGGTTATCGGCATATGCGGAGCCAGAAACCCCATCGGCCGATAAAAGCGAGGTAGTCTATGAGATTAATGCAGAGATTCCTCTAAACTCTCTTTGCGCTGAAGACGACCGGACCCATTCATCTGAACGCGCCCGTGCCTATGGTTCATTTCCCCGCAAGGCGACCTACGAAGAATTCCTTGAGCTGGTAGCTAGCACTGATGAGCATGAGCAGTATGAGTATATTGACGGGGAAATTTATCTACTTACATCGCCCAAGGTTAATCATCAAGAAATAGTAGGCGAGCTGTATGCCATTTTCCACAGATGGTTTAAAAATAAGACATGCCGCCCGTTACTTTCTCCTTTTGATATTACTCTGCAGCGCGACAACGGAAAAATGAACGTTGTCCAGCCCGATCTAGCCGTAATCTGTGATTTGGAAGAAAAAACAAATGAGCGGGGTTACTATATGGGCGTACCCGCCTTAGCGGTGGAGATTCTTTCGGACAGCTCGCGCCGCAAGGATTGCATCAAAAAGCTGGATCTCTATATGTCCACTGGCATTAGAGAATACTGGATTGTGAACCCGTTAAGCAAAGAGGTTACTGTCCATTTATTTGAACACTACGATTTCTGCCAGAGCGCTACTTATAAAATTGATGAGACTGCCAGTTCATTTCTTTTTGAAGGATTACAGGTCTCTTTGTCGGAGATTTTTGCCTAACTGCGCAAATAAAAAGCCAGCTGCGCATGAATCTCTGCAGCTGGCCATGTATCTGAACTATGCATTTGGCAAGCAAAGTGTCTGGCGTATTTCGCACATAAAAGCTACTTCTTCCTGATTACTTCCATTCCGCCCATATACGGCCTCAAAACTTCCGGCACCACTACGCTGCCATCAGCTTGCTGGTAGTTTTCCAAGATCGGAATCAGGATGCGTGGCGAAGCAATGGCCGTGTTATTGAGAGTATGACAGAACTTGATTTCGCCATCTTTAGTACGATACCGCAAGTTCAGCCGGCGTGCCTGAAAATCGTAGAAACGCGAGCAGGAATGTGTTTCGCCGTACCCCGCACGGCTGGGCATCCAGGTTTCAATATCATACTTCTTGACCTGCCCCAAACCGATATCACCGGCCGCGCCTATAATCACGCGGTGCGGCAAACCCAGCGCCCGCACGATTTCCTCTGCGTTCTGCTGCAGCTGTTCCTGAAAATCGATTGATGTTTGTACATCATTCGTGCAAATAACTACCTGTTCGACTTTATCAAATTGATGAATGCGATAAATCCCGCGGGTATCTTTGCCATACGTGCCGGCTTCCCGACGGAAGCAGGACGAATACCCGGCATAGAGCTTCGGCAGTTCATCCTCATCCAGAATCTCGTCCGCGTGGAAGGCGCATAGGGATACTTCGGCAGTACCCACTAAGAACAGCTCATCCTCCGGAATTTTATAGGCTTGCTCTTCGCCGCCCGGAAAATAGCCAGTTCCAACCATGGCATCGCGTTTAACAAGAACCGGTACGGTCATCGGTGTAAAACCTTTGGCTGCCAGCTGGTCTACGGCAAACCGACAAACTGCCCAATGCAACAGGGCACCCTCGTTTTTGAGGTAATAGAAGCGCGACCCGGCGACTTTGGCGCCGCGCGCCAGATCAAACAGGTCCAGCCTCTCAGCCAACTCAACATGATCCAGCGGCTCAAAATCGAATTTGCGCGGCTCACCCCAGGTACGCAGCACCACATAGTCATTTTCGCCACCATCCGGAATATCTTCGGCAGGAGGCATCGGCACTCTGAGCATCAGAGCCTGTAGTTCGTCTTCGAGCTCTTTCAGCACTGCAGACTGTTCCTTTTCTCTGGCAGCCGTTTCTTTCATCTCAACAATGGCATTTTGCTTGTCGGCTCCGGTCAACTGGGCGATCTTGGCAGAGGCGCTGTTCTTCTTGGCGCGCAAGGCTTCCACTTCGTTCAGAACCGCCCGGCGGCGGCTGTCAACGGCCAGCAGATGATCAATATCAATATCGACCCCTTTGCGCTGCGCACCACGTTTGACCTCTTCCGGATGTTCGCGGATGTATTTAATGTCCAGCATCGATTACTTTTCCTCCCCTTGAAACTGCCCGGTTCTTTCCGGGAGCAAATCCGAATATCCCGCTTTATGTAAATAGTCTGTCCAGGTCGCGTCTACCGCGCCGGTATCAGCAGCCAGGCCAAAAGATAGGCACCGACGCCCACTCCATAGTATAGCGCTGACACCGCCCAGATAACCCGTACGACTGTCGGATTAACATCCAAATACTCAGCAATTCCGCCAGCCACTCCGAAAATCATCCGATCTTCACTGCGGAACAGTTCTCCATCACCAGTAACTCTAATGACGATTACCGCCACAATTAAGACCATAAATATTAATTTGGCCGCACGCTTCCCCGGAGATTCCCTGGTTTCACCGCCTGCCATCACGTTGCCCCCTTTTGGAAATGCTTAATAATTCAGGCTGATCAACCTGATTCCTTCTTTTTATCATATTAAAACTGCGCACAACAGAAACAACTCCTTCGACTAAACGAAGGAGTTGTTCGATAAGACCTTGAACCTCAAAGTTCGTGTGACTTCTGCAGGCGTTCCAATAATTATATCGGCTGCAATCCGGCAAATCTTGATAGTGATCGTGATTATTTTCAATCGTCACTATTAAAAGCCGCCTGCTTCATCAATAATCCACTCAGGCTTCTCTTAGCCGACTTTTTTCTTGCACTTCTCCAGGAATCTTTCCATCCTGACAAGAGATTCCTTCAGATTTTCCATAGAGGAGGCCAGTGAGCAGCGCACAAATCCTTCGCCGCACGCACCGAAGGCGCCACCCGGGGTAACTGCCACTTTCTCTTCACGCAGCAGCTCTTCCGCGAAGGTGTTGGAATCCAGTCCCGAAATCTTAATGGATGGGAAGGCATAGAATGCGCCCAGCGGTTCAAAACATGTCAGTCCAATCTTGTTAAGGCCGGCGACGAAGAACTTGCGGCGCTCATCATAGGACTTCTTCATTTCTAACATGGCCTTTTCACCGTTTCTCAAGGCTTCGATTGCAGCATACTGAGCATTGGTCGAGCAGCAGAGAATGGTGAACTGGTGGATCTTGGTCATCGCTTTGATGATCTCCTCATCACCCAAAGCGTAGCCGAGACGCCATCCGGTCATGGCATAGGCTTTCGAGAAACCATTCAGCAGAATGGTGCGTTCACGCATGCCAGGCAGCGAAGCGAAGCAAACATGCTTGCCGCTGTAGGTGAGATGCGCATAGATTTCATCGGAGATCACAATCAGATCATGCTCTTCGCAGATCTTGGCGATTTCCATCAGGGTGTCGCGATCCATCACGCCGCCGGTGGGGTTGTTCGGATAGTTCAGCATCAAGACTTTGCTGCGCGGAGTGATCTTAGCGCGCAGATGATCCGGCTGCATTTTGAACTGGTATTCAGCATAAGTGGTCACGGGAACCGGAACACCGCCAGCCATTTTTACGGTTGGGGCATAAGACACATAAACCGGTTCCTGATAGAGCACTTCGTCGCCCGGCTCCAGAATAGCCCGCAGTGCCAGGTCAATTGCTTCGCTGGCTCCGACGGTAACCAGAACTTCATTCTTCGGATCATAATCCAGATCCCAGTAGCGTTTGGCGTCTTTGACAATTTCCTTCCTCAATTCCAGTAAGCCGGAGTTAGATGTATAAGAAGTTATTCCTTTTTGGATTGATTCAATACCCGCATTGCGAATATGTTCTGGAGTTGGAAAATCAGGTTCGCCGACTCCGAGAGAAATAACATCTTTCATCTCAGCTACTAAATCGAAAAAACGCCTGATTCCGGAAGGGGGAATTGATTTAATGAGACTGTTCGTTTTGTTTCGCCTAATGGCACCCATTGCGAAACCACCCGTCCTTTCCTTCGCTCAATATAATTCCATGGTCTTCACAGACCAATAAGCAATTCTATTCGATTCAGACAAATCCTGCCCCATTTGTTACTTTATTCGAAAAGGAATCCAGATTTGATTAATTATCATCGATTTGCGCTGCCTCATCGTTTTGAACTGCCTCTTCATCGACTTCCGTTTTTTCCTCATCGCGCAGCGGGCAGATTGCCACAGGACAATGTCGGCAGCCGCGATCCGGCCACCGGAAATCAATCTCGGTCACACCGGCGGCAATCGCATCACCAACTTTGGTCAGAATGTCGGCGGCAGTCTGTGCGTCCTCTTCAATTTTCAGCAGCGTGCCTTTCGGAAAATGATACAAATACAGATTTTCGATTTCCAGACCCAGTCCTTGCCTGCATGCCAGCGCGTACAACTGCAGTTGCAGTGTATAGTCGCGAATTTCCTCCGGACCGAGCACGCGGTTGGTCTTGTAATCAAGCACGTCCCATCGGCCATTCTGCCTGGGAACAAGCTGATCAATGAAACCCTTGAACCTAACCGTAGTCAGGTTGACAGGCCATTCCAATGCAAAGGGCTTCTCCCAAATCTCACCGTCCAAAGGTTGTCCCAGACTGCTGGCGGCGAATTGCGTCAGCCATTCTTGCGCCAGAGGCAAATATGCGGCCTCGCAGGTTTGCTTGTTAATGCCCAGCTCCTGACATGCCTTGCGAAATTCGTCTATATAATCGTCGGCGCCGTACTTTCCGGATTTCCTGGTATTTTCCAGCGCCATATGAACCGCCGAACCTAATAACGCCGGATCATATCCCAGCTGGTTAATGGCCTCGGTGGGGCGATCCCCCGGAAAACGCCACCGGTACAAGTAATAATAGCGTTGCGGGCAATGCAAGAATATGCGAATTGCCGAAAAGCTTAGGTTTACATATGGCGGATACTGCGCGGCTGCCGGCACGCTGGCGATGCTTTCCAGGCTATGCAAACTTAGCAGCCAACCTCCGTCACCGCCGCCGTCGCCCTCGCGCCCGCTGCCTGCGGCCCCATCCACAGCGCCAGCGCTCTCCTGCGCCGTAAAGCGTTGCGGGCCGTGATCGGTAAGAATGGCGCCATATTGCTCCGCAGCATGATCATTGATAAAGCTGATCGCTTCCGCCAGAAAATCGCCCTGCGGATCAGCTGCGCAGCCCTGTGCCGTCTGCGCCATGTCCTCCGTTTCCGCCGCTTTAGCTGCCTCGGCAGCTTCAGCGGTCCCGGCGGCCGCAGCCGCCACCTCTGCCTCTGCCGTCTCTGCCGTCTTCGCCGCCTCAGCCTTCTCCGCCGTCTCAGCCGCTTCCGCCATTCCAGCCTTCGCCGCCTCCAACTCCTGCTGCCGCAGTTTAGTGGTGCGCATGGTTCCGGAAAGGAACAGCAATTCTTTGGCGCGTGTCAACGCCACATACCACAGCCGGCGTTCTTCCTCGGTTACTGCCTCCCGCGCCTGCATTTCCGGACAGCAGATGCCAGCGCTCTCATAATGATCACGATGCTTATCAAAATAGTAAGGCGCATATTTCTGCGTGTTATCGCCGATCGGAGCGCTTTTTCGGACGACCAGTCCTATTTCAGGGATGAAACTAAAGGCATTACCCTTAAAATTAGGTGGAAAGCGTGTCGGTCCAATACCGGCGACAAAGACCACCGGAAACTCGAGGCCTTTGGACTTGTGGATAGTCATCAGTTTAACGGCATTTCCGGCGGGAGCGGCGATGTCGGCTTCTCCTTCCACAACCCCGAAAGTGATGGCCGCATTAATATAAGTCAGGAAATCGCTTAAGGCCGCACCCGGATTAGCCCGCGTAAATTCAGCTGCCAAAGCCGCCAGTTTTTCAAGATTGGCACTGCTGCGTGCCTGGGCAGGCGCTGGCAGTGAGCGCAAATAACTCAAATAGCCGGTATCCTTGAGCACCCGTGTGATTAGTTCCTGGGGCATAATGAGATCGCGCAGTTTATGTAAGCTTGCCAGCTGGCGCAACAATTCCCGTGCACGCACCAGTCCTTCACGGCAACCCGGAGAATCAGCCAAGCCCGGGGAATCATCCAAATTTTTGGTTAGCGTCGCCTCAAGCTTCACCAGGAACTCCGGCTCTTCAGGTGCGGCGGCAGGTGCGGCTGTCTCTCCGCCCTCATCCATTGCTTCTGCGCTGCGCTGGCTGCTGCTGCCACCGCGGCGGCCTTGCGCTGCCACCTCTGCCAGGAATCGATCATTCACTGCGAATGGCGGCCGGCTTAATACCCGTATCAAGGCCATCTCATCCAAGGGATCCTCGACAAGGCGCAGATAGCTCAAGATATCCATGATTTCTTCGCGATCATAAAAGCCAATGCCGCCAAAAGTCTGATAAGGAATTCCTTCTTGCAGCAATGCATCTTCATAAGCTTTGGCCGGGTTGAGTGAGCGCATTAATATCACGATATCCTCGGGCTTGCGTCCAGCTGCCAGCAACTCTTTGATTTGCGCTGCGATAAAAGTCGCCTCTGCCTCCCGCTGCGCCTCATAGACAAAGATCGTTGCCTGCTTGCGAAAACCAAACTTTTCAGCAATCAGTTCCAGTTCATCCGGTCGTCCCGCGAAATAACTGCTGCGGCGAATCGCTGCCGTCGCCAGTGACAATATTTCACCAAAAGAGCGGTAATTACGCTTAACAGTCAGGGTCTTGCCGCCCCGCGGCACCGGATCGAACAAGCGCACATTTTCAACCTTGGCATTGCGCCACCCATAAATCGACTGCTTGTCGTCGCCGACAATGGTAACGTTGCGCATGTTATCCCGTGACAGCAGTTCAACCAGCTGATACTGGGCTGTACTTGTATCCTGAAATTCGTCAATTAATATATGATGAAACTTGCGTTGATAATATTGGCGCCGCTCCGGATGCTCCTTCAGTACCCGGCAAGCTCTGGCTATCAAATCTCCGAAGTCCAAGGCCCGGTTTTTGGCCAGTTCTTCCTGATAGGCCAGATACAAAGTATAAATCAGCCCGGCCGCTTCAGAACCGTATTGCTCTTCGCCGGGGAGTTGCTCCAGAATCTTGGGCTTCTTGCGGTAACGCTTGCCTGGAAGACTGTCAATAGCTTCCCGCAGTCTGCGGTTATAATCGGGATCAAGCGCCAAACAAGTATTAATGAATTCTTGGGGTTCAATGGCGGCATCCTTGAGTTGGTTGATCAAGTGAAAAGCATTGCTGAGTAGCGCGCCATCCGTAAAGCGCAGCTCCTGGATCCGGTCCGCCTGAAAGTAGCTGTTTTGCAGCTTACCCGCTAACAGTTTCCGGCAGACACGTTCAAAAAGCAGGCGGCATCCGACTTCATCCATAATAGTGAAGCCCGGATCCAGTCCGGCGGTCAAAGCTTCCGCCTTCAACAGGCGCAAAGCAAAAGCATGAAAAGTTGTCACCCAGGAGTTAAGCGGATCAACCTCTGGCACCTCTTTGCGAACGCGATCCAACATTTCCGCAGCCGCCTTGTTTGTAAAAGTCAGTGCCAGCAAGTTCTCGGCGGGAATATTACAGTCACGCACAAAGTGCTGAAAGCGGCCGACCAAAATGGTGGTCTTCCCGGTTCCGGCCCCGGCAATAACTTTAAGCGGCCGATCTGACGGAAAAGTCACCGCCTCCAGCTGCTCCGGGTTCAAGTTATCAATCAGCCTGCTCATGCTTCTTCACCTGCCTCGCTATCCCATGCTTCGCCTTCCTCAGCGATACAGACCCACCTATAAATACAGTTCTTGCATTCCTGCTGCGTTCTGGGACGCGCCGGATAGATACCGGCCGCCATGGCATCCAGCGTATCAGATAGCTGTTGCTTGACAATCTCCAAGTCGCCGCCAGAAATCTCATAAGCGCTTTCTTCCGATCGCTCGCGGCTTTCCGGATTGATCAGAAAAACGCGCAAGTTTTGGGAACCAATTTGATAATAGCTCAGCCTGCTCACCTTTTTGCCCTCGGACTCCTGCGCCAGATAGTATATTGGCAGCTGAAAATCGGTCGGCTGATAATCTTCACTATCGCTGACATTGAGGAACTGCTTCTTGGTCGCCTTGGCGGCGGCGCTGTCACGGGCAGAAGTCTTGTAATCGACCAGTTCAAAGGTGCCATCTGGCAGCTGATCGATGCGGTCGATGCGCCCCCTGATTATGTACTTGCCAAACCGGAAACTGAATGGCTTCTCGGTCTCAAACACTACGCGGCCTTCCCAGTTTGGCAAAGCCAGAACAGTCAGGTAGTCATCCAGTAGTTTGGCAGCCAGACGCCGCACGCTGGCACTCAGAAGCTGCGGGCCCAATTCCCCTTGCAAGGCTTCCATTTCCTGATCAAGTATTTCGCGCATCCGTACTCCGGCCTTGCCGGGCGGCAGCAGATCAAGGTTCGGGTTTTCCCGGTGAAAAGCCGATAATGTCTGATGGACCAGCGTACCAAGCGATGCGCCAGGCAGCACGGCCCCTTTCAGGCGCAAGATATGACCGTAGAAAAACTTCTTGGGACAACTGAGATATTCTCTAATGCCTGAATGGCTAAAGGCCCGCGGTGCGGGAATAGCTTCCTGAACCGCTGGTGCCGCTCCGGATGCCGCTCTGGCCTCCACCACTCTCCGCTCGCGAACGTAGAGCTCCGGTTCTCCGAAGCGTTCCAGGGCAAGTAAGGAAGGCTCCGCTTCATTCCTGTTATACTTCTCGGAACAACTGACCGATAAAATGCGGCGGGCGCGCGTTATCGCACATTGAAACAGATCCGCTTCACGGGCGCGGCGCGGTTGCCGCTCTTTGGTATCGCGCAATCCCAGAGATTCTTTTAGAGGATCAGCTTCGGCACCTCGCGGAAAATTACCCATGATCATGCCGCAGACAAAGACAGCCTCTGCCTCATGGCCTTTTGCCTGATGCGCCCCAAGGATCCTAACCGCGGAGGTATCCGCATAGGCCGCGGCACTTTCTCCCCAGAAGGCGGAACTGGCATCAAGAAAGACATCTACAGCTGATGGCACGTTATTTTCCTTATGTTCCGCACCCTCCTGATGATAAGCGCCATCAAAATTCTTCAGTAGTTGCAGGTATTGCGCCAATCGGCGCATTTCATCGTCCTGATCGCAGAGCAGTTCTGTATCTGCACCTGCTGGCCTTGGGCCATCCTGCACTTCACCTTCCCGCTTTTGCGGCCCATTCGGGACTGTGCCTGTCCGCATCAGCCGGGCCACAACCCCGCTGCGATTTAAAAACGCGCAGGCAATCTCATAAAGCTGGCCATCCTGCGCTGCCGCAGCATCCTTATCGAAGCCGTCCAGCAAAGCGCCCATCGCCTGCTGCCCGGCAATTTCAAAGGTCGGATCTGCGAGCAACTCACGCAGAGTTATCCCTTTTTCGCGGGCTGTCCGCGCTGCGCGCCCCAGCATCAAGCGATCCAATCCCAATAAAGGTGAAGACAGCCAGCGCATGAGATTTTCTTCGTCGCCGGGATTCTTAAGCGACTCAAAGTACTGTGCCAGCAAACGTGCTGCTGTTCCCTGTACCAGAGGCTGTCCGCCCAACACCTGATACGGTATCCCGGCAGAAGTAAAGGCTGTTTCCAGTTCAAAACCCATTGAGGCATAATCGCGATAAAGCACCATGATCTCTTCCGGTGCCATGCCGCCATTCAGCAGTGCCACGATTTGCGCCGCGATTCCCGCCGCTTCTTCGGCGGCAGTTTTAAAAAGCAAAAAGCGCTCGGCATATTGCGGCAATCGGCGATGGTTTTCGGTAAGATGCAACACCTGATCGGCTCCGGCAATTGCGCCGCCTGTTCCGCTGAAAATAATCGTGCGATAAAAGGGACGCATCGCCTCTACAAAACGCCTTTCGATCGGGCTCATGCTTTCCCAGCCATCGACCAGTAACTCGCTCACTTGCGGATCCCGCCTGGGGAAACCAGCCGCCAGCGCTGTTCTTACCAAGCCAGTGTAGGGGGCTAAAGCACGCCGGGTATAATAATCATTCAGGAACTGATCCAGGCGGGCGAGATAAGTCTGCGGGTCAGCAACAGAATCACCGCGGCGTAAGTCATCCAAAGCTTCTAACACTGCCTGCACAGTTCCGACTCCCGTTTGCCCGTTCCAGTGCGGCGCACCGCTGACCGTACCACGCATAACCTGCCGCAAAAATAAGAATTCCTCGAAACGTTCCAGCAACCGCCAGTTACGCCCGAGGCTGGTCATCATCTTCAATGCCAATCCAGCTGGAGTCTCAACACGGATTCCCAGCTTTCCTGACAACTCATTACGCAATTTTTCGCGAATGCTGCCGGCGGCCGCTAAAATCAGGATTGCGTCAGGCGCAACCCCATTGGCAAGCAGCCGCTCCGCTCTGGCAACGAGCGCGGCGGTTTTTCCAGAACCGGCCGGTCCGATCACCGCCAGGCTTGTCCCCTGAAACTCAAGGATCTCATTGCCATTCATGTACCCGGTCATGTATCACACCACCGTTCGCCTGCACCTTCGCTTATACCACCCTAATCGCAAACACCGGACATCCGGGGGTACAATAGCCGCACAGCACGCATTTCGATGCATCACAAAAAGCCTTTCCATCTATCAGGCTCAAGGCCTCTGACGGACAAGTTGCCACGCAATTGCCGCACCCTTCACACCAACCTTGAACGACAATACGTTTGCTGCGCTTCGAATTAGAAATCGCCGCTTGCATCTCCGCTGTTAGCGGAATATTTTCAAAAAATGCCACATCCGTTTCGACTTCCTGTGGACTAATCATGCCAACCGCGATCGCATGCATACCTTCCAGATTACGCACATAAGAAATGTTTTCGGCAAACTGATCCAGCCCGTTACCGCCAGCCAGCGCTTTCATGGCATAAACGCCCTTGCCGGCTTTGCCGAGGAGCGCAATCGCTTCCACCATTTCATCGCGGGTACCGCCCATGATCCCCAGACCCATGCGGTTGATCAGGGGATGTACAACGTCAATATAATCCAGGCTGGCAACAGATTTGGCCACATTGGCATAATGGGTGGAAATACCGATCGCCCGCAGCCGCCCCTTCGCCTTATAATCGCACAAGCACTCGATCGCCCCGGGACGATCCTCAATCGGCCGCGCCGCCCTGGCACCATGCAGCAAAAAGATATCGGGGTACCTTCCCAAAGAGGTGCGCGCCAGTTCGATATCGCGCTGCATATCTTCATAGGTCGCCGCCGTGGATTTACTGTTAATCACCACGTCCGCCACGGGGTGTATCGACAACGCCAGTCTGATATGCTCGTACGTGCCATACATGGTAGCGGTGTCGATAAAATTGACTCCCAGTTCCAGAGCACGCACGATCGCCCTGGCACCAACTTCTGGAGCAAGATTACCCTGCATTGGCCCCATAGGAAGCGTACCAAATGCCAGTTCCGAAACAGAAATTCCACTCTTGCCTAAGATGCGGCGCTGCAATGTCATCACAATCTCCCTCCACATAAAAAACTAAATGCATGCAACAGAGAGCTGCCTTTTCCAGACAGCCCCCTGAAGGTTCAGAATCAGAGCATCATTTTTAGTTGATATCCTCAAGCGGAATAATAATTACGGCTATTAAATATAGCAGTAGTCCCGCGCCGCACGAAAGCAGCGTAAATCCGGCAAAGCACAGCCTGATCAATGTCGGATCCACTTGCAGATACTCGCCGATACCTCCGGCCACGCCGGCAATCATACTGTCACGCCGCGAACGGTATAGCTTTTTCATTCAGCATCAGCACTCCCTTCAACCTTACAACTGATGTAACGGTTCACGGGCCAATATGTTTCATGCATCGCATATCAGTCGCTCATGCATCGCTGATCGCCTTGTTATCGCTGACCGTCTTACTATCGCTGACCTTTTACTGCAACCGCTTTTCAATCTCACCAAGCATGCGCTCTTTAATGCTCCGGACTTTGGCCATGATCGCATTCGCCTCGCTCAGACAGCTTTCCGCAAATGTGCGATCCTCAAGGCCGCTCAGGTTAATCAAAACATTCAGCCTGGCACCGAGGGCTCCAGCTTCGAGCACCAAAGCCGCCACACCGACATCGCTCAAGGCCGTCGCATTTCCCTTTTCAGCCACAACCTCCGCCAGTTCAATAGTAGCGGCGCAAGCCCGCATCGTTTTCAGCGGCACCTGAATCGCAACCTTGGTCGCGACTTCAATTGCCTGTTTGCGCGCCTCGATTTGCTCCGGGGTTTCTTTAGGAAGCGCCCGCGCATCTTTAATGCCATCAAAGGCATTGCTGTCTTCCGTAAACAAATTGGCCAGTTCTTCGCGCAACGCTTCTGTTTTTCCTAAGACTTGCTCCATCTCTTCGGATACAGCCAAATATTTCTTTTTGCCGATCGTCAAACGGCACACCATGGAAACCAGAGCAGCCCCGTTGGCTCCGACGAGGGCTGATACACTGCCACCACCCGGTGCCGGTGAAGCGGAAGCAACCTCCGCTAAAATGCTGTTGATGGGTTCCTTCAACAAGATGATTCCTCCCCGAATATACTGACGTTATGGCAGACCTGCATGCCTTTGAAAAACACTTTTTCAACAGGATTGGTCCCATAATGATAAAACAGATGCAAATGATTAGGCATGTCCAAAACCACAAAGTCGGCCTGTTTGCCCGGTTCGAGACTGCCAACCCGGTCTGCCATGCCAACGGCGTGCGCAGCGTTTAGGGTCGCCGCGATCAACGCCTCGCTGGGTGTCATCCGCATCGCAAATGCTGCCAGGTTTAAGACCATGGGCATCGATTCGGTCGGGGAAGAGCCGGGATTACAATCCGTAGCCAGCGCTACCGGAACACCCATGGCAATCATATCTCTGGCCCGGGCGTATGCTCCGGTCATCAGAGAAAACGCTGTTCCCGGCAGCAAAACCGCCGCCGTTCCGGCTTCTGCCATTTTGCGCAGGCCTTCATCGCCCGCTCGCAGTAGATGCTCAGCCGATACAGCTCCTATTTCTGCTGCCAGAGCTGCTCCTCCCAGGTCATTTATTTCATCGGCATGTACTTTGGGAATCAGACCAAGGATCTTGGCCGCCTGCAAAATTCTGCGCGTCTGGGCGGCGTCAAAAACCCCTTCTTCAAAAAAGACATCGCAATAGCGCACAGTCCCCAGAGCAGCCACTTCCGGAAGCATGCTGAGAATCAGCCGCACATAACCCTCATGATTGTCGCGGAATTCCTCCGGCCAGGCATGGGCTGCCATGAAAGTATTCACGACATTGATCGGTTCCTCGTTCGCAATTCTGCTGGCGACCTGCAATTGCTTAATTTCGTCAACCTCATTGAGTCCATAACCACTTTTGATCTCAACTGTCGTTGTCCCATGGGCAATCATGCGCCGGATTCTGGACCGGGTTTGGCGATACAGTTCCTGCGCTGAGGCTGCCCTCGTCGCCCGCACTGTTGACAGAATCCCGCCACCCTGCTTCAAAATATCCAGGTACGGCACACCGGACAATTTCATCGACAGTTCTTCTTCACGGGATCCAGCATAAACGGCGTGCGTATGCGGATCGACAAACCCCGGAATGACCGTTTTGCCTTGCGCATTAACAACGAATGTGTTATCCCCTTGTTTATACTGTTTCAAAATCTCGCTGGTGCTTCCCACGGCGCAAATCAGGCCATCCTTTACCGCTAAAGCGCCGTCGTTAATGATCACTGGATCTGCTAATGCCTTGCCGGTTACCGGCTTGTTCCCTTTGCCGGCGATTGTTACTAGTTCACTGGCATGTATTAACAGCAAATCAGGCTGGCCATTATCCTGGCCATTACCATGACACTGATAATAACTTTGATTCTGACTTTGGATCTGACCGTCCGGCATCATTCATCACCTCCAGCGTGATTACTCTACAGTCAGTCTGGACTCCAAAATTTGTGCCCGATCAAAATTCTCGATCCGCAGATAATATTCAGCAGCATCGATAAGCGCGTCCATTGGCACTAATCCTATAATCTCACTGCCCACGACCGGAACTCCGTATCTTTCCGCTTCCATTTTAACAGTCTCGAAGACGCGGTACAGAGAGGTTTTGCGGAAGTTGATCATATTGATCGATACCTGGGCAATATGACGCTCATCCAGGTTTACGCCCATCGCCTTGACATACATATATCCGCCGTCACGGGCACGGATTAGTTTGGCGATACGCTTGGCAATGTTAATATCTGAGGTCCCCAGGTTGATATTGAACGCAACCAGTGGCATTCTGGCACCCACAACGGTGGCGCCGGCAGTCGGATGCATCCGCGCCGGTCCGAAATCCGGATCTCTTTCCGGCTGTACGCCCATCTCGGCCTTCAAAGCTTCATACTGGCCCTTCCTGATATATGCCAAATCTTTGCGTTCCGGGCGTGTGGCGGCTTCTTCATAGAGATAAACCGGAATCTCCAGTTCGGTTGCGATTCTCTCGCCCAGCTTTTTGGCCATCTCGATGCAATCCGCCATGGTCACTTCTCTAATCGGGACAAATGGAATAACATCGGTGGCACCAATGCGCGGATGTTCACCATGATGCTGTTCCATATTGATTAGCTCGGCGGCTTTACGGCAGCCGGCGAAAGCAGCCTCCAGCACTCTTTCGGGTTCGCCAATGAAAGTTACCACCGACCGGTTGTGATCGGCGTTCATGGAGTGATCCAGCAGCTTGATGCCAGGTACGGAGCTGATGGCCTCCAAAATCTGTTTCACTTTTTCGGCATCCCGTCCCTCACTGAAGTTCGGGATACATTCAACGATCCTTGGCATAGTCTCGCTCCTTTCATGTTAAAAGCCCGGCCCTTACCCAGCCGGGCTTATTTTATCTGCAATTCATTTCAACATCGGAATCTTAATTCCCTTTTCTTTGGCAACGTTAGCCGCGATATCATAGCCGGCATCCACATGCCGCATCACACCGGTTCCTGGATCAGTAGTCAGCACCCGCTGTAACCGCTTGGCTGCCTCCGGTGTTCCGTCCGCCACTACGACCATACCAGCATGGATGGAATAGCCGATTCCTACGCCGCCGCCGTGATGCACCGAAACCCAGCTGGCACCGGAAACGGCATTGAGCAAAGCGTTCAATATTGGCCAGTCAGCAATCGCATCGCTGCCGTCTTTCATACTCTCAGTTTCGCGGTTCGGGGATGCTACTGAACCAGCATCCAAATGATCACGCCCGATTACTACCGGAGCGCTAACTTCACCTTTGGCAACCAGATCATTAATGATCAGGCCCAGCTTGGCGCGATCGCCATAGCCCAGCCAGCAGATCCGCGACGGCAGGCCTTGGAACGCCACTTTTTCACCGGCCATGCGAATCCAGTTCAACAAATGCTTGTCTTCCGGGAATGCCTCGATAATGGCCTGGTCAATGCGGGCGATATCTGCCGGATCCCCTGACAAAACTGCCCAGCGGAACGGGCCTTTGCCTTCGCAGAACAGCGGCCTGATGTAGGCGGGCACAAATCCCGGGAAATCAAAGGCGTTTTTGACGCCGTTATTAAACGCCACCTGGCGGATGTTATTGCCATAATCGAACACTTCGGAACCGGCTTTTTGCAGAGCCAGCATGGCTTCGACATGGCGAACGATCGACTGTTCCGCCAAATGCACATATTCGGTCGGATTTTCTTTACGGAGCCTGATTGCTTCAGCAAGCGTCATCCCGGCCGGCACATAACCGTTCAGAGTATCATGAGCCGAAGTCTGGTCGGTGACCAGGTCGGGCTTAATTCCACGCTTGACGAACTCGGGGAAAACTTCGGCGGCGTTGCCTTCCAGGGCAATGGCCAGCGGACGGCCTTCACCCATCGCCTTATGTGCCAATTCGAGGGCTTCGTCAATCGACTTCACACTGACATCACAATACCTGGTATCCAGACGCCTCTGGATCCTGGTCGGATCAACTTCCACCGCGATTACAACGCCGCCATTCATGGTAACGGCGAGCGGCTGAGCGCCACCCATACCGCCAAGACCGGCGGTGAGAGTAAGGGTGCCCTTCAGGGAACCACCAAACGACTTACGGGCGGCTGAAGCAAACGTTTCATATGTACCCTGCAAAATGCCCTGAGTACCGATATAAATCCAGCTGCCAGCGGTCATCTGACCATACATCGTCAGGCCGCGTTCTTCCAACCTTCTGAACTCATCCCAGTTGGCCCAGGCCGGTACCAGCATGGAATTGCTGATCAGGACGCGCGGCGCATCCGCATGCGTCTTGAAAATCCCGACTGGTTTCCCCGACTGGACCAGCAAGGTTTCGTCGTTTTCAAGCTGCTGGAGACTGGCGACAATGGCGTCAAAGCAGTCCCAATTACGGGCGGCTTTACCCTTACCGCCATAAACCACTAAATCTTCCGGACGTTCGGCAACCTCCGGGTCCAGATTATTCATCAGCATCCGCATGGCGGCTTCCTGTACCCAGCCTTTACAGGTAATTTTATTGCCCCGCGGAGCTCTGATTACTCTGGCCATATTAATACCCCCTTGTAAAATTTGGTGGCAATTGCTTTTAATTTTATCTAATTATAAACAGGCGCTGACATTTGCGCTCTGCGCCTTGTCTTTGCGCCTTGCACTGTTCGCACTTAATCCAATGGTCCGATCGCGTCTTCCACAGCTTTCAGCAACCGGCCGGAAGTAATCAAATCAGTTATCGCTGCAATGTCAGAATAAAGCGGACGATCTTCGACCAGTGGCGCCACTTCGGCACGCACCGCCCGATAAGCGGCGCTTGTTCCGATGCCCGGCTGTAGCGGTTTGCAGAACTCGATTCCCTGGCAGGCAGCCATCACTTCAATGGCCAGTACCGATGCCAGATGTCCGGCAATCTGGTTAGCCTTGCGGGCCGCTATACTGCCCATTGAAACATGATCTTCCTGATTTGCCGAAGTCGGAATCGAATCTACACATGCGGGATGCGCCAACACCTTGTTCTCGGAGACCAAGGCGGCCGCGGTATATTGAGCGATCATCATTCCCGAGTTCAAGCCGCCTTCCGCGGTCAGGAAAGCCGGCAACCCGCTGAGTGCTGGATTAACCAGTCTTTCAGTCCGGCGCTCACTGATATTAGCCCATTCGGCAAGTGCAATGCCTAAAAAGTCCAACGCCAGCGCCAGAGGCTGTCCATGGAAATTCCCTCCGGAGATGACCTCGCCCTGCTCCGGGAAAAGCAACGGATTATCTGTAACCGAGTTCATTTCTATATTGATCACATTCGTGACATAACCGAGTGCATCGCGGCTGGCCCCATGAACCTGCGGGACGCAGCGCAATGAATAAGCATCCTGTACCTTCGGACAGTTGATATGTGACTTCCGAATTGCACTGTCGGCCACCAGCCGGCGTAAGTTAGAGGCCACCAGACTCTGTCCGGCATGCGGCCTTAAGGCATGCACCTTGGCGTCGTAGGCTGCGTCTGTACCACGCAAAGCCTCCCATGAGAGGGCTGCCGCGATATCTGCAGTTTTGGCCAGAATTTGCGCCTTGTGTAGCGCCAGTGCTCCGACAGCATTCATCATTTGTGTACCGTTGATCAAAGCCAGCCCTTCTTTGGCACCCAGACGGATAGGTTTGAGACCATGCTTCGCCAATGCCGCGCCGCCATCCATAATTTGACCGCCTGTCTCAGCCTGACCTTCGCCGATCATCACCAATACCAGATGAGCTAAAGGACAAAGATCCCCGCTGGCTCCGACTGAGCCTTGTTCGGGGATTACTGGATGAATATCATTATTGATCATACCCAGCAGTAGCTCCAGAGTTTCCCGTCGGACACCAGAATGTCCCTGCACCAGTGCGTTTGTGCGCAGCAGCATCATTGTGCGTACCACTTGAACGGGAAACGGTCGGCCAACACCGCAGGCATGACTGCGGATAAGATTACGCTGCAATTCCTCAGTGGCATCAGCAGAAATACTAACTTCGCTGAACTTGCCAAACCCCGTTGTAACGCCGTAAACCACACGTTTTTCCGCGATCTGCCGCTCGACAAACGCACGTGCCTGTTCGACTTTCCTCCAGGCTTCGTCGGCGATGGTCACGCGCTTTTTGTGATAAGCCACTGCGATGACATCAGCCAAAGTCAGACCAGTCCCATTAAGTGTTAACTCCATTGATTCACCTTCTGTGCAAGCCGATCATCCGGGATATCGGGGAATTAAGAGAATTTGGGGTCAAAGAGCAATATGGACTTTTTGGGAAACCATGCCCGGATTAAAAATGCCATTTGCTAGATAGTCTATTCGGGATCCCCTGACATCTTCCTGCCTAAAATCGATCATAAAAGTAGTAAACCAATGGCGCAAACCCGCATCACATTGCCACTTTAGCTCAGTGCATCACTGGAGCGCGGCAAAGGCGGACCAGGGAAAGTAATGGTGACAGGGTCGCAGGCATGCAGGAATGTACCATGCAACTGGTGACCATGGTAATTTATTTGGGGCGGCTTTGTTGAGGCAGTTTAGTTGAGGCGGTTTACGGTTTAATCGGGACAGCTTAGTCTGGGCAGATTAGTAAGGCACGTCGCGAGGCTCGGCGTCGTACTACTCGTACTATTAGCCGTTGCCGAACTATATATGCAAATATGGTTAAAGGTGCGCTTTTGATCTGGCAGACATTGAATAGGCGCTTCATACCAATCGCCTTCAGTGCCGGCGCCTTCAGCGTCGGCTTCGCTGCCTCGGTCAACTGCCTCATCAGGGCAAGGGCTGTCCTGCTCGTACCACTCATTCAAACGGCCCGGGGGCAGGAAATCAAAGGCCGGATCCGGAGAAGGCTTGATATTAACCGCCAAATAGGTTGCGGTGACGGCCGCTTTACGGGCTTCATATTTTGTGCTCAACTCATTGGTCAAGCGGGTAACCTTTTTAACATAGTTGATCGTCTCAGGATAATTAGGAATGCGCTTCAATTTGCCGACAATGCCCGGACCGGCGTTATAGGCTGCCAGGCAAAGTTCGACGCTTTGAAAGCGGGACAGCTGTTTCGCCAAAAAAATGCAACCGCCCTCAATATTCTGCTCGATATCATACGGATCCTGAACTCCGACATAAGGCCAGACCATTCTCGTCAGTTGCATCAATCCCCTGGCATCACAGCGCGAGCGTGCGCGCGGCCGGAAGGAGGATTCAGCGGCAATAACCGAAGCCACCAGTATTGGATCCAGCCCATGGCGCTCAGCCGATTGCAGGATTGCTTCAATGATTGTCTGTTTTTTCTCTTCTGGCAGCTGGGGATTATATTTTTCAATGAGATCCCTGATTTCAGGTGCGGGGACTATTTGGGACGGATTTTCGATAGTCAGCGGGTCTTCTGGCAGTTTGGCACCCCAGTATCTCATCGCTGCCGGGCCAAGACCAGCGCCGGAACCGGAACCTAAACCTGAACCTAAACCTGAACCGGAACTGAAACCGGCTGCCATTGTTCCTTCGATCACCACAAAATTTATGAGCAATCCAAATATGAAGATTAATAGAAAACGCTTCATAACATACGAACCTCCCGAAATGAATCTCTCAGGTAAGCGCAATAAATGAAGACGTTTCCATATTTCCCACTAAAGCAACTCTTTATACATTTTTTTGCAAAAACGAGACGCGGGGACGGTTTCCGCGTCTCTATTTTCGTCCATTAGCGGGTACACTAATCACGGGAGGGGAGAATGTTAACATGGAAATAGCCAGAGAAGAGACTGCTCCGGAAACGGTTAGAATGCGCGCCGTGCAGTTCAGAATGCCGTCAGACGTTTACGAAAAGCTGCGCCACGTTTCGTTTTACGAGCGGCAGCCGGTAGCGCATATTCTGCGGCGCTTGGTCATTGAATATCTTGAGGAGAAAGCTCTCGAAGAGCCTGACTTTTTCATCCCTCATGATCTCTAAAGGAATCTGTCCCAAACTCCGGTGGCGGCGGCATGTCTTTCGTACTATGTTTCGGAGGAATCACCCGGATCCTGGGAATATCATCATTGGCAAAAGTGACGGCGGCATCCACTCCGAAATGATTGGCCAGATTCTGCGGTGTCAATACATCGCGTGGCTTTCCGTCAGCCACCACTTGGCCTTCGTCTAACATGATGATTCTGGAAGCATAAGCTGCCGCCAGATTCAGGTCATGCAGCACCACCAGTACAGTTAATCCGGTTTGCTGGTGCAACTCTGCGACAATTTCCATCAATTCATATTGATAACGAATGTCGAGATTAGCGGCTGGCTCATCCAACAACAGAACGGATGGTTTCTGGGCTAAGGCCTGCGCCAGTGCCGCACGCCGCGTTTCACCGCCGGACAACTCGGTAACAGCCTTTTTTCTTAACTCCCAGAGGTCCAGGCGCTGCAGCAATTGCTTGGCTACGTTGCGATCCAATCCCTCAGGACGCGCATATGAACCCATCCTGACGATTTCCTCGACCGTAAATGGCGTTTCATATTGTATATTCTGCGGCATCACCGTCAATAGTCGGGCTGCTGCCTTACGCGGCATGCGGCGCAGTTCCTGGCCGAAAAGCCAGACTGTGCCGCTGTCCGGCCTCAAATAACCGCTAAGCAGACGCACCAGCGTCGATTTGCCGGAGCCATTCGGGCCAATCAGGGCTGCCATCTCATTCGCAGCAAGCGCCAGTGAAATCCCGTTCACCACTTTTTTGCCATTGCTGCCTCTCCCGCTACTGCCTCTTCTACCCGGAAAGCTAAACTCCAGATCCCGAGCACACAAGGCCCAGGTCTGCTGACTCCCTGCCGCTTTCTCCTGTGCCGCGAATTTTTCACCAGCAATTTTATCAGTCATCAGATGTGTCATCAGTACTGGCCTCTCTTTCGCAGCAGCCACAGGAAAAATGGCGTTCCGCTTAGTGCCGTCAAAATTCCGATGGGCAGTTCAATCGGCGGCATGATTGTCCGGGCCGCGATATCGGCAGCGATCAGAAAAGCTGCTCCCACGAGTGCCGAAGCAGGTAGTAAAATTTTGTGGTCCGGACCGACTAATAATCTGACAATATGGGGAATCATCAGGCCTACAAACCCAATCACACCACTCACAGAAACTGCGGCCGCCGCCAGCAATGCACCGGTCAGCAGCGCCCAGGCTTTGAATATTTCAACGCGCAGCCCGAGATAAAAAGCTCTTTCTTCACCCAATGCCAGCAAATTCAGCCTGCTGGCCAGCAATCCTGCAGAAATGAGCCCAACTACCAAGTAAGGCAAGACCACCTGGATATGTTGCCAGCCGCGTGCAGAAAAACTGCCCATCATCCAAAAGACCAGTTTCTGCATATCCTGCTGACGCCACACAATTAGCAATGACATCAGTGATGTCAGAAAAGAACTGACCGCCACTCCGGCAAGCAGCAAGCGTCCGACATCCACGCGCCTGTTTTTCAGTGAGAGACCATAAACCAGGCCGGTAGCCAACAGGGCACCCAGAAAGGCAAACATTGGCAGCAAGGCATTCCCGGTATGCCCGATCAATTCGGACAGGGCAATTCCCAAGGCCGCACCCAACCCGGCGCCCGCGGAAACCCCAATGACAAAGGGATCCGCCAGCGGGTTGCGCAGCACGGCCTGAAAACAGACTCCGCCTGTTGCCAGCGCGGAGCCAGCCATCGCTGCCAGAATAACGCGCGGCAGCCGGATCTGCATGATAATAGCCTGCCACGGTCCGGCTTGCTCAACGTCGGTCAGACCACGTAAGTAGTTAATAATGCTTTTGATAATTTCCGCTGCCGGTATCGATACAGCCCCCAGACCTATACCCAGAATAATCACTGCCAGCAAGGTGGCTGCCGCTACTATCAGCACCGGAATTGCTTTCAATCTTTTCACGCCATCACTCTTTACCACTTTTTATTGCTGTTTCACGCTGTTTTGGCGCACTTCGATCGTTTCACGCCGTTGTTGCGCCGCTGTGCGCCGTTTCGCGCCTTTTCACGCACTTTGGTCGATCGTACCGCTGCGCGCCACTTAGCACCGCTTCAGCCGTTACGCGCCATTTCACGCGGTTACTGCTATTACGGCATTAAGGATGCAGCAAATTGTACATCTCGACCAGAGCATCAACCAGGCGCGGCCCCGGCCTGGAATAAATATCAGGATTAATCTCATGGACCCGGCCGGTCTTAATCGCTGAAATCCCGGCCCAGGCCTTGCGATTCATCACTTCTTCCTTGTTGTAGCAAGTCAAAATGATTACTTCCGGATCTCTTTGGATGACAGTTTCCATGCTGAATTGCGGCCAGGGATTAGGACTGTCTCCGGCAATATTGATTCCGCCTGCTGTCACAATCAGTTCATCCATAAACGTATTGGGCCCGGCGGTCATAAGCGGTTCATTCCAAATTTCAATAAACACGCGCGGACGCATCTTTTGCTGACTGACCTTCTTTTTAATATCGGCCACGCGGTTCTCAAAACTGGCAGCTAACTGTTCGCCTGTTTCGGGATTACCGAGAACGCGCCCGAGTACCCGCATCTGCCTCGGAACATCGACAATTTTAACCGCCTCGATCACAAACACCTTCAGTCCAAGGGACACTAATTTATTGATATCTTCAGACTGCATGCTACCAACCCCGATAATCAGGTCGGGCTTCAGCTCAAGAATACGTTCATAATTGAGGTTTACATCGCCAATTTTGGCTACCGCCTGAGCTTCCGCAGGATAATTGCAGTAATTTGTAACACCGACCACGCGGGGACCGGCTCCTAAAGCAAACAGCATTTCAGTTACGCTTGGCGTCAAAGAGATAATGCGTTGTGGTTGAGCATTTAGTGTGACAGAGCGCCCCAGATCATCCTTCATGGTCAAGGGATAAGCCTGGGCAGCCTGTACTTTGGCACCGCTGCCGTACCCGGATCCGGCAAATACGATGGCGATCATCACCGCCATGGTTAACGCCACGGTTAATACGAACGTCATCAAACTTTTCCTTTTCATAGAGATCCCCCTTCGATAAGTTCGTAAAACATAAAACAAGCCCGACTCAGGAAAAGCCGGGCATAAAATCTTCTCCCGGGCTTTTTCCGCGAAAGCCGCAGTCGGTCTTCAAACACAGGCAGGTCTCCTGGCTGCCGGGTCATTGCTTTGTAAACTTAGCCTTCCCGAAAAGTGGCTAAGCTCAGCTCGCCGGTCACAGTGGCGGGACCGCGCCGCTCGGCCTTTAAGCAAGGCCTACGGACTTCCCTTTTCACCCGTTTTTAACGGGCACCTGTGTCTGTTATGTTTTTCAAATTCATTATATCTTATCTTGCGATTATCAGCAACTAAATGTCATCCGGCTGTCATTAATCAGCGATAATGTCATCCGACCTGGCTGACCACATCGCGTCGCTACACCGGCGAAATCCATTTTATTCCTGTCATAGTGCTTCTGCTTTCAGGCCACTATATTATCAGAGGTTTGCAGCGGTCGAGCACAGATTCATATCGGCAGCAATGCTGTCGGTATGGGTCGAGCGGAAGATCGTTACAGGTGGTCGTCTGGTAACGCTTTGCTATCTGTAACGGTCCTAGCGCAGATTATTGCATGCCCGCCAAGTACCTGTAATGGCCCAACTGTCATTACAGGTGCGAAACCGGTATGCAGTAGTCGAGCGAAGATCGCTATCGGTTCAGCAAGGATCGGTTGCAGCCGGGAGGTTGCAGTCGGTTCCCAGTGGATCGATATCGGTCGGCCAAAGATTATTGTAGGCTGTGAATAGGTGTCGTATGGTCGAAAGATTATGCGGTGCCGTGTAGCGGTCTGCGGTAGTCAGAGGGCAGATCGTTGCAAGCCTCTTTAATTTTTCCCTGTTAGTTCCTGTTATAGGCCTTACTCATTACGGTCACCATAGTAATAGAGGTTTGCAGCGGTCGAGCACAGATTCATATCGGCAGCAATGCTGTCGGTATGGGTCGAGCAGAAGATCGTTACAGGTGGTTATCTGGTAACGCTTTGCTATCTGTAACGGTCCTAGCGCAGATTATTGCATGCCCGCCAAGTGTCTGTAATGGCTTAACCGCTATTACAGGCGCACAACCGGTATGCAGTAGTCGAGCGAAGATCGCTATCGGTTCAGCAAGGATCGGTTGCAGCCGGGAGGTTGCAGTCGGTTCCCAGTGGATCGATATCGGTCGGCCAAAGATTATCGTAGGCTGTGAGCAGGTGTCGTATGGTCGAAAGATCATACGGTGCCGTGTAGCGGTCTGCGATAGTCAGAGGGCAGATCGTTGCAGGCCTCTCCATATTTTGGCCAACAACTCTCTGCCCTTCTCAAATTTAACTCTTTTCAACAAGCCCATAAATTCGCCAAATTTGCTCGAACTAACTTACACCAGCCGCTCGATTAAGGCCTCGCGGTCGCCGGGCAAAAAGTCCAATGGCGGAATTTCCGGCAAACAATAAGCGCCCGGCTTCTGGAGCAAGCTCGCTCTGGCCGCCGCCACCAGAATCTGACCTGTCAAAGCCGGATTATTAATGGCCATTTTTAGTTGCAGCAGCTGATTAGCAGTCTTACCGGAAGTTCCCTTACGCTGCATCTTAACAGCATGCCCAAAATCCCACAGAGCGTTTACATCACTGACTGCGAACACATGGGTTTCATCTTTGGCAAAATAGGGGTCATTCAGGATTTGCTGCTTCACCTGTTCGTAACTGCTGCCTGGCTCCAGTTCAACATAGACCATCCGGCGATGCACGCCGGTTCCCAGTGGGATGGTCATTGACAGTGCTTCTTTCACCCCGGGCATCGCTCTTACAGCGGTGGAATGTCCCATACTCATCCCGGGCCCGAAATTGGTATATGTTATGCCAAATGGTGCCATTGCTTCAAAGAGCACACGCACGACCGAATCAGTGCCGGGGTCCCATCCTGCTGAAATAATTGCCACTGCATTGCTTTTGACTGCTGCCTTCTGGAGTCTGGCTCTCAAATCCACAATGGCTTGCCCATGAATATCAAAACTGTCTACCGTGTTGATACCCAGATTTAGAATGCCTTCTGCTACATCGGGGATTGTACGGGTAGGTGAGCAGAGAATGGCAACCTGGATATTTTCCACTTCCTGTATGTTACCGACCACGTTTACTCCCAGACTCTTCAACTCGGCATTTTCGCTCTTCAGTGAGCTTGGCCGTCGTACTACTCCTACCAGCTCCATGTCTGGCGCTGTCTGGACCGCGTCAATAGAATAGCGGCCTACATTTCCATAACCTACCACTGCCACCCGAATTTTTGTCTTTGTCATCTAATCGCCTCTTTCCTTCCCAATTTGGGATAAAGGTATCAACCTTGACTAATTTATGCTCTTTTTTGGATTTTTATTTGCTGATTCCTGCTGCCTCCTCAACAAAATCTTTACGAGCTTAGCGAATAACATAAAAAACTGATTTGACTGCTCCGGAAGACCTTTTTTTGAAAGCATAAAAATTAGGCCGGCTAAAGAATGCCGGCCCGCCCTGGCGCTAATCCATCAGTTCAAAATGTCGTCGTAAGTCGTCCAGAATTTCTTCTGGCCGCCTACCATCAGCGTTTAACACAAAGGCATCTGTCATACGATCATGTACGCCGGTTACATTTTCCTCCATTCCGCTGACGATCACAGCATCAGCGTCGCCTAGACCTTCATTCATGCTCTTCACATCATAGCCTTCTTCGATCAGTAAATCTTTCATCCCGGATAGGGTGTCTTCTAACGCAACGATTTTTCGCAAGTGCAGGCCACCTCCAGCGTTATTTTCCGCTGAAAGCCCGCCTAATATTCAAAGCATGCGAAAAGGTGTCCGCCAAACGGACACCTTCGGAACTTTGGAACCAATTCTCGCTAATTAATCTTAGTTGTTCTTCGGCGCGTCTTTCTTTTCTTCGACTTTGCCGGCGGCGGCCACTTCGTCTTTAGCCGGGGTCTTGAAGCTGAGTGCTTTGCCACGTTCACGTACATCTAGATTCGGATTGAGCATTTCGCACTGTCCCTGGAACACAGCGCCATCTTCGACTACCAAAATAGACATCTGAACATCACCGTAGAGTTTGCCGCTCGGCACCAATTCCAACTTTCCGCTTGCCACGACATTACCGTGAACCTCGCCGGCGATGCAAATATTTTTCGCCTCAATTCTGGTGGCCGTAATGTTGCCAGCCTCGCCTACAACCAAATCACTGGTTGTATAGATTTCTCCCTCAAAGCGCCCATCTATACGAATAGCGCCTTCCGAATCGATACGACCTTTGACAACCGTATCTTTGCCAATAATCGTGTCGATCTTTTTGCTGCCTGGAACTTCCTGAACATTTTTGTTACGCATGCCCATTTATTTTGCCTCCTTTTAGGCTTCCTGCTTTGTTAAAATTGAGCCAGAACTGTGCTTGGATTCACTGGAGTCCCGTTTTTCTTAATTTCGAAATGGACATGTGGTGCAGTGCTTCTGCCAGTACTACCTGCATAACAGATCACTTGTCCCTTTTTGACCTGTTGGCCATATTTAACCGCTAATTTACTATTATGAGCATAAACCGATCGATAGCCATTGCCGTGATCAATTTCTACTTTATATCCGTATCCGCTGGCCCATCCTGCGAAGATGACTTTTCCTGCTGCAGTCGCCTTGACAGGCTGGCCGGTATAAGCTTTCAAATCAAGACCTTTATGCGTTTTCAAAACGCCTGTAAAAGGGTCTTTCCGTGTACCAAAATTAGAGGTAATTTTCCCGGATACGGGCCATACCGAGGGGGTGTGGTCCAATGTATTAATAGTATTCTTCAAATCAACAACTAATTTATTTACTGATTTTTCGCGTTCGTCAAGTTCTTTTTCAAGGATATCGAGATTGCGATCAAGGGTTGCCAATCTGGAATCAATACCATCATCCGCTACTACTTCAGTTTTAATATTCTCAGAAAGTCTGTTACGCAAAATCAAACCGCGGCTGGAAGTGGTTGATACTGCGCGGCTGCCCTTATTTTTGACGGCATCAATTAAGATCTTGGCCTCCGCCTCTAGTCTTTCAATTTCCTCAAGCCGTTTAGCCTGCTCAAGACTACGCTCAATACTCGGCTGAATTTCCTTGTTTTCTTTATCTAATCGGGAAATGGTCTGATCACGCCGTTCGATCTCCTGATAAAGGCTATGGATATCATTAAGTTTGGCAGGATAAGCTATCCATACATATATGTTCAGTCCGGTAAAAATGGCCCCTACTAAAAAAAGAAAAAGCAAAAAGGTTAATGAAATATGCAAACGCCGGGGGGGTTTCCCTCCTGCATTTGGAACCGCCATTAAGGTAAAACCTCTTGCCTTGATCTTTGCCCATATCTTCCTAAAGGATTTCTTATTAGTCTCCGGCATGATTCACCCACCCGTTTCTCGCTACTTAACAGTGACAACAACGTCGCGCAAAATCGAGTACCTAATTACTACGACAAAAATGCCAGGAATCCTCCCTTCCTGGCATAAATATCGTCATTCTCACTTTTTTTCTTTAGTATTCTTTTCCTTGACCATTTTTTTCATCTATTATCGATCATTTTCTCATCGCATCTTTGATTGCCTGGCGTTCTTCCTCAGAAAGACTATATTCTGATTTCCCGCCTTTAACTGGCTTACCATAAAACCTGGCTTCATCTCTGCCAAAAATGCTTGTAAATATCACACCATCGCCCTTTTTATCAAGCAGGGCTGCCGAAAAGCTTAATTCGCCGCCCCCCTGTTCGAAAGCGCTATAACGCACCAACGCCACATTCTGAATATGTTGTTCCATTTCCTTAGTAATTTGATCTGTTACCTGTTCCAGTTTTTCTGAGCGTTGTGTTAAATCCTCTGCCACTATTTTGTAACTATTGATTAATCCTTCCAGATCTACTCCATCATCCCGCAGCATCAGCCGTTCGTACCTTTTTTTGAGCGATGATACCCGGAACAGCAAAACTGCCACTGTCACTAATAACAACAAAACCAAGGCGGCCAGTACTAAATAGATAATCCCAAAGTTTTGATTTAGAAATTGCAATAGTTCATTTATAAAAGCGTTCACAACTCTGCCCCTTTCATGGCGCACCGCATCATAATTGTTTCACGTGAAACTAATTCGCTTCGTTTCCGGCTATTTTCTCTAAAAGTCTGGTCAAGTCTTCTGAGCTATAATAATCAATTTCGATCTTGCCGCGATCATTAGTGCCATTTATTCTGACATGGGTCCCGAGAATCAATCGAATCTGATCTTCAATCGCTCCTAGATCCGGATCTTTGATCTTCTTAGCAGGCGGAACTACTTTGCGCTTTGTTTCACGTGAAACACCACTCTCCAAATTGCGGACCGCTTGTTCGGTAGCACGCACCGATAAATCCTGGACGCTAATTTCCTGGCAGAGCCTAATCGCATCCTCAGGACGCTTCAAGCCTAGCAAAGCCCTGGCATGCCCCTCGCTAATTTCTCCAGTCGCGACTGCCTTCTGTACTGGTTCAGGCAAAGATAACAGCCGCATCGTATTGGCAATCGCCGGGCGACTGCGTCCCACCCGGGCTGCGACTTCTTCCTGTGTCAAATTAAACTCATCGATCAAACGGCGATAGGCCAAAGCAGCTTCCAGCGGGTTTAGGTCTTCACGCTGTAAATTTTCTACTAAGGCCATTTCCATTAGGCCGCGATCGTCTGTTTCTATTAAAACTACCGGTACGGTAGTCAAGCCAGCTAGTTTTGAAGCACGCCAGCGACGCTCTCCGGCAATCAGCTGGTATTGCTGATTTACCTTGCGCACCGCCAATGGTTGAATTAAACCATGCGCTTGAATAGAATCAGCCAGATCGCGCAGTTTCTCAGGATCAAATTCTTTTCGCGGTTGAAAGGGATTCGGTACGATATCCTCGATGGAGACAGTGATCGTTTTGCTCTGGTCGTCCGCCATTTGCGGGATGAGGGCCTCTAATCCTTTTCCCAAACCGCCTCTAGGCACTCTTAATCACTTCCTTTGCCAGATCCATATAGGCATCTGCTCCCTTGGAACGACCATCATACATAGTGATTGGCAGGCCATGGCTCGGAGCTTCACTTAAGCGTACGTTTCTCGGAATGACACTTTGATAGACCCTGTCCGGGAAAAACGTCTTTACATTGTCGATAACCTGCTGGCTCAGTTTCGTTCTACCATCATACATGGTCATTACGACGCCCTGAATTTTGAGCCCGGGGTTGGAGTATTTTTGCACCAGCTGAATGGTGCGCTGTAACTGACTGACACCTTCCAAAGCATAAAACTCGCATTGGATGGGTATTAAGACAGAGTCCGCCGCAGTCAAGGCATTAATCGTTAAGTTTCCCAGAGAAGGAGGACAGTCAATCAGAAAATAGTCGTAATCGTCCTTAACAGGCATCAGTGCCACTCGCATCTTTTGCTCACGTGACATCATTCCCACCAGCTCAATCTCAGCTCCCACCAGGCGTTCGGTGGCGGGTGCAATAAACAGTCCTTCTACAACAGTCGGCAAAACAACTTCCTGAATAGGAACTTCATTAATCAAGACGTCGTAAATGCACTGTCTCAGATCACGCTTATTTATGCCTAACCCGGTTGTGGCGTTACCCTGTGGATCAATATCAATGACCAGCACGCGCTTGTCCATGGACGCCAGACAAGCCCCAAGATTAACAGCGGTCGTACTTTTGCCTACGCCGCCTTTCTGATTCGCGATGACCATAATTTTACCCATTGGATCGCACCATCCTTCCTGGGCTTCCCGCCTATCCTTTTTTTCTCCTATCCTACCACTTTTCGCTGTATCTTCCTTTGTTTCCTCTCCAGAAGCAGTAAATTTTACAGGCGCGCGTAAAAGGCCTGTTTATGTCGACATAATGATTTTATAATGATCTTATGTAGTTCATAAAGGCTTTTTGGCTGGTATTCCCGGCCGGCGCGGGTAGAGATCCGGCGTTGGACGCTGCTTTGCGATTGTGATCAAGACTCTGGAGCCCATGTCCTCAGGGAGCGTAAAAGAATGGGTATCAACCACAGCGCCGCCCAGTTTTCGCAAGGCTGTGCCAGCTTCTTCCATTTCTTGGGAATAGCCAGGCCCTTTCATGGCTAAGAACAGCCCGCCAACGTGCAGAAATGGCAGGCAATACTCCGCCAATACTCTCAATGGCGCTACTCCGCGCGCCACCACCATATCAAACGACTCCCGCAGCCGACCGTCGTGAGCAGCTGTCTCTGCGCGATCGGTAATCACAGAAACATTGCCAGCCTTGAGTTCTTGTGCAGCAAATCGCAAAAACTCCGCTTTCTTATTAATCGATTCCAGCAAATGCACATCCCACTCCGGCCGCGCCAGCGCCAGTACCAGCCCGGGCAGCCCCGCACCGGATCCAATATCAAGCATGCGGCATTGCTCCGGCGCATAAACGCTAAAACAGGACAGCGAGTCAAGAAAATGCTTGATCCAAATCTCGTCTATGTTTGTGACTGCCGTCAGATTGATGCGCTCGTTCCATTCCAGAATTAGATTGGCATAACAGTCAAGGGAATTCTCAAGGTCCGTGCTGAGACTGAGATCCCACCCCGCTAAAGTAATGCGTATTAGATTCTTGATATGTTCGCGCGCAGCCTGCGCCTCGACCGATTCCATCGTCATAAAAACCTGCCCCTCGCTGCCAACTTTGACTGACCTGCCTTTTTCACCTTCTACAACTGAGCCAAGGCGCCGCCCGCTCACTGCAATCTGCACCCGAATGCGCCCGGCTACGCCCGACTTTACCCGGCTGCGCCCGGCGCTACTCGCCTTCTGGCTGATCCGGCATCAGACCGCTCTTCTCATCCGGGCCCGGTGCACCTTGATCTTGATCCTGCATGACGGCAGACGCCAGCAAAATCTCCAATACCGCAATATCCGCCGGCGTTACTCCCGGAATTCGAGAAGCCTGTCCCAGAGTGCGCGGTTGCTGCTTGCTAAGCTTCTCCCGCGCCTCCCGCGATAATCCGCCAGCACCCTGATAATCAAACCCTTCCGGAATCAGGCGGTTTTCGTGTCGGCTTTGACGCTCAACCTGCATACGCTGGCGGTCAATATATCCACTATATTTGATTTCCTCTTCTACCTGCCGAATTACATCGGCCGGCCCGTCTGGCAGGCTCTCATCAAACAGCCGCAGCGCTTCATAGGAAATCTCCGGCCGCTTCAACAGCTCCGCCATTGCAATGCGTCCGGTTGGCACAGATGTGCCTAGTCTATGAAACAGCTCCGAATTCACATTATTAGGATTGATGGAAGAGTTTTGGCACCGTTCCATCAGCTCTTCAATACGCTGCTTTCTGATCAGGAACTTATCAAACTGCTCCGCACTGAGCAGACCCACCTGATAACCCAGTTCACTTAACCTCAAATCGGCATTGCCTTCCCGCAGCAGCAACCGGAATTCCGCCCGCGAAGTCAACATGCGGTAAGGATCCTGCGTCCCCTTGGTGGTCAGGTCGTCAATCATGACACCAATATAGCCTTGCCAGCGCTGCAATACCAGTTCCATGGGACCCTGCGCATTGAAGCCATTGATCCCCTGCGCCCGAATACTCAGCGCCGCATTAATCCCCGCCATTAAACCCTGTGCCGCAGCCTCTTCATATCCGGAGGTGCCGTTCAGCTGCCCGGCGCAAAACAGTCCGCGAATCTCCTTGCTCTCCAATGTCGGCTTCAACCGCGTGCTGTCGATCACGTCGTATTCGATAGCATAGCCCGGCCGCATGATGCGGGTCTTCTCTAAGCCAGGAATAGTCGCCAGCAGTTGATGCTGCACATCTATTGGCAAACTGGTCGACAGCCCGCTCAGATACATTTCTTCGCCAACACCGGACTCCGGCTCAATAAACACCGGATGCGACAAGCGCTTCGGAAATTCGACAATCTTACTTTCAATAGAAGGGCAATAACGCGGGCCAGCCCCCTTAATGGCACCTGCAAATAAGGGCGAGCGATGCAAATTCTGCTTAATGATCTCGGCCGTCTCGGCGGTCGTATATGTTGTCAGACACGGCATTTGCGGCCGCACCGGCAGCTCCTGCCAAAAGGAAAAACCACCCGCCTCTGCCTCGCCTGCGACCCGTGCCAGATTACTCCCATCGATCGTCAGCCGATTAACGCGCGGCGAAGTGCCCGTTTTAAAACGACGCAAAACAAAGCCCAGATCGCGCAGCGACTCCGATAACTCAATCGTAGCCGGAAAACCGGACGGGCCCGACCGATAATGCAAGTCGCCAATATGAATCATCCCGCCCAAAAAAGTACCGGTAGCCAGAATGAGCGCCTGACATGCAAAGACTTCATCGCCCCGCAGGCGCACTCCGCTTACCTGCCCGTTTTTAGTCAGTATCTCAACCACGGTGCCTTCTCTCAAGTAAAGGCGCGGTTCTCTTTCCAGAATCGTTTTCATGGTCTGATGATAGAGCTTCTTATCGGACTGGGCGCGCAATGCCCGGACGGCCCGCCCTTTGGCCGTGTTCAGCATGCGCATCTGCAAATAGGTCTGATCTACCACGCGCCCCATTTGTCCGCCCAAAGCATCAACTTCCCGCACTAAATGACCTTTGCCGGGTCCTCCGACGGACGGGTTACAGGCCATCAAGGCCACATTATCCAGGCTGACAGTCAACACCATGGTTTCGCAGCCCATACGCGCAGCAGCAAGCGCCGCCTCACAACCGGCATGCCCTGCTCCCACAACAATAACATCAAAGCGCTGTTCTGCATTCATATTGCTCACCTATTTCCCAACGCAAAAATGACTGAAGATTGTCTCAACAATCGATTCGTCCGCTGACTTGCCGCTGATGCGACCGAGTGCGCTTAAGGCCGCACGCAAATCCGTAACGATCAAATCCGGCTCCAGGCCGCCGGCAATAGCCTGTTGCGCCTGATTCAGGCAGCGTATCGCCTCACCCAGGGCTGCCTTATGTCTTTCATTGACCGCCAAATACCCTTCTGTAGCCGGAATGCGGCCATTAAAAACTTCATTAATTAGAGTATCTTCCAGTGCCTGCAATCCTTCGCCACGTAATATGGAAGTCTTCACGATCGGCCGCCCCGGGAAACGCGTCGCTGCCTCTTCCTCAGAAGTCCGGCTCGGCAGATCGGTTTTGTTCAAGACAATTACCAAATGTTCCTTTTTGACAAGGGCTTCAGCCAATTCCGGACTAACTGCCTGTACGGCAGCGTCCTCCCCTGCATCCAGAATCAGCAGTACTGCATCCGCCCGCTGCAAATAATCCATTGAACGCTGAATGCCGATGCGTTCCACCGGATTATCAGTTTCATGAATGCCAGCGGTATCTGTCAACCGAAAAACAAAGCCCTGCAGGTTCACATACTCCTCCAGCGGATCACGGGTGGTACCGGGAATTTCCGTCACAATAGCCCGTTCATAGCGCATCAAAGCATTCAGCAGACTGGATTTTCCCACATTAGGCGGCCCGATAATGGCCACCAGAATACCTTCCCGAATTAGTCTGCCCGCATCCGCCGAACGTTCCAGTTCCTTCAGATTCGCGCGCCAGACAACGATCTCCCGGCTTAACCCTTCCAGATCCTCATTGGTGACATCATCCTCCGGAAAATCGATCTGCGCCTCTAAGGCAGCCGTATAAAGCAGCAAGGCATTTTCAACCTTACCAATCGCCTCCGTTAGGCGACCCCGCAGCTGATGCACAGCTTGCTCCAGCGCACGCTCGGACTTGGCAGTAATCAGGTCAATAATTGCTTCTGCCTGTGTTAGATCCATACGTCCGTTGAGAAAGGCGCGCTTGGAAAACTCTCCTGGTTCAGCTGGCCGCGCACCAGCAGCCATGAAGGCAGCCATCAGACGCTTCATGTTTAGTGGCCCGCCGTGACCATAGACTTCCACGGTATTTTCCCCGGTATATGAATGGGGCGCTTCCATACGCACATATGTAACCTGATCCAGGAACGCTCCGCTAATCGGATCGATGGCGTGCCCAGTATAGAGATGCCGCACCCGGCTGGCCTGAACCTTTTTGCCGCTAAGGGAACGCAAGACCCGCGCGGCCACTGCCCAGGCATCCCGGCCACTAATACGGATCCCGCCGACCCCGCCTTCTCCGGGGGGTGTCATTATGGCAGCAATTACGTCATCCATCCTTTATCCCCTCCAAAAGCCGCTTCCTCTTCACAAGCCCCGTCCTCTCCACATAACTTTCCACAAAACATTCCCGGAAAACAAAAAAGCGTGCCCCCGGATGAGGCACGCAGCGTCAAACCATTAGTCGCGGTTTTCGGGAGAAATGATCACCCGGCGGTAAGGATCTTCTCCTTCGCTATACGTCGACACATTGTTCACATTCTGTAATGTGGTATGGATAATACGTCGCTCTTGCGGCGTCATCGGTTCGAGAACCATTTTCTTCTTTTCTTTTCTGACTTTATCGGCCATCCGTAAGGCCAGCCGGCGCAATGATTCCTCGCGGCGCTTGCGGTACCCCTCCACATCCACGATTAATCTTTGCTTTTCTTCCGCATTCCGATTGGCCACGATATTGACCAGATATTGCAGTGAATCCAGCGCTTGTCCGCGTCTGCCAATTAAGGCCGCCACATCATCACCGGAAATCTCCAAGACCGCATTATTGTCTTGCATTCTGGCGGTAATTTCGGATTTAATGCCAGCTGCGTCCAGCAGGCTCTGCAAAAAAAGGCGTCCTTCCTCAAGAGGCTGCTGAAAATAAGTGACACGAACTCTGGCGGGACGGGTACCTAATAAGCCAAGTATACCTTTGCTGCCTTCTTCCAGTACCTCAACCCGGACCATAGAACGATCAACGCCTAATTCCTGTACCGCTTCTTCAATAGCTTCTTCAACTGATCTACTTGTTTTGTCCAGAGTTTTCATTGGCGGGTCCATTCCCCCTTGGTGGTTCCTTCAGGAACAATTCCAACCCATAATGCTGTATTATGCCGAAAAGGGTGTTTGACATCCAGTAAACTGCCAGACCAAACGGCAGGGTTGCTGTAATCCATGCCATGAAAAGCGGCATGATATAAAGCATTCCCTTTTGAGAAGCATCTGTAGCGACCTGAGCTTGCTGCCAATAAGTTGATAAGGCCGTAATTGCTACAATAATGATCAAGGCCAGCGTACCCTGTTGAGATACAACCGTACTCAATTCCAGACCCAAGAACTTGGTACCGGCCATCGCCACACCGAATTTTGCCGGATCACGCAGCAAAGTAAACCATCCAAAGAAAATCGGCATTTGCAGCAAAGTGGGCAAGCATCCGCTGAACGGATTAACGTTCTCCCTTTTGAACAATTCCATCTGTTGTTTCTGCAATTCTTCCGGATTTCCTTTATACTTTTCCTGCAAAGCCTTCAGCTTCGGCTGGATCTCCCGGTTCTTTTTCATATAGCGGTGCTGCTTAATTCCGGTTGGCAGCAAAACGATCTTTAAAAGCAAAGTCACCAGAATAATCGCTATACCATAATTGTTAACTAATCCGTTCACAAACTGCAAAATATATGCCATTACTCTTGCAATAGCGCTGATCTGATTCACGCTCCTTTCGGATCTCATATCCGAATAGTTATTCTATCAAGGAACCGGATCATATCCTCCCGGATTCCATGGATGGCATCTTAATATACGCCGGATTGCCAACCATCCTCCCTTAAGTGCCCCGTATTTTTCAACGGCAATCATGGCATACATCGAACAGGTTGGCTGAAAGCGGCAATTCGGTCCCAGCAGCGGGGAAATAAATTTACGATAAAAACGTAATAAAAGAAGGATTACACCCTTCATGGGGAACCCCTTCCCTTAACATTAACCTTCTGCGCAATCTTCCGCTTCTCCGTGCCAAAAGCCGGCACGTTTCCAAAGGTCTTGCATATATAGGAACAACTCTTCCAGTCCCAACCCGGCTGCGGGACGTCTGGCCAAAACAACGATATGCATATTACCCGGAGTATGATCACGTAAACGCAAGTAGGCTTCCCGCATTAACCTTTTAATCCTGTTGCGCATCACAGCATGTCCGATTTTCTTGCCAACCGCGAAACCAATACGACGATCACCTTCCATGGCAGGCAGGTAATACAAAACAAACATTTTGTTCGAAAGGGAACGGCCTTCCTGCAGAACCTGCTGAAACTCGTCCCCTTTACGCAAAGAAATTCTCAAGCTCAATCACGCCTGAAAGCATTACTGGCTGTCTGCAGCAGCCGGGGATTCGCGTGTGATCAATGTGATGATCAAATCTGATTAGGCAGACAATACTTTGCGTCCTTTGGCGCGGCGACGGCTAAGTACCTTGCGGCCATTCTTAGTGCTCATGCGCACCAAAAAACCATGATCCTTTTTGCGCTTTCTTTGATTGGGCTGAAAAGTCATTTTCATTGATATCACCCCCGCCCTGTAAACATCAAAAGTACATCCATATGAACATATTCATCCACATGGACGTTATGGGCATCAGATTATATTATAAACAGGGGGCTGTGATATGTCAAGTAATAGCGCCATGTTGCTGGTTTCTAACTCGATCTTCCCAATTTATTCTTGCGCCTAAGAGGGCGATTTTATTCCATTATCTGACCCTCATATAGGCTATTAGCTCGTAAATGGCTCAGAATCACTTTGCCAAAAGTTATCCACATCTGGTATGATATATCCGATTCCAAAATTTATCCACCATTTGTGGACAAGCGTGTGGACAGTTTCTTGCAACATCTTTTTTCTGTTTTTATACAGATAACAATCTGCAAATTCCGCAACCTATTGTCACATATTTTGGCAACTTAGCCCATTTTAATCCTGTATTTTTTTCTCTTTTTACAGATTTTATCTGTGCATAAAAAAAGGCGACCAGATTCACTTGCATAGAAAAAAGCCCTTTTATATCAAGTTCTCAACAGCTGTGGATAACTTTGTGTATAAGTGTTAACATTTTGTGAAGTGAGGTGTACCGCTTTTAGGCGGGAGGTATGAGTGAACAACTGCAAAATTTATGGAATTCCATTTTGAAAATGATAGAACCGCATGTCCCTAAGCCAAGCTTTGAGACGTGGCTCAAACCAACATATGCCTCATCTTTCAAGGATAATACTCTATTTATTGAAGCTCCCAACGATTTTTTCCGGGATTGGCTGGAAACCAAATATGCTACGATGATTAAGGATGCTATTCGTCAACTGCTTAATGAAGATGTAGAATTATGTTTTATAATCCCGGCCGCCGCTGCGGCAACCACCGCCGCTACTCTTGAACCAGTCAATACCGAAATCGCTCCTGTGGCAGCTCCGCCGCCGCAGGATGATCCCGCTATTTCAGCTCTTAATCCCAAATATACATTTGATTCGTTTGTGGTTGGCGAGAGTAACCGTTTCGCCCATGCCGCATCCTTAGCCGTATCGGAAGCACCCGGCAAAGCCTATAACCCCCTGTTTGTCTATGGCGGGGTAGGGTTGGGCAAGACCCACCTCATGCATGCCGTTGGTCATTATGTTAAGCAACATCATCCGCTAATGCGGGTAGTTTATATCACTACTGAGAAATTTGCCAATGAAATTATCGATGCCATTCAGTCCAGACGCACCGGCACTTTCCGTGAGCGTTACCGCAATGTTGATTTGCTGCTCGTCGATGACATTCAGTTCCTGGCTGGCAAACAGAGCACCCAGGAAGAATTCTTCCATACATTTAATACTCTCTATGAGGCTGGCAAACAGATTATCATTTCGAGCGACCGTCCTCCCAAGGAAATTCCCACGCTGGAGGATCGTCTGCGTTCGCGCTTCGAGTGGGGCCTAATTACTGATATTCAGGCTCCGGATCTTGAAACCAGAATTGCTATTTTGCGCAAAAAGGCCGGTGCCGAAAACTGGCGTATTCCTAATGAAGTAATCGTCCACATCGCAAACCAGATCCAGTCGAACATCCGCGAACTCGAAGGTGCCTTAATTCGGGTAATCGCTTATTCATCCTTACAGGGAGAAAATGTTACGCTTGATCTGGCTAATGAGGCTTTAAAAGAACTGCTCAGTTCCTCCAAGGCCAGGCAAATCAGCATCGCTTCCATTCAGCAGGTGGTGGCAGCCTATTATCAGGTTGATCTATCCGAAATGAAAGCCAAAAAGAGAACGCGCGATATTACGCTTCCGAGACAAGTCGCGATGTATCTTTCCCGGACACTGACTGATATGTCCTTGCCGCGCATCGGCGATGAATTCGGCGGCCGCGATCATACTACAGTGATGCACGCTTGTAATCGCATAGCTGAAATGATTCAGGAAGACTCATCATTTGAAAGAACTATTCGTGAATTAACCAGACGTATTAAAGGATAATTTTTAGAATTTGTCCAAGGTCTATTTAGGATCAGGATGCTGCAAGGATAAGATCAGGAAGCGGCGTTGATTTGATGTGGAGATTAGTTTTCCACCGGTGGCTAGTTATGTGTACAAGTGGACAAGCCATCGTTTTTCCACGGTCCAATCCACATGCGTCTGCAGACTATTTTCCTTTTCGGATCAATAGTTCGCCTGCTTTTCCACGTAGTACACAGGTCTTATTACTACGGTTACGACCTTTAAAAGATCTATCAATTCCTATTAATAATCACACCGGTGGATAACAGGAGGGTGTTTGGATGAGATTTCAATGCATGCAAGAGGACCTTTCACGTGCATTGCAGGTAGTGTCACGTGCCGTAGCCACCCGCAGCACGCTGCAGGCATTAAGCGGTATCTATTTTGAATTAAGCGGCACCAGACTGAGGTGCCTCGGCTCCGATCTTGAAATTGGCATTGAAACTTATATTCCGGTTACAGCAGTGGAAGGCAGTGGCAGTTTTGTTTTGCCAGGCAAGACCATTGCTGATTTGGTGCGTAAACTCAGTGCCGAGATCGTGGAAATCGAGATTTCCGATACTGCCAATCAAGGAATTATTAAAGCCGGTAAGTCAGTCTTTCATTTGAACATGCTTCCGGCAGCTGATTATCCGCCTAATCCGACACCGAAAGAAGAAACCTCCTGGACATTGACTGATCTCTTCCTGAGAGATGCCATTCGCAGAACTACTTTTGCCACGCTGCCTAATGACAGCCGGCCGTTTCTTTCCAGTATCCTGTTTGAGCTGGAAGGAAACCGCTTCCGGGCAGTGGCTACCGATGTGAGCCGCCTGGCTGTACAGGAAGGCACCTTGGAAACCACCGTGGAAAACAAAATATCGGTGATGATCCCGGTGCGTGCGATGCAGGAAGTCTTCAAACTCCTGAGCGGTACCGAAGATGAGCTGGTCGAAATTGCCGTATCGGAAAGACAGATTATGTTCAGATGCCGCGAGGCTAATCTATACAGCCGCTTGATCACCGGTCAGTTCCCGCAGTATGAACAGGTCATTCCGAAAAGCTCTGCCACAACCGTAATTATTGACAAGAATGATCTGGCGTCTGCTTTGGATCGTGTTTCTTTGTTTGTATCTTCCATCAGGATGACTCTGTCACAGGGTGGGGTGCATATTAATGCCACCGGACCGGAAGTAGGGGACGCCTATGAAGAAATTGAGGCCTCTGTTGAAGGACCGGAACTTGAAATAGGCTTTAACGCCAAGTTTTTGATTGACTTCTTGAAAGCTACCGAGTGCGAAACCGTCCGGATCCGCTTTAACGGTCCCAGAACACCGGTATTGATGGATGCCGAGGATGATGAGAAATATTTGTATGTAGTAATGCCGCTGCTGTTGAGTGAGTGAGAGAGCGAGGGAGCGGGATGCGGGATGCGGGGCGCCGCAATAGCGCCATCATTGCCGTACGTAAGGAAAGCAGGATTTTCGATAAAAACGGCGAAGCTATTAGGGGCGCATAAAAGGCGCAACGCGACAAAGCGATGAAGAGACAAGTTATGGATGCGGACCATAATGATGAATCACACTATGCCCGGCGAAAAACCGGGATTTTTTAGTAATAACGAGTTTCATTCCGGGAGTGTAATTCATTGATTCTTAATAAGATCGAACTCCGCAATTTTCGCAATTATGCCCGGCAAAGCAGTGAATTTTCCGAGCGGGTTAATATCTTTTCCGGAGCAAATGCCCAGGGAAAAACTAATCTGCTGGAATCAATTTATCTGCTGGCTTTGGGTAAATCATTTCGTGCCAGCCACGACCGCGAGCTAGTCCGGCATGAATGCCAGGCCTTCAGTATCCAGGGAGTGTTTACCGGTGATGATTTTCCGGTGCAGCCTTCCACAATCACGATCAATAGTGACGGTTCCCGCAAGAAGGTTTTTTTGAATGGTACTCCGCTGAAAAGGCAGACGGACCTGGTTGGCATGGCCAAAGTGGTTTTGTTTGCCCCGGAAGATCTGCAGATTGTCAAGAGCTCGCCATCATTTCGCCGTCAGTTTCTCGATATTGGTCTGGCGCAATGCAGCAGCATCTATCGTGATGATCTTTATCGCTATACCGCCGTACTGACGCAGCGCAACAAGTTCTTAAAAGATCAGATCGGCAAGAGAGCGGACAAAAACGAGCTGGCGGCCTGGAATGACCAGCTGGTCAAATATGCCGGCCGGGTGGTGCAGGGGCGCTGTCAAGGAATGGCCGTGCTGGCGCCAATAGCTGCCAGATACCACGCCATGGTCAGTAATGGGCGTGAGCAGCTGAATGTGACGTATAAAACCTCACTTGAAAATAGCAGCCTGGGTTACGCCGGTCAGGACGGCCAAAGTGGCGATTACAATTATGAAAAATACAGCGAGGCTCTGGCCGCCAAACTGCAGGAATTAGAACCTGCCGAGCTGGCGCGCGGGTTGACTTTGGCCGGGCCGCATCGTGATGATCTGCTGCTAACTATTGCTGATCAGGGAGAATTGCGTGTTTATGCTTCTCAGGGGCAAGCCAGAACGGCGGCGCTGGCCCTTAAAATGGCTTTAGTGGAACTGATCAAAGAAATGACCGGCGATTATCCTTTGTTGCTTCTGGATGACGTCTTATCTGAATTTGACAATGAAAGAAAGACCGCCCTCCTGGAAACAGTGATGGGCATTACGCAAACGTTTATCACGACAACCGATCCGAAACGATTTTTGGATAATCCGGATTGTAAAATGTTCCGTGTGGAAGGCGGTGCAATTCTGGAATGAGCGGATTGCATAGGCTGAGCTCCATTATGGAAGGATTTATGAAGGCTTCTGGTACCAGAAGCAAGATCAAGTTATACATGGTTTTGGATCTTTGGCCACAGATTATCGGGAGTGCCCTGGCTGGCCAAACAGAAGCCCGGACTGTCAAGAACGGCGTTTTATATATCACATGCGTTTCTCCGCCGGTGGCGCATCAGCTTTCCTTTATGAAAAAAGGAATTCAGAAAAAGATTGATGAACTGGTTGGCGCCGGCGTAGTCAAAGATATTAGGTTTCAGGCTGGCGAAATTGATGCCGCCTGTTCCGGAAAAGCACGTGCCACAAAAGACAATGAGGCAGACGGAACTGAAGCGGACAGAGCACTTTCGCAGCTGGCAGAACTGGATGGGCAAGATATGGCCTTATTGGAAGGGCTGCGTCAGAGTGACACGGATCCGGCGTTGCAGACTGCTTTTTTGAAAGCTGCGATAACCGCCAGGCGCGTGCGCAAGACCAGACTGCAGCAAGGCTGGGAGCCGTGCCGAAAATGTGGTGTCCTTTTCGACCCCAAAAGCGGTAGTGATTTGTGCCCGGTTTGCACGCAGCAGGAAACGCAGCAGCATGTGGAAGAAGCGGCTGAACTGCTACGGCTCTTTCCGTGGAAATCCTATGACGAACTGCATCGGGAGCATCAAACCCTGACAGAGTTCGAATACCAAATCGCCCGCCGGGAGAAACTGCAACAGCTTAGTCAGGAGATTAACAACATCGTAATTGCCATCAGACGCGGCGCGTGGGCGGCAGCAGCAGGACAGGCAGCGCAAATCTCACCACAGGAGCTTAGCAAGTTGCGCACTTTGGTGCTAGAATATATCATGATTTATGATGGGTGTCTTTATCAGGATCTGACAAGTGAAAAAGTAAGCGCTGTTTTGGGCAAGAATACTGCCGAATGTCTATTTTCTTAGCAAAATATAGCGTCCAATAGAGTAGTTTTTGTGATAGTATAACGGGGGTGATAGTTTTGTTTTTACACCTTGGCGGAGATACTGTAATCCTCACGAAAGAGCTCATTGCTATTATTAATCTGGAAAATCCGGTGATTGCAGCCAGCACAAAGGAATTCATCAAAGTGGCTGATGAAGAGGGATTTATAAAAAACCTGTCAGAAGATGATCCCAAGTCATGTGTCGTTACTAATCGCGATGTCTATATGTCACCAATCTCGTCCGTGACACTCAAGAATCGCGCCAACTTTGTGAAGAAAATTAGTATCCAGCAGCCGATGCAGACACCATCACCGAAGCCAACTAAGACCGCCGCCAGGCAGGTGCGAAAAAACTTAACTCCCGGGAGGGAATAGCTAATTGGATCAGCTAAACGGCAAAAACGGAAACAGTAAACAACAATATGATGCAGAACAGATTCAGGTTCTGGAAGGCCTGGAAGCCGTCAAGAAGCGCCCCGCCATGTATATCGGAAGTACTGATACACGCGGGTTGCATCATCTGGTGTACGAAGTAGTCGACAATAGTATCGACGAAGCCATGAATGGCAACTGTGATCAGATTGATATCATTATCAATGCCGATGGCTCAGTGACCAATATCGACAACGGTCGCGGCATTCCGGTTGGAATTCATGAGAAAACCGGTAAATCAGCGCTGGAAGTCGTTCATACGGTCTTGCATGCTGGCGGAAAGTTTGGCGGTGGCGGTTACACCGTTTCAGGCGGTTTGCATGGTGTTGGCGTGTCGGTCGTGAATGCGCTTTCGGAATGGCTGGAAGTAGAAGTCCACTGGAATGACGGCAAAGTCTATTTTCAGCGTTACGAGCACGGCAAAGCAGTTGCACCGGTGAAAGTGATTGGGACCACGAACAAGACCGGTACCAAAACTACCTTTAAGCCCGACCCGGCCATTTTTGAGACAACCGAGTTTGAATGGGACGTTTTGTCCCACCGTCTGCGCGAGCTGGCCTTCTTGAACAGCGGGCTGCGTATTACGCTGACGGACGCCCGTGCCGATAAAAAAGCCGAGTACAAGTATGACGGCGGCCTGGTGGCTTTTGTCGCGCATCTTAACAAGAACAAGAACGAACTGCACAAAGAAATCATCAGCATTAACAAACAGGTTGGCAATATTGGGGTTGAAATTGCTGTTCAGTATAACGACAGTTATGTTGAAAGCGTTTTTGCCTTTGCCAATGATATTCATACTTACGAAGGCGGCACGCACTTGTCAGGGTTCCGCTCCGCACTGACGCGCGCCATTAATGACTATGCGCGTAAGATTGGTCAGCTGAAGGAGAACGATCCGAACCTGTCCGGTGAGGATGTCCGCGAGGGACTGACTGCCGTAATCAGCGTGAAGCTACCTAATCCGCAATTTGAGGGCCAGACCAAGATGAAGCTTGGCAACAGCGAAGTGCGCGGGGTTGTCGAATCGGTTGTTAATGATGGTCTGGATGACTTTTTCGAGCAGAATCCCGCTCCAGCCAAAAAGATTGTGGAAAAATGCCTGATGGCAGCCAAGGCCAGGGATGCGGCCCGTAAAGCCCGTGAACTGACGCGCCGCAAGAATGCTCTGGAAACCACTTCTTTGCCCGGCAAGCTGGCGGACTGCACATTTAAAGAAGCAGAACTTTGTGAGCTTTATATAGTTGAGGGTGATTCCGCAGGCGGTTCTGCCAAGCAGGGACGCGATCGCCGTTTCCAGGCGATTCTTCCGCTGCGCGGCAAAATTCTTAATGTGGAAAAGGCCCAGCTGGATAAAATCCTGAACAACGAAGAGATCAAGTCGATGATCACAGCCCTGGGTACCGGGATTGGCAATGACTTTGACATTACGCGGCTGCGTTACGGCAAGATCATTATCATGACCGATGCTGACGATGACGGTTCCCATATTCGCACCCTGCTACTGACCTTCTTCTTCCGCTATATGCAGGAACTGATCGAGGAGGGCCATGTATATATCGCGCAACCGCCGTTGTTCATGGTGAAAAAGGGCAAGGACGAATATTACGCCTATAATCAGAAGGAGCTGGAGACGATCCTGGAACGCATTGGACGCTCCAACTATACCGTGCAGCGCTATAAAGGTCTTGGTGAAATGAACGCCGAACAGCTCTGGGATACGACCATGGATCCGGCCAATCGTACGCTGCTGCAAGTGCAGCTGCATGATGCAGTGGCCGCGGACTTGACTTTTACCATGCTGATGGGAGATAAGGTTGAACCGCGTAAAGAATTTATCATGGAACATGCCCACGAAGCACGTAACCTCGAGGTTTAATCCGGAAGTGGAGGCACCGCAATGAGTCTTGACGAAGGCAAAATTATTCAGGTTGATATAGACAAGGAAATGAGGCATTCGTACCTGACGTACGCCATGACGACGATCATCGGGCGCGCTATTCCCGATGCGCGCGATGGTCTGAAGCCGGTGCACCGTCGTATACTGTACGGCATGTACGAGACTAGTACGACACCGGACCGGCCCTATAAGAAATCAGCCCGTATTGCCGGTGACGTTATGGGCCGTTATCATCCACACGGCGATGCGGCAATTTATGATTCCATGGTGCGTATGGCGCAGGATTTTTCCTACCGCTATCCTCTGGTCGACGGGCATGGCAACTTCGGCTCGGTAGACGGTGATCCGCCAGCCGCGCCCCGTTATACGGAAGCACGGCTTTCTAAAGTTGCGATGCATTTGTTGTCCGATATCGAAAAAGAGACTGTTGATTTTATCCCTAACTATGACGAAAGCATGCAGGAACCGACAGTACTGCCGTCGCGTTTCCCGAATTTGCTGGTGAATGGTTCCGCCGGTATTGCCGTCGGTATGGCCACGAATATTCCTCCGCATAATCTGGGCGAAGTTATTGATGGCGCGGTCTTGCTCATTGATGATCCGGATGTCGAAGACGAAAAGCTCCTTAAGGTTGTCAAGGGTCCTGATTTTCCGACCGCTGGTATTATTCTGGGGCGGGAAGGCATCCGTGATGCTTACCTGACCGGACGCGGCTCGGTTAAAGTCCGGGCGCGGGCGAAAATTGAGCCGATGCAGGGTGGCAAGCACCGCATTTTGGTGACTGAAATTCCCTATCAGGTCAATAAGGCCAAGTTGGTGGAGCGTATCGCCGAGCTGGTGCGGGATAAGGTGATCGATGGAATCACCGACCTGCGCGATGAGACGGATCGCACCGGAATGCGCATCGTAATCGAGCTGCGCCGCGATGTTAATCCGAATATTGTCCTGAACTTACTATATAAGCACACTGCCATGCAGGATTCGTTTGGCGTGATCATGCTGGCGCTGGTGAACGGCCAGCCGCGCGTATTGACGTTGCGCGAAAGCCTGAACGTTTATCTGGAGCACCAGCGGGATGTTGTGACGCGCAGAACGCGTTACGATTTGCGCAAAGCGGAAGAGCGCGCTCACATTTTGGAAGGACTGCGTATTGCGCTCGACCATATCGATGCCATTATTAAACTGATTCGCGCTTCCCGCACGGTGGATGATGCCCGCCAGGGTTTGATGGAGAACTTCGGGCTCAGCGAAAAGCAGGCGCAGGCCATTCTTGATATGCGTCTGCAACGGTTAACCGGACTCGAACGCGACAAGATTGAGGCGGAATATCAGGATGTGATCGCCAAAATTGCTTATTACAAAGAATTGCTGGCGGATGTGCATAAACTGATGGGCATTGTCAAACAAGAGATGCTCGAAATCCGCGAAAAATATGGCGATGCACGCCGCACTGAAATAACAACTGATGATGGCGAACTGGAAGTCGAAGACCTGATCGCCGAAGAGGATATTGTCATTACGGCGACACATAACGGTTACATCAAACGCACTCCTATCAGTCTTTACCGTAATCAGAAGCGGGGTGGGCGGGGCATTTCCGGAATCAGCACCCGCGAAGAGGATTTCGTGGAGCATCTTTTCATTACGACCACCCACGATTATGTGCTCTTCTTTACCAATCAGGGGCGCGTTTATCAGTTGAAGGGGCATGAGATACCGGAGACCGGACGCCAGGCCCGTGGTACGGCTATTATCAACCTGATTAATGTCGAGCCCGGTGAACGCGTCACGACTATATTGACGACCCGCGAATTTGATGATAAGCACACCATTTTTATGGGGACCAAATACGGAATTGTCAAGAAGACCCTGCTGTCCGAGTTTAGCAATAATCGCAAAAATGGCTTGATCGCGATTGGACTGGATGCCGGCGATGAGCTGATTGGTGCGGAAATCACCGATGGCGATTTCGAAGTCATGATCGCTACCCGTTATGGTCAGTCCATCCGCTTCCACGAAGACGAAGTCCGGTCTATGGGCCGTGCAGCGCGCGGGGTTAAAGGGATCACGCTCGGCAAAGATGATTATGTGATCGGTATGGACGTGGTCAAGCACGGTACGGATTTGCTGGTAGTCACCGAAAATGGCTACGGCAAGCGGACGGCGGTTGATGATTATCGCCTTCAGAGCCGCGGAGGTAAGGGCATCAAAACGCTGCGCATTTCCAACAAAAACGGACCGATTGTCGGAACAAGAGTCGTGTCAGAATCGGACGAAGTGATGTTCATTACCGCCCTTGGCATTCTGATTCGCATGAAAGTCAAGGATATCTCGCGCTACGGTCGTGACACCCAGGGTGTTAAGATTATGAAGCTGGACGATGCCGATCAGGTGACTGCTCTGGCTTTGGTCGCGACCAAGGATGAAGAAGATACGCAGGAGAGTTTGTTCTAAGTGGTTATGACGGCGTGCCTGGGTGTGGGCTTTGTAGGCCTAAAGGCACGCCATCATAATAAATAGGGGTGCGTCGCGCCTTAATGATATGCCTAATGACGCGTCATTAAGATGCGTCGTGCACTGGTGACCGAAAGGGCGTGTTAAGTTGGGTAACGGGTTTGGCATGCGAAAACTCAGATCAGTGTTAATGCTTCTAATCGTGATTGCATTGATTGTCTTTACTTCCGGATGCGGCGGGCGCGGTTCGGTGGAAGGCTACGTCTATGCCGGAATGGACTTATTACCGGTTAGCGGGGCCAAGGTGGTCTGCACAGGCACAAAAACCAGCGCACAGACCGACGTCAACGGTTATTTTCGCATTGATAATATTAAGGTGGGAGCCCAAAAACTGACTGTTACAGATGGATCAACATCAACTCAAAAGTCGGTCACGATCGTCAAGGATCAGCTCGCCAAAGTCAGTGTGGTGTTTCAGGGAAGCCTGCCGCTTAATCAAAAAGAATGGACGATTTTGGTTTACATGGCTTCTGATAATAATCTCCATTATGAAGGGCTCAAAGACCTTAATGAGATGAAAAAAGTTGGATCCAATGAGCAATTGAATGTTGTGGTCCAATATGACGGCTGGAGCAACGGGGACAGTGAGCGCCTATATATTAAATCGGGCGAAGCGCTTTCATTAGAACCGCTCGGCGAAGTCGATATGTCGCTAGGTACCACACTGGAGGAATTTGTGAAGTGGGGCCTGACCAATTTTCCGGCCGAAAATACGATGCTGGTTTTATGGAATCATGGCGGCGGCGTCTGGCCGCGCAGCATTGGCCGCCCGGGAATGGATGGGGCGAGCGGCGGTGGCGCCCGGGCCAGTGGTGTTAGTGGCGTTGGTGGCGGCGGCGTGGTGCAGCCAAGCGGTGTTGCGTGGGATGACAGCAGCGGCGTTGCATCTCCCTGGGACTGTCTGACTGTTGATGAACTGCGCATAGCCCTCAGTAAAGCTTATTCGGCTGTTCCGGACAGCAAAATTGATATCATAGACTTTGATGCCTGTCTGATGCAGATGTATGAAGTATGTCTGGAATTAGAGGGTTTGGCGGACTATATTGTGGGATCGGAAGAGGTTACACCCGGAGGCGGCAATCCCTATACTGATATTCTGACGCTGCTCGAAGAGGATCCGGATATGACACCCGCAGATTTTGCTTGTGGTGTGGCCGAAGAATTCATGGATTACTATGATAAAGCAGTTGGCCTGTATAATGGTCTGGTTCAATCGGTGGTCAAGATCAGCGGTCAGGAATGGGAAGACTTTAAAGTGGCTATGGATGCCTTTGGGACAGAACTGGCTGGTCTGGGCGTTGATGAACTGCGTGCTGATGAGCTGCAGCATTTCCGCAATAAAGTAGCCGGTTACTACGTTTTTGAGGAAGACGTTTTTGCCGGCGATTTTGAAATTTGTCCGGTTTTGCGTTTTGAATATCCGGAAAACGCCGATCTGAAATGGATGTTGCAGACCATATTGAGCAGTGATAATGCGGCACTACTGCCAAGCTTGCAGACTGTTGCGGCTGACCTGCTGGATAAACTGGATGGTATTGTGATTTCCGCCATTGGTATGACTGGCGAAAGCTACTACGGTCCCGGGAGTTATGAAGGGGCTGGCGGCCTGGCTATACTGATGCCCTGCGGATATGACGAATGGTCATCATATAAGGGGAGTAATCAGTATGTTAAGTTGAAAGTCGGCAATACTCCCTGGTACAACGTTGTTCAGAACATTGTGCCGCAGGAAACTAGCGGAGAAAGCTTAAAGGTTGAATTGGATTGGAATAGTGGCAACCTGGATCTTTATGTTTTTGAACCGCATAGAAGCTGGTATTGTACCAAGTCTTTTGCATCCTCAACGCCAAATGGCAAGTTTACTGCGGACGTTTCGTCACCAAACGCATCGACATCCGTCAAAGAAACATATACACTCAATACGGATTACGAAGCTGGCACTTATAGGTTCTATGTCTATTGTGAAAGCAGTTACGGCGAACCCATCAACGCCGTATTAACTATTAAAGACGGAGAAGGAGAACACAAATTCTACTACGACTTAGAACCGGGTGAATTTGACGTTTACGAATACCAACTATAAAGTCCGATCGGGGACAGGTTTGTTTGGACTTATCAGTAATTACTCTGAAATGGAAACTTCATTTGAGACAATTATATCAAGAAAAACCCAACTTCCACAAATACCCTGTTGATGATATAGGCCCGCCCATGTTAAGATGACAAAGTCGCTCCGACAGAGAGCAGTCGATACCAAGAAAAGCAGAAAATTGACGGATTGGAACAGACATATGCTTGACGGCGGCGATAAGATGTGGTAATCTAATAAAGCGGCTTGACGATGGAAGGCCGCAAGAGAGACTCACGGACCTTGAAAACTGAACAGCGTGCGAATGTGGACCTTAAGAAAAGAGTGAGGTTCAACAAATAGCGGCCAGAGGAAACTCTGGACAGTAATTAAGATAGCTTGGA
>Ga0208297_1000723_pt1 | contig 51936 bp, 46 predicted proteins | sample LMS_cellobiose_e_FD_187367 | JGI IMG/M metagenome (GOLD analysis project Ga0208297, IMG submission 187367) | Rumen-fistulated moose microbial communities from Alaska, USA - LMS_cellobiose_enrichment (SPAdes) (version 2) | ecosystem: Host-associated > Mammals > Digestive system > Stomach > Rumen... | reverse complement strand
CTCACCCGTCCGCCACTAAAATCATGTCTAAGCAAGCTTCTACATGATCCCCGTCCGACTTGCATGTGTTAGGCGCGCCGCCAGCGTTCGTCCTGAGCCAGGATCAAACTCTCCGTTTGATGCTGACATCTCATTCGCTGGAATTAACTTGGTAATTCTTTTATCTCTTATACACCGTATTCTATTGACATGGTTCGGTCGTTGATATTTCTCAAAAAATGTCTCGTATCGACGACAAAAGGTATTGTATTACGCTTTCCTCAAAAAAGCAACCCCCGATTTTTGATTCCAGCCCGTTTTTTTGTTGACCTCAGCTTTCTTTGTTTGCCGATGCTTTATGATATAATGCGCTGATAGAAGGTATTTGCCGGAGGTATTTTTGACTATGTCTTCAACTGCCCGTCAAGACACCGATTTTTCTATAGAACATAAGCCAAAGAAAAGGCCCTTTATCCTTTCGTTCTTCTCCTCCCTTCTGCTCCTTGCTGTGCTGCTTTGCGCGGCCGGCGCGGTCGCGATGATATTTTTTCTGAAGGACGTCACCTCTTCGCTTCCCTCTTACCAGGATATGCTGGATCATCAGCCGAGCCTCGCCACGACTCTCTACGACAGGAACGGAAAGGTGATTACACAGCTTTTCCAGGAAAACAGGACGTGGGTGAAGCTCGACGCGGTCTCTCCGTGGATGGTGAAGGCCATCTTGGCCGCCGAAGACAGCTCTTTCTACGAGCATTCCGGCATAAGGCCGGTCGCCGTCATCCGCGCCGGACTCGTCGATATTTTTCACAGAGGCGCGAAGCAGGGCGCGAGCACTATCACGCAGCAGCTCGCAAGGAATCTTTTCCTGTCGAGCGAGAAGACTATTATAAGGAAGGCCAAGGAGGCTGTGCTCGCCCTGAGGCTGGAGCGCATCTACACTAAGGACCAGCTTCTTGAGATGTATCTGAATACCATTTATATGGGGCACGGCGCCTACGGTATAGAGGCGGCGGCGAAAACTTATTTTGGGAAGCAGCCTAAGGAGCTCGGGATAGACGAGTCGGCAGTTCTTGCAGGGCTGGTCGCCGCACCTGAAAAGTATTCGCCTTTCAGGCACGCAAAGAATTCGCATGTGCGCAAGGCTTACGTTATGCGCAGGATGCTCGACCTCGACTGGATATCCAACGAGGATTACAAGAGGCTGATAGATAAAAAGCCGGCGCTCGTGAAGCGTAGGAACAGGGAGACGAGTTCGCTTTCTCTCGACGGAGCTCCTTATTTCGTTTCGTACATTCTTTTCAATCAGCTGCTGCCGGTCTACGGCACGGATAAAATTTACCGAGGGGGGCTGAAGATTCATACGACGATCGACCTCGACATTCAGCGAAAGGCCGAGGAAATCGTTTCAAAGATGCCGCACGAGGGCGCGCTCGCGGCCATCGATCCGAACACGGGGGAGATCATCGCGCTCGTAGGCGGGCGCGATTTCAACAAGAGCAAGTTCAACCGCGCGACTCAAGCGTACAGACAGCCGGGCTCCGCTTTTAAACCGTTCGTCTACGCCGCCGCGATCGAGCAGGGCTATCGCGGAATCGATCACATCCTCGACGCGCCTCTCGAATTTTCAAACGGTTGGTCGCCGACTAATTACTCGTCGAACAAGTACGACGGAGAGGTCACTTTGATGACGGCGCTCGCTAAGTCTATCAACACCTCCGCGGTGCGCCTCGCGCAAATCGACGGCATAGAGCGCGTGGCGGGGATCGCGCGTCGCCTCGGCATCACGACGCCCTATCTGCCCGACGATCTGTCGCTTGCGCTCGGCTCGGCGAGCCTGACGCCGCTCGAGCTGCTCGTCGCCTACTCGGCCTTCGCAAACAACGGCTATCGCGTGAAGCCTTACTCCGTCAGAGAGGTCCTTTCGCGCAACGGCGACTCGCTCGAACAGAACGGACCGAGCATGGAGAGCGAAATTTCTTCGACGACGGCGGTAGAGGTGCGTTCGATGCTTCAGCAGGTCACGGCGTGGGGAACTGGGACGCGCGCTAAGATAGACGGCTATGAAACCTTCGGCAAGACGGGGACGACGAACGATTACACCGACGCGTGGTTCGTCGGAGGCGTGCCCGGGCTCGTCGCCGTAGTCTACGTCGGCAATGACGACCACAAGCCGCTCGGCGGACGCTCGACTGGTTCGGTGGCGGCTCTGCCTGTGTGGAGGGAGTTCGTTTCCTACGCCGTCGCTAAGATGAATTTGCCAGCGACCTTCTCCGTCCCCGCCGACGCGGAGGTGGAGGCTGTGAGCGTCTGCCGCAAAACGGGCTTTCTCGCAGCGCCGGGCTGCCAGACGGTAACGCTTCTTTTGCCGCAGGGTCAGGCGCCTTCGGCGACGTGCCCCTGGCACGGCGGCTCGAGCCTGGAGGCGCACTCAGACGAAAACGCCCCCGTTCTGTTGCTCGCGCCGGTGGACGACGAGATATCCGCAGAAAGGTATGCGATGAGGCTGCAGCCAAAGTCGAAGCCGATGTCTTCGGACGGTGGAGCGCCGGCAGAGGCGGAAACGGTGCCGCTTCCGCAGAAGAAGCCCTCGCTAAACGAGCCGGTGAAGCTTCCGAGCGCAACGGCCGACCCATATAAGAAAGATCCAAGCCAGATGAGCGAGATGGAAGCGAAGTATCAGCAGCTGCTGAAAAAGTATAAGCTCATCGAATAATATTTTAATATTTTTTGCCGCAGGCCGGCCGCGCTATCGCGGCGTTCAGCGGGCCTTCGGTATCGGCCAGGGGCTGGGGACGAACCTCTCCTGAAAGAAGTGCAGCGCGTAGCGGTCCGTCATGCCGGATATCATGTCTACAGCCTCCTGCGGCGAGCCGCCGTTAGTTTTGAGGCGCTCTTCAAAAAGGGCCGTGAGCACGTGCTCGACGCGCGAATCTTCTATCTGCGCGTTGGCGCGCGCGTAGACGTGACGGTATAAAAAACCGCGCAGCCTTTCTATGTAGGCTAGCATCTTATCGCTGAATTTTATTTCGCGCGCGCCGCTGTTCGCTATCACGTCGATTATCATGTCGTTGATTCTTTGGGAATTCGGAATCGAAATGATTTCCTCCATCTCGGGCGCAAGCGCGTCTCTGTCGATAAGGCCGGCGCGCAGCGCGTCGTCTATGTCGTGATTGAGGTAGGCAAGGGAATCGGAGACTCGCACGACCCACGCCTCCATCGTCGAGGGGTTCGCCAGCCCGTAGCCGGAGCGCACGTCGACCTGTCCCTTCGAATGCTGCAGTATGCCCATGCGGACTTCCCAGCTCAGGTTGAGCCCACGTCCGTCCTTCTCCAGCCTATCGACGACGCGCAGGCTCTGAGCCGCGTGATGAAAGCCCGCAAGCCCATGTTTTTTCGCGAGCTCGTTGAGGACCTTTTCGCCCATGTGGCCGAAGGGCGTGTGTCCGAGGTCGTGTCCGAGCGCTATCGCCTCGGTGAGGTCTTCGTTGAGGCGCAGCGCGCGCGCAACGGTGCGCGCTATCTGCGAGACTTCAAGCGTGTGAGTAAGCCGCGTCCTGTAGTGGTCGCCTTCTGGCAGCAGCAACACCTGCGTCTTATATTTCAGCCGGCGGAACGATTTGCAGTGGATTATCCTGTCGCGGTCACGCTGGAAGCAGGTGCGCACCGCGCAGGGCTCTTCTGTCCTTTCGCGCCCGCGGCTCTCGGCGGAGAGGCACGCCTGCGGCGAAAGTATTCGTCTTTCTATTTCTTCCCAGCGTTCGCGTATCGTCATCTTTCCTTCTCCGTAATTTTTCATTTTTCCCGCCCATATTATGACAGCCAAAGCAGGCGGACGCAACGGTAATTGAAAGGCCGCGCCCGAAAAGGACGCGGCCCTTGTATTATATTTTCGTCAGCCGTTTAAAGCGCTTATTTGATCGCTCCGAGCGCCGCGAGCGCGGCCGAAAGCCTTGCTACCGGGACGCGGAAGGGGGAGCAGCTCACGTAGTTGAGGCCGAGCTTGTTGCAGAAGGCGATGCTCGACGGGTTGCCGCCGTGTTCGCCGCAGATCCCAAGCTTGATGTCGGGGCGCACGGAACGCCCCTTGGCCGCGGCTATCTCCATCAGGGCGCCGACGCCGTCGCGGTCAAGCTGCGCGAAGGGGTTTTCTTTGAATACGCCCATCTGGACGTATTCTGCGAGGAATTTTCCCTCCGCGTCGTCGCGCGAATAGCCGAAGGTCGTCTGAGTGAGGTCGTTCGTGCCGCAGCTGAAGAACTGCGCGTATTTCGCGAGCTGGTCCGCGACCAACGCCGCGCGCGGCAGCTCTATCATCGTTCCGACCAGATATTCGAGCTTCACGCCGCTCTCTTCGATGATCTTCGCTCCGACGCCGTCGACGAGTTCGCGCATCGCCTTCATCTCGAACTCCGTCCCGACGAGCGGGATCATAATGTCGGGGATTATACGCAGTCCCCTCTTAGTCAGCTTGCACGCGGCGTTGAATATCGCGCGCGCCTGCATCTCGTAAATCTCTGGGTAGATCATGCCCAGGCGGCAGCCGCGGAAGCCGAGCATCGGGTTCTGCTCGTGCAGCTCGCGCGCGCGGGCCATCGTCGCGCTTATCTTCTTCGCCTCAGCGCCGTTCGGGTCGAGCTTCGCAAGCGCCTTTTCCAGCTCCGGTATCTTCGGCAGGAATTCGTGGAGAGGCGGGTCAAGGAGGCGGATCGTCACAGGCAGGCCCTGCATCGCCTCGAATATTCCCAAGAAGTCCTCCTCCTGCATTTTTTCGAGCTTATCGAGCTGAGCCACGCGCTCTTCCTTCGTCGTCGCGACGACCATCGCTTCCATTACCGGGATGCGCTCCGCCGCCATGAACATATGCTCTGTGCGGCAGAGGCCGATGCCCTTCGCTCCAAAGTCGCGCGCGCGCTTCGCGTCTTCCGGCGTGTCCGCGTTCGCCCACACCTGGAGCTTCGCTATCTTGTCGGCCGTCGCGAGCAGCTCGCGGAAGTTTTCGTCGAACTTCGGCTCCATCAGCGCCATCTTGCCGAGGATGACTTCGCCGCTGCTTCCGTCGAGCGTGAGGAAGTCGTCTTTCTTCACCGTTACGCCGCCGACGGTGAATGTTTCGGCCGCGAGGTCGATCTTCACCGCTTCGGCGCCGGAGACGCACGGCTTGCCGAGGCCGCGGGCGACAACCGCCGCATGGCTGGTCATTCCGCCGTGGCTCGTGAGGACGCCCTGCGACGCAAAAAGCCCGTGGATGTCGTCCGGCGTTGTCTCCGGACGGACGAGGACGACCGCTTCGCCCTTGCCGCCGCGCTCGGCTGCTTCGTCGGCGTCGAAGACGACCCTGCCGACCGCCGCGCCGGGCGACGCGGGGAGCCCCTTGACGAGCACGTCGTGCTTCGCCTTGGCGTCGATCTGCGGGTGCAGCAGCTGCTCGACCTGCTCCGGCGAAACGCGCGATACCGCCGTCGCTTCGTCGATGAGGCCCTCGTGCAGCATTTCGACGGCGACGCGGACGGCGGCCGCGGCGGTGCGCTTGCCGTTGCGCGTCTGCAGTATGTAGAGCTTGCCGCGCTCCACCGTGAATTCTATATCCTGGGCGTCGCGGTAGTGTTTCTCAAGGAGCTTCGCGATGCGGTGGAATTCGCGGTAGACCTCCGGCATGTCCTTTTCAAGCGCCGCGATGGGCACTGGCGTGCGTATGCCGGCGACGACGTCTTCGCCCTGAGCGTTGATGAGGTATTCGCCGAAGAGCTTGTTTTCTCCGGTCGACGGGCTTCTCGTGAAGCAGACGCCGGTGCCGCAGTCGTCTCCGAGGTTTCCAAAGACCATCGTGACGACGTTGACGGCCGTGCCGTACTCTTCGGGAATCTTGTTTATCTTGCGGTAGGTGATGGCGCGCGGCGTGTTCCAGCTGCGGAAGACCGCGTCGATCGCGAGGCGGAGCTGCTTCCACGGATCCGTCGGGAATTCGCAGCCGGCCTCTTTGACGATCTCTTTGTAGTCGGCCACGAGCTTCTTGAGTTCGCCGGAGGGAATCTGATAGTCGGCCTTCACTCCGGCGTTTTCCCTCGCCTTCGCGAGGCGTTCTTCAAACTTAACTATGTCCACGCCCAAGACGACGTCGGAGAACATCTGGATGAAGCGGCGATAGCTGTCGTAGGCGAATCTTTCGTCGCCGGCGGATTTCGCGAGAGCTGCGACCGTATCGTCGTTGAGTCCGAGGTTCAGTATCGTATCCATCATGCCGGGCATCGATACGGGGGCGCCGGAGCGCACCGAAACGAGCAGCGGGTCTACGGAGGCGCCGAACTTCTTCCCGGCGAGTTTCTCCACTCTGGCGACGGCCGCCTGGACGTCCTCCCATATGCTCGCTATAAAATCCTTTTCCTCCCAGTATTTGTGACACGCTTCCGTCGTTATGATGAAACCCGGAGGCACCGGGAGCCCTATTCTCGACATCTCAGCCAGATTGGCTCCCTTTCCGCCGAGCAGCGTCCTCATATCGGCGCTGCCCTCGCAGAAGTCATAGATGTACTTTTTTGTTGTCCGCATTACTTTATCCTCCTACTCAATTGCCGCAACGCCACACGCGTTAATCGCGGCAAGAATCTTGCCGCGGCGGCCGCTTCGCTGCACTGAGTTCGCACGGCGGCCGCCGTAATTGTAAATCCCTCCGCTGCTATTTAAGTATGCTGAAGTCTCCTATATGCATGAAGAAATTCTGACATTCCCCGAGCAGGGCCAGGCGGTTCGCGCGGATCTGCGGGTCCTTGTCCATGACGAGGACGTCGTTGAAGAATTGCGCTATGACGGGGGCCAGCTCCGCCATCGTCGCGGCGAGCTTCTCCCAGTCGCAGCCGGCAATGGCGCTCTTCGCTGCGGCGGTCAGTTTGCCGAGCTCCCCATATAATTCTTTCTCGGCGTCCGCCGAGAGCTTCGAGGCATCTACAGCGCCGGGCTCCTCTTCGGCTTTCGAAAGGAGATTCTTCACGCGCACCGCGGCAGTGACGAGTTCGGCGAACCACTCTTCGCCGCTGGCCTTAGTAAGCACCTCGGAGAGGCGGAACATCTGAAGCGGCCTATTCGGCACGGTCTGCATCGCGAGCGCGACGGCCTCGTGGCTCTCTCCCTTTTCGCGGAGCTGGACCTGCTGGCGCTGCGCGACGAAGGCCTTTAATTTCTCCAGGCGCTCCGGCGCGAGCTCAAGCTGCGACGCGGCCATCTCCAAAGCTTCGTCCATATCCACGTCCAAAGAGAGCCCCCAGAGGAGTTCGTTGATCGTCCTCGCCGCGCGGCGAAGCCCGTAGGGGTCCTGGGACGAGGTCGGTTCGAGCCCTATCTTGTATATCGCGGCGAGCGTGTCGAGGCGCTCGCCTATGCCGAGCAGAGCTCCCGATATCCGCGAAGGTAGCTCGTCGCCGGCGAATCTCGGCAGATACTGCTCGTAGAGGGCGAGGGCTACTTCTTCGGGCTCGCCGGCCTTGCGCGCGTATTCGCGCCCCATCACGCCCTGGACGTCTGAGAATTCGTAGACCATGTTCGTGACGAGGTCGGCCTTCGCAAGGTCGCAGGCGCGCGAGAGCGCCGCGCGGTCGACGTCGCTGCCGAGGTCGTCGGCGAGCTTCAGCGTTATCTTCTTTATGCGCTGCACCTTATCGTAAACGGAGCCGAGCTGCTCCTGATAGGTAACGTTTTTAAGCTCTTCGGCGCGCTCGTCCAGCGACTTCTGCTGGTCTTCCTTCCAGAAGAAGGCCGCGTCGTAGAGGCGCGCGCGCAGAACTCTTTCGTTGCCTTCGCGCACGACGTTCATATCTTTCGCGCGGTTGTTGCTGACGCCGATGAAGTTCGCCATCAGACGCCCCTTCGCGTCGTGAACGGGGAAGTAGCGCTGGTTCTTCGCCATCGAAAGGATAAGGACTTCCTCCGGTATTTCGAGGAATTCCCTGTCGAAGCCTCCGTAGAAGGGGATGGGATATTCGTTCAAGTGAACGTTCTCTTCGAGCAGTTCGGGATCTACCGTGACCTTCGCGCCGAGCTCCTTTTCTATTTCGGCGATTCCGGCGAGTATCATCGACTTGCGCTCTTCGGGGTCCGTGATGACGGAGTTTTCGCGCATCGCCGAGGCGTAAGAAGCGGCGTCTTTTATGAGTACGGAACAGCTTCCCATGAACCTGTGCCCGCGGGAGAGGTTTCCGCTCTTTACGCCGCCGAATTCGACGCCGACGACTTTGTCTCCGTAAAGCGCGACTATCCAGCGCACGGGGCGCGCGAAGCGGACGTTTTTATCGGCCCAGTACATGCTCTTTGGGAAGGAGAGGCGGCGCATGAGCCTTTCGAGTATCTCCGGAAGCAGCGACATCGTCGCTTCGCCGGCGGTGCGCTTCTCCGCGACGACATATTCTACGTTTCCTATCTCCTGTATCTTCAGCTCGGATACGTCGACGCCCTTGCCGCGCGCAAAGCCCTGCGCGGCTTTCGTGGGGTTGCCTTCCGCGTCGAAGGCGGCGGCTTTCGCCGGGCCCTTGAAGGTCTCCACGGCGTCCTCCTGCCTTTCGGCCAGGTCGACGGCCGTCAGCACTAGGCGGCGCGGCGTGCACTGCGCCTTTACCCCTCCGTGCGGGATGTGGGCTGCGGCGAACTCCTCCTCCGCGAACGCGGCAAGGTCGGCCAAAGCCTTCGGCATAAAGCGCGCCGGTATCTCTTCCGTTCCTATTTCAAAGAGAAGGTCTGCCATTATTTCGCGCCCCCCTTTTCGTATTCGTCGAATTTTCCCATGAGCGGATGCCCCATTTCTTCGCGCTGCTTCACGTAGGCCTGGCAGCACGCCGCCGCCAGGGTCCTGACTCTGCCTATATAGCCGGTCCTCTCCGTGACGCTTATCGCGTTTCTCGCGTCGAGCAGGTTGAAGGAGTGCGAGCACTTCAAAACGTAATCGTAGGCCGGCAGCACGAGCCCGGCTTCGAGCACGCGCCTCGACTCCGCCTCGTATTTGTTGAAGAGGCTGAAGAGCATCTCCGTGTCGGCGATCTCAAAGTTGTAGGTCGAATGCTCTACCTCGCCCTTGTGGTGGACGTCGCCGTATTTGACGTCTCCGACCCATTCGAGGTCGTAGACGTTGTCGACCTTCTGCACGAACATCGCGATTCTCTCAAGTCCGTAGGTAAGCTCTGAAGGAACGACATCCATGTCCATCGAGCCCATCTGCTGGAAATACGTGAACTGCGTGATCTCCATGCCGTCGAGCCAGACCTCCCAGCCGAGCCCCCAGGCACCCGTCGTAGGGTTTTCCCAGTCGTCCTCGACGAAGCGGATATCGTGCTCCGCTGGGTCTATCCCGAGCACCTTCAGGCTTTCTATGTACAATTCCTGAATGTCCTCCGGAGCCGGCTGTATGATGACCTGATACTGGTAGTAGTGCTGAAGCCTGTTCGGGTTCTCCCCGTATCTCCCGTCCGTCGGCCTTCTTGACGGCTCTACGTAGGCCACGCGCCACGGCTCGGGGCCGAGGACGCGCAGAGTGGTCGCCGGGTTCATAGTACCGGCGCCGACCTCTATGTCATAGGGCTGCTGAATCACGCAGCCCTGGGAAGCCCAGAAATGTTCAAGACGCATTATTAATTCCTGAAAGTTCACGCACTTTGCCTCCTTTGGTCGGTGCTGCCTTTTCTCAATAATTTGCTATTTTATCTCATATTGGCGAAATATGGCGAAAGTAATTTGATATTCTTGAGAAAATTCTCGTTTTTGCGAGGCTCCTTCGACCAGAGAAGAAATTTCTCGTGCGGCAGCATCGCGGCCGCGCGAAGTTCCGCAAGCTCGGCGGCGTCCATACTCAGCCCGCCGTTTTTCGCGCAAGAGGCGCAGAAGACCCCTTCCTTCGTCATGACTCCGCGGCCTGAGAGGCGCGTCCCGCAGGAGGCGCATATATCGTAAGAGGGCGCGAGCCCCATCAGATTCAAAAACTTCCAAGTGTAGCGGAACTCGACGGCCGCCGGGGGGCATTTTTCGCGCAGCTGCACGAGCGCGCTCCACAAAGCGCGCAGGAGCGCGTCGTTCTCGCAGCCGGTCGGAGCCTCCCTCGCGGTCAGCTTATAGAGCCGCATCGCGCATAGCAGCGTACCGCCGCTTTCGCGCAGCGTCAAAAAATCCTCCCTGACCTCGGCGTCCTGAAGATATAGTTTCGTCGGGCTCTTATATAGGGAGTAGCGCGCCCACGTCAGCGGCTCGGTGGCGCCGCCGAAGCGGTTCTTCGCGTTCGCACGCGGCGCCCCCGCCCAGCGCGGCCCGAGCTCCCGCATGAATATCAAAAGGGACTGCCCCTCTTTCGCCGAATCTTTGCGCAGAAGGACAGTCCCCGTCTTTGTGTAATAACCCTGAGGCAGATGCGCGGGGATCAACTGCGGTACCCGAGGCGGCGCAGCTCTTCGGGAGACTTGCGCCAGCCAGGCTTTACCTTGACCCAGAGCTGAAGGAAGAGCTTATAGCCGAGGCGCTCCTCGAGCTCCCTGCGCGCCTCACTGCCTATCTGCTTCAGCATCGTCCCGTTCTTTCCGATGATGATTCCCTTCTGCCCGGAACGCTCTACTATCACCGTCGCGCGAATCGTACAGAGCTTTTCCCCGGGATACTCATCCGGGCTTTTGAATTCGTCGATCAGCACCGCGACGCTGTGCGGCACTTCCTCGTCGGTGTGACGGAGGATCTTTTCGCGTATGACCTCGGAGGCCAGGAAGCGCTCGGTCGAATCCATCAGCATATCTTCCGGATATATCGCCGGCTGCCGCGGCAGCAGCGCGCTTATCGCGGCGGCTAGCTCTTCGAGCCCCGTGCCTTTGTTCGCAGAGAGCGGCGCGACGGCGGCGGGCTTTATGAATTTTTCGTAAAGGGCGACCGCCTTTTTATAATCTTCCGCCCTCGCGAGCTTGTCGATTTTGTTGACCGCCAGAACTACGGGGCGGGAAAGCGACGCAAGCATCTTTAAAATGATCCCGTCCTTCTCGCCGACGGCCCTGTCCTGCGCTTCGACGACGTAGCAGACGACGTCGACGGACAAAAGAGCCTCTTCGGCCTCTTTCAACATGAAGCCGCCGAGCGCGTGCTTCGGCGCGTGGATGCCTGGCGTGTCTACGAAGACGATCTGCTCGGACGCCGTTGTGTAGATGCAGCGCACCGCGTTGCGCGTCGTCTGAGGCTTCGGCGAAACGGCCGCGACTTTTTCCTTGAGCAGCGCGTTTATTATCGACGATTTGCCGACATTCGGACGTCCGAGCAGCGCCGCGAAGCCGCAGCGGAAATCACTTTCCGCGCCCATCATGCGCCCCTCCGCGCGCGTCGTCAAGCGAAAAGGAAAATGGCAGCAGCTCTTTCAGCGGGTAAATTTTCGGCTCGCCGCCATCCTCGAGTATCACGGACATATGCGGATTGAACTCGGCTAAGAACTGCCGGCACGCGCCGCACGGCGGACAGGACATCCCGTCCTCCCCCGCGACGGCGAGCGCTACGGGCTTCGTCAGCCCCTTTATGACCGCCGCGGCCATAGCGCTGCGCTCGGCGCAGATAGAAAGGCTGTAGCTTGCGTTCTCGACGTTGCAGCCGCAGACGGTCTCTCCGTTTTCGAAGAGAAGAGCGGCTCCCACGCGAAATTTTGAATAGGGCGCGTAGGCCATTTTCCTTGCCTCGGCGGCCTTTTCGAGGAGTTTTTTCGCGTCGGCCGCGCCGACCGCGGCTTTAGGCGCCATTCTCGCGCACCTCTTCCTCCAGAAAGCGCGCGACGAGAGAGTCCTGCGCCCTCCACATCGCCTCGCGCTCCCCGTCATCAGCGTGGTCGAAGCCGAGAAGGTGCAGGAAGCCGTGGCAGATGACGAGCGCCGTCTCGCTCTCCGCACTTTTTTCGTTTTCCTCCGCGTTCTTCGCAACTATCTCCGGACAGACGATTATATCGCCGAGCGGAAGCGAAGCCCAGCCCTCGGGAGGCGCGAAGCCCCCCCGCCCATCCTCCCACATCGGAAAGGAGAGCACGTCGGTAGGTCCCGACGTCTTGCGGTATTCCGCGTTCATCTCCGCCATCTTATCGGCGTTCGCGAGGACGAGCGAAATTTCGCACTCCACAACGGCTTCGGGCAGAAGCTTTTTTCCTTCGAGATATTCGGAAAATATTTTTTCAAGCCTTTGAAGCTTCTCTTCTGACAACGCGCAAGCCTCACAGGAAAGCCCGCATCTTATGACCGCCTTCATTTCATTTGTCCTCTTCCTTTTTTTCTTTTTCCTCTTCGCCGTCGCCGCTCTGAAGCAGCGCTGCTCCCATGTCCCGCGCCGTAACGTCGTCGACCTGTTCGCCGCGCTTCAGCTTCGCTTCCTTTATTATCTCCTCGATGTTTTTCACCTCGCGCGAATGGTAGGTCGAACGAAGCACCTCCATGAACGCTTCGGCTACCAAGGACATCTCCCTCATGGTAAAATCGACGTCGTTGAGCTGCTGAGCTTCGACCTTGCTGCGTATCACCTGAATGATGAAATCAGAAAGCTCCTTGCCGTCCGCGAAGGGCTTGTTGTGCCCTTTGACGGCGGCTTCGACGGAGTCCGCGAGCATCACGAGGGCCGTCTCGCGCGACTGAGGGCGCGGCCCTGGATAGCGGAACTGCTCTTCCGTCACATTTTCGCCGAGGGCCTTCGCCTTCTCATAGAAATATCTCTGCAGCGTCGTGCCGTGATGCTCGCTGATGAAGCGCCGCAGCGCCTTCGGCAGGTTCGTCTGCTGCGCTATCTCCAGCCCCTCTCGGACGTGTGATATGAGCAGGCTGCCGGAAAGCGTCGGCGGCAGCCTGTCGTGGATGTTTTTGCCAGGGCGCTGATTCTCGACGAAGTACTGCGGGTTCTTCAGCTTGCCTATGTCGTGGTAATAGGCCCCGGCGCGCACTAGCAGATCGTTCATGTGCAGCCTGTCCGCCGCCGCTTCGGCGAGCGTCGCGACCATCAGCACGTGATTATAAGTTCCCGGCGCCTCCATCTGCAGGCGCTTGATGAGCGGCTGCGACGGGTGGCTGAGCTCGAGCAGACGCAGCGGCGAAAGTATATCGAAGATATTTTCCCAGAGCGGCAGCAGCGCGATGACGATGGTCCCCCAGACCGCGCTGAAGAGTATCGTCGCAAGGATGAGGTTGTAATTGAAATAGAGGCCGAGCCCCCAGTGTATGCCTATCGAAGCGGCGCCGAGGCAGAGGCCGAGAAAGAAGAGGTTGCGCCATATCGTGATTCGATGGTTCGGCGGGTCGATGAAGAGGACCCTTCCCACGCTCGCCGAAACGGCCGCAAGGATGCAGCCGAGACATACGATTCCCGGGTTCGTCCCGTAGGCGATGATTACGCTGACGACTCCTCCGCCGAAGATGACGTGGAAGGAGAGCGAAACGGGCAGGGTGAGACAGAGCCAACCCGTCAGGCCGAGCACGGCCATCGAGTAGCCGCCGAAGCGCGCGAAGACGACCTCAAGCGTCCATACTACCGAGATGACGACCGCGATGTAGACCCATTCGCGCAGAGAGAGCTTCTCGCGCAGCCCTCCCGCGATCCATACGGGCCAAAAGCTCCATACGGCGATGACGCCGAGGATGAAGATGAGATGTTTCCACGGGAAGGCCGCGTCGGGGTAGCCCTGCGACGCGAGCAGCTTAGCGAGCGACGGAGTGACGACCTGCCCTTTCTGAACGAGTACGGAGCCGGTGTGTATCTCCTTTATGACCGAAGGTATCTGAGAAGCGACGTCCTCGCGCAGCTTCTGCACCATTTCGCCGTCGGACTGCAGCGACGGGTTGAGGACGACGTCGAGCATTTGGAACGCGATATTGCGCTCCGACTGAGTGAGCGCGGATTCTTTGAGATATTTCCAGATAAGGGCGGTCTGCTGTTCTCTGTCCGTGGACTGATTTTGGACCTTGCGCCCGATTTCCACCGCGCTGCCGACTATGGCCTTCCGCGACTCCTCGCTCTGCTTGCCGAATATGCGCAGCAGCGGCTCGTTGAAGAGCTGCTGGTAGGAGCCGTCCTTAAGGAGTTCGAGACGGCGCGAGACCTCCGACGCTATTTTTTCATCCTGCACCATCACGTCGATGATTCGCGACGCGGCGCGCTGCCGCAGCTCAAGAGTCGCTGCGCGGTCCTCGTAGCGCGCGGATGTCAAGGCCAGATAGACGCGCTTCGAAGGCATGCCTATCTGATAATTTTCCAGCCTGTCGAACAAATACCAGTTGATACTGACGAGCAGCGCGGCCACGACGAGCAGGATGGCGCAGAAAATTATAAGCTGCCTCTTTTCGCGCAGAAAGGCGAGCTTCGCGACAAAAACCTTTATGTCATCTTTCAGCTTGTTTTTCCGCTCTTCGCCTGTCATAGTCTTCATAAGCCCTCACGATCCTCTGAACTATCTCGTGCCGTACGACGTCGTCGTCGCCGAGCCTTATGAACTCGACGCCCGGGATATCCTTCAAAATATCCTGCACGACCTTTAGTCCCGATTCCTTCGTCCCGGGCAGATCAACCTGCGTTATATCGCCCGTAACGACGGCCTTTGAGCCGAAGCCCAGGCGCGTCAGGAACATCTTCATCTGCTCCGGCGTGGTGTTCTGCGCTTCGTCTAGGATGATGAAGCTGTCGTTGAGCGTACGCCCGCGCATATAGGCGAGAGGCGCGAGCTCTATCACGCCCTTCTCAAAGTAGCGGTCGAAGCGCTCCGCCGGGAGCAGATCGTAGAACGCGTCGTAAAGAGGGCGGAGGTAAGGCGCCACCTTCTCGTTCATATCGCCCGGAAGATAGCCGAGGCGCTCGCCCGCCTCGACGACGGGGCGCACGAGTATGATTCTGCTTATTTTAGCCGACTTGAGCGACGCGACGGCCAGCGCGGCCGCGAGATACGTCTTGCCGGTCCCCGCCGGGCCGATCCCAAAAGTTATGTCGTTGTCGCGTATCGCTCTGATATATTCCTTCTGCCCGCTCGTATAGGGGCGTATCGCCTTGCCCCTGTTGCTGACGCAGACGACGTCGTTGTAGAGCGAGCGCAGGTCGACGCTCCCACCGCTGCGGATGCTGTGGAGCCCGTAGCGCACCTCGGCGCTGTTCAGCTTATGTCCGGAAAGCGACAGCTCGGCGAACTGCATGAGAAGATTCTCTATTTTCGCGACGAGTCCTTCGTCGCCGCCCTTTATGGAGAGAGAGCTGCCCCGCGCGTAGACCTTGACGGGGAAGCTCTGTTCCACAAGGCGGAGGATCTCCTCGTGCTCGGCGAGCAACTTCACGACGGAAGCGTCGGTCAGCGATAAGAGATTTTCCGCCGATTCTCTTCCTTCTTTCATTACAAAAAAGAAAGGCTACGCCCTTTCTACGGCTTTGACTTCGGGGATGGCCGAAACTACCGTTTCTTCGACCATCATGCGAAGCGTTTCCAGCGCGAAGGGGCAGCTGCCGCATGCGCCTTCCATCGCAACGTAGGCCGTCGCGGTAGGTTCGTCGAACTTTACGAAAGTGCAGAAGCCGCCGTGCGACGCGAGCGCCGGCGAGACCTGGCTCTTAAGTACGTCTTTGATCTTCTCTTCTGTTGTCATGATGACTCCTCCGATTTTATTTGTTTGTTTTTGCTTTATTCCAGAATTCGTCGAGCTCGGCCAGTGTGAAATCATTCCACGGGCGCCCCGATTGCTCTACCGATTTTTCCACGCCGCGGAAGCGCCTGTCAAATTTTTCGCACGCGGCGTGCAGGTCTATCTCAGGGTCGACGCCGAGATGCCGCGAAAGATTCACCGCCGCGAAGAACAGATCTCCGAGCTCTTCGGCGATCTCCACTTTATCTCCGCCGGAAATCGCTTCCTTCAGTTCGGCAAGCTCCTCCTCCAACTTCGCAAGCACGGCGGACGTCTCTCCCTTAGGCCAGTCGAAGCCGGGCTTCGCGGCGCGCTCCTGTATGCGGTAGGCGCGCAGCAGCGCGGGCATCCCGCGCGGTATCCCCGCCATATAAGAGGAATCCTCCTCCTTGCCCCTGCGTTCAGCAGATTTTATCCGCTCCCAGTTTTTCAGGACGTCTTCTGAATTTTTTACGCTCGTTTCGCCGAATACGTGGGGATGGCGCCTTATGAGCTTGTCGGCGAGGCGCTCCATTACGTCGCGTATCGTGAAATCCCCGCGCTCCTCCGCCACGCGGGAGACGAAAATCACCTGAAGCATCAGGTCACCGCACTCCTCGCACATATTGGGGACGTTTCCGGCCTCGATGGCCTCTATCAGCTCGTAGGCTTCTTCGACTATGTAGCGCCGCAGCGACATGCAGTCCTGCTCGCGGTCCCACGGACAGCCGCCGGGCTCGCGCAGGCGCTTCATTATCGCGACGAGCTTAAGAAATTTTTCCGCGGTTTCCTTTTCCTTATCCATTGCGATCACTCCCGCTCTGCAATATTTTATCAGATAGGTGCGCGTTTTGTTCTATTATTGTCCGCGCCGCCTCTTTTATTCCGGCGAAGCCGCCGGGGCCGATAAATCCGTCGAGCCGCCTGCGCCACCTCGGGGGGAACTTCAGCCCTTCCCAAGCCGCGTCGGGCCTGCCTTGGAGCACGAGCTCGTAGCGGCTGCAGATCAGTTTAGTTATGCCTAAGGCGTACGAGGCGCCGCGGATGGCCGCGAGGCTGAAGAGGAAGTCAAGCTCGTTGGGAATCTTCCCGAAGCGGTCCTCCGTCTCTTCGCGCAGCGCTGTCGCCTCTTCGGCCGAATCGACCTTAAGCAGCCTCCTGTATAAAGTGACGCGCAGATTCTCCTGCGGCAGATAGTCGCCCGGTATCGAGACGGGGAAGGATATTTCTACAGCCAGTTGCTCGTGGTATCTGCCCTTTATCTTCGCTATCTCGTCGGCGAGCAGGTCGCAATATTTCTGATAACCTATCTTGCTTGCGTTGCCGTGTTGCGAGATTCCTATAAGGTCGCCGCCGCCGCGAATCTGCAGGTCGCGCTGCGCGAGCTGGTAGCCGGCGCCGAGCTCGTCGAGGTCGGCTATCGCTTCGAGTCTTTCGCTCGACTCGACCGAGATATGAGCCTCGGGCGGATAGAAGAGGAAGGCGTAAGCCTGGTCCTCCCGCCGCCCCACCCTGCCGCGCAGCTGATACATCTGCGCAAGTCCGAGCTCCTGCGCGTCGTCGACGATCAGGGTGTTCGCGGCGGGTATGTCGAGCCCGCTTTCGACGATTGTTGTGCAGACGAGCATGTCTACTTTTCCGGCGGAAAAATCCGCCATCGTCTTTTCCAGCGACGCCTCCGCCATTTTGCTGTGCGCGACCGCTATCGTGAGTTTCGGGAAGAGGCGCTTGAGCATCACGGCACGCTCCTGCAGGTCGCTTATCCTGTTGTGCACGTAGAATATCTGCCCGCCGCGGTTCTTTTCGCGCAGCACTGCGCTCTTCAGCAGCTCCTCGGAGAAGGGGCGGACGACAGTTATGACCGGCAGGCGTCTCTGCGGAGGCGTTTCGAGCACTGACATGTCGCGGAGGCCGCTCAGCGAAAGGGAAAGAGAGCGTGGTATAGGGGTGGCGGAAAGCATCAACACATCCACGCCGGGCGCCAGCTTCTTCATATGCTCCTTGTGCATGACGCCGAAGCGGTGTTCCTCGTCGACGATCACGAGTCCGAGGTCTTTGAATTTTACATCGTCGGCAAGAAGCCTGTGCGTGCCTATAAGAATGTCGACCTTGCCCTCCGCGAGCTCCTGCAAAATTTTCTTCTGCTTGCTCACGGCGATGAAGCGCGAAACGACCTCGACTCGCACCGCGGTGTTCGCGAAGCGTGCGCTGAAGGTCTCGAAATGCTGCCGCGCAAGCAGCGTCGTCGGCGTCATGATCGCGGTCTGCTTTCCCGCGAACACCGCCGTACCGGCCGCGCGGATCGCTATCTCCGTCTTGCCGAAGCCGACGTCTCCGACGACCAGGCGGTCCATCGGGACGCCGCTCGCCATGTCGCGCATGACGTCGTCTATCGCCTGCAGCTGGTCCTTAGTCTCCTTGTAGCTGAAGCTCTCTTCGAGCTCGCGCATCATCGCGCCGTTTTCCGGAAAGGCGAAGCCGCCGCTCATCTCGCGCTCGGCGTAAATTTTGACAAGCGCCGCAGCCGCCTGCTCCGCCATTGCCTTCGCCTTCGCAGCGGCTTTCTTCCAGTGCGACGTTTTAAGATTATCCGGCTTCGGCTCCTGCCCCGGCAGAGGCGACCACGGAGAGATTTTGTAAAACTGCATCACGGGGATAAGAAGGCGCCGCTCCTCGGCGAATTGAAGGACGAGATACTCCTGCTCCCCCTCGGAGGTTTTGACTCGCTCGGAGCCCATATAGAGCGCGACGCCGTAGTCGTCGTGGACGACCCACTGGCCGCGCATGAGCCCGCTTCCCCAGTCCGACGGCGCCCTGTTTTCTATGCCGCGCCGCGCTACGGTGATTCCGGAAAGCTCAAGCTCGGTGAGCACCGCCGTTTTCGACGCGGCGTCGATAAAGCCCTCGCTCAACACGCCGCTCTTTGCGCCGAAGGAGTTCACGCGCGCCCATTCGAGGTTGCGCGCCGTCTCCGATACGACATTTATCTTGTATCCCTCTTTCAGCAGCGAAAGGCAATAATATTCGACATTCTTAAGCTTGCCCCTGAAGTTCGGAAACTGCGCAACAGGCATCCTGGCGATGCAGTTCTTTACGTCGGGCAGTATTCTAAGCCTTTTGAAGCGTGTGAGCGCCGACAGGATGTCGTTCCAGGCGCGCCACTGAAGCTCTTCCCCGCTCTGCGCGTTTATGCTTCTGCTGAGCCACAGTGCGTTTTCGGCGGTCACGTCGAGGGCTGCCGGGTCAAAGAGAAGCGCCCTCATATCGTCGGGGAAAAACTTTTCGAGCCTGCTTTCGTTCTTTGAGACAAGGCTCTGCACCGAACATCTGCGCAGCCGACGGAGGCTCATCTGGCTCTCCGGCAGGAAAAATCTTATATTTTCAACGTCGTCGTCAAAGAATTCTATCCTGAGCGGATAATCGTCCGAAGGGCTGAAGATGTCCACGACGCTTCCGCGCACGGCGTACTGTCCGGGCGTCCAGACGAGGTCGCAGCGTTCGTAGCCCTTCTGCGCGAGCCAGTCGGCGAGGCGGTCGCGACCCGCTTCCTTTCCGCATTCCAGCTCAAGGTAGTCGGCCCCCGTCGAAAAGGGGGCCATCAGGGACGCCGGCGTCGCCGCGAGCACGCCTCCGCGGTATTTGAAATTTTCCAGCGCGTCCCCGCGGGCGAAGCGCTGCGCCCCGCTCTTCGAAGCGTCGTCGGCGAGCGTTATCTCCGGCAGTACCTTGACGTTCTCAAACACGCCGAGCGCCGCCGCGTCCGCCGCGAAGTCGCGCGCCTGACGCGCGTCGGGCAACAGCGCGAGCAGAGGCTCCTCTATGCCGCGGCACACCCAGGGACGCATCGCCCCCTTGGAGGCGACGTGGACGCCCTTGTTCCGCAGCCACAGCTCTTCATCCAGCTCGACGAGCGCGCCCGCCGAAATGTTTTTTTTATTCTCCGTCATTTAAGCGAAAACCGTTGGCCTTCGTCATGGCCTTGTCGATGCCTTCCCTTATCCAGAGTCCCAGCGCCTCCCAAGCGGCGTCCTCTATTTTGTGCCACTCCCTGCGTTGTTCCGGCGGAATTTTTCCGAGCACCCACTCTTTCATCTCCATTTTTCCCTCCGGCGAGCCCGTGCCGATTCTAAGGCGCGGCACGTCGAGGGTGCCGAGCGCCCCGAGAATCGATTTCAGCCCGTTCTGCCCCCCGGCCGAGCCGCTCTTGCGCATGCGTATCCTTCCGAAGGGAAGCGCGGAGTCGTCGGAGATTATCAGCAGATCGGAAAGTTCGATGTTACCGTAGCGCACAGCCTCCGAGACGGAGAGCCCGCTGAGATTCATGTAGGTGTGAGGCTCGAGGAACGCGACCCTTTCGTCGAAGCAGAGCGCCGGCCCCCAATATGCGCCGCGGAACTTTATCTGCGGCTCGTGAAGAGCGAGGCGCGCGACGAACGAATCCACGATGAGCCAGCCGGCGTTGTGGCGCGTCCATACATATTCATATCCCGGATTCCCCAGTCCTACTATCAGCTTCATTTTTCCGCACCCGCCGCGCGGCCTCCGCCGCCGTGAAATAAAAGAGCGCAGCAGCCCGGCACAGTCAAAAGTGACGGCAGGGCGCCGCGCGCGGTTTTTTCCGATTTTGAGAAAAATATTATTCCTCTTCCTTCGCTGCCTTGCCCTTGGCGACGACTTCGACTTCCTTCGTCTCCTCTTCGGCCTCTTCCGGCGCGGGCTCTTCTTCGAAGGCTCTCACCGCCGCTATATGCAGTACGAGGGTATCGGGGTCGCTGAGGACCGTGACGCCCTCCGGTATCCGTATGTCTTTGACGAAAATTTCCGAGCCGATTTCCAGGTCCTGGGCGTCGACCGTGAACTCTTCGGGGATGTCGCTCGGCTGCACTTCGACGAGAAGCATGCGGGTCTTATGGGCGAGCAGCCCGCCCTCCTTGACGCCCTTAGAAAGCTCCGCGTTGACGACGCGGACGGGAATTTCGACCTTGACCTTGTGCCCTTTGAGCACCTGATAAAGGTCTATGTGGCGGATGGCGCGCGTGAGCGGATGGCGCTGCACGTCGCGGATAAGCGCGTTAGCGGTCGTGCCGTCGCTGATCGCGAGCTCTACGAGCGTCGTCTCCCTGCGCGCGCTGTTTGCAAGCGGCGTGATGAATTTTGCCGACACTGTGCCCGGAAGGCCGTTCTTGTAATCGGGGCCGTAAAGTACTACAGGGATGAGATTCTTCGAGCGGATCTTACGGCACGCCCCTGTGCCGGTGACTTCCCTCTTCGCGAAGTCGAGTTTGAGCGTCTGATTCTTAGCCATTGGCGTTTCCTCCTCAGAAATGTTTGCGACTTTAATCTATTTTGTTTCTTTCTTTTCGCTGTCTGCGAACAGAGTGCTGACCGAATGCTCCGAATGGATGCGCCTCAGAGCCTCGGCGAATAGCGGCGCTATCGACATGACCTTTATCTTGTCGATCTTCTTCTCCGAAGGAATGGGTATCGTATCGGTGAGGACGACCTCTTCGATGTCGGATCCCTTCAGGCGGTCGATCGCCGGATCTGAAAGCACGCCGTGCGTCGCGCAGGCGTAGACTTTATCCGCTCCTCTCTCTTTGAGAGCCGCGGCCGCTTTGACTATCGTCCCAGCGGTGTCGATTATATCGTCTACAAGGATGCAGGTCTTGCCTTTGATGTCCCCGATGATATCCATCACCTCGCACACGTTCGCGACTTCGTGCAAACGGCGCTTGTCGACGATGGCGAGATCCGCGCGGCCGATATGCCCGGAGAAGGTCCTCGCGCGCGCTACGCCGCCTATGTCGGGGGAGACTACCGTAAGGAGGTCGTCCTTTATCTCTTTCGAAAGCTTCTTACGGAAGTAGGAGGCGAGGAGCGGGCCGCCCATCAGATGGTCGAGCGGTATGTCGAAGAAGCCCTGTATCTGTCCGGCGTGGAGGTCCGCCGTTATAACGCGGCTCGCGCCGGCCTTTTCAAGAAGATTCGCCACGAGCTTCGCCGTGATGGGTTCGCGCGCCTTCGTCTTTCTGTCCTGTCTCGCGTAGCCGAAATAAGGTATCACCAGATTGACGTTGTAAGCCGACGCCCTCTTCAGCGCGTCGACCATTATCAACAGCTCCATCAGATGCTCGTTTGCCGGCTTACAGGTAGGCTGCACCACGTAGACGTCCGTGCCGCGGACGCTCTCCTCTATGGAGACGGCGATCTCGCCGTCCGCAAACCTCTTCGTCTTCACATTGGAAAGGGGTACGCCGAGATTATCGCAGATACTCTCTGCGAAGTTCTTGCTGTCTCTTCCGGAAAAAATTTTTACCTCCCGTATTCCTGCGAACAATTTCTTCTCCCCCTTAAGGTAGTCGATAAAGATAAAAATTTATAGCTGCGCTATTTGTTCATCTTATGCCTGCGCCTGCGGCTCCAGCCCTCTATATTGGTCTGGCGCGCGCGCGCTACGCCGAGAGCCCCGTCCGGTATGTCCTGAGTTATCACGGAGCCCGCCGCCGTCGATACGTCGTCGCCTACGGTCACCGGCGCGACGAACATCGTGTCGCTGCCTACGAAGCAGTCCCGCCCTATTTTAGTCGTATTTTTCTTTTCGCCGTCGTAGTTGCAGGTGATCGTGCCCGCGCCGATGTTCGTGTTCTCGCCGATCTCGGCGTCGCCTATATATGAGAGGTGCGGCACCTTAGAATCTTTGCCGACCTTGCTCTTCTTTATCTCAACGAAGCGGCCGACGTGAGCGTTAACCAAAAGCTCGGCGTGCTCGCGCATGAACGCGAAGGGGCCGGCCGACGCCCTTTCTCCGACCGTCGAATCGTTCAGCCTGACGGAGCCCTTCAGGTTCGCATTCGCGCGGACCGTCGAATTCTTAAGCACCGTGAAGCTTCCGATAAAGGCGCCGTCCTCAACGACGGTATCGCCCCAGAGCTGCACCGACGGATGGATCGTCACGTCGCGCCCTACCTTTACCTTAGGGCCGATCCACACGCTCCGCGGGTCCATGCAATGCATACCGTTGTTCAGCATAAGGGACTTCACTATGCGGTCGCGCATCACGGAAGCGGCCTTTGCAAGCTGAAGCTGGTCGTTGACGCCTAAGAATTCGTCCGGCGCGTCGGACTTTATCGCGTCCACACTGCCGCCCTCTTCTTCTATAAGAGAGAGCGCGTCGGGCAGATAATACTCGCCCTGCGCGTTGCGCGGGGAAATCTTATCTATCACCGAGGCAAGCGCCTCGCTGTCGAAGATATACATGCCGCTGTTCACTTCTTTTATCGCGCGCTGCTCCTCCGTCGCGTCCTTATGCTCGACGACGCTTACTCCGCCGCGTCCGCGAATCACGCGCCCGTAGCCGGTCGGGTCGTCGAGGTCGAAGCTCAGGAAGCTGCACGCGTTTTTTTCTTCCTTGTGGCGCGCGGCAAAAAGGGAAAGGGTCTCGGGCGTGACAAGCGGGGCGTCGCCCGCCAAAATCATCACGTTGTCGAAAGAGCTCCACCACCGCTGCGCAAGCTTCGCGGCGTGGGCGGTTCCCTTCTGCTCGCGCTGCCATATTATTTCGCTTTTGGGAAATTCGCTTTCCAGCCAGGATGAGACGGCTTCTCCGCCGAAGCCCACGACGACGGCGCTCTCTGAAAAACCAGCGCTCTGCGCGGCCTTCAGCGGATAATAAAGGATGGGCTCTTCGAGCACCGTATGAAGGACTTTGGGAGTTTTGCTGCGCATGCGGGTACCCTTCCCCGCAGCCAAAACCAGTACCCCGAAGGATTTTTTTTGCTGTTTCATTTAAGGCTCCCCTCCAAAGACGCGCTCCCGGCATACGCTACACCATAAATAAATGGCTGGGGTGGATGGACTCGAACCATCGATGTCGGAGTCAAAGTCCGATGCCTTGGGCCGCTTGGCTACACCCCATTATCCGCAACGGACATTATAACGTCAAATTATACAACTCTGCAAGCGCAGAATGCCATAGCTCAGGCGTCGTCCCGTCAAAGCAGTCTCAAAAAAGCCCGCGGCGGCGCAAGAATGGCGGCATGAGCGATTTATCCGCACCCAAAGCGCATAACCGATCTTAATTGAATTTTCATTTTACATTTATTATTATTTCAATATACACAAATCAAAAGATATGCTCTATAATAATAATGATTTGCAAAATCATCACGCAGATAGAAGCGGGGGGATAAAAATGTGGACAGTTGACGATGGAATAGCCGTACTGAGGGAAAGAGGCGCTAAAATAACCGCGCAGCGAATCGCCATCTTAAAGCAGCTTCAGGGAAGAAAAGATCATCCGTCCGCCGAAACTCTCTACAAAGAGCTTTCAGGAGATTACTCGACGATGTCTCTCGCCACTCTGTACAGCACCGCGCAGCTCCTTGAAGAAGCCGGCCTGATCAAGATTCTCAGCATCGACGACAAGAGGGTCTATTTCGATCCCGATACAAAGACGCACGGCCATTTTCTCTGCCAGAAGTGCGGAAAACTTTTTGATATCCCGGTCGACGAAGAAGCGATATTCAAAACGGCCACCGCGGCTAACAACGATATCGCTCAGATCGAACACACCGAGATCTTCTTCTACGGAATGTGCACCGACTGCTTGAAGATCTGACGGGAAAATGAGCGCTGTCATATCGTTCTGTGCCGGCACCTTTCTGCTTTACTGGCCGTATCTCTGGTGCAGGTACAGAAAGGAAGACCCCGGCGCCTACGGCCTCCGCTGGGAGTTCGATAGGCGCGATATAATGCAGACACTCGCCGTGTCTGCATTAATTTTGTCTTTCCTCACGATTGTAGCGGTGAATTGGCCGTGGGACGAACTCCCGCGCAGGCGCGGGCTGTGGGAAGCGTTGAACCTCGGAGCGTCTGGGCTCGCGGCCGCCGTCATCGAAGAAACTTTTTTCCGCGGATGGCTGCAGCCGACGTTTGAAAAAAAGCTCGGCCCTTACGCCGCGATCGTAGTCACCAATCTTATATTCGCGCCGCTGCACCTTATCGCGGCGCCGCGGCTCATATCGCTGTGCACCTTTTTCCCCGGCGTCGTCATGGGTCTGTTGAAGCATCGCTATAAAAACCTCACGCCGCCGGCGCTCTTTCATTTTATCGGGAACGTCTGGGCGATATGGTTCTTCCCGACGTCTATCGGTTTTTGACTTTGCTTCTTGATAACGGCGCGCTTTGGTGATATATAAATTCAAGAGGTGGTCTCAATGAATTTCAGAAAAACATTTTTTGTCGCGGCGTTCTGCGCGGCAGTCGTTTTCTCTCAGGCGCGGGGCGAAGCGGAGGAGAAAAAATTGTTCGAGATAAAGATACCGCTGGAAAAGGGAGCGGCGGTCGTCGTCACGACGCCGGACGGCGCGGAACGCGAAGTCGGGCGCGTCAACGCGCTCCCGACGGCGACGCGCTGGCCGAGCTACACTGCGAGCGCCTGGGGCCTTCCCGGGACTGTATGCGCGTCGGCGGTCAACGCGATACATATGCTCGTCTCAGTGGAAGGCGGCAAGGGGCGCACGATGAGCGTGATACCGCAGGAGACGATAGCGCCGGCGGCGGGGGCGGGAGCCTCCGTCATAATCTCGCCTAAAGCGGGAGAGAGCCTATTCGGCGCGTGGGCACCTCCAGTCGGCGCCCTGGTGCTCGTCGAAAAGCCTGATAAAACGGCCGCGCCCCTGGCCGCCGACAACCTTCCGAAGCCCGGCGACGCGCTTTTGATCACAGCCGACGAATTCGGCGGAACGCCCTACATGATCGACATCGAAAACAGGCCGGGCGGTCGCGTCGTCGCTTGGAGGCGCGGCGGCTGCGAGCTGCTCGCGCGCGTGATAAGGCCGCTCGGCGGCACGGGGCGCTTCGAGGGGACGCTATTTCAGCGAGCCGGCGCGATACGTGCGAACCACTGCGGCGTCATCGACGTCTCGACATCCCCGCGCGGAGCGGTCGGAGGCTTTCAGATAATCCCATGGGATCACGCCCTTAAGTCGAAGGAGATGCAGAACGTCTGGACGATGACGCAGTGGCTCGTCGTCGGCGCGGCGGATGGAAGATCGATGATGGGAGGGAGCGCTCCGCTCTTCAAAAATGGACTCGTCTCCGGTCCGGCGTACGGCGAAAGGCTCTGGGACGTCTGGTCGACCTACGGCAGAAAGTCGCTCGTCCTCGCGCGCTACGGCAACGGGAAATGGCGGCGCATGAAGGAAGCTGCGGGACGCGGCGACGACGCCCTCAAGGATATAACGGAGTTCAGGATATATTATCCCTTCACTGAGGAGATTCAAAAAATAAATTAGGCCGGGCGAATAGAAGACGAGGCGCCGCGTTCGCGCGGCGCCTTCGATTTATTCGTTGTCTATGTGTCGTTCGTCCGCGCGTGACGCGCGGCGCCGCCTATTAGAGGAGCGCTCCGCTTTCCTTAACGGCTTTTATTACTATTTTTCTCAGCTTGGGGTCTTCGAGCGCCTTTACGACCGTCGCCTTTATCCAACCCTCTTTGACGCCGCAGTCGAGGCGGCTGCCGTTGTAGAGGAGGGCGTAGAGCGGCTCTTCTTCGAGCAGCAGCGAGAGCGCGTCTGTGAGCTGATATTCTCCGCCGGCGCCACGCTTTATTCTTTTAAGGCAGCCGAATATCGACGGCGAGAGAAGGTAGCGCCCCATTATTGCGAGATTCGACGGCGCGTCCGCCGGGCGCGGCTTTTCGACGAGCCCCTTGACGCGGTAGACCCCCTCTTCGACCTCTTCGGCGGCGACTATGCCGTAGCGCGATACTTCGCTTTCCGCGACCTTTTCCACGCAGAGCACGGAGGAATCATATTTTTCCGCGACCGCTTCAAGCTGGCGCAGCACGGTAGGCTTCGCCGCCATCACGTCGTCGGGCAGGATCAGCCCGAAAAATTCGCCTTTGCAGAATTCTTCCGCGCAGAGCACCGCATGACCGAGGCCGAGCGGCTTCTGCTGATAGGCGTAATGGAATTCCGCGAGCTTATGTATGCCGTCGACCTTTTCCGCGAGGTCGTCCTTGCCGCGCTCGCGCAGGGCGGCGACCAGCTCCTCCGACGGCTCGAAGTAGCGGCGTATGCTTTCCTTGCCCTGCCCGGTGACGAACATTATCTGCGTGCAGCCGGAGGCGACCGCCTCGTCGACCCCGTGGTGTATGAGCGGCCTGTCGATCAGCGTCATCATTTCCTTCGGCACATCCTTCGTCGCGGGGAGGAATCTCGTCCCCAGACCGGCCACGGGGAATACCGCTTTCTTTACCGGCCTATAGCGGACTTCAGACATGGCCTTCTATTTCCTTTCTGATCGCGTCCTCCATGATGCCGGCGGCTTCGTTCATCAGCTTTTCGTCGCGCGATTCGACGAATATCCTGATAAGGGGCTCCGTCCCCGACGGACGCAGAAGCATGCGCCCCCTGCCGCCGAGGAGTTTCTCCGCTTCGGCGGCGGCCGACGCGACTTTTTCGCTCTTCATTATCTTTTCTTTGCCGTCGACGCGCATGTTGCGCAGCAGTTGCGGATAGCGCTCGAAGCGGTCGCTGAGCGTCGAAATCTCCTCGCCGAGCTCCGCGACCCCCTTCAGGAAGAGGACTCCGGCGCAGAGCCCGTCGCCGGTGTTCGCGTATTCGAGCGCGATAATGTGGCCTGACTGTTCGCCTCCGATTCGCGCCCCCTCTTTACGCATCGTGTCGAGCACGTATCTGTCGCCGACCGGGCAGCGGAAAACTTTTATACCCTCCTTCGCGAGGAGCTCTTCGAGCGCCATATTCGACATCACGGTCGCGGCGACGCCGGCGCCGAGCCTGTCGCGCTTAGCGAGCCAGCGCCCTATCACCCACAGCATTATGTCGCCGTCGAGCACGCGCCCCCTGCTGTCGCAGAGCAGCACGCGGTCCGTGTCGCCGTCGTACGCGATGCCGAGCTCCGCTTTGTTCTTTACTACCTCCAACGCGAGCGTATCGATGTGCGTAACGCCGACGTTTTCATTTATGTTCACGCCGTTCGGCTTATTGGCGATGAAGGTGACCCTGCCGCGCCAGTCCGAGAAGAGCGGCTCGACGAACGCCGACGCGGCGCCGTTCGCCGCGTCTATAACTATCGGGCAGGAATAATCTTTTATCTCCTCTATTATTTTTTTCAAACGCTTCGCGTACTCTTCGCGGAAGCGCGAGCCGTCGCTGACGCCTCCGATGTTTACCGGCGCCGCGAAGGCTCGCTTCTTTTCGTCGAGGAATATTTCTTCTATATCGGCTTCGTCGTCGTCCGTGAGCTTGAAGCCGTCCTTGTCGAGAAATTTTATGCCGTTGTATTCCGGAGGATTGTGCGACGCGCTTATCACCGCGCCGCCGTCGAAGTCGTTGTGGGCGGCTACGCTGCTGACGCCGGGGGTCGGGATGACGCCGAGGTCCGACGCCGAGCCGCCGGCCGACGCGATACCCGCCATCAGCGCGGACTGGAGCATCTCGCCGGAGCGCCTGGTGTCGCGTCCCACCGCGATCTTCGGCGTACCTGCGCCGCGCTTCCTCAAAAATACCGTGTAAGCCGCGCCCAGCCTCATAGCCGCTTCGGGGCGCATCATTCCGCTGTTTGCGACGTCGCGCACTCCGTCGGTCCCGAAGAATTGTCTTTTCTTAGCCTGCATTTTTACGCTGACCCCTCTCAAAATTCACATGAAGCTCGAAAATCATTTGCCGTCCACAGCGGTGACGCGCACCTGTTCCGGTTCGGTCTGAACGATCTGAAAATCCCGCTTCAGGTTTTTGACGAGCACGGGGAGCTCCGTCTGCTGCGATACGATGTTCGAAACGTCCACGTACAGCTCGCAGGGAGCGCCGTCCGTCAGAGAATCGATAGCCGTCTGCGCGCCCTCCACCGTTAAGCTGACGGATTGAGGCGAAAGTTTCCACTCCCTTCCGGACTCGGACCCTTCGACGAGCAAAGGGACGTTCGTGAAGGTCTTTACGCCCATCTTCTTGGACAGGCGGATCTCGACCCTCGCACGGTCCGGACCGGAAATCTCCACGCCCTCCTCAAGCTGCTCCGGCCTCATCGGTATCATGATCTGGATATTCTGATCCAGCCCCGTTATATCGACGGGGGGAAGGACGAGTGACTGCATCCTTTTGACCGCTTCGCTTCTGCCGCGAATCGAAACGCTCTCCGGTATGACCTTGATAGACTCGACTTGCAAATCCTCCTGCGGCGAACCGACGACGGAGACCTTCACGGGAATCCGTTCGCCGACTATCTCGTTTTCAAACACCGCCGTCGCATTCGTCTCTTTCGGCGTGATCGTAAGCTTGCCCGTCGGAGCCGTGAGGAAGGGCTGCTTGACGTTCGTCTGAGCCTTCAGCGCGACGCTGACGCGCGCCTTGCCGCCCTCGCCGAGCTTGTCGAGCGCTACGACCGCTTCGAGCCCCTGCACCGCGAGGACTTCGTTCTCCGGTCCGCTGATCACCGCGCTTGCGGGGTCGAGCGTGAGCGAGGACAGGATCATGCCCTCGGGCGGAGCGCCTTCAGCCCTCGCCTTTATTTCCACCGTGCGTTCGACGTGGCGGTAGACCTCGACCTCGGCGACCGCCGGCTTTAGGCTTGTCACGCGCGCGAAGGAGGGAACGTCAAGGTTTATCGGAAGAGTATACTTTCCGGCCTGCAGATTCGCAAGGTCGACTTCGGCGATAAGGTCCGACGGCCTTACGCCCGACAGCATGTTTATCTTGCCGGATATTTTGAGTTCTATCTTCTTCGTCGGCGCGTAGAGAGAAAAGCCGGCTGGGAGGTTCGCGTAATTGATCTCTACGCTCAACGTGCGCGCCGATTCCGAGTCGCTGTCGAGCGCCACGAAGGCCCAGAGCGCCACGGAAATAAACACGGAGACGCAGATGAAAAAGGCCTTCGACTGGAGAATCGATTCTCCTTTATAGTTCAGCCTGCCGCTCAACGACGAGAGCTTTCTGTCGACGGCGTTGAGCGTGCCTATGATAAGTCTTTCCAGCGTCTTCTTTTCATTCGGCATTTTTAACGCCCCCTGACCACTGTTGCTGTATTTCCTCGCGCAGCCGCTCCATAAAGTTCGTCTCCCTGCTTTCGAAGCTGAAATAATGGTTGCATATCTTGCTCAGCTGCTCTTCGTCGAGAGGCTTGGAAAAATGTCCGCCTACGGCGGCTGTTATCTCGCCGCGCTCCTCTGAGACGGTCAGAGCTATCGAATCGGACATTTCCGTCACTCCGAGCGCCGCACGGTGGCGCGTGCCGTACCATCTCGAGATGTCGGTCTTCTCCGTCAGTGGAAGGTAGCAGCCGGCCGCAACTATGCTGCTGCGGTCGAGCACGACCGCGCCGTCGTGCAGAGGCGTGCCGGGCCAGAAGATCGATATCAGAAGCTCCTCGGTGATGTCGGCCTTCAGCATGACCGCGGTGCGCCAGACTTCCTTGAGGCTCGTGTCGCGCTCGAGGACGCAGAGGGCGCCGATGCGCTGCGAGCGGCAGTAGATCAGCGCCTTTGTAAGCTGCTCGGCCCTCGCGTCTATATCCTTTTCGTCCTTAGCCATTCTCCAGAGGTGTCCCTTTCCGAGCTCTTCCAGCATGTGGCGCATCTCCGGCTGGAAAAGCACGGGGATGACTATGATGAACGCGCCGAGCATCTTTCCGATTATCCACGAGAGGCTGCGCAGCTCGAGGATGTTGGCTATCATCCCTATGAAGGCTATCGTCAGCACGCCGCGAATCAGCTGCATCGCGCGCGTGCCGACCAGCAGCAGCAGCACGCGGTATATCAGGAAGGAGACTATCAGAATGTCGATAAAGTCCTGCCAGCGCAAGTCGAAAAAAGCCACCGAACACACCCCTTACTACAGCTCTAAAAAATTATAGCTCAAAAAACGGCTCGAAACTTTACAAATGCCAATCGAATATCAACAACTTATTCGCATATTTTGCCTTTTACTGCCCTCTTACCTTTCGCAGAAACGCCAGATTGCCCTCGTCGCCTACGCCGTCCTTCGGCGTTTCCAGGATGGCCGGCACGTTCTTAAAGCGTTCGTCGTTCATTAGAAGCGAAAAAGGCAGCGTGCCTATCTGTCCTTCGCCGAGGTGCGCGTGGCGGTCGAGGCGCGAGCCCTTCGCGCTTTTACAGTCGTTGATATGCCAGCAGAAGACGTTGTCGATCCCGCAATGCTTGTCTATCAGCGATATGAAGCGCTCGTAGGCGTCGGCGGAGCGAAGGTCGTAGCCTGCCGCGAAGACGTGGCAGCTGTCGACGCAGAAGGCGAGGCGCGGAGGCCATCTCAGCAGATCGCCGATAACGGAAAAATGTGACAAATCACCGCCGAGGACGGAGCCCTGGCCGGCCATCGTTTCAAGCAGGACGCGCACCCTGTACCCCTGCGTCTCCTCGAAGAGCAGCCGCAACGACTCCGCCGCGATTTCCAGCGCCCTTTCCTCGCCGCCCTCCTTCGCGAAGCCCGGATGGAGGACGATATCGCTTATCCCCAGCTGATGGCAGCGCTCCGTCTCCGCGCGGAGCGCCCTTCTGCTCTTTTCCAGCGTTTCCGCGTCGGAGGAAGCGACGTTTATCAGATACGACGCGTGCGAGACAACGCTTTTAACGCCGGAGCTCCGCCACGCGTCGTAAAAGCCTCGCGCCTCTTCGAGGGAGACGGGCTTGCTCTGCCACTGCAGCTGGTTGCGGGTGAATATCTGCATCGCTTCGCAGCCGAGCGCGTCGGCCCTGGCGAAGGCTCGGCACACGCCGCCGGCCGCCGAAATATGAGTCCCTATAAGCGCCATCACCAGGCACGCCTCTCAAAAAGGCGGCGCCAGGCACCTGCAACTCTTCCCACTCGACCGCCCTTAAGCCTTGCCGCTCTCGATCTCTCCGTGCGACGTGAGCAGTTTCGCGCGCCCGCGGATCTTCATCGCGGATATATGTTCGGTGAACTGCGCGAGCCAAACCTCGCCCTCTTCAAGCTTTTCGGTGTGCAGAAATTTGTTTTCCGCGCCGCGCGTCACGCCGGTTACGGTTACGCCGTTTTCGAGAGCCTTGACTACTATATATTCTCCCGCGGCAGCCGTGTTTTCTGTCATTTCTTTTCTCCTCTTTTCTTATCTTTCCCGTATCAAATACAGCTTATATGGTCGTGGGAGTACTCAGAAAGCTCTTTCTTCAGCTCTTCTGTAGCCTCCGTCTTTACCCTTTTGATCAACGAGACGATATAATCGTTCGTAAGGCCGCCGGCGCGCACCTTAAGTATTATCTCGCTTTTCCCCGGATGCTTCATAATGATCCTGAACATACCGTCGTAGAAACTTTCCGACGTCTCCGACTCTACGGTGATTATAACGCGCTTCTCGAGCTTCTCCCTGTACTCCTCCTCCGTGAATATGTCGTCGGCCATTATCGATATTCCGCGGTCTTCGCGCGGCCTGCCTTTTATGAAATAGAGCTGCCCCGGCTGGAGTATCGGCTTGAATTGGGCCCAGCGGCTGTTGAATATCATCACGTCGAGCGTGCCTCGGTTGTCCTCGAAGACCGCGGTCCCATAAGGGTTGCCGGAGGACTTGCTGTATTTTTCTGTAACGCTCGACAGCAGCCCCGCGGTAACGGCGGGGCTCGGGGACTGCCAACTGCCGAGGTCGCCTATCGGACATGTGATATAGGGCCTGACCTCTTCCTCGTAGTGGTCGAACGGATGCCCCGAGATGTAGAGCCCCATGCTCTCCTTCTCCATGCCGAGCTTCTGATGCTCGCTGAAGTCGGGAAGCTCATGCATTTCAGGTATCATCGACGCTTCGTCGTCACCGAAGAGCGAAGCCTGGTTCGTATGCTGAGCCTGCTTCGCGGCCTGCTCCATGAACTGCGGCATCGCTCCCAACAGCATCGCGCGGTTGGGCTCAAGGCTGTCGAAGGCTCCTGATTTTATCAGATTCTCTACGACCCCCTTGTTGACCTGCCTCATGTCGACCCTCGTCAGGAAATCCCAAAAGGAGGTATATCTGCCGTCTTTATCGCGGCTCTCTATTATGCTCGCTACGGCGGCGTCGCCGACCTTGGCGACGGCGGAGAGCCCCAGCCTTATGACCTCGCCTACGACGGTGAATTCCTCTCGCGATTCGTTTATGTCGGGCGGCAGGACCTTGAAGCCCTCGTCGCGGACGCTGCGGATATACTGCCCGAGGGTTTCCATCTTCGAGCCCACGAGGCTCGAAAGGTAGGAGGCGAGATATTCCGCGCCGTAGTGCGCTTTAAGCCACGCGGTCCAGTACGCTATCAGGCCGTAGGCCGCGCTGTGCGATTTGTTGAAGCCGTAGCCGGCAAACTTTTCGATAATGTCGAATATATCGCCCGCGTTCGCCGCGTCGACGCCGTTCTTCCGCGCGCCTTCGATGAACTTCACACGCTCCTTCGCCATGACGTCCTTCTTCTTCTTGCCCATCGCGCGGCGCAGAAGGTCCGCTTCGCCGAGCGTATAGCCGGCAAGCGCCTGCGCGCTCTGCATGACCTGTTCCTGATAGAGTATGACGCCGTAGGTGTCCTTCATGTACGGTTCGAGCTTCGGGTGCAGATAGTGCACCTGCTCCTCGCCGTGCTTGCATCTGACGTAGGTGTCGGCCATGCCGCTGTCAAGGGGGCCGGGGCGGTAAAGCGCCACGAGCGCGATTATATCGTCGAAGCAGTCGGGGCGCAGACGGCGGACGAGCGCCGTCATGCCCAAAGATTCAAGCTGGAAGACGCCGAGCGTGTCGCCGCGCTGAAGCATTTCATAGGTCTTCTTGTCGTCGTCGGGTATCTCATTCAGATCGATCTTCCCCTTGCCGTTCGCCTCGATGTTCTTAACCGCCCCGTCGAGCACCGAGAGCGTGCGCAGCCCTAAGAAATCCATTTTTACCAGCCCGAGCTTTTCGCACGGCTCCATCGAATACTGAGTGGCGACCTGCCCTTCGCCGAACTTTCGCACCGGCACCATGTCGCTCGTCGGCTTAGGCGTTATGACGACGCCGGCGGCGTGCTGCGAGCAGTGCCGTGCGAGCCCTTCGATATGTATCGCCGTATCGACCAGCTTCTTCACCTCCGGCTTGCCGTCGTACATCTCTTTGAACTCGGGCACCTCGACGAGGGCGTCGGTTATATGCTTGTGCTGGAGAGGGTAATTTACAGGAATCAATCTTGTGATCGAGTTGACCTCCGCTATCGGGATGTTCATGGCGCGTCCGACGTCCTTTATCGCGCCGCGCCCGAGCATACGCCCGAACGTCACTATCTGGGATACGTGGTCGATGCCGTACTTTTCGACGATGTAAGCTATCAGCTCTTCGCGCCCCTTGTCGGAGACGTCGGTGTCGATATCCGGCATGCTTATGCGCTCGGGGTTTAAAAAGCGTTCGAAGAGCAGATCGTACTTTATCGGGTCGAGATCCGTTATACCCAGCGAGTAAGCGACTAAAGAGCCAGCGGCCGAGCCGCGCCCCGGACCTATCGGGATGTTTCTTTTCTTCGCCGCGACTATTATGTCGGAAACGATACAGAAGTAGCCGGGGAAGTCCATCTGCTCGATGACCCCGAGCTCGTATTCGAGGCGCTCTATGTAATCCTGCGGAGGATTTTCGCTCTTCAGCCTGTCGCGCAGCCCCCGCTCCGCCATTTTGCGCAGATGGGTTGAGAGCGTTTCGCCCTCGGGCAGCGGAAACTCGGGCAGGTAGTAATGCCCCGTATTCAATTTAACGTTGCAGCGGTCCGCTATTATCTGCGTGTTAGTCAGAGACTCGGGCAGATCGTCGCCGAAAATCGCCCACATCTCCTCCGGCGAGCGGAAGTAGTAGTCGTCGCCCGTGAAGCGGTAGCGCTTCTCGTCCGTCACGACGCTCCCCGTCTGCACGCACAGCAGCACGTCGTGCCACTCCGCGTCTTCGCGCCTAAGATAATGCGAGTCGTTCGTCGCGATGAGAGGTATTTCAAGCTTCTTCGACATCTCGACGAGAGCCTTGTTCACTATCGCCTGCTCAGGCACGCTGTTCGACTGCACCTCAAGGAAGTAGTTGCCCGCCCCCATGATGTCGCGGTAAAGCTCGGCGCACCTATAGGCGCCCTCTATATCGCCGCGGATTATGAACTGCGGCACCTCGCCGCCGATGCACGCGGAAGAGCATATCAGCCCCTTGCTGTAGCGCGCGAGCAGTTCGTGGTCGATGCGCGGCCTATAGTAAAAGCCGTCGGTGTTAGCTATCGAGACGAGCTTCGTCAGATTATAGTAGCCTTCTTCGCTTTCCGCAAGCAGGATGAGATGGTTCTGCCCCTTACCCTCGCGGCAGGTGTGGCCGTTCGGGTCGACGTAGACCTCGCAGCCGAGTATCGGCTTCACGCCGGCGTCGTTGCACTTCGTATAGAATTCATAGCAGCCGAACATCACACCGTGGTCGGTGATGGCCACGGAATCCATACCCATATCTTTCGCGGCCTTCGCCAGGTCGGCGCATCTGTTCGCGCCGTCGAGCAGGCTGTATTCGGTATGCACGTGGAGATGCACGAACGGCTTATCCGGCGAGCCCATGGCCTCTCCTCCGTCCGCCCGCGCGGCGCGCGGCTTCTGCTTCCATATATCGTGTGGCGTTCATTATTTTCCTCTCTTTCTCTATAAGTTTTCCGACAAACCTTCCAAACCGCTGTCGCCCTTCTCGACGTACAACACTTCGGCGCCCGCGCGCCGCAGCATGCGCGAGATGCCTGGGTCGGCGTCCAAAAGCGCGCTCCCCTGCCTCTCCTGCTGCACGTTCTGACGCTGCGCCGGCTTATCGGCCGCTTTTTCCTCCTGCGCCGTCACTGGAGCGCCGGCTTCTTGCATCTGCGGCTCCGGCTCGGCCTCCTGGACTTCGGGAATATCTATACCCCACGTCCTGGCCGCGGCACGCAGCGCGTTTTTTCTGTTGCGCTCCATCGAAAGGAAGTTCTGCGAAGGGCAGGGGCGCTCAAAGCTTATTTCCAGCCCGCCGTCCGCGCTGTAAATTTCCGCGTTCAAAAGCGCCGACGCGACGGGAAGCCGATCGGAAGAAAGGTTCCCGACGAGGCGCGAAAAATCGCCGTCGCCCAGCCTGGCGCAGAGAGCCGCGGCGTCTAAGGACGAAGCTTTCTCGCCTGTCGAAGGCGCGGGAAGGCCGGCGAAGGGAGGCGTGAGCTGCGTCTTGGGCGAGGAAGCCGGCCGCGCGTACTGCACCCCCTCCGCCTTCCGCGGCTGAGCGATTCCCTGAGCCGGAGCCGGCTGCGCCTCGCTTCCGCTTATGATGTTCCGCAGCTCCATGAAGACGAGGCCGCTGAATATGTCGCCCTTCATCCCGTAGCGCGTCTTCGGCATGAGGCGCGACAGCACCATGCAGGCGGCCTGCAGCTTCTCCACCTCCCACTCCTTCGCCTCCGACGCCAGAAAGTCGCGCTCTTCAACGGAGGTTTCCAGCGCTTCGAGCGCCCTCTCCTGCCAAAGAGAATAAAGCCACAGGTCGCGGAAGAGCACGAAAAGCGACTCGCAGAGCCTTTCGGGCGAGATTCCGCGCGCCATTATCGAATGAAGCGCCGACGCTGCGCTCTGCGGGTCTGTGCGGAGGGAGACGGTCCAGCGCTCGAGCTCCGAGCGGCTGCTGCCGCCCGTCAGCTCGCGTATCGCGTCGAGCGACAGTCTGCCGCGGCCGAGCGCCACGGCCTGCTCTGTGAGGGAGAGCGCGTCGCGGAGCGCTCCGTCCGCCTGGCGGGCTATTTCCCAGACCGCCTCCTCCTCCGCTTCGATATTTTCTTTTTCGCATACGTATTTGAGGCGCGCGAGCGTATCCGCCGTAGTAATTCTGTGGAACGGTATATGCTGGCAGCGCGAGCGGATCGTGACCGGCACCTTGTGGGGCTCCGTAGTCGCGAGCAGGAAGACGACGTTCGCCGGCGGCTCTTCAAGCGTCTTCAGCAGCGCGTTGAAGGCCGCGTCGGTCAGCATGTGGACTTCGTCTATTATGTAGACTTTATAGGAGGCCGACAGCGGCTTCAGGCTGACGTGGCTCTTGAGGTCGCGTATCTCGCCTATGCCTCTGTTCGACGCGCCGTCGATCTCTATCACGTCGAGATGCTCGCCGGCGGCTATCGCGCGGCAGTTCGCGCATTCGCCGCACGGCTCGCAGCCGTCCCTCCTGTTCAGGCAGTCGAGGGATTTCGCCACGAGGCGCGCCGCTGATGTCTTGCCGCATCCGCGCGGGCCGGAAAAAAGATAGGCGTGCCCAATCGCCCCCTCGCGAAGAGACTCCATCAGAACGCCCACAGCGGCGCTCTGCCCTACCATATCGGAGAATGTCTGGGGCCTGTACCTGCGGTATAGTGAAATATACATGTTACCCCTCCTAAATCGATTTACGAACGAACGCGGCTCACTGGAAATAGTCGGTGACCATATTTCCGCGCCGCGCCCTGTTGAGGGCGTCGTTTATCCTGTCGCGGAGCTCGGAAAGCGCCGGCATGCCGGGCAGCAGTTCGTGCTCGGATAAAATTTTATCGCGCCTTATCATCAGAACGCTTCCGCCTTCCGCCGCGGCTACCTTGACGTCGTAGGGGGCGAGTTCCAGCTCCAGCGCGCCGTCGAGGCGCTCCGCGAGCTCGCTGAAAAGTCTTTTCGCTTCGCCGCCTGCGGGCGCCTCCAATATCGGCTCGCCGTCTACGAGCAGGCGGACGGAGCCTGAATCTTCCTCCAGCGTGACCTTCAGAGAGCACACGACGTCCTTTCTTTCTATCTCTATCCCGTTGTCGCGCAGATACTTCATCGCGGCCTCCACGCGCTCGTCCTCTTCGGGATGCGTCTGGTAGATTCCCAGCTGATACTGCGCGCGCTTCAGCTTCTCGAGCTTCATGCGCTCCATCATCGTGAGCATCGCGGCCGGATTGTAGCCGGCCTTGCGCAGAACGTCTATGCCCATAGCGTCGGCCTCCTTTTCGAGGTCGATGCTGTAGCTGTTCATCAGCGCGGTCTGAAGTCCGCTGGACATCGCAGCGATTCCCGCGCCGCTCTTTCCGCCAGCCTGCGCAGCGGCGATGAGCCCCGCTATCGTGAGCAGGCTGAGCGCGTTGTTGCGCTTCGCCTGGACTATCCCGTGCGCGCGGTCCGCGTGGATGAATTCGTGGCACATGACGGCGGCTATCTCGTCCTCGCTCTTCAGGAAGTCGAGCATCCCCGTAGTGAAGTAGGTGATGCCGCCCGGCAGCGAAAAGGCGTTCGGCTGTTTCATCTCGATGATTCTGACGCTGTATTCGAGGTCGCGCTGGAGGTGCGGCGTCAGCTTTGCGGCGATCATCGCGAGCTTCGCCTCAGTGGAGGGGTCGAGCACCCGCGGATACTGCTTTTCGACCTCCTGCGAACCTTTGCGCCCGATCTTAAGCTCGCGCTTGATCGTTTTTTCGCTCGGCTCGGGAGAGGCGGCGGCGTATGCGCACGCGGCGCAGAAAAACAGCGCGGCGAACAGCGCGTACGCTGCAAAAAGTTTTTTGCTCAAGCGACTCGACCCCTTTCCGAAAAAATCCCGCGAAGCACGCTCCTATTATTATAACGAAAAAACGGCGCTTATTTTGCCCGCGGACTTCGGCGAATCGAATTCTTCGACCTCCGGCCGCGGCGGCCCCCTTGCGCAAAAAAAGAGGAGGACGCGATACGCGCCCTCCCGCCGAGTTTCAGCCTCTCGAATTTTTATCAGCCGACGAACTTCTTTACGTCCTCTATCGTCTTCGGCTCTTCGCAGCGCGCCATCGCGCCCTTCTTCATCTCGATGAGCGCCGGCAGCTTCGCTATGCCGAGTTTCTCCGCCATCTTGCCGTTCCTGTAGCCGTCGATGAAGGCGATCTTTTTGCCGCTCTCCTTCGCGAATTTCTCGGCCTGCACCTGAAGGTCGATCTGCCGTTGCTCGATGCTCGAGGTGAAGAGCGCTATCACCTCTTCGGGCTCGATGAGGACGGAGCGCAGGTGAAGCTGCCCGGATATGTACGCGTAGGCCGCCATCGCCGCTACGGCCCCGTCGCCGGCCGCAGTCACGACCTGGCGCAGATATTTGTCGCGTATGTCGCCCGCCGCGAAGATGCCTTCGACGTTAGTCTCCATCCTGTCGTTCGTCACTATCCAGCCGCCCTTCGCCTGTTCGACGAGCGAATTGTCGGGCTTGAGGTAAGAGACGTTCGGCTCCGTGCCTACGAAGACGAAGCAGCCCGCCACTGGCAGATCGGAAATATCTCCGCTCTTGACGTTCCTCAGGACGAGCTTTTCAACGACGCCTTCGCCCTCTATAGACTGTACGACGCTGTTCCAGATCGGCACGATCTTCGGGTTGGCGAGGGCCTGCTCCGTCGCGAAGCGGTCCGCCCTCCACTCGTCGCGGCGGTGGATGACGTAGACCTTATCGGCAAATTTCGTAAGATAGCCGGCCTCTTCGACCGCGACGTTACCGCCGCCTACTACCGCGATCGTCTCGCCTTCGAAGAAGGCCGCGTCGCATACCGCGCAGTAGCTGACGCCGGCGCCTGTGAACTCGGCTTCGCCGGGGCAGCCGAGCTTCCTGAAGCTCGCGCCGGTCGCCAAGATGACGGCTTCGGCCTCGATTTCGCCCTGATCGGTAACGACGATCTTGCTTCCGCTTCTCAGCTCGATCTTGTTCACCGTGCAGGAACGGAACTCCGCCTTGAAGTGCTCCGCGTGCTTGCGGAATGCTTCGCCGAGTTCCGAGCCGGTCGAATGGATCGTGCCGGGCCAGTTTTCGATTTCGTCCGTTATATTGATCTGTCCGCCGGCTATGCCCTTCTCAAGAATAAGGGTGTCGAGCCCGGCGCGGCGTCCGTAAACGGCTGCGGCAAGACCAGCGGGTCCTGCTCCGATTATTACGAGTTCTCTTTTCTCCATCAAAAACATCCTTTCTGCAGAGAAGGTGACGTGTCAGGTCTCTTATAATCAAATTATATAAAATTTTAGCGTTTGCGCCATATTATGTGGCGAATTATCGCGTTGTAATCCAAAACTTTATTCACAAGAACAAAGCTGTCGCCGGAGAGCTCACACAGCTCCTCGGCCTGGCGGCCGCCGGCGCATTCGCAAAGAATCATCCCGCCGCTTTTGAGGAAACGCGGAAAAGCCGCGAAGAATTTTTTATACAGAAAGGTGCCGCCGCGGCCGCCGTCAAGCGCGGAGTGCGGCTCGTAATCGCGCACCTCGGGCATCAGCCCGGCTATCTCTTCGCTGGGAATATACGGAGGGTTCGCGGTAATGAAATCGAGACTCTCCTCTTCGACGGGCGCGAGCCGCGGCTCCCCGTTCAGCAGGAACTCGACGCGCGCTTCGAGCTTCAGCCTCTTTGCGTTCATCCTCGCCCAGCGCAGCGCCTGAGGGCTCTTGTCCACCGCTACGCAGGAAAGCGACGGATTTTCCAGAAGCAGAGCGCAGGCTATGCAGCCGCTGCCGGTGCACCAATCCGCAAAGCGCGCAGCGCGTCCCTTGGGAAAATATTTCAGCGCCTCTTCTACGAGGAGTTCGCTCTCCGGACGCGGAATCAAAACGCCGCGCCCCACCTTGAAGGGATAGCCGTAAAATTCCGCTTCGTGCAGCACGTAGGCAAGGGGAACGCCCTTGGCGCGCTTAGCGGCGGCAGAAAAAATCCCGCGGCAGACGTGCGCGGGAATTTCGTCGTCCTTATAGATGAGCTCGGCGCGGCTTATGCCCGCGCGGAGCGAGATTATCAAATCGGCCGAATACTCGGGCCTCGCGCTCTGCGCTTCGCGTAAAATAGAGCGCAGTTCGCGGCGCAGCCACTGAAGCTTCATCTCACACGGAAAGGAGCTTCAGCTTCTCGGCTTGGTCGGCCTCGGAGAGCATCCTGATGAGCTCGTAGAGGTCTCCGTCCAGAATCTGGTCGAGCTTGTAAAGCGTCAGGTTTATCCTGTGATCCGACACGCGGTTCTGCGGATAGTTGTAGGTGCGTATGCGCTCGGCACGGTCGCCAGTGCCGATCTGCCCCTTGCGCTCGGCCGCCATCTCCGCGTTCTGGCGCTGTAGCTCGGCGTCGTAAAGCTTCGTGCGGAGGAACTGCATCGCCTTCGCGCGGTTCTTTATCTGTGAGCGCTCGTCCTGGCATGTCACGACGATTCCCGAGGGGATGTGCGTGATGCGCACCGCCGAGTCGGTCATGTTGACATGCTGGCCTCCGGCGCCGCTGGCGCGGTACGTGTCGATCTTCAGATCCTCGGTGCGGATCTCCACATCCACTTCGGCAGCTTCGGGAAGGACCGCGACCGTCGCCGTAGAGGTGTGGATGCGTCCGCTCGCCTCGGTCTCCGGCACACGCTGCACGCGGTGGACGCCGCTTTCGTATTTGAGCATACTGAACGCGCCGCTCCCGTCGACGCGGAAGACTATTTCCTTATACCCGCCGATGCCCGTCTCGTTGCCGGAAATTATTTCGGTCTTCCAGCGCTGGCGCTCGGCGAAGCGCGTGTACATCCTGAAAAGGTCCGCGGAAAAGAGCGCGGCCTCTTCGCCGCCCGCTCCGCCGCGAATTTCGATTATGACGCTCTTCTCGTCGTTGATATCCTTCGGCAGAAGAAGCACGCGGATCTCGTGCTCGAGCTTCGGTATGTCCTCCTCAAGCTTCGAAAGCTCCTCCTCGGCGAGTTCCTTCATCTCTTCGTCCTCTACGGCGATCATCTCCTTAGCGTCCGCTATGCCCTTTAGCGCCGCCTCGTAGCGCGAAAAGGCGTCGACTATCGGCGCGAGCTCGACGTGTTTCCTGCCGAGCCGCTGCATTTCCTGCGGGTCGTTCGCGACCGCCGGGTCGGCCATTTTTTCTTCAAGCTCCTTATAGCTCGCTTCAATTTCCTTCAGCTTGTCTATCAGTTCCATCCTTTGCACCACCTGACGCAGTATCTTTTTCTATCGGGCGAAGCGCCTCGCCCAGCGCGGCTATCGCCACCTCCAGCTGATCGTGGGAGGGCATGCGCGTCGTTATATATTGAAGCAGAAGGGCCGGCATTATCAAATATCTGCCCCAGCTCTCCGACTCAGCCGCGCCGCGTATGAACTCATAAGAGAGCCCTATGACGAGCGGCAGCAGCGCGACGCGGCTTCCGACGCGCCACAGCACGCCGCCCTTTCCTATCGATGCGAAGACTAAAATGCCGACGACGATCACGACGATGAGGAAGGACGTGCCGCAGCGGCGGTGTATCCGCGAATACTCCGCGACGCGCTCCGGTTCCAGCCGTTCGCCGTGTTCGAAGGCGTTTATCGTCTTATGCTCCGCGCCGTGGTACTCGAATACGCGCGCGATGTCCTTCCACAAAGATATGAGCGCGACGTAGGCGACGAAGACGGCGCCGCGCGCCACGCCCTCGATCATGTTCGCCGCGAAGCGCGAAAGCGCGAAATGCGCCGCAAGGTACTCCGACAGCAGCATCGGCAGCGCGATAAAAAGAACGACGACTCCGAGCAGCGCCGCCCCTATCGACAGCGCGCCCTCCAGCGGCGATATTTTCTCCTCTTCTCCAAGGCTGATGTCCGCCGAGATGGAAAGCGCCTTCATACCTACGCGCATCATCTCCACCATCGTAGCGAAGCCGCGGACCACGGGATATTTCCACGGAGCGGCCTTAAGCCATTTCGAGGCCGGCCACGACTGTAGGACTACCTTGCCCTTCGGGTCGCGCACCGCGAGCCCCCAATTCTCGGAGCCTCTCATCAGCACGCCCTCTATCACAGCCTGCCCGCCGACAGGAATCCTCCTCTTTGCTTCGCCGTCGGCGAAAAGCATCATGTTGAGAAGCGCGAACGCCGCGATCAAGAAAGCAGCTCCTCCATGCCGCTGTAAGGCTTGCCGCAGGGATGCGCCTCGCCGCAGGCGCCCGCGACGCAGGCGGGGCCGGCCGTGCCGAATATGACGGGCGCGGCCGCGCGCGCCTCGCGCAGCATACCGCGCGCCATCTCCTGTATCTCCCACTGGGCGCGGCGACAGAGCCTCAGCGCGAAAAAGTGATGCAGCTCGCGCGCGTTCATCGTGACGACTATGCGCGTCTCTCCGCCGTGCGGCAGTATGAAGCGCGCGTCCTCCTTCGGGATTCCCAGGGAGAGCAGTTTTTCATAGGCGAGCCCGGCCGCTTCGGCCTGCTCCACGAACACCTTGAGCGCCTCCGCGTCCGCTGAGACGGACGGCGGCACCACGCAGCCGTTGCCTTTCATGCCTACGTAGCGCTGGCTCTGCTGCGAATAGCTCGCGACCCTGTGGCGCACGAGCTGGTGCGTCGCGACGCGGCTCACGCCTTCGATCGCGAATGTGAAAGAGGCATGCTCGAAGGGCGAAAAATGGCCGGCTTCGCGCAGCTTGGACAGAAACGACGAAATCTTAGCGGAATCGAGCCCGTCAAAAATTTCCGCAGCGCCCGACGCGCTGTAGCATAATTTCGCCGCCGCGGCGACCACCCTGTCAGCATCAGGGGTAGCCGCTATAAGTTTTATAAATAAGCTCATTGCGCCGCTCCTTTTTTCGCAAAACTAATTTACCGAATATTCTCATAAAAGAAAAAAGAGAGGGCGCACGCGGCGTCCCCTCTTTGGATAACGGCTATTCGGCTTTCTCTTTTGCCGCCTTCTGCCCGTAGTCGACGCCGGCGTACTTCTGGCGGAACTTCTCAAGGCGTCCGGCTTCTATCACGCGCCCTTTTTTGCCGGTGTAGAAAGGATGGCAGGCGCTGCATACTGAAACCCTGATGTCGCCTACCGTCGACTTTGTCTCAAATGTATTGCCGCACGCGCAGGTCACCTTGCAGACCTCGTATTTCGGGTGAATGTCCTTTTTCATTTATCGCACCTCCAAATGCTCGATTACTTCCAACATACAGCAAAATATTATATTCCACTTCGCCCGGCGGCGCAAGCTTTCATTTGTTTTGTCTGCTTTATCGCTGTAAGAGAGAAAAATTTCTGTTTTGGGTGCTTGACACGTACATAAATACGTATTATTATACACAACAAGGGGAATAGCGGCATGAAAGGTTATTCGTCAAGGGAAGTCATAAGAATACTGAAGAACGATGGCTGGTACGAAGTCCGAATAGAGGGAAGCCATCATCACTTCCGCCACCAGACGAAAAAAGGAACAGTGACGGTCCCGCATCCGAACAAAGACTTGCCGCAAAAGACGCTGAAGAACATTTTCGCCCAGGCGGGAATTAAGGAATATTAAGGAGTGATATACATGAACAAAGACAATTACATCTATCCGGCTGTATTCGATTACGCGGAAGACGGTATATCTATTTCGTTTCCAGACCTCCCCGGCTGCTTCTCATGCGCGGGGAGCGACGAAGCAGCCTATTTCATGGCACGCGATGCTATGAGGGGCTGGCTGCTGGTTGCGGAAGAATACGGAGACGAAATCGCCGCCCCAACCCCGTTGAAAGACGTTATTTTGGAAGCGAATCAGCGGGCGGTGCTTATTGACGTCAATCTGGCATTCTACCGTGAGGCGTACAAAAACCGTGCGGTAAAGAAAACACTGACGATCCCGGCCTGGCTCAACGACCTGGCGGAAAAAGAAAACGTGAACTTCTCCTTTGTGCTGCAGACGGCGCTTAAGGAGCATCTGAACGTGTAGGGGCTCTGTTTTTAGCTTGACTTTATATGCACCTTGTTATGTATTGTGCGTACAAAACATAGAAAAGAGTACTATAAATGCCATCAGTAAATCCGATAATACAAGTGCGTGTAAATCCTGAAATAAAGGCCGCGGCCTCAGAAGTTGCGGATGGTATAGGAATTCCGCTTTCAACGCTGATAAACGCCTTTGTAACACGGTTGGCATGGGAGGGGAAAGTGCCGTTTGAACTTATAGCTCCGGCCGTTCCAAACGAACGCGTACGCGCGGCGATAGCCGAGCTCGAAGATGGAAAGGGGACTCGTTGCGCCACCATCGAAGAAATGTACAAAACAGCCGGAATAGAAAAATGAGAGAGCTTGAACTATCGACACAATTTAAAAAAGACCTTAAGCGCCTGTAAAAACAGAGAGCGCCGCTTGACGAGCTAAATACGGCAATCGAAATACTTCAAAGCGACATGCCTGTTCAAGAGAAATATAAAGACCATATCCTTATCGGCAACTGGAAAGAATATCGCGAAATTCACATTACATCGGATCTGTTGCTGATATATAAAAAACAGGAACAGACAGGCTGAAACTCGCCGCCGCGGGAAACTACGTGGAGCTGTTTAACAGGTAAATGACTAAAAACGCCCCTTAAACGATAAGCCACAGAGACTCGGGGCCTGTATTTTTATGTTTTTTATCGTAAAACGCCAAATACGAGTAGCAAAAAGTTTATAAATAAGCAAGTTATTTATTGCGATAGTCGTTTGCGTCTATGCAGCGATCGTATTCTTCTTTTGAAAGGCGTATCCAGTCTGTGCCGTCGATGCCTCTTTTTAAGTCCGGGTGGTCAGGCATGACGGAGGCGATCTTTATCCAGCGTTGTTTTTCATGTGCGATAGCTCGTATCTCTTTACCTACCTCCGCGAAGTCTGTGTCACGGCTGAAAAGAACAGCTACGTCACAGCGGCCGAGACGGGCGGTGCGCACAAGATCAAGGGCGATTCTGATGTCCACGCCTTTTTCACTGGGTGTACCGTTGTTGTAGTGGAGCGGCGTGGTAAAGGTATCGACGCGCGTGTCCTGCGCTTTATGGGCGGCCAGTTTATTATTCCAAAATGAGTGCCAGAATGGATTCCTGTCATACGTGTGTACGCCGGTATAAAGATGAATACCTGCAAGTCTCCAATCTGGATACCTACCGACTATTAATCGGGAAAGAGCGACAGGATCGAAATTGGGATAATTTATCTTCCAGGCTGCTTTTACTGAGAGATAAAGATTCTGGAGGTCAAAGAATATTTCAGCACGTTTTATTTTTGGTTCGAAATAATGCATTTGAACCTCCTAAAAAATAACCCCTTTGAAGCTATTGCAACGGGTACGCCCGTCAACTCCAAAGGGGAGAAGATACTCATATTATACAAACGGATAGGAGGGGAGTCAAGGCCGGCCGGCGATCCTTAATCTCCAAGTACCCCGAGGCACAAAAACAACAATACCTCACTGTTGCGTTGTCAGCGCAGGGTTATGATATGTCCAGCAAAAGAAATACTATAAACCAGTGAGGGAAGGAGGTGCGGACAAAATATTGGACTGATCATGCAGCCAGACCAAGACTTTGGTAGCCACGGCTCGACGCCGAAAAATATGTAACAAACTCGCCGGCATTTTAGAGATATACCGTCTCGCCAGGGAATGGCGCGCCGTTGAATCCGAGCGCCGGCTTGAAGCCGCCAGAAAACACGGGACAAAATAGCTGCCTTTACTTCGCCCCGTCTCTCAGTGCGTCAAGATAATCAGCATACCACTGCATCATCTCGACGCGCTTATCCATACTTTCTCCAAGCAAAAACGCCACGAGCTCTTTCCTGAAGTCAATACATCGAGAACGAGTCCGTTCTCGATCGGAATCTCGCCGCGCTTTCACGAACTCAAAATACGGGCTATCTCCTTCTTCAATTCTTTTTCGGTTATCACCGAAGCCCCCTCTTCTGTCTCTCAAAACCGGCGATTTAACACGAAACGCAATCCAGCAGACGCGCATGATACACGAAACACTCTCAATCGTTATACATCACCCCATAGTGCCTTTAAAAACAAAAAAACCGCAAAAGCCCGTCTACAACAGGCCTTCCGGCTCATTTCAAGGTGTTTTGATTTACTTTGAATTTAAGAACTGGTGCCGGAGGGGAGGGTCGAACTCCCACGGGTGTTATCCCGGCGGATTTTGAGTCCGCTGCGTCTGCCATTCCGCCACTCCGGCAACTGAGAGTTAATTTTATAACATCAGCTCAAGTCGGGCAATACTTTTTTTGCCGTTCGGCGCATTGCGGCAAAATTTTCTCACACGCCGCAGCAATCTATAATATAATAATCAAAACGAATCACGCAGGAGGCCTCGAATGAAGACTATCACGCTTACCCATTATACAGTGAAAGACATAAATCCGACGCCGTGGACGAAGACTTGGGACAACATGATGAAGTTCGGGGAGCGCATGGCGCCGAAGCTCGCGCCGCTCGGCTTCAAGCTCAGGTTCCGCAAGATGATCATGGACGACGTGACGCAGGACAATTTGATGGCGGCGAACATGGTGACGATAGAATGCGCCGAGGCGGAGCTTCCCGAGACGCCGATCGAAAATATGTTGATGCTTGAGCTTGATTACACCGAATGCCCCGAATGCAGGACGCCGGAAGGGCAGGAATTCCCCTGCCGTACCTTTACCGATTTCAACGGCGAGGCCTGTCAGGCGCTGCCGGAGGAATTTTTCATGGAGGCGGTCCTGCGCACGGCATTCAAATCGCAGCAAGGGCGCGAGTGCCACTGCGGCGAGAGCTGCGACTCCTGCGCGAGCGGCTGCGGCGACGAAGAGATAGGTAGGCGCGCGGACGCGCGCGGGCATAAACATTTTTAGGAGGCGGAGAGATGGCGCACTTCAACATAACGACGAAGGGCGGAGACAAGGGGACGACCTCTCTTGCAAACGGCGAGCGCGTCGCGAAGGACGATCGGGTGGTCGAGCTTTACGGCACGCTCGACGAATGTCAGGCCGCTCTCGGAATGGCGCGCGCTTTCTGCGAGAACGAAGGCATCGCTAAGGATATTTATTTTGTCGAGGATTACATGTTCGGAGCTATGGCCTATTACGCCAAGTGCGACTACCCGGCGCCGGACCCGGCGATAATGGAAAATATCGCGGGCCGAGTGACGGAGGCCCTGCCTGACGCAGGAATGCACTTCGTGCGTCCCGGCGACACGAAGTGCGGCGCGGCGCTCCATCTCGCGCGCACGATAGCGAGGCGCGCCGAGCGCGTCGCTACGCCCCTTTACCGCGACGGCCGGCTCGAAGACAAGGCCTATCAGTTCTTAAACAGGCTTTCCGACGTAATTTATCTGCTGTCGCTCGCGGTAGACGCCGAGAAAGAGAAATAGCTTATATTCCGTAAGATAAAGGGGTGCTCCCGACAAAGGAGCCGCCCCGTTTTTTGTTTGAATTCTCTTTGTCGCGGCTTTAATCCCGCCGCGGATCCGACGCCTCTTTCTCGCCGCTCTGCTCCGCTTCCTCTGAAAATCTTTTCCACAGCTTTTTAAGGCGCTCTCCGATTCGCGATTCCGCGCCCAGCTTTCCCGGGAAGTAGAACCTTCTCACCTCCGGCATGTACGCCTGCGGCACCCAGTGACTCGGACTATCGTGCGGGTAGACGTAGCCGCTGCCGTCGTTGCGCAGGTGGCTCGGCACCTCCATGATATTTCCTTCGAGCACGTTTCGGCGCGCGGATTTTATCGCAAGGTAAGCGCTATTGCTCTTGGGCGCGGACGCGAGATAGATCACGGCCTCGCCGAGTATCAGGTCGGCCTCCGGCATACCGACGCGGTCGACGGCGGCGGAGGCGTTTTGCGCAAGGACGAGCGCCATCGGGTCGGCGAGTCCCACGTCTTCAGCGGCGAATATGCAGAGCCGGCGGCAGATGAACCTGACGTCGTCCCCCCCTTCTAGCATCCTCGCGAGCCAGTAGAGCGCCGCGTCCGGATCGGAGCCGCGCATGCTTTTTATAAGCGCGGATATGACGGCGTAGTGATCGTTCGCGTTCCTGTCGTAACGCTGCGTCGCGGCGCCGCTGCTCTGCGCGACGATTTCTTCGGTCAGCGCGGAGCCGCCCCCCATCGCCGCCGCCGAGGCCGCGGCTTCGAGGCGCGTCAGAGCCTGCCTCGCGTCGCCGCCGGCAAGCTCGGCGATACGGCGCAGCACCGCGTCGTCCGCGCTCACGCCGAGGCGCGCGACGCCGCGCTCCCCGTCGGCCATAGCCCTCTTCAAAAGCGCGCAGAGGTCGTCGGCGCTTAGAGGCTCGAGCGTGTAGACGACCATTCGCGAAAGCAGCGTCTTGTTTATTTCGAACCACGGGTTTTCCGTGGTAGTGCCGACGAGTATGAGGTCGCCGGTCTCTACCGCGGGCAGCAGGACGTTCTGCTGTCTGCTGTTGAAGTGGTAAATTTCATCGACGAAGGCGATCGCAGCGCGGCCGGATAGGCCTTTATCGCGGCGGGCGCGCTCGACGAGGTCGCGCAGAGTCTCCACCTTTGCGCTCACGGCGTTTATTTCGAGCAGCGTCCTCTTCGTGACGCGCGCCATCAGGCGCACGAGAGTGGTCTTGCCTACGCCGGGCGGGCCGTAGAGTATGCAGCTCGGCACTCGGCCGCCCTCAAGCAGATTTCTGAGCGCCATGCCTTTGCCGAGCAGATGCCCCTGCCCGGCGTACTCGTCGAGGGTACGCGGCCTCATGCGTTCGGCAAGCGGCGCTTCGAAATTCATTTCTTCGCCGCTTAAGGAAAAAATGCTCTCCTCACCCATCGCCGCGCACTTTGCCTTCCATAAAGCCCTTAAGCTCCGACGCCTCTGCCGGCGCGCTGAGAGCTCCGCCGCGCTCGACAGAGATTCTCGCGAGCGGGAAGCGCGGCGAGAGGAAGCGGCTCGCCGCGTCACGCCATGAAAGCCCCATCAGAGCCGTGTCGAACGACGGATTCCTCTTCCAGTCGTCCGGCGTTAATATCTTTTGCGGGTCGACGTAAAATGAGCCGACACCGAGAGCGGCCGCGCGCGCAAGCCACGCGCAGGCGTCGGGCAGGGGCCTTTCAGGCAGAGCGAGAGCGCAGGAAAACGCGCCCTTGAGCCACAGCGTGCCCTTTTCGGCAAAAATTTCCCTGTACTCCCACGGCACGAGCTCTTCTTTATTTTTAACGGCACTTACGAAATCCGTCATCTTCGGATAAACTGCGTCGGCCCAGCACGCCCACGCGGCATTTTCGCGCTGCACGAGGACCGCGCGCATTCCTGCGCGCCTCGCGCCCTGCAGGTCGTAGAGGAAATCTCCAATATAGAGGCAGCTGCGTGGAGCCGCGCCTATTTTTTCCGCGGCCGAAAGCAGCGCGCGCGGGTCCGGCTTCACGAATTCCATGTTGTCGCGCCCCCAGACGTATTCCGGAAGCGTAAGCCCTATGACCTCGGCGCCGCGCTCTATCACCTCCATGCAGTTGCGGGAAAGCACGCAATAGGGCGTGCCGCTCTCCGTCAGCCAGGAGATCAGCTCAAAGGCGCCGGGCACAGGCGCCGCCTTCTCCGCACCGGACATTTCGAGCTCCCTCAAATCGCGGTAAAGCGCTTTTCTCGTCTCAGGGGGCAGCGTATGCGCCTCTTCGAGCAACATGGCCCGGCGTCCGCCGTAGTACTTCTCGCGCACGCCGGAAAAATCCAGCTTCGTATCAGCTATCACGCCGTCCCAGTCGAGCAGAAAGCCTCCTACCGAAGACGGACTCCAATACGGTCCCATCGACCAACCATCCTCTCAAAAACGGCGGAAGCCGCTTCGTATGAATATAATTATATCCCAGCCGCACGGATTTTTTATTTCCGGAAGATAAAAAAGGACCCCGCCTGGCCGTGTATGGGAGGTCTTGACCCGATCCTTAAGCAGGATATAAGAGCCCTTCCGATTAACTTGGTCGATAGCGAGTATCTCCGCCGCCGCCGGAAAAAAGCTCTTTGCGGGCAAAGTTGTTGGCTCAAGACTCAACCCATCTCACACGCACCCAGCAGGGTGTTGTGTATAGCGATTGACTGACTAAATTATAGCCCAGCGCAGAAAAAAAACAAGTAGCGGAAGGCATTTTGTTTAAAAGAAACGCCCGCCGCGAGGGCGGGCGCTTCCAGTTGGGAGATGTTTTTATATGAACGCAGGTTCAAAGAACAGATCGTTTTCCGCGAACCTTGAGAGGCGGAATCTATGCAGGTCGACGAAGGGTTTCTCGCCCATGAGAAGCTCTTTGCAGACGCGCCCGCCGGAAGGGCCGAACTGGAATCCGTGGCCGCTCCAGCCGCAGTCAAGAAGGAGCCCTCCCACCGGCGCCCAGTCGATGATCGCGTTGTGGTCGGGGGTGTTGTCGTAAGCGCCCGACCACTGGTGGACGACGCGGACGCCCTTCAGCGCCGGTATCCTCTTAAGGACGCTCGTAGTCACCCCTTCGAGGAACTTCGCACTGTTCCCGGCCTCTACCGTATGCGGCTCATCCTGGTCGTCGCGGCCGAGAAGGAACGTCCCGTTCGGGCACTGCTTGAAGTAGGCGCCGTCGTCGAGGCAGAGGACCATCGGACACTCAAAGACTTCGACGGGCTCTGTGATGAGGCAGTTATGGCGCTCCGGATAGACCGGCAGATCCACTCCTACAGTCTTTGCGAGCGGGGTCGACCACGCCCCGGCGCAGAGGAGCACCTTCGGCGCGTGCCACTCCTCGCCGCTCTCCGTAACTATGCCTTTGATTCTGCCGTTCTCGGCAAGAAGCTTCGCTACCGGCGTATAGGTCTTGATCGTCGCGCCGAGCCTGCGCGCCGCATAGCCGTAGGCCAGAGTCATCGTCTGCGGGTTGATATGTCCGTCCTCTCCGCAGAAAGCCGCCCCTACTATCCCCTCAAGGTTGAGATAAGGCCAGCGTTTGTGAATCTCGGCCGGTGTCAGCATCTCCGACGGAATATCGAGACTCTTCTGCAGGTCGACGTTTTTCTGCAGCTGTGCCAATACCGAATCGGCGTAGGCGACCCACATATATCCCCACTGCGTGAACTCCAGTTTCATACCCGTGTCGAGCTCTTCTTCGAGCGTCGGGAGGACCTGAAGGTTGTACTTCGCCATGCGCAGGTTGGTCTCAGTCCCGAAATGCTGGCGCAGACCCGCGGCGCAGCGGCCTGAGCCGCCGAAGCCGAGGTACATCTGCTCGAAGAGCGCCGTTTTAACTCCGGCTTTCGCCAGTTCATAGGCGGTAGACGCTCCATGCACGCCGCCGCCAACAATGATCACATCAGCAGTTTTGATTGTCATGGCTCGCTACCTCCTAATCTTCTTCGGCCAGAAGCATAGTCTTTATCGGCTTCACAGGCGGGCGGATCGTGCTGATCCTGAGTTCGGCGACGGGTTTGCCGGTCGCTTTAGCTATCTCGCGCAGTATGATGTCGCGGCAGCCGCGTCCCTGACAGGGGCCCATGCTGACGCGAAGGATGCGTTTCAGCTCTTCGAAATCCGTGCAGCCAGCGGCTATCCATTTACGGATCTCGTCTATCTCTATTTCTTCGCAGCGGCATATCACGTTTGCTTTCGCCATTTCAGCACACCACCTTTACTGGACCTTCACGGCGCGGATGTCGTCCGCTTTATCTTTGGGGATGAGCACGCTCAGAACG
>Ga0208297_1000722_pt1 | contig 51938 bp, 58 predicted proteins | sample LMS_cellobiose_e_FD_187367 | JGI IMG/M metagenome (GOLD analysis project Ga0208297, IMG submission 187367) | Rumen-fistulated moose microbial communities from Alaska, USA - LMS_cellobiose_enrichment (SPAdes) (version 2) | ecosystem: Host-associated > Mammals > Digestive system > Stomach > Rumen... | reverse complement strand
TGGCCGTGGATGTTTACAATGAACTGCAGAAATGCCGCAACTACGGCTTGCGCGACCAGATGCAGAGAGCTGCGGTATCCATACCGTCCAACATAGCCGAAGGTTCCGAACGGCAGAGCAAGCGCGAATTCGCGCAGTTCCTCTACATTGCCAAAGGCAGCTGCGCAGAACTTCGCACGCAACTTTATATTGCCGCAAAGATCGGAGCGATGCCGCTTGAAACGGTGAACAAACTCGCCGATGATGCCAAACATATCTCCTCAATGCTCCACAACCTTATAAACTTCATTTCTTCCAACGTTGAACGTTGAACGTTGAACGTTGAACGTCACCCCAACAGATCGCCGTGATCCTTGGCGCGGAACTTCGCGTCGATCCCGGCGTACAACACATCGATCATCCTCCGGCGCTGTGCCTCGGATATCCCGAGGAACGGCCGCGCCGGGACCTTGACGACCCAACTCTCCTTCGTCGCCTTCAGATACTCCACCGCCTGCCCGACGGTCACATTCTCCATTATCCACTTGACGGGGCGGCGCCGGCCGCTCTCGCGGTCGCGGAAACCGCAGCGCACGAGTTCCGTCGCCTGACGCTCGCTGCATTTGCGCCCGAAATAGGCGCGGCCCGGCGTCTGTTCGTCCGCGGCGAAGAGCTTGGCGTGCCGCTCTCTCCGGTACTCCTCGTCGCCGCCCTCCTGGTGCTTGCGCGCGACATACCCCACGCCGCGCAGAAAGAACACTTCCGAGGCGAAGCCGTTGATCATTCTGACCTTCGCCCACTTGGAGCGCATGAGCCTTTTCAGCATCGGTCCGCGCTTGTCGGACCGGCGCGAACGCGGGGCGAACTGCGCCCCGTCGACCGTCTTCTGCTCTTTGATGTTCCGCTGCCCCTGCGCCACCACCATGCGCCCGAGGCGCATCAGCAGCCGCCGCCGGCGGGCGGGATCGAGCGACAGCATGTCGAGCGTGCGCCGGACCTCGGTCCAATTCGACTGCGTGGCCTTGATTCGGATCATTCGTCAGCCCCCGGAAACAACGGAGATCCTTCGACCGTTCCGTCTTCGGCCGTGTCGTACTCGAAGTCGCGCACCGCGTAAAAGGCGCCCAGATACTCCAGCGCATCCGGTTCGCCCGGATCGCACGGGGCCACGAAAACGGGGTCGCGGAAATTCACCGCCAGCATCACGTCGCAGTACTCGTCGTCGAGATCCACTATTGTAAACTCCGGATCCCCGTCCGCCGAGCTCCTTCGCGTGTCGTCGTGCTCTTCGAGGTGCGCCGCGACCAGGCACGCGAGCAATGCCAGATTCGCCTTGGGGAGGCGCTCGAAATACAGTTCGCACTCATAGACAAGCGTGCAGAGGTGGTTGCCCGCTTCGCTCTCCTCATGCCCGCCCGGGAGCACCTTGAGTTTGGCGATCTCGGCGGAGAACTGTTCGCGCGCGATGCCCAGCACCACCAGGCGCGACTGCAGGTGTCGCTTTAACTCCTGAAACCGCGATCGGATCATTTTTTTGCTTTCACGTTCAACGTTCAAAGTTCAATGTTCAACGACGCGAACCGTCGTTTGCCGACTGCGGCCGCACGTCCCGCGTTAAATGGGCGAACCGTGGTCACGCTCCGCAAATCAACGCAAATTATGGTCACTCGCCCCACCGTCCTATTCGTACCATCTGTCCTATCCGTCCTATTCACGTCCGCGCTTCTGTCGGTCGCCTCGTATTCGCGTCAGAGTCTCCACGTTGAACGTTCAACGTTTAACGTTGAACTTCATAGAAGATCGACCTCCATGATCGGGACGCCGCAGATCCGGCTCAAGGCGTCGGCGGCGAACTCGCGGTATTTTTCCTCGGTCTCGGCGCCGGACTTGGCCGCATTCTCCGCCTGCGGCCGCCGGTCGACCGTGACGGTCTCGCGCAGCAGCTCGGCCTTGGCGAGACAGAAACACGCCCGCTCGAAGAACATGACCAGCACTCCCGTGCCGCCGATCTCGCGCTGCGGCACTTCCGCAAGCGTCGCTTCAGCACGGCCGCGGCGCCAGCTTTCCAAACTGGCGATCGCCGCCGCCGCGCCGAGACGCAGCTGCTCCAGCACCACTTCGCCCGGGAGTTCCACCGGGATGCGGTAGAGCCGCCGGAACTTATCCGCGTCGAGCGCGGGAAAGAACTCCCCGCAATCGACGGTCCCGAGCGTTTCCGGCGTATTCGATTGTCCCCACGTCGTTGACATCATCGTTCAAAGTTCAAAGTTCAAAGTTCAACGGCGCGGACTGTCGCTTGGCGACTGCGGCCGCACGTCCCGTGTTAAATGCGCTCGTTCGGCCATTTTTGATTTTGCGTGTCATCAACACTTTGCGCCATGTTTATTTTTCGGGCGGTCACTGACCTCTATCCACTGACCACTCCCCACCTCCTCCGCTCTTCTGTCGGCGGATTGCATACGCGTCAGCGTCTCCACGTTGAACGTTGAACGTTGAACGTTGTTCCAAAAGTGGCGGGCGGCGATCCGCCAGGGCGGCCCCGCGGTCTTCGGCGGCGAACCGCCGCAACCGGGGCGCGACGGACGCCGCCCGCCGGGGGGGGCATTGGCGTGCCTACTTTTCCAACTCTTTCTTCAGCTTCGCGATCGCGGTCTTGACCTGCGCCCGCTTGGGGTCGATCGCCTGCGCGAGTTCGAGGAACTCAAGCGCCTGCCGGGGATCATCGGTCAGCTGCGCCGCGAGCTTCAGGTACTTGATGCGGACGGCCGCGTGATACAGATTTTCCGCACCGGGGGCGGTCACCAGCGCGAACTCGCGAACCCACACGAGCGGATCCACCGCCTCTCCGCGCGCCGAAGCCTGCGCCGCATAGTCGTACACGGCGTCGGCGACGAAGGTCCGCAGGTCGCTTTTGAAGCGCTGCGGCATCGGCTGCCCTTCCGCGATCGCAACGTCGGCCAGACGCATCGCGGTGGCGAGGTCGCCCACGTCGAAGCTCCAGATCATCGTCTGCACCAGCACGGGATTCTCGTGCGGGGTCTTTTCCGCGAGGTAGGCCTCCACCATCGGCAGGTACTGCCGCAGAAGTTCCGTCTTGAGCGCGGTGCGCTCCGGACTTCCGGCGGGCAGCGCCGAGATCCGCTTGCAGTCGGCGTCGAGCGCGGCCTGCAGCAGCGCCCGCTTCTCACGCTCGGTCGCGTCGGGAGCGGCGGCGGCGGCGGCGCGGTTCTGCGCCTCCACCGCCCGTTTGGCCTGCTCGACACGGCGGCGATGGTTCCACGCGACCGACATTACTCGCCGTCTCCCGGCAATTCGACCTTGGTCGCGTCGATCGCCGCCACGGCGTCGAGATCCGCGATCATGAACGCCTCGTTGTCGCTCATGTAGTGCTCCACCTGATCGCGCTTGGGGTTGTCCATCAGCGCGCGGCGCACCGCGCCCGCCTGATAGTAGATCTGCAGCTGCGCCGGGTCGCAGACCATGACGCCCCGATCGGGGAAGCCCGCCGGAGTGACGGTCTCAAGACCCGCGTACTGCTGCGCCAGACGGTTCAGCGCCAGCTTTTCGGTCGGCGTGGTGCCGAAGGCCGCGTAAACGGCGGCGCGGTCCCAGACCAGAAGTTCGCGGCCGATCAGCGCAACCTCGCGGCCGGTGCGGTGCTCGACCGGGATCAGGCTGTACAGGTCGTGCACGATGCTGTCGAGATTGGTGTAGTCGCCGCCGGTGCCGAGGACGATCTTGCCCGCGGTTCTGCCTTCGTCGATGAAGTGTGCCGCCTTGTTGGTCTTGAGGTCGTAGATCCAGCCCTGGTTGACATCCTGCAGCAGCGGATTGCTGGTGCGGTTGGTCGTGGCGGCGGCGCTCGTGCCGTACCAGCCGATCAGCAGCCGGTCGAGCCCCTGCCGCTTGTAGATCGCGCCCATCAGACGCTGGTCGAAGTCGGCAAAGCGCGCCCAGGCGTCGACGAGCGCGTACTGCAGCGCCACGTCGTAGTTGGTCTGCTTGCAGTCGTAGTACCGGCCCGTCGGCGCGCCGATGCGCTGCGGAGCGCGCTCGCCGGTGCTCGACGTGTCGGTACGGCCGGCGATGGTCGACGGCACGGTCATCGTGACGAGCTCGCCCTTGGAGTCGGTAACGGGGATCAGACTGCAGCGCCGCAGGAACTCGTCCGACTCCATGACCGCGTTCAGCAGCTTCACCGCCATCGGCGGCGTGACATCGAACATTTCGACGACGTCTTTGACGCCGTAACTCTGGGCGAGCCGCTTCTGCAGCTCGGTGAAAAGCGTGCGATTGTAAAACATCAGATCAGCTCCTCATGCTTGTTGCCGGCGTCGCCGGTGTCGGGCGCGATCCCGCCGTTGTTGTTGGTCTTGAGCGCCTCGTCGAGTTTCTTCTTGTACTCGGCGAGCTCGTTTTTCGTCGCCTCGAACTCGGTCTTGAGTTCATCGAACTTGGTCTTGAGTTTGGCGAACTCCGCATTGTCGGGGGTGTCTTTCCCCTGAGTCTTGGCGAACTCTTCCAGTCCGCCTTTGACCGCGTTTTTCACAACGTCGGCCAGTTCCTTCGGATCCATGTCGTCATCCTTTCTGTTGGTGGTGAAAAAACTCTTCAATGCCGCCGTCAGCTGCTCGGCGAACGATCCGGCGGCGGTACCGTCCCCATTCTCATCCGGGCGGGAACCGATCCTCATCTCGGCCGCGATCGGTGCCGTGATGAAATGCTCCGGCGTGGAGGCCTTGGAAAAGTGCAGCTCGGTCGTGCCGAGACTCGCCGGATTGTCGGTGCTGGCCAGCCCGGTCAGATACGGCTTGCCGCTGTCGGCGAAGTTGTGGGTGATCTCGACCGAGAAGAACAGCCCCGCCGACTCGGAGATCTTGGCCAGATAGTACTTGTTGACCTCGATCCGCGCCTGCAGGTCGATTCGTCCCTCCGGAGCCTTCACCGTGCGCAGTTCGCGCACGGTTCCCAAGTTTCCATAGAGATGCTCGTTGTTGACGACCGCCGTATACTCCGCCGGGTCGTAACTTTTCGCCATGTCGGTCAGCCACTCCGGCTCGATGCTGCGGCCGTCCGCGGTCGCCCCGGAGCGGGCAATGGTGACCCAGTCGGTCAGAAGCGGGATTCGATTTGCCATTTATTTGCCTTCCTTTTTTCCTGTGTTCGCTGCCAATATTACACCTCGAAATCGCGAAAACAATCCGGCTTTTTCGCTGTTTTTATGTAGAATGCGGATTTACATACAAATAGGTATAAATCTTTAGCCGACAAATAAAAACACGAGCTATATTGTATCGGTGTGGTCAGTGGCAGCGTGCCGCAAACGGCCGTTTGCAGACCAAACCACGCACGTCCTATAAGTCTTATAAGTCCTATAGGTCTTATCCGCTTTAGTCTGCGGTCGGCGGCTTGCGTGCGCGGCAGCGCCACCGCGCGGCAGGCGCCAAATGGGAAAGCAAAAAAAATGGCATTTTCCGACGAAATAAAATCCGAAGCGCGGCTGCGCTATCACCGCGGCGACGCGGTCGCCGCCATCGCCGAAGCCCTCGGCGTCGACCGGCGCACCTTGTACCGCTGGATCGCCGATGAACGCTGGGGCGACGCGGCGAACCGGCAGAACACTTTTTTTGTCGTCGAGCGACGAATCTGGCAGCTCACCGCCAAGGAGGGAAAGACCCTGCTGGAACTCTTCGAGCTGGAGAGATTGATGCGGATCCGCGAGCGGCTGAATCACGAGCAGGAGAAGAAAAACTCCGGCGCCGATCACGCGGCGGAAGCCGCTTCGGACGGCAAAAAGAAGCGCGGCCGCAAGCCCGGAAAAAACGATTTTACGGCCGTCGATCCCGACGAGCTCATGACCAAATTCCGCGACGGGCTGTTCGAGTACCAGCTCGCCTTGTGGGACGCCCGGGAGGAGCGGACGCGGAATGTGCTGAAGTCGCGCCAGATCGGGCTCACCTTCTACTTCGCCCGCGAGGCCTTCGTCGACGCGATACTCTCGGGCCGCAACAAGATCTTCCTTTCGGCCTCGCGCCACCAGGCGGACGTCTTCAAGGAGTACATCAAGGGCTTCGCCCGGGAGTGGTTCAACGTCGAACTCACGGGCGGCGACAAGATCGAGCTGCACACGAAAACGGGGATGGCGACGCTCTACTTTCTCTCGACCAACAGCTCGACCGCGCAAAGCTACCACGGCGACCTGTACGTCGACGAGTACTTTTGGATCCCCGCGTTCGCCAAACTCAAGACGGTCGCCAGCGCCATGTCGGCCCAAAAGCAGTGGCGGCGCACCTTTTTTTCGACGCCGAGCACCAAGACCCATCAGGCGTATCCCTTCTGGTCCGGCGACGAGTTCAACGAGCGGCGGAGAAGGCGCAACCGGGCGCTCGCGATCTTCCCGGAGCGCGCCGAACTGCGCCGGGGCGGCACACTCTGCCCGGACGGCCAGTGGCGGTGGATCATCACCCTCGACGACGCCGAGCGCATGGGCTGCGACCTCTTCGACCGCGAGCAGCTGAAACAGGAGTACTCGGAAGACGAGTTCGAGATGCTCTTCAACTGCCGCTTCGTCGACGACACGGCGAGCGTATTCGGGTACGCCCAGCTGGAAAAGTGCCTAGGCGACCTGCGGAACTACCCCGCCGGACTCGCGGCCCGGCCGGTGTGGATCGGGTACGACCCCTCGCGCAGCCGCGACGGAGCGTGCATCGTCGTGCTGGCGCCGCCCACGACGTACCGCGGCAAGTTCCATGTGCTCGAAAAGATCACCTTGAAGGACGTCAGCTGGGCGGAGCAGGCCGCGACCATCCAGGACCTCTGCCACAAGTACACGGTCGAGTACATCGGGATCGACCTCACCGGCCCCGGGTCGGGCGTCTGCGAGATGGTGCAGCGCTTCTTCCCCGCGGCCGAGGGGATCTTCTACACCCGGGAAAAGAAATCCCGCCTCGTGATGAAGGCGCAAGCGATCATCGCCGACAAGCGGATCGTCTGGGACGCGTCGTGGTCGGATATCGCGATGGGCTTCATGCAGATCAAGCGGGTGTCGGCCGCCGACGGCAATATCACCTACCGCGCCGATCGCAGCGAAGCGAGCGGACACGCCGACGCCGCCTGGGCGCTCATGCACGCCCTGGCGCACGAAGATCTGATCCTGCCCGAAGTCGAGGACCGCTGCTCATACGCGATTTAAGTTCAACGTTCAACGTTCAACGTTTCCGATTCGCTGGCGCGCACGCGGGCGACCGACGGAAACGCGGATGAAAATAGGACGAATAGGACAGATAGGACGAATGGGATGATGGGGCGAGTTACCATAACAGGCGTTGATTTGCGGAGCGCGACCACCGTGTGTGCGCGGACCGAACCACGCATGTCCTATAGGTCTTATATGTCCTATGGGTCCTATCCGCTTTAGTCTGCGGCCGGGCGCTTGCATGCGCGGCAGCGTGCCGCAAACGACGTTTCGCGTCGTTGAACGTTGAACGTTGAACGTTGAACGGATATGTTGTATATTATCAACAACAAGGAGGCAAAATGCGGATAAGTTGTGCACACTGCGGGGCCAAGGCGACGGTCGTATCGTCGCGGAAACTCTCCGCGCGCGTGACCGAGGCGACCTGCCAGTGCAGCAACAACGACTGCGCCGCCCGGACCGTGGTGCGCGTGGTCTACGATCATACCCTCACGCCGCCGCTCTCCAGCTGCCTGAACGAACTCCACGAACGCCTGGCGACGATGCCGGTCGCCGAGGTGCGCCGACTCCTCGAACAATACGCCGGATAAGCCGTGCGAAAAATCCGGCGCCACGCTTGCAAAACACTAAATTAGAGTTATATTATACACAAACAAGCAACGCGGAGGGGTAAACGATGCCGGAAATTGCCAGATTTTACGGAATGATCATCAAGATGTTTTTTCGTCAGCGCGAGCACGGCGTCGCCCATATACATGTAGTGTATGGGGAATTTAACGGCGTGATCGCCGTTGCCACCGGCGAAATGCTGGATGGCGATCTGCCCAACAACGCACTGATGCTGATTCGCCAATGGCTTCCGGAGCATCGTGACGAACTGCTTGCGATGTGGGAGTCGCAGAAACTCGGCAAGCTGCCGCCGCTCGTGTAACAATGGAGGAAAGACCATGATGCATCACAAAATCAGCAATGTCAAACCCCTGCCGAATTATCAGCTGTATGTCGAGTTTTGCGACGGGAGGGAAACGCTTTTCGATATGTCGGCGATGTTCGACCCAATTCCGGCATTCCGCGATTTTGAAAACATTCCCGGGTTATTCGAGAGCGTGCAGGTGGATCCCTGCGGATACGGGGTGATGTGGAACGATGCGTTGGACTTCGATTCGGAAAGTTTATATTACGACGGCGTCACCTTGAAATTGCCTCCGCAATTGTCGCCCGGCCGCAGTTGTCCCGTCTGCGGTCAGATGATCCGCCGCAAGAGCGAAGCGCAGCGCCGGGCGAGCATCGCCAACCTTGCCAAACGGCACAGCAAAGGCGGCCGCCCGGTCAACCCCGACAGCAAGCGGCAAAGGGCGTTGCGCGCAAAGGCCGCCCAAAAATCCTGAGCCGAACGTCGGCCTCGTGATACGCCGATTGCGGTCGCAATCGGCGGTGTGGCACGCGAATGCTTGGCGAACTCGACCGGCGTTGTCCGGAAACCGGAAATCTGATTTTAACTTGCCGGTAACTTGCCGGTAACTTGCGCACAAAAAAAAGCGGATGGGAAACCACCCGCTTTTTTGTACGCCGAAATCACGCGTTGGCGCGAATATAATCCAACGTTGCCCGCACCATCAACTCGGAACGGGTGCAGCCGGTTTTCTTGGCGAAGGCGGTGATCTCGTCGATCTTCGCCGCCGTGCTGGTGACATTGATCCGCGCCGGAACATCGGGCAGGTATCCCGTCACCGGAGCCACGAAGAGCACCGGGTCTTCACAAGCCTCGGCTTTCGCCTTCAGCGCCTCTGCCCCGGAGGGCACCGGCAACGCCTCGCCGTGATCGCGCACCGACTCAAGCCAGCTTTCCAACGCATCCGCCGCATTTTTCAGCAGATCTTCGAGATCGTCCCCGTCCGTCATGCAGCCGGGCAGATCCGGAAACTCGCACCACAGACCGCCCTTGCCGTCGCCGCCGTCGTGAACGAGCATGAAATAAGTTTTCTTGTCCATATTTTGACCTCTTCAGATGGGGGGCTTTCGCCCCCGGTTTCATTTTATTCCCGCTTGCCGTTTGATTCCCCGGAGCAACCCCGGCTTGATCTCCTTTGCTCCGTGATCCGGGATCGCTATCGGGTCCCGGCGATCCGGATGCCGCCACATCTTATGGCTGCCGTTGCCGTTGCGCTCGAAGTGCCATCCGGCCTTTTCCATCAACTTGGCCAGCTCTTTGTAATTCATCGTCGATCCTTTCGTTTATACTATAATATACATCTTTTTTTACATCTTTCAAGCGTTTTTACATCTTTTTTTGTGTTTTTTCTTTCGCGCGGGCGATCAGAAGCGCCTTCGATTCGGGAAGTTCGGCGCGGGCAGGGGCAAGGTACTCGGCCGTCCAATCCAAGTTGAGATACTGACAGACCAACTCGCCGGTCGCGGCGGAGGCCTCGATGTCCGGGCGGCCGGCATCCATCCGCAGCAGTTCGGCCGCGCGGCCGCAGACCGCGGCGCACATGGTGTCCAAGAGCGGCAGCAGATCCCCCGGCAGCGTCTCCAGCGCGCCAAGCTCGTCCGGATGCGGCGGCAGGCCGACGGCGAGCGCGAGGCGCAGTACCTGACGCAAAAAATCCTCTTCGAGCCGGTCGCGGATCAACTTCGCCAAGTCGGCATGGGTGAGCGTATCGGCGAGGTGGCGAAGCGCCAGCCGGTGACGCCGTAGCGTCAGCTCCGCCTCCATTTCCGCGGCGGTCTTTTCGGGCGGCGCCGGAGGTTCCGCATCGGCCGACGGTGCAGTCGGCCGACGGGAAAGCGCCACCACCGGAGTCCCGATCCCCGGACCGCGCACGATCAGCGCATTCGGCTGCTCGCCCGGGTGCGGCCGCCGCACCTCGGCAAAAGCATCCTCCGCTTTCGCCCCCAGCGACTCGGCCAGCTTGTCTTCCGCCGAACCGGCCGCAAGCCCCGACGCCCGGATCGGTTCCAGATCCGGATGCTCCCGCAGGATCGTCTTGCAGGCGCTCGCGCAGCGGCGGCTCCAGCATGCCGGGTCGAGGCACGTCGCGACCGTCTTCATATCCGCGAAGAGATCCGGCTGCGCATCGGAGCGAGCGGCACATCCGGCGCACGCGGCGACATCGAACGGCGCGGACGAGAGCAGCCGGTGCAGCGCCGCGATCCGGAGATTCAGCTCCTTGACGCTCAGCGCCTGCGGAATGTACAGGTCGATCTGGCGCTGGATCGCCGGCGGTTCGCGCGCGATCAGCGCGAGTTTGGCGAAACTCCACTGCGGGTAATCCTCGGGAGACTTCAGCACGTCGCGCCAGCGCCCCGCCAAATTGCCCAAGTTCAGCCGCAGCGCCACATACGCCCGGGACCGCCCCAGCAGCGACGCCAGCTCGCCCACGTCGTAACGGGCGCGGAGTTCCGTAAGCTGGCGAACCTCCTCGCCGAGCGAGAGATCTTTGCGCTCGACGTTTTCGACGAAGCTCACCAGTTCGGCGTCACCGGGATCGACGATGCGGTACTCGTCGTCGGCAAGCTCGTAGCGCTGCAGCAGCAAGAGCGCCCGGTACCGGCGGCGCCCGGCGATCACCCGGTAGGCGGCGCAACCGACCGGATCCGGCAGAGATTCCAGCGTCAGCGGGTTGAGAAGCCCGACATTGCCGATCGACACCGCCAGACGCTCGATCTCGGCGTCGCTGAACTCGCGGTTGTCTTCACACAAAATTTCGTTCAGATTCAGCATATTCCCCCCAAAAATTTTTTCAGTTTGCCGAATTTGACTTATAGGACAAAATAGGACATATCCGTCAGTAACAAGCGAACGTTGAACGTTGAACGTTGAACGTTGAACGTTGAACGTTGAACGTCAGAAGGTCACCGTCGCGGTCAGCGTCGCCGCGGCGATCCAGTAAATGAAACGCCGCACGTCGCCGTGCGCGAGATACACGATCCCGGACGCCGCGTCCAGCGCGATCAGCGCGCAGGGAAATGCCCGGACGAGCAATTCTTTAGTCGCCATTTGCGTCAGCCCCTCCCAAAATACGCTGCGCCTCGGCGATCACCTCGTCCGCAAATCCGTCCGCGGCAGCCTTCGGACTCCGCGGGCGCGGGATGGGGCGCGGCGGCGCGCCGGTCAATGCGGCGAGCGCGATCTCGATCCCGTTGTACACGCCATTCGCGTGATCGATCGTTTGCGCAAATTGCCGCAGGGCGCCCTGCAATTCCCGCAGTACTCCACAAATCTTTTTTTCCTCATCAGTCATGTCGATCATCACTCCCTTTTGAACCCTCTTCCCGAAGAACCCGCAGCAGCGCCAAAGGCAGCCAGAGCACCGCGATCGACACCAGGCAGCAGCCGATAGTGGACTGCCCATCTGCGCTAAATCCACGCTCCGCCAATGTCCAACCTATATAGAAAACGTTCAGCACGGTAATTGCCCACGCCAATTGACGTTCCCAACTCATAGCGCCCTCCGCAGATCTTCGAGGAACTCCGCGCCGGCCGGGGTCAGATCCAGTTGCCTTTCCCGCCGGTCGTAGGGGTTGCGCTCGTCGGTGACGAAGCCGCGCGCCGACGAGCGCCCCTGACGGCGTCCGGTACTCAGCAGCGCGATCTTCATCTGAGCCGCGCGGTGATCCATGCCGCAGATCTCGGCCGCCGTCTTGATGCTGATCCCTGGCTGCGCTTCGATCGTCGCCAGGAGTTCGATGCTCGCCAAGTCGATGCCGCCCCAGCACGTCGCCAGCCGGTGGAGCGCCCGGTTTGCCGGGGTTGAATCCGGAAACGCCTTACACAGGTTACAAGGTGTTTTCTTCACGGTCAAATCCTTTATTTTCAGCGTCTTGAGATGTAACACATCCGGTCTTACATGGTCTTACACGGTCTTACATCACCCTCAAGCCGTGTAACTTCCGATTCTTGACGATCGCAATTACATGTAAGACGATTGTAAGCCATTTGTAATTTTTTCATCACTTTGACAAATCCTTATTTACCAAAGATTAAATGTATTCCTGTTTTATCTGTAATTGATGTAAGGCATTTCCGGACAACCTGCCGTCTTGGAGCGGGCAGCAGGTTTTTGAGCTCAAAAAAAAGAATTTATTCCCGCACCTCCTCTCGCGCCTCGAACACCCAGCAGGAGACTATCTTGTTGAATAGGATAGACCGAACTGATTTCTGCCCGATAAAGCGGTGACGCCGCGACGCCTTCAACAGCGACGGCAGCTCGCTCATGGGCGGCAGGTTCTGCCGGGCGTTCGCCGCGACCGTCTGGAAGTGCGGCAGGTTGATCGCGATCACGGAAGCATCTCCGGAGTGGTTTAAGAGTTCGGTCAGATGGCCGTCGCTGGAGTGACCCTCGTGCAGATAGTCGTAGATCTCCCAGAACTGCTCGACGACCGGATGATCGCCGGAGAGCCGTTTCTGGCGCGACTGCGCCCGCGCCCAGCAATGCTCGACGCCGGCTTTGACCGTCGCGGCATCGAGAGCAGGGAAGAGCATCGGCAAGGTGCGGATCCACGCCGCGACCTGTGCATGGCAGTGCCGCAGGCGGTACTCCGGGACCGACCCGTCGGCGCGGTTCCGCTCCTCGAACATTTTTAACACCGCGTCGTATTCGCGGTAGAAATTTTCCAGCAGCTGCTTCTCTTTGCGCAGCACCGCATGCAGATAGCCGCCGAGATCCTTAGCCGTCATCGCTTTGAGCTTGTCGGCGAGTTTGGCGTTCTCGGTCGTGAAATGATCCTGCGTGACGTGGCAGTGCACGATCCGGGAGAGCACCGCGCGGTCGCTCTTCACCTCGGCGTTCTGACTGATCAGGATCCCGCCGCGGAAGATCAGTTTCAGCGTCTCGTTGCCGCCGTTTTTGACGCCCATCGTCCGCACCGTCGCCCCGTAGTTGAACATATCTTTGAGCTCGTTGAAGTCGAAGGCTTTCAGATTTTTGCGGGCGTCGTTCTCGCTCCGGTCGCCTTCGAGCAGCACGACCGGCAGGTTCGATACCTGCGTCATCTGCCGCGCCCGGCCGGCGACGGTGGTCTTGTTGGGGTCGAAGCCCTCGTAGTTCTCGATGCCGGTCAGGCGCCAGAGGAACTTGATCTGCGTCGACTTGCCCGCGCCCGGCGCCCCGGTGTATTCGAGGAAGGTCCAGGAATCCTGCTTTTTGCGGATCTGCTCGGCAAAAAAAGTCCCCGTCCACCAGGCGAGGAGAACGAGGCCGTTCAAGCTGAACGCGTCGACGAAGTCGTTGATGAAGTCGCCCGAAAATTCGTTCGGGGCTTTCACGATATTGAGTCCGTTCAGACTGCATTTCAGGCTTTGGCGGCCGAAGGTCACGAAGCCGTATTCGTTGACCTTCTCGAACACCCCGGCGGAATACGCGAAGTCCGGGAAGACATACGCCCGGGACTCAGCCTCGTAGCCCATGAAGGGGACCGCCTTGACGAACTTGCGGCCGCGGCTCTTCCATTCGCGGATCAGCACCTCCAGATCCGGATTTGAGCCGCGGAACGCCTCCAGACTCGTGTGCTTCAACAGCGCCGTCGAAAAGGAATCGGCGTTCTTGAGGATAGTGCCTTCGTCGTTGATGAGCTTGGTCGGCGTGTTGTCGCCGAACTTGATCTGAAAGGTGTTGGTCCACTCGCCGGTGAGGATGTTATTTTCGGTGTAGACCAACTTCACCTGGCACGAGCAGATCTCCTTCAATTCGGCGGCGTTGGCGAACTTGCCGAGCGCGTCGTTTATGTACCCCTGTGCGCAGTTCCAGCCTTGCTCCGGGCGGGGATAGGTGAACTTGTTTTCGTCCCGGGTCAACTTCTCCTGGTCGACCTTGCAGCGCCAGAGCCCCGTGCCGAAGTCGAAGACATGGTGGATCGAATGCCAGCGACAGTAGTGGAAAAACGCTTTTTCCAACGCCGACGTTGCGAGCGTATGGAATCCCCGCCAATACGAGTCGGAGAGATAATCCTGCGACAGCCTGCCGGCGCGGAAAGCGTCGTCCCAGTCCTCGCCCGGGGCCGGGAAGGCGACGCGGCACGACTGCTTCATTTTAAGCAGTTCGTCGCGGTACTTGGCCGCGGCTTCCCTGCCGGCAGCGTCGGAATCCTCTGCGATCACCCAGGTGATCTTTTTATCCGCGTGCTCACGGATGATCTGCCGCGGGAAGTTCGAGCATGACAGCGCCGAGATGCTCTTCACTCCGATCGAGAGCAGCGCCATCGATTTGAAGATCCCCTCGGTGATCCAGATCTCGTCGCCCTTCTTGAACTCCATGCCGGGCGGGATCCAGCCGAAGTCGCGGTAGTCGCCGACGATCTTCGACTTGGCCCCGTTGCGGCGAACGTCGTCGGCGTCGATGATCCGCTGCCAGTAGCAGGTCTGCGAAATTATCACCTTGACGCTCGGATAGTACTCCCGTTTGGTCTTGTGCTTCACCGCGCCTTGGGTGTACATGCCTTTGATCTTCTTGAGGTCGAAGCCCCGGACCTCGCTCATATAGGCGTCGGCGGTGGCGTTGGGGTTCTCCTCCGTCGCCGGGTGGCGGCGGGAAAGGTTGTCGAAGATCTCCGGGTACAGTTCTCTTGCCGTCGCCGACCACTGGCAGTTGTTGAGCCGGCCGCAGCTCACGCGGTACGGCTTTTTGAGATCGACGAAGCATTCGCGCTCGCCGCAGTTGGGGCAGACCCCGTTGCGCAGGTGGTCGCCCTGACGTTTGAAATCGAACTCCGGATCGCGGATCAGCCGCTCCCGGATCTCGGAAAGAATGTCATCGGAATAGGTCATTTGCAAAGCTCCTCAATGTCAGCGGTGTCGATGCCGTGGCGCCGGAACATATCGAGGTTGCTCTCGACGAACTCCTTGCGCTGCTTGGAGCCCTCGGGGAACATGTCGATGTTCTCGGTGATAAATTCGACAAAGCAGTTCTTACCGTTGGGGCATCCGCCGTGGATCAGGTAGAAAGCGGGGTTGTAATCAAAGACCAGTTTGTCGTTCAGATAGTCCCAATCCCGCAAATCCATCGTCGTGGAAAGGGTCGCCCTCTCCAACAGTTCCGGCGAGTTCTTCAAGAGATCGCTCAGTAGACGGTGCGCTTCCAAGAAGTGCGCGGAGAGCGCGATCAGCTTGGCCCAGGACGGCATCTGATTGGCCGCGGGCTTGGCGGCGTCGGTGTTTTTGCTCATCTGGCACCTCCGAAGAGAGCGGCGAACGCGCCGGCGGCGAGGCAAATAAGACCGGTGAGACCCATAGGACCTATTTTGCGTTTGCGGTGCGGGGCGAGATCCAGCGTCACGACGACGCCGGAACGACGGTGAAAAGACAGACTTCTCACGGGTGACCTCCTTAGACATAGGTCGTTTTTGGCGCAGGCCTCCCCGGACTTCCACGTCCGGTACAAAGAGAGCCTGCCGGGGTGGAAGACGTGGTCTAAGACACGCCGCGCCGAAGCGCGCCCGGCAGGCTCGAAATACAAGCGCTGCATGGTTGTTGTTTTTCGGGAGTACGCCGCCGTTGACGGCTGCGACTGCCGCTTAGACCTCGGACTTCCACATCCGATGGCATTAAAGATAGCCCGCGGCGACGGCGTTGTCAAGGGCAAAAGCGAAAAAAAGCCGTATTTTTTGGAATCGTTCAACGTTAAACGTTCAACGTTCAACGCGGAGACGCTGACGCGTCCGCAAACGTCCGGACGCGTACTCGGCGAAAGTGAATAGGACGAATAGGACATATGGGACATATGCCCCGGCGCTTCGGCTGCGGGACACGCGGTTGCAGTCCGCAGCCGACGGTGCGCGTCGTTGAACGTTGAACGTTGAACGTTGAACGTTGAATGTGAGGCCGAAAAGAGTCCCCGCCGCAGTGTGCCCGAAGCGTTTGCCGCCACTTCGGTACGGCGGGGACATGGCGGAGCGTGCCGTTGGGTCATCAGAACAGTTCTCCTTTTTGGGGTTCGAGCGGCGCCGTGATCACCACTTCGCCGGTGTTGGTGTCAGTCCAGCGCCGGGAACCGTCGGGCAGATCCTCAAGCGTGATCCGCGGCGGCCGCGCGGGATCGCGGCGCAGCATCCGGATCACTTCGTCGAGTTCGCGGCAGCGGTCGATCTCGCGGACAAAACCGCCGCCGTAGGTCATTTTCATTTTGCACATATCATTCTCCGTTGATGGGACTTATAGGACCAACAGGACAAATGGCGCCCGCACCATGGTCGGCACCTTGCCATTTTGCGAAGCAGCCGGAGCAAAGGTCGCCGTACCGGCGAGTACGGCGGAGGGAGTGGGCTATGCGCCCTCGACCGAACGCCGCACGGAACCGGCACAAGAGATTTACCCGGATGCAAAGCAAAATCAGACCAGCCCTTTGAATTGTTTAACCACCTCGATCCAGCCGGCGCGGGCATGGGTCCCGTTCAGAACCGGCAGCCCCGCTTCGATCGTCGCCATCGGGACCCCGTCGAGAAGCGCCGTGCAGGCGGCGTACCGCCCGCTCGCGATCTGACCGGCCTCGCCGGTAGTCATAAGCATCGTGTGCTCTGCTTCGTTCCGCACCTCGCGGATCTTTCGTTTCACCGCGTCAAGCATTTTTTTACCTCGTTACAAAAATAAGACCGACAGGACATATAGGACATATGATTTCCGAGCCCGGCGAAAAAGACGTGACCCCGGGCGTGGACGGTTTCCGCAACGGGGCGCGCAGTACGCGCCGGTTGAGGCAGCGGCGACGTACAACGCCGGTCGACCTGCCAAGCACTTGCGTGCCACACCGCCGATCGCAGCGCGATCGGCGCTCCACCAAGCCGAGGTTCGGCCCCGCCTTGCGGTTGGGGCCGCCCGGGGTCACGTCATTCATTCTCGGCCCTTCCGATACCTGCCGGTTTCGCACGCGAGCACGAACTCCTCCAGGCAGCGCTTCAGAATTTCCCACTTGGCGCGGATTCCCTCGGCCTCGCGCGGACCGATGTCGCCATCCAGATTGGCGGCGGCGATTTCATCGATCACATGCGAAAACTCCTTCAGGATCTGGGAGATCTTCGACACCGCCGGCGTCGCGTCGGTCCGGATCGCCGGGTTCGCGATCAGGATGTACCCGAACTCCTCGGCGAACTTCTCCAGAACGACGTTCGTGCCGGTCGTTTCGTGCGTGATGTCGACGAGATTGTACACCCGGTCGAGGATGTTCTGCGTTCGCCCCTTGGGGAAATAGGGCAGCTCGCCCGCGACCTGATTATTCAGCGTCCCCAAACTCATTCCGAGGAAGTGCGCGACCTCCGCCCGGTCGCACCCCTTGAGCGCCTCCTTCAATATCGCCCGGGTGTTCACAGCCGAACCTCGGCTTGGTTGGGCGCCGATTTCGCCGAAATCGGCGGTGTGGCCCGCAGGTGCTTGGCAGGTCTCCGGGATGAATCCTCCGGTTCGTTTTCAGCTGGCAGGTCCACCCCCTGCCGTTTACATTCTTCCTCGACCAGCACTTCGATCTCGCGGCAGAGCGGCCGACGGGTGACGCCGCAGAGCGCCGCCAGCTTGTTGTGCAGCGGCACCGAGATGCTGATGCAGGTGTGGTTGCGATGGTGTTTTTTCATGGCTTCTCCAAATATTGACGGTTGGTTGCACATGCGGACAACATAACGCAAGTTTTTTTTTTCAAGCAATTACATGCAAATATATGCAATTATTTTGCGCCGGGATGCAACCGGAACGATATTATTGCATACCGGCGTAAGGAGGTTTCACCATGCGTCTGTCGGATGCCCTGATCGCGAAAATCAAATACACCATGTTTCAAAAATTCGGCGACGATTACGGCAGTCAAAAGCGCTTCGCCGAATACCTCTGCGTCGAGAAATCCACCGTTTCGCGTTGGCTGAGCGGGGATACCGCCAGCATCGAACCGCGGACATGGGAGAAGATCAAAGACAAACTGCTCGATCCGCCCGCGCCGTCGCCGGATCCGAAAAAACTCTTCGAGATCTCCAGTCTGCTGCAGGAGCTCGCCCCGGGCAAGCAGATCGTCACCGGCGTGATCAACGTCGTCGGCATCCCCTCCGAACGGATCATGAGCGCACTCGACTCGACCGAGATGGACGAAGTCACCCGCGAGGAACTCCGCAAAAAAATCTTCAGGGAGAAGTAGACGGTGTTTCAGTGTCTTGCACGATTTTTCAGAAGGCTCTCCAAGACGACGCCTCCAACTGATATACGAGAGTTTCGCTTTCGTAATGGCGGCATAACCGATGGGACCAATTTTTTGTTTCAGTGCCAGGCGCGCGGCGAATATGGGATCGTCATATTCACCAGGCGAAAATATGCCGATGTCGAAATCAACGCCGTTTACGCGGCGGCAGCAACCACCAGTCAGCAGCTGGACGACGAGAGAAAACGTCTGCGCCGACATTTGGATCCGTTGCTCAAGCGTTATCGCGTCGAACCGGAGTTTCAAGATTGGCCGAATCCTAAGATCCCCGATGCGTTGAGAGTGGTTTATTTCAGAAACAAGGATTTGACGATCCCCGCGGCCCGCTCCTTTGCCGCAAAATTGGCAGGACGGCTGCAAACCTTTTGATGCGGTTTTTTGCGAAGCCCCTTTCTTCGCGATCACAAAGATATTTCCTCCAAATATGTTTATCCGGCACTTGAACTTTGCGATATTTTGCGATATTTTATACTGCGGAGGGCAACATGTGGGAGATAAAAATAAAGAGAAAGCTGACGCGCCTGATCGTCGCCCTGCCGGATCGGATACAGGCGAGGCTCGCCGCCTTGCGGAACGATCTTCGCGCGGACGGTCCGGAACAGCCTTCGTGGCCGAACTACTCGAAACTGGGGGCGAACGAGCACCACTGCCATCTGACACATCACTATGTGGCGTGCTGGCGGGTGCTCTCGGAAACCGAAATGGAATTGGAGGTGTACTATGTTGGCACTCGTGAAAACGCACCTTACTGACAACGAAAACCGCGTTCGCATCACCGGCCGGGACGCGGCCAAAATCCTTGCGGCGCTGAAACGGCATTTCCGCGTTTCGGTGGTGGAAAAGTCCCGTCCCGATGACGACGAACTGGTAAATATCGAATCCACGGAATGGTGGAGAAAAAACAATTACCGGGTTCTCGCGGGGTACCGCCTCAAAGCCGGGATCACGCAAAAGGAACTGGCCGCACGCGTCGGCATGACCCAGTCGGTCGTCAGCGAATACGAACGCGGACGCCGACCGCTTACCCCGCGCGCCGCGCTCAAATTTGCCGCCGCACTCAAAATCGCTCCGGAGAAGCTCGCCGAGTGAAAGCGGATTTCTTTGCGATCGCAAATTGCCGCCAATGAATTTCCAATCGGATTTTCATCTTGACGACGGCGGTGCCCAGCGGATATTTTATCCCTCCAGTATAAAATCAAAACGACCTCTCGCGCAGGGGTGAGTACGGCGTCAGCCGCACGGAAGCCCCGGAGCGCGGGGTCCCCCCGGAAAATACCCTGAAACCCGCAGCAAAGCGGAGGGCGTGAGCGCCACAGCGCGAAACGGGGGATTTTTTGGGGTTCATGGGGGGATTTCTTATGGCGCTGCGCAAGCTCGGCCGCGTCTGGCACATCTACTACCGCGGACTCGACGGCGTGATGCACACCATGTCCACCGGCGAGACCAACCGCCGCACCGCTCTCGCCCGCGAACGCGTCTTCATGGCGCAGCTCTCCACCGAAAAACGGCGCCGCCGGCGCGGATCCCCCGTGGTGACCACCGAATCGCAACTCGCCGGAGCCGGACACAACAAACTGACTTTCACCAGAGCATGGGAGCTCTTTACGCTCCATGTGCCCGGCATCCCGCAGAACTCCGAAAAAAACTGGCTGCGCTTTGCGAAATTCTGCGGCTGCAGGTTCGCCAACGAGGTCACACCGCAGATCGCATACGCCTATTTGCTCGCCCACTACGGAGAGGCCGCCGGCAAAACTTGGAACAACAATCTCTCGTCGCTGAACAGGATCTACTCGTATATCGCCATCCCCGCCGATATGCCGCGCTCCCCCTTCGCCGACATCCCCAGCAGACCGGCTGCCGGCGAACATCAGCGCCCGTTTACCGATGATGAGATTGCACGGATCTTCGCCGCCGCGATCCCGCTTTGGCGCGCCGCCGTCGTGATCGCCTACTGGACCGGATTCCGCAAGGAAAGTTGCTTCCGCTTAGGACCAAAACACATTTCCGTCGACCCGAAGTCCGGCAGCAAAATCATCACGCTGCTGCCCGGGAAAACTGCGCGCTTCCATCGTGCCGTCCAGATTCCGCTGCACCCGCAATTGGAGAAGTATCTCGCCGCACTTCCACCGTCGGCCGACAGCACCTTCCTCGGCTTCGATCAGCGCCAGCGCCACGGCGGCGCTTTTACCAGGTATTTCGGCGAGCTGCTGGGCCGCCTGCGGATATATGACACCCCGCAGGGCATCGTGTGCTTCAATTCGATCCGCAACACGTTCATATCTCGATGCAGGGCCGCGCAAATCATCCCAGATTACGCACTCCGCGGCATCGTCGGCCAAACCTCAGAACAGATCACCGATCTATACAGCCGCGAACTGGATAGCGCCCTTCCACTCGCGGAGCTTCCACCCGCACAGTGGATCCGCTGATGCCCAATCCGGCGGCGGTTCGGCGCCGTTTTTGTATGTAAAAAGCGGATCGCCGGCGCTCATTGAGATCAGATCCCCCTCGGTTCAAATCCTCTCACCCCGACCATTTTTTTGCCCGCGTTTTTTTTGAAAAATCGTCCGCGATACTCAACCGCCCGGCTGCAAGATTCTCTTGCTCCGGGCGGTTTGCGTTTCGCTTCATCGGCGCTGCGCGCCTGACGATTTTCCTCCGTACCGCGCTCCGCCAGTCTTTCGCTTGTGTGGGGGGGCCGTCGCGCTTCGCGCTCCGGCTCGGCTTCGCCGTGTGGCCCAGTCTGCCGAAAGATCAAATCCTCCTTGTCCCGTCGTAGCTCGAAGAGCGAAGACGGATCACCCCGACCATTTTTTTGCCCGCGTTTTTTTTGAAAAATCGTCCGCGATACTCAACCGCCCGGCTGCAAGATTCTCTTGCTCCGGGCGGTTCCCGCCATTACGGTTTCGGGCTTCGGGGGACGGTACTTCGTGTTTTAACGCTTCGTTATCGTACCCGATTGAGGCGAAACGAAAAAAATTGCTTTTTTTTCATCGCTTTGACGCAAAATGTCCGATGACTGGTGGTATATTGCGTCCAGTGCATCTCGGAGTCGGCAAATGTCGTATGCCGGATGTCCGAAGAACGGCGGCACTCCGGGCGGGGCGAAAAATTTTTCCGCGCAGTGTAAGAAATCACCCGCCGCGGTGCAGTGGGTATATGTGGCGTTAAAAATGAATCAGCCGTAATCGGCAACATCAAGAGAAAGAGAGGTGGGCGGTGAAGAGGTTTTGGAGTGTGGTCGCCGTGGTGGTGTGCGGAGTCGCGCTGGCGGCGGAAGAGAATACGAGTAAAAACGATCCGTTGAACGCGGTCGTCAAGATCGAGGCCACCAGCACGTCGCCCAACTACTGGCTGCCGTGGCAGAACAAGATCACGCAGTCGAGTTCCGGCTCCGGCGTGGTCATTGACGGCGGGGTGATTCTGACCAACGCCCACAACGTCGCCGACAGTTCGCTCATCACCGTCCGCAAGCAGAATAACGACACTTTGTTCGTCGCCAAGGTGAAATTCGTCGATCACGACTGCGATCTCGCGTTGCTGACGGTCGCCGATCCCAAGTTCGCCAGCGACATCACTCCGCTGGAGTTCGCCGCCACTCCGCCGCCGCAGTCGCTGGTGGTCGCGGCGGGCTTCCCGCTCGGCGGCGAAGGCATCTCGCTCACGCAGGGGATCATCTCGCGGATCGAGATCCGGCGCTACGCCCACTCGCTCAAGTGGCTGCTGACCGCCCAGGTGGATGCGGCGATCAATCCCGGCAACTCGGGCGGTCCGGTCTTATTCAACGGCAAGGTGGTCGGCATCGCGTTTCAGGGCAACAACCGGGGCGAAAACCTCGGCTACATGATCCCGTACGAGATCGTCCGGCACTTTCTGGACGACATCCGCGACGGCAAGGTGAACGGTTTCGGCCAACTGGGTTTCGACTACATCCAGCTGGACAATCCCGACACCCGCGCCTATCTGAAGATGACGCCCGATCAGACCGGGATAATGGTGTGCAAAGTCCAACCCCAGACCGATAAAAACGCGCTGAAGGTCGGCGACGTGGTCCTCGCCGTCGACGGCCGGAAGATCGCCAACAACGGCAACATCCGCCTCGCGGACGGTCAGCCGCGTCACTTCACCACCGTCATATCCGCCCGGCAGGTGGGCGAAATGGTCAAGTTGACCTTGCTCCGCGACGGGAAGATCGTGGAGTCGGAACTCGCGGTGCGCAAGATCCGCGAGCAGGTCGAGCCGCACCTTTACGACCGCCGCCCGGAGTATTACGTCATCGGCGGACTGGTCTTCACCCGGCTCACCTACAGTTATCTGCTCGAGTGGGGCGGCAACAATTCGCCCGCGGAACTGAGGCGGCGGATCGGTCGGGAAAATCCCGCCCCCGGCGAACATGTGGTGCTGCTGGCGCAAGTGCTCGCCGACGAAGTGAACGTCGGCTACCAGTACCTCGACTCGCGGGTGCTGGTCTCGATCAACGGCAAGAAGGTGCACAACCTTAAAGAAACGGTCGACATGGTGGAAAAGTGTCGGGATAAATACATCACGTTCCTGTTCGAGGAGGATACTCCGGTCACGCTGGACCTCGGAAAACTCCGGGCGGCGACCCCGCGGATACTGGAGCGTTACCGCATCCCCGCCGACCGGTATCTGAAGTGAGGCGAGCGCTTTCAGTCCGCCGATATAAACCCGGGAAAAAGGAACATTGATGGCAAATCGCCGTCCGTCCGATACGAATTGAGCGTCGACAAGACGTCGCCCGGACCGCGCGTCGCTGAAACGCGGAAGAGCCGGAACTCGGGTTGGTGGAAACGGCGGGAGCGTGCTATATTATCACCGAATATGACTGAAACGGAGGATGAATGAATGGATAACGACTTGCGGTCAGTTACTTCCGGGGCCTCGGAACTGACGCCGTCCGGCGCGGCGGGGAACGGCGGACGGGAACTCGAGGTGTCCGGCGGGGAGGTCTATCTGCCCGCTTCAAACTCGGTCAAACCCGGCGATGACGGATTCGACCGGATCGTCCGCGAGGTTTTGCCGGATTGCGCCCCGTCGCTGTCGGCGAACGCCTTATGCCGTCCGCGCGGCTATTCGGCGGCGGCGGTGGTGCTGATACTGTGTTTTTTGGGGGGCGTGGTCGCGATGCTGGCCTGTTTGTCCCCGGGACCGCCGCCTCCGCCGCCCGGGACTTCCCTTGTCGGCCCGGCTCCGTTCGAGGTGAAATATCGCGGCGAATTTTCCGAGGAATATGAAACGGCGGTCCGGAAGATCCGCGAGGGGAAATTTAATGCGGCCCGTTCCATCCTCGAGCCGATAGCGGAGAAAACGCTGAGCGGCGACAAGATCCGCACGGATGGCGAACGGAAGTTGCTGGATACGTATTTTCATTTGTTCGACCGTCTGGAATGGGATGGGAAAGCCCTGAGGCTTCTGCGCACCGCCCGGGATCGCGATCCGGACTGCGACAATTGGCAATACTTTTTCATCTACTCCCATCCGGCGCTGCGCCGGGAAGACGGCAAATTGAAACTGCCGCATGACCGCTCACTCAGATTTCCCGCGAGACATAAGGATATCGTCGACCGGCAGCGGGCCATCGACAAACTGGTCATGAAATATCAGGGCGATGAAGAAAAAAAAGCAAAAATCGAAGAGCTGAAACTTCTGAAGTGTTATCTTGCCCTCAATCTCTGGAGGATGAAAAACATAAACGAGCGGGAAGATGCCAACGGCGTGGAAGATCGCGAAGAGGCACTGAAGATCGCCCGCGAATACCCCGATAAGAAAGACTTCATCGATGTCGAGATATATATTATCCTGACCTTGATGAATGGCGACATCAAAGGGTTCTATGTTTTCGGCGGTCAGGAATATTACCGATTGAAACACTTGAAAGAGCGCTTGACGGAGTTGAAGGGGAAAATCGATCCCAAACGGGGAGGCACCGCGGCAAGATGAACATGTTATCCGGACTTTTTAACAGCAATTCGTCACCGGCGCAGGGCGTGCTGGATTTTCGCGACTGGCGCTTTTATCTGGCCGCGCTCCTGCTGGCGGGCGGTACGCTTTGCCTGATCCGCGACCCGTACTTCATCGTCAACGGGGAATTCGAATTCCGTCAGGGCGTGGTGGTCTTGCTGCTGGCGCTGGTGATCGGTTCCGCGTTCACTTGGGAGACCCCCATCTTCGGCCGCCCGGCGGGCGCCAACTTGCTGCTGCAAAGTTTTGCGATGGTTCCGTTTGCGCTGTTTGTCACCCGGCTTTGCGCCACCGACGGCGGCAGTTCTCCGGACCTGACCCCGCCCCGCGGTTCGAGCCCGTGGGACATCTTTGCCTTGTCGATGAATAATTTGCTCTCGCTGATCCCCGGGTGGATCTTGGAGATATTCCGCAACTGGCGGGTGCTGCTGCTGTTTTTGATCGTGCTGGCGATACTGTGCCTGAGGCGGGTGATCCTGCGGAGCGCGGCCATCGTGCTGACGCTGCTGATCTTGCTCGCGTGTCAGATCAACCGCGGCGGCGATCTCAAGTGGCTGGCTTGGGGGATGCTGTTGCTGATCGCCGCGCTGGCGGTGATGTTTTGCCGCTACGACCGGATGTCCTATTATGAAAACATACTCCTGCGGATACGTCGCGGCGGCGAACTCGGCGCCGAAGAACTCCGGGCGATGCTGCTGATCATGGCGCAGCTGGAGCAGGGCGGGCGGATCTCCGAAAGCGGGTTCCGCCAGATCGTGAAAAATTGCTATGCGGCGGAGGGCCGTTATGACGACGGCGAGATAACGCTGATCTCCGGCGAGGTGGCGAAGCGGATGATCCTGGTCCACCGGCTGGTGACGCTGCACAACGACGGCGACGGCGTGTTCATGTCGCCGGATCCATTGCTGCTGTTTTACCACGACAGTCTGCTGGGGGCGATCTCCACCCTGCCGCGGATCGTGTTCGCATGCGCCTTCGCGCTGCTGTGGGTGCTGCTGCCGATCGACCTGATCCCGGACGCGCTCCCCTTTGTCGGAACGTTGGACGACATCGCGGTGGCGGTACTTGGCTTTGTCGTCACCCAGCGGACCGCGCAGCCGCTGAGGAGGCGGGATGAGTGACTTTTCACGCGGCATGGATTTTGCCTGCCGGGGGATCGGCGAGTTTTTCCGCCGCCCGAAGTTGTGGTCGTTCGTGGTGCTGCCGATGCTGGCGGTGCTGGCGGTTTACGCGGGACTGTCCGTTCTGGTGCTGGGGATCTGGCTGCCGGAGGCGCTGACCGCGGTCGGGGATTTTTTTGCCGACGGCTGGCTGTCCTTCCTGCGGCGGCCGGCGGAGATCGGCGTGAAAGTCTTTTTCTATGCCGGGGCGGCGATTTTTACCGCCATGACCGCGGGAAATCTGTTCGAGGTCCTCGGCAGCGGCGCCTTTGCCGGGATGGTCCGATACTACGAAACCGAGGTGCTGAAGTGCCGGGTCGAGCCCCTGTCTCCGCTCGACCGCCTTCGGAACTTGGGCGCGACGATAGTGTTTTCGGGCGGGACCTGGCTGCTGTGCCTGATGTTTTTTCTCATCGGCATCGTGCTGCCGGTGGTTTCTCCGCTGCTGATGATCGTTTTCGTCGGCTGCCGCTACGCCATATCCTACACTTCGGAGGCGGTATTCAATTCGGGGCGCCGGCTGGGGGAGACCGTCGGACTTTTTCACGGACATCGCGGGCTGCTGTACGGTTTCGGAGCGTTGGCGTTTCTGATTTTTTTCGTGCCGGTGCTGCCGATCCTGCTGGCGCCGGGGCTGTTCATCGGCGGGACGTTGATGTATCATCACCGCCGCGGCTGAAAAAGTTCCGTTTCTTCGCCCCATGAGTTGAAAAATGTGATGGGGATGCTATATTTTCGCATCCTCGGGTCGACCGGAAAGGCGGAATGATCCCCGGGGTAAAAGGCGCAACATGTCAAGTGCGCGATATGGGATTTGGTCCATTCAAGTCAATTCGGGATCGTCGATACCATCATGATCAAGTTGAAAGAAAAAGTGCTGTGCCTCCTTGCCGCCGGCTGCGCCCGGTTCGGGAGTCTTCTGTTTTGGATCGCCTTTGCGCTGCTGGCGCTGATCTCGCTGTGGTGTCTGGGCGCGTTTTTCCGCGCCTTCGATCTGCCGGCGTTCTGCGCGTGGGCGGCCGCCGTCATGCTGGCAGGCTCGCTCGTGGCGAGTTGGTTTTTCCGCCCCGCTCTCGCGGTGACGGCGGCGGCGGAACTGGCGACCGTGATCGCCTTTCTGCTCATCACGCCCGAATCGCGCTTCCGCGACACCGTCTGGCAGAAGCCGTGGCGGCGGACGCTGAAGGTGAAGAAACTTGCCGACGGCCGTTACGAACTCGCCAACGTGCGGGATTGTCTCTACCGCTCCGAAAAGGATTACGACCTCCGCTACCGCACCGTGACCGTCTCCCCGGAGCAGATATCCTCCATCGATGCCGTGTTTTCCCATTGGGACGATCTGGAAGGCATCGCCCACTCGATGCTGGGGCTGAACTTTGCCGACGGGACCACGGTGGTGATCTCTCTGGAGACCCGGCTGCCTGAGGGCGTCGAACAGAACGGTCTGGACGGGCTTTACCGCCGCTATGAACTCGCCATGCTCGCCGGAACGCCCGAAGACCTTTACGGTCTGCGCACCGACTACCGGGGCGAGACGCTCTACGTCTACCGTCTGCGGCAAGATCATCGGGCATTGCGCGACATCACGTTGTCGCTCTTTTCCCAGGCGGAGGAACTTCAGGCGAAACCCGAGTTCTACAACAGCCTCTGCCGCAACTGCACCACCGGATTGAAACCCATGCTCCGATCCGCCGATCAGAGTGAGGAAAGCGATATCCGCGTCATGCTCAACGGGTTTGCGGCGCACATGCTCTTCGAGAGCCGAGCGCTCGCCTGCCGCGAAAACGAAAGTTTCGGTTCGCTCCGGGCCCGTTCGCTGGTGCCGGGGCTGTGCTACGGCAAAGGCGCGCCCCGCGCCCGCTACGGCGGCGAATCGGAGTGCCGCTGGCTCCGCCGATAGGGGAGGGGGGCGTCGGTAAGACGCGCGTTCGGCGCGGGATCATTCCGGCAATTTGCCGGAGATGAGGAAGTCGAGCACCTCCGGGATGTAGGCGTCCCAAAAATCCCAGTTGTGTACGCCGGGGCGCTCGTAGAAGTGGAAATCCGGGTATTTCAGGCGTTCGAGCAGCGCGCCGAACCGGCGGTTTTCCGCGATGATGGGGTCCTCGGTGCCGCAGAAGGAGATGATCTTCGGCAGTTTTTTGCCCGAAGCCACCGCGTCTTTCGCCAGAACGAAGAGGTCGTTGCCGTCGGCGGCGAGCCGCGACGCCGTGCCGAATATCTGCTTTATGAGTGCCCGCCGTTCGGGATCCTCGCTGCGGAACCGCCGCCGGATGTCCGTTGCCGCCGACAGCGCGCCGACGGCGGCGAATCTTTCCCCCAGACGCAGTCCCAGTTTCAAGGCGCCGTAACCGCCCATGGAGAGTCCGGCGGCGAAGGTTTGGTCGCGTCCTTTCGGCAGTTTGAAGATCGTGCCCGCCAGTTCCGGGAGTTCTTCCGAGATGTAACTCCAATACCTCGCCGCTCCGTGGACCGCGTCGGTGTAGAAACTGCGCCCGCCATCCGGCATGATCACCGCGATCTTGCGGGAGTCCGCATACCGTTCGATGGAGGTGCGGCGACTCCAGCAGGAGGCATCGTCGGAGAGTCCGTGAAGCAGATACAGCACCTGCTTCGGCGTACCGCCCCTGATCGGATAGACCACATTGACTTCGACTTCTTTCCTGAGTTCCGTCGAACGGAATCGACAATTCATGAACGCCATATCCACACCTCTCCGGCAGTATTGGGGATCATTCGCTAATATAACCATTTTTCGCCGTCATTTCAATCCCCCGACATACGGGATGGGAATTTTTTACGCCGCCGCGCCGGGCGGACAAGTCGCGTTGCGGGAACGGGATTTGCATTTTTGTCGCGGTGGTGATAAATTATTTTCCGAGGCCGGAATTGCGAATGTCGTTCGGGAGGTGAAACGATGATGGACGCGATCGAACTGTTGGTGCGTTGTCAGGTGGTCGGCGGATATATATTGCTGCTGTTCTGGCTGCCGTACTATCTCGTCATGCGCGGCAAAAAGCCCTGCGGCGCCGGGGAGGTCGCGCTCGCGGTGGTGTTGTTCGCGGGGTACGGAGCATATTTTTATTTTAATATCGTACTCGGCAACCGGGATCTCCCACCGGAGTATTTTGTCAACGAAGCGTTCATGTTTCACGTGGAGCGCTCCGTCGGGCTGAAGAATTTCAACGACCGCAGTCAGGCGGCGCTCCGGGGGATTCCCCTGCCGGAGGTTTGGACTCGGCGTCAGTCGGATTTCGGCCGACGCTGGAAATATTTACGCTGCAGCAGCTGCGATCCGGGGCTGATGTTCTGGTTCGTTGTCGGGCGGGAAAAACCGATGTTCCCGCTGGTGGCGGAGGTCAAGCTGCCGGATAAGAACTTCGGCCGCGACTGTGTCGACGAGTATCCCGAAGGCTTCTGCTGCAGCCGCTGGAACGACAATATCCGCGTCGAGGTCGAAAGATCCCGGTGGTCGCAGTTTTTCAAACCGGCGGCGCGGTGGCGGCAGGTGACGGGGAACGTCATCGGCTACCTCGTTTGGTCGCTGCTTTGGATCTTTCCCGTGGCGGCGCTGGCGTACAAGGTGCGCGGCCGCTGGCTCTTCGGCTGTCTGTGGGGATTGGTGCTCGCGCTTTACATCTTCACGATCGCCACCTTGGACCGGCAGGTCCCCGCGTGGCAGCGGACGCGCTGTACCCCGGAGCGGGCGGCCGCCGTGCTCCGGGCTCCCGGGAACCGCGAGGCGGTGCGGCAACTGCTGAATGGTCCGACCCGGGTGGTGGAAAACGCCGCGTCGGGGGCGGTCATCGACGCGCCGCTGTTGTGCGGCGGCGATTTTTTCCCCGTCCGTTTTCTCTGCTGGGATCTGGGACACGCGACCTATCTGTACTGCTCCCCCGCGGATCTCTCGCGCGCGGGGATCATCAACGGGCACGTCGCTCCCGTCAAAGTCGCGGACGATCTCTGCTTCGTGCGTTATCCGGATATTTCGCAAGCGGGCAATGATCTGCGGCTGTCGTTCGTCATCGCGGAAACGCTCGCGGGGGCGGGATGGCTGGCGCTGTTCGCCGTGTCGGCGGTGTGTCGGCGGCGTCGCGGCGCGCCTGCGTCCGGCTGCTGACGGTTATGGCGCAGTTGGGAGCGACACACCGTGTCGGCGCCCGGCGGCGGTTGTCCGGCCCGCGGTCAAATGATACGCCGCAGGAATTTTGCGCGGGTGGTGGTCACCTGCCGAGGAGTTTGCGGGCGATCTCTCGGATGTTTTCCTGACTTTCGTGGAGCAGTTCCGCGGCGAGTTCCCGCGGGATCGCGTGCCGTTCGTAAAGTTCGTTCACCATGTCGGAGCGGCACGAACCGCAGGTGCAGTGGCGGTACAGGAACCGGATGAACTCCGGCTCCATGCCCCCCATCCGGCGGCGCAGCGCGCTGATGACCGTGTGCCGGATATCCTGCGACCGGCAGCGGCGGAACAGCGCGTGGACGAACTTCGCGTCGGAATTTTGCCAGTCGGCCGTCAGAAGCCCGATATACATCCACTCCTTCGGATGCTGCTCCAATTTTTTCGCGGCGAAGTCGCGGATGCGCCGGTCCGGCAGGTTTTCCAGCGCTTCGAGGGCGAGCCGCCGCAGCTCCTCGTCCGCGTCGGTATCGTTCAGGATGGCGAGCAATTTAGCGACCATTTCGGGGGCGAGGCGCCCGGCGCGGGTCAGCCCATGACAGAGTATCTTCAACTTTTCCGGATCCCGCTCGCTCCGGAAGCTTTGGCGCAAAGTTTCACCCTCCGCCTCCGTGAGTTCGAACGTGTAATACCGGCAATATTCCCCCCGATCCAGCATCTCCGAAATAAACTTGAGGTCGTGGGGCGGTCGTTCGGGGACGGGCGTCTTCCGCGCCCGGGCGCAGGCGCGCAGAAAGGCGGCGATCTCCGGCTCCGCCGCGTGCCGCCGCAGAAATTTTTGCCAGTCCCAGTCGAACTTTTGACCGTCCAAAGCCGACGGCAGGGAGAGGTCGAAGACGTACTCCGGATCGTTGAGGAGCCGTTCCCCGACGGTTCGGGCGACGAACCGCACCCCCTCCCGACCTTCGTAAGTGAAGAAGTGGTGCATGCAGAACTCCTCACGCGGGAAAGTTTCCGCAAAGCGCCGATGGCAGACCCGGCGCATCTTGCGGGTCGGTCGCCGGTTGCCGAGTAGCAGCGCGTAGAGTTGCGAGGCGTCCCAATCGGAAATATTGCGATCCGCGGCGAAGCGGTCGGCGATCGTGTCGAGCAACTTCCGGTAATTCGGGCGCAGAGCGAGCAACTCGTCGATGTAGTGCGCGCGGTCGCCGCCGCATTGGGGATCGTAGTCGAAATTGTGCAGCGCGCCCGAGAGCAGAAGATCGTCCACCGCGAGTTCGGGGTGTTCCCGCAGGATCAGGAACGCCCGGCCGCTGCCGTACCTCAGCGCCTGTCTGAATCGATCCGGAAGTCTCATTTTTCCGTCTCCGTTCGGGTACGCGGTCGCCGCGCCTATAAACTGCCGTCGGCGTCGGTTTTGAGCGACGATATTTAAAGAGCCATATCCGCTTTTCTTGCGTTTTCCAACACGATGCGTCCCGCCTCTGAGTCGGCGAGTCCGGAATGCAGTTCGTTCAGGATCTCGACACAGGAACTCATGTCGCGCGGCAGCCCCCACCCCCGGGCATGACCGTCGGAGTACAAAATATTGACGAAATTGCGGTAATTGCGCGGATTCTTGTAGAAAATGTGGTGATTGCGCGGTGCGTCCATCGCAATCGGGATATCCGCAACATCCAGCGTGATCCCGCGCCCGAAATAAATGTAATTGGTGGCAAACGACGATCCGCAACTTGGCTGTTCGGAAGAAGACGGGCATATATAGCAATCGGGATCCGAAAGATAATCATTCTCCTTAAGCGTCCGCATATCGGCGGGGAAGTGACCTTTGTTGTCAAGGGCATACTGTTGCACCGCCAGTCCGATCTGCTTCAGGGAACTCAGGCAGTATGATCTTCTGGCGCTTTCCCGTGCGGTCTGCAGTGACGGCAACAGCACCATTCCGGATATGATCGTCAGCAGCAGCGGCAGCAACGCCACCAGCAGCAAACACCCGCATCCGCCCGGTTTCATCGGCATGCCCTGGGCATCCCGGTCGACGACAAATATCTCGATAAACGCCCAGATGCAGCTGACAATGGCAAAGACGCCGGTCAGGGTCAGTACCAGCTGGATGATGCCGCGGGTGACGTATCCGGCGTAAAAGTTGTGGATGCCCAGTCCGCCGAAGAAGAAGGCCAGCAGCCGATAAGCGGTCCGGCTTTTCTGATACACCGGGAACTGTCCGTTCTGCGGCGGAGCAGGAACTTGCGGCGTCGTCCCCTGTTGAGCGCCGCAGACACTGCAGAAGCGACTGTTGTCCGGGAGATCGGCATTACAATTTCGGCACTTCATTCTTCCCTCCTTGGTTGATCGTTCGCCGAAACGATGTGTCTGGCGACGGTATTAATTTACCGCAATGTTTCGAATCTTTCAAACCGAAAATTCGGAATCCGGCAACTTGGCGCGCATTCCCTTGTTGCCGGCATATGCACATGGTGTCGGGAACTCGTCGCCGTATACTATACCCCGGGGATCCGAAATTTGCAACCGCGCGGCGCGCGCGGGGTTACGCTAAGTGCTGTCGCGTTCGATCAGCTGATAGGGCAGGGTGGTCTCGTGCGGTACCGGCAGACCCGCCAGCGCCGCTTCCAGCACGTCCACGCTCCGCTCCGCCAGCAGCGCGTAGTCCTGCGAGATCGTCGTCTGCGGCGGGACGCAGTAACGGGAGATCCGCGCCCGCTCCGAACTGACCAGCCGGATGTCGTCCGGGATCTTCCGGTCGTAAAGCGAAAGGCAGTACGCCGCCATGCCTCCCGAATTGCTGCCGCCGCAGCAGAAGAGCCCGTCCACTCCGGCGCGCAGCAGTTTGCCGGTCTCCTCCAGAAACGCGGCGGAGTCCGCCACGCGCACCAGATTCGGCCCGTCCGGCAGTCCGCACTCCTTCAGCGCCTGCGTCGCTCCGGCGCGGCGGAGCTCGACGTTGCCGAGCGCCGGTGTGCCGTGGATCAGCACTCCGACCTTGGCGCAGCCCCGTTCGGCGAGGTGCGCGATCGCGAGTTTCATCCCCTGCGGTTCGTCCGAGTGGACCGCGAAGCAGTCGCGTTTCCGGTTCCACGGGCGGTCGATGGTCACGAGCGGCAGCGCGATCTTATCCTCCCACGACTCCGGTGCGTCGACGCCGATTGCGACCGCCCCGTGGAACGAACTGCCGGTCAGCAGATCTGGGTGGTCCGCCGGCAGGACTTCGATGCGGAAGTCCCGGCGCGCCAGCGTCGCGAACAGTTCCGTCATCACCATTTCGACGTACTCCGGCGCGGGATACATCCGGCGGTATGGCACCAGCAGAACGACATTTTTGCGCTTGCCCGAGAGCCGGGGCGAATAGCCGTGCGCCCGCGCCGCGGCGAGCACCCGTTCGCGCACTTCGCGGCGGACGTTGGGATGGTGACCGAACACCCGCGAGACCGTCGCCGTCGAAACCCCGACGAGTTTGGCAAACTCCTTGATCGTCATAGTGAACCCCAATGTTTTTGATTTGTTTACAATATAATTGGCGATTTTCTGAAATCAAGCGGCCATTTCAATGAATTTTTCAGAAAATTCCCGGTGTCGAACATGGAAAATCCCGTTTCGCACGGTATATTTACCATAAAGTTGCTTTTGGAGTTTTCAACCGGATGGGAAGGGAAACATTATGGATCCGAAACGGGTGTTGGTGATCGGCGGAACCGGAGCGATGGGGCGCTATCTGGTGCCGTTTCTCGTGGAGCGCGGCTTCGAGGTGACGTCGGTGGCGCTCGACGATCCGGAGGTGCTGCTGCCCGGCGTGACGCACCACCGGGCGGACGGCAAGGATCCCGCGGTCCGCGACGAACTCTTGGCGCGGAACTTCGACGCGATCGTGGATTTTCTCTACTATCCGACGCGGGAACTCGTCAGGACGCTGCCCCGGATGCTCGATCATACCGGGCAGTATGTTTTCCTTTCGTCCGGACGCATCTATGCCAATCTGGAGTGTCCGGTGCGCGAGACGTCGCCGCGGCTGATCGACGTTTCGGAGGATCGTCTGCTGCTCAACTCGGACGACTATTGCATCGCCAAGGCGCGCGGCGAAAACATCCTGCTCCAAAGCCCGCGCCGGAATTGGACGATCGTCCGTCCGGCGACGACCTACAGTTATCTGCGCTACCAGCTCGTGACGCTGGAGGCGGCGAACACGGTCGGCCGGGCGCGCCGCGGCAAGCCGGTCGTCCTGCCGGATCAGGCGCGGAACAAGCCCGCCACCTTGAGCTGGGGCGGCGACGCCGGACGGATGATCGGCGGGCTGCTTTTCCGCGATGCGGCGTTCGGCGAGGCCTTCAACATCAACAGCGCCGAGCACCACACATGGGGCGAGATCGCCGATTATTATCGCGACATCTGCGGGCTCGAGGCGGTCTGGGTGGACAAGGAGGATTATCTGCGCATCCTCAATCCCGATCCCTACGCCTATCAGGTTCGCTGGCAACTGGAGTACGCCCGGCTGTTCGACCGCGTGGTGGACAACCGCAAGGTGCTGGAAGTTACCGGGATGAAGCAGAGCGACATGCGTCCGCTCTACGACGGGCTGAAGATGGAGATCGACCGCACCCCCGCGGACCATCCGTGGCCCGACAATCCGCGTATGGACGAGTATCTCGCCGCCATGAAGTGACGGAAGGCACGCGGCTTATGCTGAAAGTCTGCATCTGTCAGGAGACCGGAAACGGGCGGCTCGGCGGGCACTTCACCCAGTACGCCTTCACGGGACTGCCGGGGGTGGAGATCGCCGCGCTGGCCGACTCCAACCCCGAAGCCGAAAAGCGTTACCGGCTCACCGGCGCGAAGCGGCTCTACGCTTCGTTCCCGGAGATGATGGAGCGGGAAAAGCCCGATATCACCGTGCTGTGTTCCCGGCTGCCGCGTGAACATTACGAACAGATAAAATACGCCCTGAAACACGACTGCCACGTGTTCTGCGAAAAACCGCTCGCGGAGACTTTGCCGCAGGCAGACGAACTCGCCGCATTGTCGCGCAAGACCGGAAAACTCGTCCAGATGGCGCACCTCGCCCGCTTCGCCCCGACTTTCCGCGAAATGAAGCGGATGATCGAAACGGGCGGTATCGGCCGCGTCCTCACGTGTTATCTGCGCGGCAAGGAGGACAAGCGCGGAGGCGGCGAGGACATGCAGGTATTGGGGACGCACATCCTCGATGTGGCTGCGTGGATCTTCGGGATGCCGGAGGAGGTCTACTCCGACATCCGCCGCTATGGCCGCCCGATCACGGAATGCGACGTGCTCGAGACCACCGAACCCGTCGGACCGTGCGGCGGCGATGAAGTATTTTCGCTCTACCGCTTCAAAGACAACGTCAACGGCGTCTTCGAGAGCCGCCGCGTGGTCGAAAAGGGCGACGCCCGCTTCGGCATCACCGTCGTCGGCACGACCGGCACACTGACTGTCCGCTACACCGGGGAGCGGGCGCTGCGGCTCTGCCGGGACTTTCCTGTCCCCGTGGAGGACGAAACTAAGTTCGAGGTGGTGAAAACGCTCGGCGAACCCGTCATACCGGACGCCGTCCCGCTCGACTGCGAAAAGTTCGGCATCGACCTTGGGCGCGGCATCCACCGCTACTTCGCCTGGGGCAACCGGAACGCAGCGTGGAACTTGATCGGCGCCATCGAAGGCCGGGAGGAACTTGCCGCCGGGATCGACTCGGCGCTTTCTTCGCTCGAAATGATAACGGGAGCGTATCAGTCCGCCGTCGAACGCCGACCGATTGCCTTCCCGCTCGCTGACCGGCGACATCCGCTGGCGCAAAAATAAACCAGGAGAAAAAACCATGATCGTGAGATCCATAGATTTCACCGCCCCCGGCAAGGTCGAGCTGTGCGAACGCGACCTTCCGGACGAGCCCGCGCCGGATCAGGTGCTGCTGAAGACCGAGTGTACGTTGATCTCGCCCGGTACGGAGTTCGCCTGTCTCAACGGCACGACCAACCGCGGCCCGGTGAAATATCCCGTGACGCTCGGCTACAGCGCAGTCGCGCGGGTGCTCAAGGTCGGAGAGGCAGTCACGTCGCTCAAGGAAGGCGACCGCTGTCTCTGCTACCACAGCAAGCACTCCAATTATCAGAAGATGCCGGAAAGCAACTTGGTGCGCATCGATGATGACGCGCTTCCGTCGAAACAGGCGGTCTTCTGCGTGGTCGGCTGCATGGGATTTCAGGGGGTACGCCGCTGTCGCCCGGAGTTCGGTGAATCGCTGATGGTCATGGGGTTGGGACTCTTGGGACAGTTTGCGGTGCAGACCGCGCGCCTCTCGGGGTGCATGCCGGTGATTGCGCTGGACTTCATCGAAGCGCGCCGCGACATCGCGCTGAAACTCGGTGCGGACGCGGCGTTTTCGCCGGACGCCCCCGAGTTGAAGGATAAGATCCTCGAACTCACCCGGGGTCGCAAATGCGACTCGGTTGTGGAAGTCACCGGCAATCCGCAGGCGGTCGTGCAGGGGTTGGAACTCACCGCCCGCTTCGGTCGCATCGCGCTCGTGGGATGCAATCGGACACCGACCGAAAAGATCGACTTCTACAACTTGGTGCACCGCCCCGGCATCACCGTGATCGGTGCGCACAACATGGCGCGCCCGCACGAGGAGCGCCGTCCGGGAGTGTGGACCATGAAGGAGGATATGGCGACTTTGCTGCGCTTCATGTCCGCCGGAAGACTCGACAGTAGTCCGCTCCTGACGATGACGGCGGTCCCGACAGAAGCTCCTGGCATCTACGAACGTCTTTACGCCCGCGACACGAGTTTGCTGGGCGTCGTTTTCGACTGGAACAAATATTGAGAGGTCCAACAATGAAGGCGGTACTGATTGACAGCGATAAGTCACTGTATTGGAGCGAAGTTCCCGATCCGGTGCTGAAACCGGGCCATGTGATCGTAAAAGTCCGTGCCGCGGGCGTGAACCGCGCCGATCTGCTGCAGGTGGAGGGCAAGTATCCTCCGCCAGCCGGCTGGCCGGAGTGGCCCGGCTTGGAGTGTGCCGGCGAGATTGCCGAAGCCGCCCCCGAAAGTCGCTGGCGGGTCGGAGACAAGGTTTGCGCGCTTCTCGGCGGCGGAGGATACGCCGAAAAGGCGCTCGTCCCGGAGGATCTGGTCATGCCGATCCCGGCGGGGGTGTCCATGACCGCGGCGGCGGCGCTGCCGGAGGTCTACGCCACCGCTCTGTTGAATCTGGAGGTGCTGGGCGAACTGCAAAAGGGCGAAACGCTTTTCGTTCAGGCGGGGGCGAGCGGTCTGGGGATCGCCGCCATCCAAATCGGCAAACTCTTCGGCGCGAAAGTGGTGACCACGGTCGGGGCGCCGGAGAAGGCGGCTGCGGTCAGGAGCCTTGGCGCGGATGTGGTTATCAACCGCAAGTGCGAAGCGGTGGACGAGGTGCTGATGCAAAATCCTCCCGACGTCGCCTTGGACTGCGCAGGTGGGAGGCTGCTGGGCAAGTGCCTCGCCGCCATGAATCCCGGCGGGCGGTGGATATTGATATCCACGCTGGGCGGGGAGGTCACGGAACTGCCGCTGCGGGTGGTTCTCAAAAAGCACCTGCGGATCATCGGCAGCACGCTCCGCAGTCGGAGCGAGGCGGAAAAGGGCGCTCTGTTGCGCCGTCTGGTCGCACGGTGCTGGGGGCACTTCGCGGATGGCGCGCTTCGTCCCGTCATCGACCGGGAGTTCCCCATGGAGCGTGCGGCGGAGGCGCACCGGGTGCTGGCGGCGCAGAAGAACATCGGCAAGGTAGTGCTCACGCTGCCTTGATTCCACGCAAAAATCGGATGGAATGATGAAAAAGATACGGATCGGTCAGTTGGGGATCGGGCACAACCACGGAGCGGCGCGGATGAATGCGCTGCGGATGCTGCCGGATCATTTCGAGGTGGTCGGAGTGGCGGAGGACTCCCCGGCGTGGCGGGAAAAACGCGGCGGCAACCCCGCGTATCAGGGGCTGCCGATGATGAGCGTCGCCGAACTGCTGGCGGTTCCCGGTCTCGAGGCGGTGCTGGTGGAGACCGACGGCGGCGACCTGCTCGACTCGGCGCGGCTTTGCGCCGAGCGCGGCTTGCATCTGTGCATGGACAAGCCGGGCGGCGAGGATCTGGCGGGGTTCCGGGCGGTGTGCGACCTCGCGCGGGAAAAGCATTTGGTGCTGCAGCTGGGGTACGTCTACCGCAACAATCCCGCCGTGAACTTCTGCGTCGCGGCGGCGAAGAACGGCTGGCTGGGTGAGGTATTCGAGATCCACGCGGTGATGAGCCGCTATAACAAGGACGAGTACCGCCGCTGGCTGTCGCAGTTCCGGGGCGGGGCGATGTATATCTTCGCCGGATATCTGATCGACACCGTGTTGCGCATTCTCGGCGCTCCGGATCGGGTGACGCCGTTTTTGAAGCAGACCCGCGACGACGGTCTGATCGACAACGGACTGGCGGTATTGGAGTATCCGCACGCCACGGCGACGCTCCGGGTGTCGGTGGCGGAGGTGGAGGGCTACGCGCACCGGCGGCTGATCGTCTGCGGGACCAACGGCACTGTTGAGTTGTGCCCGATCGAATATGTGAAAGACGATCCGCAGCTTTCGGTGCGGCTCACGTTGCGGGAGCCGCGGGCGCATTACGCGGCGGGGACGCGGATGGTCAACTGCGGAGCGCGCGGCGACCGCTATGCGGCGCAGATGATCGAGTTTGCGCGGGTCGTTCGCGGCGAGATCGCCGATCCGTTTCCGGTGGAGCACGAGTATCTGCTGCAGAAGACGCTGCTGCGGGCCAGCGGCTATCCGGTGGATTGAGGCGGCGGCCGGGACGGGGCTCAGGGGCGCTCCAACGCGGCTACCGCCCGGCGCAGGTCGTTCCAAGTGCGCTCCGGGAGTTCCGCGCCGAGCACCGCGACCACTCGGGCGGCGAGCAGCGCGCCCATTTTACCGGCGGTTTCGGCGGGGCGGCCGCGCAGTATGCCGTAGAGAAAGCCCGCCTGCCAGAAGTCACCGGCGCCGGTGGTGTCCACGGCGGCGGTCGGCAGCGCGTCCACATGGACGACGGTGTCGCGGTGACTTATCCAAGCGCCCCCGGCTCCGCCCTTGACCACGGCGGAGCCGACGCTTCGGGCGATCTCCCCCGCCGCCAGTTCGGGGTCGAGCCGCGCTCCCGGCGGCAGCCGCAGAAACTCCCGCGCCTCGTCTTCGTTGGCGAAGATGAGGTCGAGATACGGCAGCAGCGCCTCCACCTCGCTTCGGAAGCGCCGCACCACTTCGAACGAGGCGAGATCCAGACTCACGGTCGCGCCGCTTGACTGGGCGAGTTCCGCCGCCCGCCGCACGATCCCGCCCATGAAGAACTGGAAGCCCTCGATGTGGAGGTGGGTAACGCCGCAAAAGTCGTCGGCGTCGAGTTCATCCGGGCGCAGCAGCAGCGACGCGCCGAGGTGGGAGCGCATGGTGCGCTGGGAATCCGGGGTCACGAAGCACAGACAGTTGGCGGTGGGGGCGTCGCCGGTGCTTTTGAGCGCGGATACGTCGCCGCCGATCTCCCGATAACGCCGCCGGAAGTAATCCCCTTCGCCGTCGCACCCGGTCTTGCCGAGGAAGCGCGTCGGCATTCCCAGCCGGGCGAGGGCGGCGATGGTGTTGAACGCGGAGCCGCCGATGGCGCGGGTCGTCGGCGCTCCGAGCCGCGCCATCGCCGCCAGCAGGCGGCGGCGCTCGGCGTCGTCGATCTGGTTCATGCCGCCCTTTTCGCCGGAGACGTTCGCGGCGAGCTGCGGATCGTCGACCTGAAATATGAGGTCGATGATGGGACTGCCCAGACCGGCGACTTTCATGGGTGGCGAACTCCTCCGCGTCCGTCGGGATTCAGTAGCGGTAGGCATCGGATTTGAACGGCCCCTTGACCGGGACGCCGATGTACTCCGCCTGTTCGGATGTGAGTTCCGAGAGTTTCGCGCCGAGTTTCGCCAGATGTAGCCGCGCCACCTCCTCGTCGATCTCCTTGGGCAGGCAATGGACGGCGGTCGCCAGTTTCTCCCCGGCGATCCTGATCTGCGCCAGCGCCTGATTGGTGAACGAGCAGCTCATCACGAAGTTCGGGTGTCCCGTCGCGCAGCCGAGGTTCACGAGCCGCCCCTCGGCGAGCAGGTAGATGCTGTGCCCGTCCGGGAAGGTGTAGCGGTGTACCGGGCACTCGTAGCCTTTGATCTCGAGGATCTTTATCCCCGGCACCGCCTTGAGCCCGGCGACGTCGATCTCGTTGTCGAAGTGACCGATGTTGCAGACGATCGCCTGATCCTTCATCTTCGCCATGTGCTCCGCCGTGATGACGCGGGTGTTCCCGGTGCAGGTCACATAGAGGTCGGCGGTGGCGAGGCACTCCTCGACCGGAGCGACCTTGAACCCCGCCATGCACGCCTGGAGCGCGCAGATCGGATCGACTTCGGTCACGATCACCCGGGCGCGTTCGTTGGCGAGCGCCTCGGCGCAGCCCTTGCCCACGTTGCCGTAGCCGCAGACTACCGCCTCCTTGCCGGAGAGCATCACGTCCAGCGCGCGTTTGATCCCGTCGGTCAGGCTGTGGCGGCAGCCGTAGGTGTTGTCGAATTTGGACTTGGTCACCGAGTCGTTGACGTTGATCGCGGGGAAGAGCAGTTCTTTTTTGGCCGCCATCTGGATCAGACGGCAGACTCCGGTGGTCGTCTCCTCGGAAACGCCGCGGATGTTGGCGGCGATCCGATGCCAGTGCCGCGGATCCTCGGCGCGGAGCCGTTTCAGAAGTTTCAGGATCGCCGCTTCGTCGTCGGAGCCGGGACGGCGCTCCAGAAATCCGGGATCGTCTTCGCCGCGGACGCCCCAGTGGATCAGCAGCGTCGCGTCGCCGCCGTCGTCGACCAGCTGGTCGGGACCGCTGCCGTCGGGCCAGATCATCGCGCGGTGGGTGTATTCCCAATACTCCTCGAGCGTCTCGCCCTTGCGGGCGAATACGGGGATGCCGTCTTTGACGATCGCGGCGGCGGCGTGATCCTGAGTCGAAAAGATGTTGCAGGTCGCCCAGCGGATGTCCGCGCCGAGCTCCGCCAGCGTCTCGATGAGCACGGCGGTCTGGATGGTCATGTGGAGCGACCCCATGATCTTCACGCCCCGGAGCGGTTTTTTGCTGCCGTAACGTTCGCGGACCGCCATCAGCCCCGGCATCTCCTTTTCCGCGATGTCGAGTTCCTTGCGTCCGAAATCCGCGAGTTTGATATCCCGGATCTCATGATCCGGCTGTATTTTTTCCGCCATATTCGTTACCTCGGAGTGTTTTGGTGAAGTTGAACTGTCCGATCGTAAAATATAGCAGAAAAAGCGCTCTTTTTCAACGTGTCGCGGCGATGGTCGAAAACTCCGCGACGGCGCACGACGCCCCGTCCGCGTTGCGCAGATCGACCACCGCCGCCGCCTCCGCCGATGTGAAGAGCACCGGCTTGACCCGTTCGCCCGGCTTGATCTGCCGCTTGAACTCCATACGCACCCGGTCGAAGCGGAACTCCGGCGGCAGCGCATCCTCGGCGAGTGCGAAGTACATCGCGCTCGTCAGATGGCCGTTCGGGTCGAGCGTCGAGCGCGTCACGGTGTACGGCGCACCCTCGACCCCGCCGGCGGCGGGGACGGGGATCTTGCGCGGCAGACACTCCATCGGCTCCGCCTCGTCGTAGGCGACGCCGAAATCCGCGGGGTCGAGTTTCAGCGCCTTGCCCTGCCGCAGGTCGAAGAACGCTCCGGTGGCGTTGGCGATCATGCAGAGCGCCCCCGACTCGTCGCGCATGGTCAGACGGCGCAGCCCGTAGATCGACTTGCAGCCGTAGATCTTGACCGCGGTGCGCACCGTTTCGCGGAACTCGGGACGCCGGAGGATGTCGATCTGGATGGAAAAGAGGAAGATGGCGATCTGATGCGAGCGCAGGTATTCGCAGAAATTCCGCTCCTGATACTCCTGAAACTGGCAGCAGTCCATCATCATCCCGACGGCTTCGTGAAGTTTGAGCCGGTTGTCCGCTCCCGCCCGGGTGAACGGGATCTCGGTCGTCATCTCGTACATGGTAGGCAATGATCCTTTTTCTTTTATTTATGCGGTCCGTCCGCGGTCGGCGAGGCGGAGCCGGACGAATGTTTTTGCAGTTCCCTCACGATCCGCTCGATTTCGGCGGGCGTCGCATCGTAGATCCCGATCACGAAACTGTCGCCCGGGATCGGGGCACGGATGAACGGACAGGCGATCGGTCGGCCGTGCATGAGTATCGCGAGTTGCCGCCCCCGCATCTTTTTCGTGATGGCGGCGAATTTGCGGGCATCGCCGGGGAGAAGCGTGATCGCGATATCGGTGCTCCGCTTGGGCGGGATATAGAGCGACATACCTTCTTCGGATAATGACCTGCGGATATCTTCCGGGAGTTCGGGCTGACGGACGATCCTCGCCGCGGCGACTTCGCGGATCTCCAGCATGCACTCGGTGGCGATCATTATCGGCACTTTGACGCAGAGTGGCGTAACGGACTTTCCGGCTTCGGATACGACGGCGTGGAAACTCAGCAGCGGTTCGGCGGCGGCGGGCAGGACGGCGGCGGCCAGCAGACATAAGGAGCACAGCGCTTTCATGATCTCGTACCTTAACATGGTTTATTTTTCACCGCGATACCGGTCATGCGCTTAACCTACCTCCGTCAGCCTCAAAAGTCAAATCTCCGGGACGGCGCGGAAAACTTTTTTGCCAAAATTTTTCGCCGCGGTGAATAATCGCACTTGTCCCGAGCGAATGGTTAAGTGAAAACGCGAGAGAGGAGTGATGAAGAGAGCCGCCGCCCGTCCGGATGGTCCCGGATACGCTTCGGCGGCGGAGGTGCTGTCCGCGCTGACCGCGTTGGGAGCGCCGCCGCCGCGGCGTCGGGTATGGCGTCGGGTGTGGCGGCGGAGCCGCGCTTCCCCGCGGAGCGGGTGGTGACGGCGGAAATGTGGGGACGGTACTGAAAAACACGCTTCACGCGCTTGCCGTTTTTGCGCGAAAAACGGTTGCAATCTTCGTTGTTCCGGCGTATATTTCGTAAAAATCATCCGATTGGGTACGGGGGGAATACAAATGTTGCCGGAACGCTTGCAGACGATGCGGGAAAGGACCCGCGAACGCTTTTACAACACCCATCGCTGTCCGCCGTTGGAGGAGACCGAAGTGGAGTTGGGCGGATTGTCGCCGTACGGTGCGGCGGCGGAACTCTTCGTGCGGCGCTGCCGCCGCGAAACGCCGACCGTATTTCCGGGCGAGCGTTTCTGCTTCACGCGCCGACAGGGCAAGATCAAATACGGCAGAACGCGGATCGAAAATCTCACCGCCGACTGGGAGATCCTGCTCGAACAGGGCGTCGCGGGGCGGCTCGCCGCCGCGCGGGAGAAACTGGAAGCGACGCCGCCTGAGTCCGAGAGTGCGGAGTTCCTGCGCGCCTCGATCGCGATGCTGACGGCGGTGCTCGAACTCGCCGACCGCTACGCCGATGCCGCCCGCGACGCCGGAGAGACGGCGATGGCGGAACTGCTGCGGCGTGTGCCGCGGCACCCGGCGCGGACGCTGCACGAAGCGCTGCAGTCGATGTTCTTCCTGTTTTCGATGTTCCATTTGTCCGGGGTGACGCTGCAGGGCTGGGGGCGGATGGATCAGTACCTCGCACCCTACTACACGCGCGACCTTGCGCAGCACCGCCTGACCCGGGAGGAGGCGGGGGAACTTTTATCCGAGTTCTTCATCGTGCTGAACCGCGAGAACGACATTTACGGCATGGTGCAGCAGGGTGACGACGGCGAGTCGCTGATGCTCGGCGGCTGCAAGCGCGACGGATCGTCCGCGATCAACGATCTGACGCTCCTGATACTGGAAACGAGTTACGACGTGTCGATGATCAATCCCAAGATCAACCTCCGGATCGATTCGCATACGCCGGAGCGGATCCTTGAAGCCGGCATTCGGCTCACCGGGCGCGGGCTGGGGTTCCCGCAGTACTGCAACGACGAAGTGGTGATCCCGGCGCTGGTGAACTTCGGCTACCCGTTGGAGGATGCGCGCGACTATACCGTGGCGGCGTGCTGGGAGTTCGTGGTCAAAAACGGACGCGACATCCCGAACAACATGGCGGTCAATCTGGCGCTCGCGGCGGATCGGGCGATCCGGCGGGCGTTGCGGGAGCATGCGGATTTCGACACGCTTTTGACGTACATTGCGCCGGCGATCCGCGAGCAGTTGCAGATGCCGGAGCCGCCCCTGAAGCCGAATCCGCTTTTTTCGGCTTTCAGCGGTCGCTGCATCGAGCGCGGGCACGATCTGCACTTCGGCGGCGGCGAGCATTATCACTTTGGCTGCCACGGGTGCGGCTCCTCGACGGCGGCGGACTCGCTGGCGGCGGTTAAAAAGTGGGTCTACGACCGCCGCGAGGTGACTCCGGAAGAACTGCTGCACGCGCTGGAAACCAACTACCGCGACGCCGACGCGCTCCGCAGAAAAATGCAGGATGCTCCCAAGACCGGCAACGGCGACGACGAGACCGACGGTTATCTGAAATTCATCTTCGACACCTTTGCCGACGAGTTGGCTGAACTCGGCAACAATCCGCTCGGCGGGCGCATCCGTCCGGGGACGGGATCGGCGCAGTTCTACGTCCGGCTGACGCAGGGCGAGCACCGTCTGCACCTCGGGGCGACCGCCGACGGGCGGCGCGAAGGCGAGTTCATCAGTTCGAGTCTCGCTCCGGCGCCCGGAGTGCGGGCGAACGGCATTTTCAGCATCCTCAAGACCTACGGGACGCTCGATTACAACAAACTCTGCAACGGCGGACCGATCACGCTCGAATTTTCTCCCGCGTATTTCCGCACCGGCGACGCCAGGCGCAAGACGGTGGAGTTCCTGCGCGCCTTCGTCAATGCCCGGTGCCAGCAGATGCAGATGAACGTCCTCGACCGCGAGACGCTGCTCGACGCACAAGCGCATCCGGAGCGGCACCGCGACCTGATCGTTCGCGTCTGGGGGTGGAGCGGCTACTTCGTCGAATTGGACAAGCCCTATCAGGACCAGATCATCGGGCGCACCGCCTACGGAGCGTGACCGGTCATGCGCGGCTTGGTCTTCGACATCTCCGAGGGGTCGATCCACGACGGTCCGGGATTGCGGACGACCGTGTTTTTGAAGGGGTGTCCGCTGCGCTGCAAGTGGTGTCACTCGCCGGAAGGGCAGGGGAGCGCCCCCGAGATATTGCATCCGCCCGGCGCGGGAGAGCGGCTCTGCGGCATCGAGTGGGAGGCGGCGGATCTCGCCCGGCACCTCGCCGGGATCGCCGCGCTTTGCGGCGACCGGGGCGGCGTGACCTTTTCCGGCGGCGAACCGCTGCGGCAGCCGGAGTTTCTGCTGGAGGTCCTCGCCGGTCTGCGGGGGGTGCATACCATCGTCGAAACGAGCGGCTGCTGCGACGGCGACGTGTTGCTGAAAGTGGCGGCGCGGGTGTCGCGTCTGCACTACGGCTTGAAGATCCTCGACGGAGCGGCGGCGAAGTTCTGGACGGGGCGCGATTCGCGCCCGATGCTGGAAAATCTGCGGCGTCTGGACGACTCGGGAACTGTCGAGTACCACCTTCGGCTGCCGCTGATCGCGGGGGCGGTGGATACGCCGGAGAATCTGCGGGCGCTGCTGGAACTCACCGCGACTTTGCGCAACTGCCGGCGGATCGACTTTCTGCCCGCCAACCAACTTGCGCCGGCGAAGTACGCCGCCTGCGGCCGGGAGTTCGCTCCCGAGTGCCGCGACTGCCGCACCGGGACGATCCCGGAGTGGTTCGTCCCCGCCGTCCCGTGGAGCATCTTGGAATAGCGTGGAAGGAAGTTTATGCCACGCGGTCGAAAAAGGTCCGGAGTTGTTTCTCGCCTAGCGTTTTTTCGCGCAACAACAACTCGACCAGTGCCTCCACTACCTCGCTCCGTTCGGTCAGTACTTGGTGCGCCTTTTCGTCGGCGCTGATCAGCAGTCGGCGGATATCCGAGTTTATCATTTGCAGGAGCGCGTCATCCAGCGGCATTTCCGGTGGCAGGAGGGCGGTTTTGGTTTTTTCGCCCATGCCGAATTTGAGTACCATGTCGGCGGCGAGTTGCCCCGCCGCGCCGAGGTCATGGATGCCGCTCGTGGTGACTTCATTCAGAAACAGTTCTTCGGCGAGCCGTCCCGCCGTCAGAACGGCGAGGGTGGACATCAGTGAAACGCGGGTTTCGTTGTGGTGCGGGCGCGGAGCGACTTGCACCATGCCGAACGCCTCGTCCGTCGGCGAGATCGTGACCCGCAGCAGCTGCTCCCGCTCCGGCAGGAAGTACGAACATACCGCGTGTCCCGCCTCGTGATAGGCCATCGAGCGCTCGTCCCATGCTGTGAGTTCGCGCGGCGGCGGCACATTCCCGGCGGCATGGCGGTCGGATAGATGCCGCTGCAACAAACATCCGGCGGACGCCAATGCCGCACCGAGCAGCGCGGATATGAGCATTGTGCATATCATAACCATTTTTATAGTTCCATTGAAAGGCGGATCTCCATGTCGCAGAGTTTGATCAGTTCCGGGTCGTGGGACACCAGCAGCACGGTCGTTCGTCCCCTGAGGCGCGTCAGCAGGTCGCGCATTCTTAGGCGCGACTCGTAGTCCAGATGATTGGTTACCTCGTCGAAAATCAGGATGTCGGGGCGGCGGATAAGCGCGCGCGCGATTGCGAGTTTTTGTCGCTCGCCGCCGGAAAGTCCCCCGCCATCGTTGAAATTGATACGGTGCGCGAGTCCGTCCGGCATTCTCGCCGCCAGCGAATCCGCGCCGGAAAGTTCCAACGCCTGCCGGATATCCCGCGTTCCGTATCGTGGATCGCACAGCGTTATGTTGTCTTTCAGCGTTCCGGTGACGAGCAGGGAGTCCTGAAAAACCGATGCCACCCGTTCGCGGAAAGCGCGGAGATTCAGGCGGCACAGGTCCACACCGTCCACTCTGACCGTGCCGTGTGTGGGGAACAGATAACCGGAGAGCAGTTTCAGCAATGTGGTTTTTCCGGCGCCGTTTTCGCCGGTGACGCCGACAATGCTTCCGCTTGGAATAACGCAGGAAAAGTCATGGAGTATTTTTCGCTTGCCGTCGCGATAGGAAAACGTCACATTGTCGGCGACAATGTCGCCGCTTGCGGAATGAATTACGGTGCCGCCGTCGATGTCCTCGGCTTCGACCGAGGTCAAAAGTTCGTTGACGGAGTCGCAGCTTTCGTGGACATTTGTCAAGTTCGGCAGCAGTTTGAAGACTCCGCCGAGCGAATTTAGCACCGAGAGGAACAGCGCCTGAAAGACCACCACATCGCCGACCGGAATGAGTTTTCGATATGCGAGAGTACACGATACGGCGAGGATGGTGTATTCTCCGAGCAGCAGCATGCCTCGGTTGGCGCCTTCGAAATCGACCTCGGCGCGGTCGTGTTTGAGGTTCAGCGCGCAGTAGCGGTCGAGCCGATCGCGTGTATGGAGCGTATATGGCAGGTCTGCGGCGAGCGATTTCAGGTACGGCAGAATGTGCATGCACTCGAAAACCTTGTTCATCGCGGAATCGTTGAAGCGCCGGAGCGCGTGCCGCAGTCGCCGGAAAAGTTTCCGCCAGAATATCGACGGCAGGGGCAGCAAAGGTACGCAGAGCGCAAACAGCAGCGTGACCAGACGGCTCTTATGCACGGCGACCGCAATTGCCAGGACTGCCGCGCAAACCGCACCGAGAAGCTGCGGGTAGAAACTTCGCAGGAATTCGCCGAGCGTCAGCGCGTCGCGGAAGAATTTGAGCGCGGCCTCGCCGGGCGGGAACCGGTCGCTCCGCTCGGGCGGCAATGACCGGAATGCGTTGAGAAGCCGCATTTGCAGCGTCTGCTCCCAATCGCGCGAAATCCGGCGTATGGTCCGTTTGAGCGCCCAATCCAGCGTTGCCGCGGTGAACGCAACGCTTGCGAGCAGGATGAACTCACGGTACGGCGGATTGCCCGCGATCAACGTGTCGATGAGATTACCGAGCAAAATCGGTATCGCCACCAGCAACCCGGAGTAGATGACGGCGAATGCCGTATAAAATATTCCGGCTGGCGTCCCGAGCGGCGTCAGCGGCGAGATTGCCCCGGAGGTTTTCGTCGATTCAGCGTTCAATGGTCGAACTCTGGTCGAGAATGGCATCGACGACTTCGTTGTGCAAGGTCAGTTTTTTGTCGTCCAGCCAGCCGAATTGGCCGCAGGGGTTGACTTCGAGGAACTGAGGCTCCCTGCCGCCGATGATGAAGTCGAGCCGCCCGTATTTCAAGCCCAGTTCTTTCATATAGGCGTCGATCTTGCGCTCGAAATCGCGTCCGGGTTCCCACGGTATCCATTTGTTGCGGTCGGTGCCCTGCGTGACGCGCCAGTCGGTGAGTTCGCCGCGCACCGTCGCGAACTGATACGAGTGGATATGTCCGTTGATGTAAAGCACGGTCGCGTCCCGGTCGCCGTCGGCTATCTCCTGCGTGAACCACGGCCATTCCGGGCTCAAATCTCCCTGATCGGTAATCTTTGCATACATCGTTGCCCCGGAAGAAAAAGGTCGTTGCGTCAAGGTTTTTGCAATTACGTCGTGATGAGGTAGATTTCTTCCCCAATGCAGGTAATAACCGGGAACGGAGAAATATTTTTTTGCCTTGGCCATTTGATAGGTTTTGGAATATGCCGCCCCGGCGGTTGTGAAAAGTCGAAGCTTATTTGAATCATGCCCCCAGGCGACGAGGCAATCGTGCAAATGATTCAACCACGATATGATCCATTTGCTTTCTCCCTGGTACAGTTCCATGTTTTGAATGGTCTGATCTATCGTCATCCTTGCATGGTAATATGTCATTATAGAAATTTCATTTGATTTACAATGCGCCTTTACCGGATTTATGATTTCGAAATATTCATCATTCCAATAAAACTCATAGCTGTTGAACATATCGAAGTTAAAACGAAAAGCGGGGATCCGCCTTTCTGCCAGGATATGCATTATGGCATCGGATGAGGGAGAATTCTGCGATGTGAGAAAAAGCAGCATTTTTGATTCGCTGTTTGTTAAAAAGAGTGTGCATACACCTGACGGCACATGCACACTCCGGTTGATCGTCAATCGGCGTTGTAATCTTCTATACCACGACCGCCGAAGGTGTTGGTTCCGGTGGAGTACGCCGTTCCGGCCTTGCAGACATCATACTTGGCGGACTGCTTGTTCCAGTCGTATTTCGGACAGACTTCAACGCAGTTGGCCTTGGTGGCGAGGCTCATTGGGGTAACTTTCTTTTCCATTTTCTTTTCCCTTTTGAATGGGTTTGGTTTTGCAAAACTAAACAATTTGCACTTTTACGCCGTGCGCGGCGTGCCGATGCGGGCAAGGCTTGCTTTCAGTTGCCGGTTTCGGGTCCCTCCTTTCTCTGGTCGTTCAACGCACCGAGCGGCAGAGGATCAGCACGAATGCGAGCAGTACCAGCGCCGCCGTGACGGTGACGCCGAATATTGCCGCCAGCAATCTGATCCACTCCCGGTGAACCTCTTTCATTTCCACCCCCATGGCAATTGTGTTTTCGCTTCTCGTCTACCTTACTGCGGATTTTTTCAGCAATCTTACAGTAATTTTGCGGAAAAGCAGAAAAATTTTTCGCAGGGATATTTTTTGAGGTGACGGCAACGGTTTGAGCAATGCGAAAGCCCCCGGCCGGGATGGAACCCGGTCGGGGGCTTGGGACAGGGGGGACGCCAAGATCAGGCGTCGGTCGAATGGCGGCGCGGCGGCTGTGTCTGCCGGGAAAGATCCTTGTACAGCCGCACCGAGTCGCGCAGTTCGTCGATGAAGTGGTCCTCGTCACGCAGCTCGTCGAGCAGTTTTGCGCACTCCGGGCAGCTCTTCAGGTGCGCCTCGCATTTGATCCGACCCAATACCGACATGTCGCCATGGCGGTACAACTCAAGTTCTTCTTTGGTGTAGTGTGCCATAGTTATTTATCCTCCAACTCTTTGACGATCTCGCGCAGCTGAGCGACGCAGCGGCTCCGCGCGGTGTAGATGGCCGCGGGAGACATGTTGTGAAAATCCGCCACCTCGCCGATCGGGCGGTTCTGCAGCGCGTACATCTCGAACGCGGAGTAGGTCTCCGGGCGGACCCGGCCCTTGAGTTCGGTGAGCGCCATGTTGAGGACATGGCGTTTCCATTCGCCGTCCCAATTGCGGTTCCATGAATCGTCCGGCCGCTCGACCGCCGCCTCGTCGAACGGCAGGTCATGGTGCCGCTGCGCGACGATCCGCAGCGCCTGGTAGCGGATGATCTTCCGCAGATAGTGGCGGAACCGCCCGCGCGCGGGATCGTGTTTGAAGACCACGCCGTCGGGGATGCGGTCGGGATCGTATTTGCCGATGATGTCCTTCTGGAAGATCTCGCACATGACTTTTTGCACGAGTTCTTCCCTTTCGTCCGGATCGAGTCCGCAGTCGTTGCCGCAGAGCAATATCAGCGGCTTGTAGGTCGCGTAGAACTCCCGCCACGGGACTTCTCCCCCCGCGCGAAGTTGCGCCAGCAGTGATTTTCGGGTTGTGAACGCCATGATCTCCTCTGTGCTTGTGTGTTTTACTCTGCGAACTTACTGCCGGGAAACAGCGAAATCTTACACGCGGAATAAAAAAATATCAATCGGTGAATTTCAGTGTGTTGAGCATGGCGAAGAATTGTTGTTTTCGTTTTTTGTATGTTTCCGGCTTCGCCTCCAAAGTTATTGCCAAGCAAAATTTTTCGCCGTTGTCGATAAGAACTCGACAGATCCTCCGTTCCGGATCGCCTGGTTTGTAATTTTGTATTTTGCTGGCACTGGTTTCAGCCATGACGGCATATCTGCCGTTGACATGGATTCCTTCCGCGTCACTGAAGAACCCGGTCGGGATATCATATAAGTTGCCGCTGTAGAGAGCCATTTCTCCTATGTCGACGGAATCGCACCATTCGTCGTCTCTGTCGCAGTATATCAGACCGTTGCCGACGATGCCGGCCGTATATATATACCCCCGCCGACGACCGGGCAACTCTTCGTAAGGGAACGATTCCGATTCCGGGTCGTGAGCCGGACGTTGGCGTTTTAGCGGAATAGCCCATGTGCGCGGTATTCGCATGGCGATCTTTTTGGAAGAGCAGGTGAATACCTTGGTCTGCTCCGAAGATTTTTTGCTGTAATCGAAATTGCTCGGCAACAGCAGCGATTTTCTGTTTTTCGGGAATTTTTTGCGGTCGTCGCGGACATTTTTTATATGTTTAAGCACGACTGTCGCATTGTTGGTTTTACACAACTCATACCATAGTTTTCGTTCCAATTTGCGGTTGGATATCTGTGCATCATCGGTATTTTGTAATTGTTCTCTTTCTGCCTCCAGTTCGTTTTCATATTCTGCGACCATAGCACCGAATTCACGGCTTTTTCGCAGATTTTTGTAGGCTCTCCACCCCAGTTCGGCGGCAAGTTTTCCGAATTTCAGATCTTCCGGATGCTTTCCTCCGTCGGTACATTCATTTTCATACTGTTTCACATCCGCGCGCAGTTTTTTTATTCGATTGAGGCAATGATAACTGAATTGCGGATGTCGATAAAACTTTTCGAAATTACTCCACAAATGTTCTTCAGCCGCCTGCGTCGGATTAATGCCGACATTTGACTTGCCGTTCTTCCTCTGCTGCCGGGTCTGTTTAAGATATTCGATCCTTTGTTCTATTATATCGGCATATCTGTCACTCCGCCGATATTTTTCGTAAATCTTCATTGTCTTTTCATCCAGCGAATTGTCATCGCTCACCGGTTTGACGGTTTTAGCCTGCTGTCGGAGCGTTGCGGCATTTTTACGCATGTGCGGTTTGGGGCGAGATGGAGTCTTTGTTTTTGGCGTTTTTTCCACTGTCACTCGCTTGATATTGCCAGTCTGCTCGCGTTTCGTCACCGCGGCATCCCCCGTCGGCGAAATGGGTATTGCATCCCCTGCGTGAGGCACCGTTGGTATATCGGCTTTGACCGATGTGTCTGTCTCGGTATTCTTCGTTGTTGAAGCCGCAGCCGTCTGTGCGGGGATCGGTTTCGGCGCGGAGCCGGGTTCCGCCGCCTTGGTTTGTGCCGAAGCCGTAGCCGTCGGTGCGGGGATCGGTTTCGGCGCGGAGCCGGGGTCCGCCGCCTTGGTCTGTGTCGAAGCCGTAGCCGTAGG
>Ga0208297_1000721_pt1 | contig 52146 bp, 45 predicted proteins | sample LMS_cellobiose_e_FD_187367 | JGI IMG/M metagenome (GOLD analysis project Ga0208297, IMG submission 187367) | Rumen-fistulated moose microbial communities from Alaska, USA - LMS_cellobiose_enrichment (SPAdes) (version 2) | ecosystem: Host-associated > Mammals > Digestive system > Stomach > Rumen... | reverse complement strand
AGGGCATACAGATATGTAGGTTAAATTGTTTTATATTGTTTTTGTACCATTACCCAATCAAAAATCGCCCATGACCATATCCCAGACATATAGTTTACTGATTCCGCATAACCCTGAAAAAAACTTTCCTTTTAGCCATTTGCGGTGTCCGCGTGTGTCTTACACCTTCTCCGCCAAAGAGAAAGACACAGAGACAGGCCTAAGCTACTTTGGTTCACGCTATTACAGTAGCGACCTGAGCATCTGGCTGAGCGTGGACCCGATGGCTGCGAAATATCCTCACCAATCGAACTATGTTTATTGCAGTAATAATCCGATAAGATTAGTTGATCCTAACGGAGAGGATGAGTGGGAAGTGGATAAAAAAGGTAATATCACGTGGAAATGTGAGAGTGAAAAGCACCAATTGTTTGCAATAGACAAGAAAGGAAAACGCACAGGTGAATTTGTTACTTTGAAGAATAAAAACATACTTACTCAACTTACAAAAGAGAAGAAAAAATTTTTAAGGGGTCTTGATGGAAATGTATGCGAAGAAGGTAACAGACGCGAAGCTGTTGTTGGAAAAAAAGATGTGGATGATCTACTTAAAGTGTTTAAATTTGTTGCTGACAATTCTGATGTTGAATGGGAGTTTGAATATTCCAAAGAAGATGGCAAATCTCAATACAGTTTGGTTACAGATGGATTCTCAAGTCAAGTCACTTCTCATTATGGCAGCAAAGCCATTACAAGTATTCATTCTCATCCCAAAGAACCCAATAATTACCAATCAGAACAAAATTCCTTATACGGAGATCGAGGATATTTAGGTTCATACCCAAAGACGAATATATATGTGTATATGCCAAAGTCAACTAGATTATTCAGTGTGAACAAAAATGCATATATTCGACACATAAACAATGACTATCGTCGATTTATAAATTTAGGAAGATGAAAAATATTTCTGTTAAAATATTGTTGGTCGCTATAGTCTTAATATTCGTGAACTGCAACCATGAATCTTCGTTTCAAGGCTCCAATTTGAAGAATATAACGGACATTCAGCACATTCTAACAGATACCTTAAACACTTACTTGAAAAAAAATTATTGGTATGCAACAGATGAAAAAGGACATATCACATGTCGTCCTATTATATATGTATGTTTTCAACATATAGACAAGAAAAGTTTCGTTTCTTTTGCCATGAGTTCTCGTATTATGATTGACACAACATTTGAAACGACATATTACAAAAGCATAAATGACGAGTTTATGTTTTGCATTCTTCTCGATGCAAAAGACAGTATAAATACTATGTTTATAAATAATTATTTACTTGAATCTCTTGATTTTTGCAATAATTCGTATTTGAATAATCCTTGTTTTTATGATGGACGAATTTTTTTAAGGTCTTATGAAATAGTACACAAACAAGATGTCGGGGACACTTTGCTATTGTTAGAACAACCTTTGACAACATGGATTTGTAATCCCCCAGAAGTATTTTTTTAAATTTTACATGCCAACACTCTACCCTGCAGGCTAACCATCTACATCAACGGCAAGGAACTGGGAAGCCTCCGTCAAGCAGATACGGGCGGAAATTAATACCGACTGTTTTAGCTGTATAATAATCAACATTTAACCATGAAAACCTGTAGGGAAAGAAAAAAATTGTACCTTTGCGGTTCTAAAACAGCGAGCAGATGAACTTTGAATCATTAGTAGGACAAATAAATCAGGTGCAGGATGTGCTGCAGGCGCAAGCCGCACACGCCATCAACCTTACGCTCACCGCCCGCAACTGGCTGGTGGGCTATTATATCGTGGAGTATGAACAGCATGGTGAAGACAGGGCCAAGTATGGCGAAAACCTGCTGAAGAATTTGGCCAAACGGCTTAATAAACGTGGTTTGGGTGAGCGTCGGTTGTATGAGTATCGTTTGACCTATGTCACATATCCTCAATTAGGATCCGTAATAGTTAGTCATATTGCGAAAAACAATCAGCAAAACATTTTGCGGTTACCGACCGCAAAATTACAATTAATTGATTTTCAAAAAGATGAAAAATTGCGGTTGCCGACCGCCAAATTCAATGAGGAGGAATGGCAGACGCCTGCTGACAGGCTTTTCTATCGGCTCTCGGCCACTCATCTTATTCTTCTCTCTAAACTGAAAGACCCATTGAAACGAGCCTTCTACGAACAGGAAACCATACGTGGATGTTGGACTGTGACTGAACTTGACCGACAGGTCTCTTCGCAATATTACGAACGAATGGGACTGTCGAAGGACAAGAAAGTTTTACAGCGTCTGACAGACAATAACGCACAGCGGCTCACTCCGCGTGATATCATTCACAATCCTGTATCGCTCGAATTTCTCGGCCTGCCGTCGCAGGATGTTGTTACCGAGACCAAGTTGGAGTCCACCATCCTCAACCACTTGCAGAAGGTGCTGATGGAGATGGGACGCGGCTTCTGTTTCGAGGCTCGCCAGAAGCGCATCCTCATTGACCAGGACTACTTCAAGGCCGACCTCATCTTCTACCACCGCATCCTGAAATGCCACGTCATCATCGATTTGAAAATCGACCGTTTTCGTCACGAATATGCCTCGCAACTTAACCTCTATATGAATTACTACAAGCACGAGGTGATGCAAGCGGACGACAATCCTCCGATTGGCCTTCTGCTCTGCACCGACTATGGTGAGACCACCGTGCAGTATGCCACCGAGGGACTCTCTCAGAACCTTTTCGTCAGCAAATATCGTCTCCAGCTTCCCTCGGAGGAGGAGATACAGCAATACCTTATAGAGAGTGCCTCCGAAGCCGACTGGGAAGAATACAGGAAAGAGAACGAAACAAAAACGACATGTTGATGCGAGTGATTCACACCTTCTCCGCCAAAGAAAAAGACACTGAAACTGGACTATCTTACTTCGGTTCAAGATATTACAGCAGCGACCTGAGCATCTGGCTGAGCGTGGACCCGATGAGTGACAAATATCCCTCGCTTTCGCCATACGTTTATTGCGCAAATAACCCCATTAAGCTGGTGGATCCGAATGGGGAGGAGATAGATTGGGTAGAAAAAGCTGATGGAACAATTTATTGGGACGACAATGCCACCTCTCAGGAAACCACAAAGGCGGGTGAAAAGTATTTGGGAAAAAATGTTTTAGTGGCAACTCATGGTAGAGATGAAAAGTTAAATGAGTCAGTTAATGGAGCAACATTTGAATTGTACTTGGAGTCTGACCGTACAGGACCGACTGCTTCCATAGTTGGCAATACTGTGCCCTGTGACGTGGATGCTTATGGAACCCTTCCCGAAGGATTATATGACACAAAATACAATGGTTTATATAATGGGGAACCCTCATTAAGAATTTTACAGAAAGAAGGAGAATCTTATTATGATTCCAAACGTCCTGTTGGAGATCTTCCAACGGTAAAGGGAAATCCAAATAATCCAGCAAATAAAGGAAAAGATGTATCAAAACACATAATGAATGGTATACTATTTCATTTGGGTAATTTTGGACGCGAGAGTCTTACAACTTCGGCAGGTTCGCCAATTACAGAAGGTTGTCAAACAGGAAAACATGGTGCAGGAAGTAGAACCGAGTATCATAAATTCGCAACTAATTTTGTCGGAAAAAATGGCATTATTTATTACCTAAGAGCTAACCCCCAAAAATAAAACATTTTAAATTCATTCAAAATGAAAAAAATAATATCCTTTATATTGTTTTTGATAATAACACATTGTTCATGTATCTTTTCATTTGGACAAAATAAACTACTCTTCACCTCATGGGTATTCACATGGGATTCTTTATGCGACAATTTTCCATTACAGGATTATTATGTTTTTTTTCCAGATTCAAATGTGTTTAATTTCACAATCGAAGATAATATTTGTTCTATGGGCAAATATACTCTCCAAGATTCATTAGTGTTTATGAAGTTTTATTGTAATGAAAGAAACTTTTATGCTGATAATAGTCCTTTTGATTTCATACAACACAAGGCTGTATTTGTAGGAGACACATTGCGATTAATAGAAATTGGATATTGGAGTGAAAGTAAGTACAAACGCTCTTCATATACTATACCTGAGAATTATATTTTCAAACGGAAATACTCGGTTTATTGAAGATTAATTCCTTACACTATTATGTTTGAAGTTACTTTACCAAGGCTTCAGTTATGCTAGTGAGCATCACCCGCAGGGTAGCTGTCTACATCAACGGCAAGGAGATGGTTCAATGTGGAATTAGGAATGAGGAATTAGCAATTATATGGATACAACATTTTCTTATGTTTCATGCTTTTTATGTATATTTGCACCTTGAATTAAAATCCTAATGAAAATATGGACAAGATGAAACATAAAGAATGTCAAAATGTTGAATACAAGACAATTTGGCAAGATGAGTACCTGAAATGGATTTGCGGGTTCGCGAATGCTCAAGGGGGGATTTTGTGTTTCGGGGTGGATGATGCTCACGGGGTGGTGGGACTTGACAATGTGAACAAGTTGATGGAAGACATTCCCAACAAGATTGTCACCACTATGGGCATTGTGGTGGATGTGAACCTCCATGAACAACAAGGATTAGAATATATTGAAGTGGTAGTCGAGCCGAGCAATGTACCCATTAACTTCAAAGGGAAATATTACTACCGGTCGGGCAGTACCATGCAGGAACTGCGCGGTCCTGCATTGCAGCAGTTTGTGCTGAAAAAGATGGGAAGAAGTTGGGATGACATACCCAACTACCGTGCCACACTTGACGATATTGACCGTGATGCCATTGAATACTTCCTTCGGAAAGGCATCGAAGCTGGTCGTATTGCAGAGGATCAGCGTAACGCATCCACAAAAGACGTGTTGACCAATTTGCATCTTATAGGTGAAGACGGACATTTGAAAAACGCCGCTTTGCTGTTGTTTGGAAAAGATCCACTGAAGTTCTTTGCTAGTGTGCGGTTCAAGATTGGTCGTTTCGGAGTGGACGAGGCTGATTTGTTGATACAAGATGTGATTGAGGGCAACGTCATACAGATGGCTGACCGTGTGCTGGAAGTTCTTAAGACCAAGTACTTGGTTTCTCCCGTCCACTTCGATGGGATGCAACGTTATGAGAAACTAGAAGTCCCCAAGGAAGCTCTGCGTGAAATACTCTATAATGCGATTGCCCACAAGGATTATACTGGTCCTGACATTCAGATGCACGTTTACAACGACCATGTAGAAATATGGAACGAAGGGGAATTGCCGGAAGGTTACGACGAAAAGATGTTGTATGGGAAGCATTCTTCCAAACCGCGCAACAGGAACATTGCTGACACTATGTTCAAAGCTGGGTTCATTGACACATGGGGGCGTGGCTATTATAAAATCCACGATGGTTTCAAAGCAGCAGGACTACCCATGCCAACGGTCAAGTCGCATTGTGGTGGTACATTGGTGTCATTTCAACGAGGGTTCGATGTTGCTCTTGGAACTAAATTTGTTGCAACTGGTGCCCCTTATCATGTCACCAGTGATATCGGTGGTCTGTATGAGGTTCAACTGTCTGAAAGACAGCAGAAAATATGCAAAATGATAAAAGCCAACCCACGTGTTTCCGTGAAAGAAATGTCACTAGTTTTGTCACTAGTTGAAAGGACCGTTAAACGCGACATCGCCGCCCTGCAAAAGATAGGCGTTCTGATTCGAGAAGGCAATACAAGTGCTGGCCACTGGGTTCTGCTGAAAAACATATAGCCCTTTATTCGCAAAACACTCACGTATGAGCCAGCGTTTAACATATTCCATCTTGCATTCGCCTAACCTCTTTGCGGAGATTCACACCTTCTCCGCCAAAGAAAAAGATACGGAAACAGGCTTAAGCTACTTTGGAGCAAGATATTATAGCTCCGATCTGAGCATCTGGCTGAGCGTTGACCCGATGAGTGACAAATATCCCTCGCTTTCACCGTACGTTTATTGTGCGAACAACCCGATTAAGTTGGTTGATCCGAATGGGGAGGAGATAGTTGATGAGAATGGAGTAAAATGTTACGACGAAAAAAAAGGATGGTTAGACAATGCGCCAGAAGACACCAAGCGTATAGGGAATGCAATGATGCAAACTAAAACAGGTAGGGCTCAGTTTGAAAAATTAGTTCAAACTGATACTAAAGTCAAAATGCAAATAAGTTCAGAGAATAAAAATAATAAAAAAGGTTGTATTATGGGGGAAAGCATTTATAAAAATTCAGATATTTTGGAAAACAGTACAGGTGATTATCACTTGAAAGAAGCCACTATGATTATATATGAAAAATCAATTTCCTCATATTTAGATTGTTCTGGAGATGTAACCGCCACAAGTATGGCAGACAATGTAGGATATGGAGACAGCGAACGTTTCACTCAAGCGATATTCAGTGGAGGTGTATCATTAGAGGATTATATAGGTGCTGTTGCCGGACATGAAGCAGAACATATAACATCTACAAGTAACATTTTATTGCAAATAAATAAGAGAGGAAAAGAGGCAGAGGTTATACCTATGCTTATCGAAACAAGAATTTTGCTTGAGTCAAATTTCAAATAATAATTATAAATGAAAAAAATATTAATATTGCTTGTTTTTATTTTTTATTCAACTTTTTTTTATGGACAAGTGATAGATACTATTTTGTTTATACCAAAGAATAATGCAAAAAAAATTGAGACAGTGTGTACCAATCTAATAAATTCAACAAATTCCTTTAATAAGAAAACATCGGGAGTGTTATTTGAAGATCCTATCAACCATACTGTTTATCTGTCTTATTCATACAAAGAATTATTTAATAAAAAAACAGTCAGGATAATTCAGTTTGGATCTGTTATTAGAGGTTCTAAACCTGGATATCAACATTTTGTTGTAGTATCTAATAATTTTGCATATATTATAAATATGAAACACCCTCTTTCAGATATATTCATTGCACTAGAAACAATCCCAAATGTTCCATGGACAAAAATAATGGAATATGAAAAGATTATTTCATATGTGCATAAATTAAATTGGGATAGTGAAACCGATTTTAGAAAATCGTATGATCCCAATCAATGGTAAAATACATGCTATATAATACTCCCCAAAATTAGGACAGCAAGTGAAAACAAAAAATTAGTGCTTTTGCACCCATAAAACCCACATCTTCTCCATGGGATACAATCATGACAGTCGGAGAAATTGCGCAAGCCAGATGAAAAGAGAACAATTCTTTTCCGAGGCACACTCTGCTATGCCCCTTTCAACTGTTAACTGTCAACTGTCAATTGTCAATTGTCAACTGTCAACTGTCAACTGTCCCATTGAATCACACCTTCGAAGTTTTCTTCTGCACCAGGAAAATGCCTGTAATGACAATGATGATTCCGAAAATCTTGTATAAGGGGAATTGTTCCTGCAATAAGAAAAACGACAGGATGGCTGTGACGATGGGGATGAGATTGGTGAAGGTGTTGGCTTTGCCCACACCAAAATGGCGCATGCCCTGCATATAAAACATAAAGGCCAATGCAGAACACAAAATGGCTAAGGATACCAAGTAATACATATATGGTACACTGAAGAGTGCTCCTATCTGTATGGGTAATTCATGGATTCCTGTTAATAGGAATACCAAAGGGGTGAATAGTACCAGCCCTATCAGGTTCTGATAAGTGATGATGACCACAGGATTGTAATGTTCGGGCAGTTTGCGCAAGAAAAACATATAGCCAACAGAGGACAAAACCGCACCAAAGGCCAGCAATACCCCAAGTGCACTTATGGTGGCATTCAGAAAGGCAGGAAACAACATGATGAAAATACCTGTGAAGGACACAAATATGCCAAACATGTTGAGCCGCGTGAAATTCTCTTTGAAATAAAACATGGAGAGAAATGCTGTGGCAATGGGAATGGTGGCCACAATGATGGAAACCACAGATGCGTCACAACGGGTAAGACTATAGGTCTCGCAGATGAAATAAAGAAATGGTTCAAAACAGCTGAAAGCAAAAACCGTGGGTATATCCTGGCGCTCTATCTTCATGTCTTTGCGGAAAAACAGAAGACAGATCAACAAAAACAGAAAGCCGGCAATCAACAGGCGGGAGAAAATGATGGTGACGGGTTCCGCTACATTGAGCAATTGTTTCGTAAAAATGAAGGAACTGCCCCATAATACGGCAGAAGATGTTAATAATAAATAATATAACCAATCTTTCTTGCTCATTTTTACGACAAAAAAAAGAGGATTATCGAAATCCTCTTTTTGATTTTATGTTCTTTGAATGTTATTCTTCAGCTGCGCTGTCATCAACTTGCTCGGTCTGTGGACCTTCGTATGGATGATTGGCTTTGTATTCGTTCTTTACCAAAAAAGCGCATACGAAGCAAAGCACCATGACAAAAGCTGCAAGTCCCCAAGTGGCTTTTTCCAGAAAGTCAGTGGTCTTTCTCACACCCATGATTTGGTTGGAGGCTGCGAAGTTGGAAGCCAAACCACCACCTTTGGAGTTCTGAATCAATACGATAAAAGCCAAAATGATACATGCGATAACTACTAATACAACTACTAATGTCAACATTTCTTTCTAATTTATTTGATTATATTTTCCGTTTTTTATCATTTCAATATGACTTGCAAAAATACTACTTTTTTCTGGAAAAATCAAGCTTAATTTTTTGAGCATCTTGATGGCCTTTCCACTATAGCCTTGTTCTGCGTAAATAATTGCTAATGTTTTACTTACGATTTCTTCATCTTCGTCCAGACTGCCTTCGGAGTAGTTGGCAAGCGGCTCCAAAATCTTGGCGGCTCTTTTAATTGTGGAAGGATTGCCTCCGAATTTTGCAATGAGTGAGTCGATAACCACCGATTGGTCTTCCTCCAAGTTGATGGTTGGCGCTTCGAAGGTCTTCTCCATGCCCATTTCCTCTTCAATGGATGAAGGACGGGCCTCAGTGCCAGTGCTGTTGATGAGTTTCTTTACCTCGTCGATGACCGATGTGCTGGGCGTAACTGGCTCTTCGTCAGCTTTTTCTATGGGAGCTTTGACAGTGTTTTTTTCAACTGTTATTGCCTTGCCTTCAGCTGTTCCCGTCTTGTCTTCAATTGTTCCGGCATTATGCGTATGACCTGCATAAAGAGGTTGGTTGCTTAATTGGAACTGGTGGAATCTGTCACGATTAGGTATGGATAGCAGTAGTGTGGACTTGACTTTTTCGTACTCTTTTGGGTGGTCTTCCTCCAGCATTTTAAGGTACAGCAGTGTCATCACGTTGGAGCAAGGGTACTGCTGATGATAGTATGCCAGTACTTTGCCTGGATCGTTGGCGGAAAGCCCGTTTCCGATGTAGTTGTCGATGATGATTTTTTCCATAATTACCAGTTGACAAATGCTTTGTTGAATATGTCTTCTGTTAGCGCATCGTTGATTTCATTCACTAAACCGCTTTCTACTGCGGTGAAATTTTGCGAGCTGGAGTAGTCCGCATAGCGGGAAAAGGTCTGGTCAAAGTCTTGGTTTTCGTCGAAACTGTTGGTGAAGCGTACTCTTACGGTGATGGTTAGCCTGTTCATGGCTGCCGCGTCATTACCCTGTATGGCAACAGGAGTAATGGTATAGTTGATGATTTCACCCTCCAAATTATAGTCTCCGCCAGTGTTGTTGATAATGGTAAGCGGGGTCTGGTTCTGGATTCTGTTTTTCAAGGCGGTGGTAAACTCTTGGCTGAGCGTGGGATTGACCAATGAAGAGTTGTTGGTGAAAGTTTGCACATACACGGTCTTGGCCCTTGGGTCAATATTTCCACCAGTCAACGATACGGTCATGCGACAGCCCGACAACACCACAACCAACGCCAGCAGGGCGACCTTAACCCAGTTCAAGAAATCCCATCGTTTGTTCATTTCCCTAATTAATAATTGTTAATTGTTAATTCTAACTCCCTAATCACTAACACCTAACACCTAACACCTGACCACTATATTCCCATCTCCTTAATCTTCCTGTACAGCGTTCTCTCCGAGATTCCCAATTCTTCGGCAGCGGCGGAACGCTTGTTGTGGTGTTTCTGTAATGCTTTGATTATCATTTCTTTTTCATTATCCACCAAGGAATAATGTGTATCTTCGATGATTTCTGATTCTTGGAAAGGCTCTGATTTGTCAATGTTTTCTTTGCTGATGGAGATGGTGGTGTCGTCTGCTGGCAGGTCATACATGACCGGTGGTGTCTTGACAGGGTGGATGTGCTGGTAATCTTGCTGTAATTCAGATGGTTTCAGGTCTCCGGCAATGACGTGGTGCACCAGTTCTCTCAGTTCGCCTACCTCGCGTTTCATGTCCGACAGGAACTTGAATATCAGCTCACGCTCAAACTGCTCGTGGTGGCTGCTTTCGGAGGGTAGTAGGGCGGGTAGCTGCGAGGGGATAGGACTGGTCAGGTACTTGGCGATGGTCACTTCGTCAATCTGCCTTTTGGGTTCTATCAGCGACATTTGCTCGGTCACGTTTTTCAGCTGGCGTATGTTGCCAGGCCAGTTGTAGTTGCTGAGTGCTTCTTTGGCCCCTTCCGTCAAAGTGATTTGCGGGAAGTGGTACTTTTCGGCAAAGTCGGATGCGAACTTGGTGAACAAGAGGAAAATGTCTTCTTTCCTTTGGCGTAAGGCCGGAACGGCGATAGGTATGGTGTTCAATCTATAGTATAAGTCCTTTCTGAACTTGCCATTGGCGATATGGTTGACTAAGTCAATGTTGGTGGCGGAGACCACCCTGACATTGGTTTTCTGTGTTTTGGAAGAGCCCACTCGCATGTACTCACCAGTTTCCAACACTCTTAACAGACGCACTTGGGTGGCCAAGGGCAGGTCTCCGACTTCGTCCAGGAAGATGGTGCCATTGTTAGCCGTCTCGAAATAACCCTCATGGTCTTCTGTGGCTCCCGTGAAGGCTCCCTTGACATGACCGAAAAGTTCGGAGTCGATGGTGCCTTCCGGTATGGCACCGCAGTTGACGGCAATGTACTGGCCGTGTTTGCGGGGACTGTATTCGTGGATGATTTTCGGGAAGTTTTCCTTACCCACACCGCTTTCGCCGGTAATCAACACCGGCAAATCCGTGGGTGCCACCTGCACAGCAATGCTGATGGCCCGGTCCAATTCCGGGTCGAAGCCGATGATGCCGAAGCGTTGTTTAATGGCTCTTGTGTTGATTTCCACGATTGATGTTTTTTGCTTCTATTTAATTTGGAACTGTTGTATTCCGTCTGGATTTGATGCTCTCAATGAGAACTTAAACAGAAAAACTATGGCACCATACCCTAATCCTTATTGCACGCAGGGGGATTTTAAGTATGGCACCATAGCATGGGGTTTGTTACCAAGCGAACAGAGGACGGTTGGACATCATGCTGTTGACTTTGGCTCTTACCTTGTCAACCACGGTAGTGTCGTTGATGTGGCTCAGAACGTCGTCAATCAGTTCAACGATAACACCCATCTCGTCTTCTTTCAGGCCACGGGTGGTGATAGCGGGAGTACCCACACGCAGACCGCTGGTCTTGAAGGCGCTACGGCTGTCGAAAGGCACCATGTTCTTGTTGACGGTGATGTCGGCGGCTACCAATGCGTTTTCGGCTTCTTTACCGGTCATTTCGGGGAATTTGGTACGGAGGTCGATAAGCATCAGGTGGTTGTCGGTACCATTGCTGATAACCTTGTAACCTTTGTCGATGAAGGCGGCGCACATGGTCTTGGCGTTCTTCATCAGCTGCTGGATGTAGCGGTCGTAGTCATCGGTCAGTGCTTCGCCGAAAGCGACAGCCTTGGCAGCGATCACATGTTCAAGCGGACCACCTTGTGTGCCGGGGAATACGGCGCTGTCGAGCAGGGCGCTCATTTTCTTGATTTCGCCCTTGGGAGTAGTCTTGCCCCATGGGTTGTCGAAGTCCTCGCCCATCAGAATCAGACCGCCACGGGGTCCACGCAAAGTCTTGTGGGTGGTAGTAGTCACGATGTGGCAGTATTTCAAGGCGTTGTTCAGGTAACCCTTGGCAATAAGGCCGCTGGGGTGGCTGATGTCGCCCATCAGGATGGCACCGATTTTGTCGGCAATCTCACGCATCTTGGCCCAATCCCAGTCACGGCTGTAAGCAGAACCACCACCGATGATGAGTTTCGGACGGAACTCGAGAGCTTTCTTTTCCATGTCTTCGTAATCCACTGTGCCAGTCTCTTCTTTCACTTGGTAACCCACCACTTTGTAGTTGATACCACTGAAGTTGACAGGGCTACCGTGTGAGAGGTGACCACCATGGTTCAGGTCCATGCCCATGAAAGTGTCGCCGCTGTCGAGGCAAGCCAAGAAAACTGCCATGTTGGCTTGTGCGCCACTGTGAGGCTGTACGTTTGCCCAGCAGGCTCCGTAGAGTTGTTTTGCGCGCTCAATGGCAATGGTCTCGGTCTGGTCCACAATCTGGCAACCGCCATAGTAACGCTTTCCAGGATAACCTTCAGCGTATTTGTTGGTCAGCACGGAACCCATGGCTTCCATAACCTGGTCGCTCACAAAGTTCTCTGATGCGATTAATTCGATACCGTTCGTCTGACGGCTTCTCTCTTTTTGAATGAGATCAAAAATCTGTGTGTCTCTTGTCATTGTTGTTGAATTGTTTATTTGTTGAATTGTTGAATTGTTTTTCTTTCCAGAAAGTTTATGAATCTTGAACTTAAGGAGTCTAATGTCTTTAGTATTATGAATTGTGAATTATGAATTATGAATTATGAATTGTGAATTATGAATTGTGAATTGTGAATTGTGAATTCTATTCCTCCTATAACTATGTAACTATTAACTATTAACTATTAACTTCTATCCCCTGACCCCTGACCCCTGATCACTGATCACTGATCACTGATCACTTCTATCTTTCACCTATTCGAAAACTCTTTTCTTTTTTCCCACATTGTACGACAAATATCCCGCCAGGTAGACGGGTTTTGCCTTGTTGAAAGCCATTTGCTGCACGAAGGGGAAAATCATATCCAAACAAACTCCTATCTCCAATGCATGAATGGCTTGGTCTTTTTTGCTGAAATCGAACAGAAAGCCGGTTTTGCCATAGAATCCCGGTCGCGGGTAACTTATATGCGCCAGATTGGTCCAGAAAGGCGCGTGTCCCAGTATGTCAGCGGCATCAATGGTCTCCGGGTCATATTTTTTCACGGTGACGAAACCGTTTCTGTCAACAACCCTCAGATAAGTTGGGAAAACCAGTCCTAACGACAAGCCTGCCGACAGTGTGTAGCGGATACTCACTCCGCCCCAATAGGGCTTGTGGTGCAAGGTGCGCTGGTAACCGTAGCCCGCGCGCAAAAAAAACAGGTCGCATAACTTCCCGTAACAAAAAGATGTGGCATTGCCGTAAAGGGCGCTTTTTACCCGTACGGCCTTCGGATGACGGTTGTAAACTCCGCCTACCTCGAAGAAGTGCTTGTTGTAATAGTCCGGTGTCCATCCTTTTTGAAACCATAATCCTGCGCCTGATGTGTTAATCTCAATGTTGAAATTCCATTCCCTTGCCGTTACCACATGTTCCGTTGAATCAGCAATATCTTGCGCGTCTGAATAAAAAAACAGAATCATGAGTATGCCTGCAAGGAGACCTCCTCTCACGATGGTGCTTTTCTCTTTCAGACGTGACATTTCAGACGGTTTTAGAGTTGGTTGTTCTGCTCAACGCTGGTCACGACTTCCGAATAATGTCCGTAAGCAGCGCACTTGTGTTGCGTGTCACATGCGGAAAACATCACTAATGCTGTCAAAATAACTCCTAATACTAACAAAACTCTTTTCATATCGTCTTTTTTTTTAATTTTGCAAAGATAATAAAAAACGTGGTTTTAAGTTATATATTATATCACTATTAAAAAGATAGATAAGTTGTTGAAGATTAATAGGTTGTTTTTTTTTGCTGTTTTTCTCTTTTTGAGTCTGTTTCCTCTTTTTGGTCAAAACAAAGGAAAAAAGACGCAATATTCAGCTTATCTGCGTATGGATTCCGTCACCCAAAGTTTGCTGAAACAGTCGAATGCGTTATCATTTTGCAGAAATAATGTTTTGCGTTTGGCTGACTATCCGAAATTCTCACAGCAGATTGTCTCATATTTTGAAAACAATGGTTTCCCTTTTGCGGAGGTCCGCTTGGATAGTCTTGACATGCAAGAGCAATTTGCTACTGCGGTTTTGAAAATCGACAAGCATGAGTACATTGCTTTTGATAGCATTGTTATCAATGGAGATGCCAGGTTGTCAGGTGCTTACCTCTATCCGTACTTGGGCTGGCGGAGAAAAAAAGCATATAAAGAATCGGTGGTTGCAGACATACCTTCCAAATTGGCGGAACTGCCTTATGTGACGGAAATCAGTCCTTCGTCCATTGAATTTGTCAACAATAAATGCTACTTGTACCTGTACCTCGCCAAGCGGAAATGCAGCCAGTTTGACGGGTACTTGGGACTTGTGCCAGTGGATGAGCGGACTGGCAAAGTGTCGCTGAATGGTGAGCTGAATCTGGATTTGCGGAATTTGTTCAAGATAGGGGAGAGGATAGCCCTGCAATGGCGCAGCACCGAGCGCTATTCCCAGAATCTTACCGTATTGTTGAATTTTCCTTACTTGTTTCGCACTCCTTTCGGGGTGAATGGACAGTTTGACTTAGATAAAAAGGATACCTCGTATCTCACTATGAATTACGAAATTGGACTTCAATACTCGTTTATGGGCAACAGTTATGCCCGTGCTTATTTCAATTATACATCCTCCAGGATTCTGACCGCCTCCTCGCTGTCGGTGGATGCGGGACTGATAGACTATGGAAAGTCGATGTATGGCATAGAATTCAATATCAGAAAGTTGGATTATCTGTACAATCCTCGGAAAGGAGTGTCTTTCTGTGTGAATGGTGCGGTGGGCAGAAGGAAAATCATCAAGAATGCCAAGGCTGATGAGTCTTTTTATGAGGGTATGGAAATGAGAACCTCCAATTACCGTCTTGCGGCAGATTTAATGGGCTTTGTGCCCCTGCATAAGCGCTTTGTCCTCGTCTTGGGACTTAATGGCGGCACTATGTTTGGTAATAAGCTGTATTTGAATGAATTGTTTCGTATTGGCGGCATGAATTCCTTGCAAGGCTTCGATGAGAAAGCTCTTTATTGTTCTTCATACGCCATAGCCCTTGCGGAATTGCGTTTTTTGTTTGCCCGTCGCTCTTATATCAATGCTTTCTTTAATGCCGCTTGGTATGAGCGTAACATTCCGAACAACTATTTCCGGGATTTGCCCTTTGGCTTTGGTCTGGGCTTGTCCTTCGACACCAAAGCGGGCATGTTTTACCTGAGCTATGCCCTTGGTCATCAGCATAATAGTCCAGTCTCCTTCAAGACGGGAAAAATCCACTTCGGTGTGAAGGTGGGATTCTAATGTTGAAACAGAAGAAATATTATTTGCTTGCTGGTTCCAGATGCAGCAAAGTAACTTCGCTGGAGGTGCCCATACGCATGGGGGGACCGAAAGAGCCGGAACCACAGGAGGTGTATATCTGAAGTGTATTTTGTCTGTTCAGGCCTTTATTGTATCGAAACACATGGTTGTTGATCCAGGTGAGTGGCCAGAGTTGCCCGCCATGGGTGTGTCCAGATAGCAGCAAATCTATACCTGCTTTTTCTATATAGTCGGTTCCAATTGGACTGTGTTGCAAAGCAATGACAGGCAGCGTTTTGTCAATAGGAAGTGAGGGCAGAGTACTCTCAATAGTCTCTGAGCGGTGGGGGGCATGTGCGTTTGTGCTCTTTGTGTCGGCCGACATGTATTCCAGTCCTACAATACATAATCCTTTGTCGGTGGTTACCTCGTTTTCCAGCACATGCACTCCTGCTTCGCGCAGCAGTTGTTTGGCTTGCTTGTTGTTCACATAGCCATCGTGGTTGCCTTCGACAAAATATATGGGGGCTTTGAGCTGGGTGAGCGGCTCAAGAGTCTGGGCGTTGAAATTATACCAGCTTTCGAAGCAGTCGCCAGTAAAGAAAATGATGTCAGGCTTGGCTTCGTTGACGAGATTTACCAGCTTCTGCATTTGATTTTTTCCTCTGAAGTGTCCGATATGGGTGTCTGTCAACTGGACGGCCCGCAGGGATTGCTGCAGTTTGGGCAGTTGCACTGTCACCTCTGCCAATTTGGGATTTAAGGCCTTGTGCGTGGCAACGCCGCATACGCCAAGTGTGAGCGCTCCCACTATGGTGCCGAAAAGCCAGCGGGGCATGTGTGCGAACAACTGTACGATATCCACCAACAGCATGAACATCAACAGATACAATAGTAATCCCACTACCACACTGCTGGCTATAGAGCAAATGTGACCAATGGGGTTGACAGTCCAGGGCTGTGAAGCCAGAAACATAAAGACAAAACTCCCTATCAGCAGGAAACTGTATGTAACATACCACCAGGTGGCGCGGGTGCCGGAAATAAAGGCGGTGCGTCGTGCCAGATACCATACGGCAAGCCCCATTATGGCGAGAAAGCCAATGAGGATAAGTGGAAAAATCCAATTTTTCATGAACTAAATTGCTATTTTTTTCATTCAAAAATTAACTAATTAACTAATTAACTAATTTACTAATTATTTCATTGCTTCGCGTATGTCCATCATGATTTTCTGTGCCAGGTGGTCGGCTTGTTCTTCAGTGCCGGCCTCGGCATAAATGCGGATAATGGGCTCTGTATTGGAGGTCCGTAAGTGTACCCAGCCGTTGTCAAAGTCAATCTTCACGCCGTCAATGCGGTTCACCTCATGCTGCTTGTAATTTTCTGCAATGCTGTCCAGAATGTGTTTCACATTCATGCTCGGCTGCAGCTCGATTTTGTTTTTGGAGATGAAATAAGCCGGATATTGAGCACGGATTGCAGAACAGCTCTTCTTGCTTTTGGCCATGTAGCTGAGGAAAAGTGCCACACCTACCAATGCGTCGCGCCCGTAATGTAAGGCAGGATAAATCACGCCACCGTTGCCTTCACCGCCGATAATAGCGTTGGTTTCTTTCATTTTGGCCACCACATTCACCTCACCAACAGCTGCTGCATTATATTCCACCCCATAACGCTGGCTTACATCACGTAAGGCCCTGGATGAGGATAGGTTGGAAACAGTGTTTCCTTTCTCATGTTGCAGAATGTAATCGGCTACAGCTACCAAGGTGTATTCCTCCACAAACATCTCGCCGTCTTCTTTGACAATGGCCAAGCGATCCACATCGGGATCCACCACAAAGCCCACGTCGTAATCATGGCGTTTCATCTCGTTAGAAATTTCAGACAAGTGCTCAGGAATGGGTTCCGGATTGTGTGGGAAAATACCTGTCGGTTCCCCGTATAATAATTTGATTTTGGTGACGCCCAGTCTCTCCAAAAGTGGTCTCAAGGCAATTCCGCCCGTTGAATTGACACAATCCACAATGACCGACAAGTCGGCTTTGGCAATGGCTTGGGCATCCACTAAAGGCAGCTTCAAAATGGCTTCGATATGGTCATTGATGGCATTGTCGTATTGTGTATAATGGCCAAGATTTTTGATGTCTGAATATGCAAAGTCTTGTTTGTCAATGATTTCCAGTAACTCCTTGCCTTCTGCTCCTGAAATGAACTCACCCTTGTTGTTCAACAGTTTCAGGGCATTCCACTGCATGGGATTGTGGCTGGCGGTAATGATGATGCCGGCATCGGCATGTTGCTGGATGACAGCCATCTCCACGGTGGGTGTGGTTGATAAACCTAAGTCGATGACATCTACACCCATAAACTGCAAAGTGCTGCAAACCAATTTGTTGATTTTATCGCCTGAAATACGGGCGTCACGGCCGACAATCAAAGCCAGTTTTTTCTGACTGTCATCTTTCCGCAAAAACATGACGAAAGCTGTGGTGAATTGGACAATATCGATGGGGGTGAGGTTGTCACCGGCCTTCCCGCCGATGGTGCCTCTGATGCCTGAGATGGATTTGATGAGTGACATGATTCGTTTTTAATTGATACAAACTGCAAAGTTACATAAAATTCCCGAATTACACACAGACGAATGAATTTTTTACAGAGACGCGCTCGTGCGTCCGAAAAAAACAAAGCGGAGAGTTGCACAAATTTCTTGAATAGATAGTGAACATACGATTTTTGCACGGAAGTGTTTTGTCGCTTCTACAAAAAAAATGGAAGAAAACGTGTTTTTTTGTATTTTTGCCGATTCTAAAAAACTAAGGGAATGATGAAAAAATTTCTGTTTGCTGCCTTCTTTCTCGGCTTGTCATTATTGCTGTCCGCTCAATCGGACCTTTACGAAAAGCATCCTGCGTTTCCATATCGTTTGACAGCGGAAGAGCAATTGCTGATGCATACGTTGCCTGTCAAGGCCAGTATGAATTTTACGGCCGCTCCACAAGGTCCAGTGTCAGCAGTGGCCGAATTCCAGCCCATGGAGGGTGTCATTGTCGCCTATCCGCTTGGCATTCCTGTTAATTTGGTAAGTCAGTTGTCGCAGATTACACGCGTGAAAGTGTTGGTGAATAATAACAATCAGATGAATTCTGCCAATTCCAATTTCAGTCAGCATGGCGTCAATATGTCCAATGTCGATTTTTGGATTGTGCCTCATGATAGTTATTGGACCCGTGATTATGGTCCGTGGTTTGTCATTGATGGGAATGACCAAGTGGGAATTATCGATTTCACCTACAATAGACCCCAGCGTCCGAATGACGATGCGGCCATGAACGCTTTTGCTTCTAATTTGAATTGTACCTTGTATGCCATGCCTATGGTGCATACTGGGGGTAATTATATGGTTGATGGCTATGGGACAGCGGCTTCCACACAGTTGGTGCTGGATGAGAATCCCAGTGAGACAGCTACGTCAATTTGCCAGATGGCCCAGGAGTATTTAGGTGTCAATCAATATTTTATCATAGACGACCCCATGGACGATTATATTTTTCACATTGATTGTTGGGGTAAGTTTCTGGATGTTGATAAGGTTTTGGTCGCTCAGGTTCCCACTACCGATTATCGCTACAATGATTATGAGGCCGCCGCTGCGGTTTTCGCCAATGCCACAACTCCGTGGGGTAATCATTATCAGGTGTTTAGGGTTTTTGAACCAGGAACAGGTTGGTATGCGACACCATATACTAACTCCTTGATATTGAACGACCATGTGTTTGTGCCTGTCGCTGGCTCCCAATGGGACGATGATGCCATCGAGGTGTATCAGCAGGCTATGCCGGGTTATACCATTGTCCCGATAACACAGGTGAGTGATGCTGTGTGGGAGAATACCGATGCCTTGCATTGCCGTACCCATGAGATTGCTGATCGCGGGATGCTCTATATCAAACATTATCCTTTGTTAGGTGTGCAAGAGATAGAGGAAGATGTCCTGTTGAGTGCGGATATCAGAACTTTAAGCGGACAGCCATTGGTGACGGATTCTGTATTGGCATATTACAGAATCAATCATGGTGCATGGCATAATGTGCCTTTGGCTTCTGTGGGTGGCAGCACATTCGAGGCCTCCATCTCAGGCTTGAACAATCTTGATACAGTCGATTATTACCTCTTTGCCAAGGACCAGTCGGGTAGGAGGGAATGTCATCCCTATATCGGTGCCCCAGATCCTCACCAGTTTGTCGTCAGCAAAAATCAGAGTGCCATTGCGAATACACAGTCGCAAACCTCAGTTCTCTTATACCCAAACCCGGCTGTGGACCGCATTGTGATAAAGGGAGAAAACCTCTCGGAATTGAAAGTATATAATTCTGTAGGTCAACTTGTGAATGTCTATTCATTACAGGATGGCACCAATACCATTAACTGCAAAGATTGGCCCGCCGCCATGTATTATCTCTCCATCTATACAAGCAACGGCGAGAAAATCAGCCGGAAAATAGTGAAGATTAATTAGCAAATTAGCAAATTAGCAAATTGGTATATTAGTTAATGTGTTAATTATCAATGTGCTAATGTGCCAATTTGATTAGGGATCAGGATTTAGTGATCAGGGGTCAGAAATTAGGTAGAAGGTGGAAGGTAGGAGTGATTAGTTTATAGGGGTTATAGATTAAAGATTAGTGGATTTTGAATTCCGAACCCACCCAAAAAACTATTAATTATTAATTGTGCATTGTGCATTGTGCATTGTCAACTCTTGTCCCCGATTTTACATCCCACTGTGGCGAAGAACAAAATGTAGGCATAGCACACAAACAGCAGGGCATAGGCAATGTGCGGATTCACGGCATCGGCAATCTTGCCGTAAATCAGCGGCATGACGGCGCCACCAACGATGGCCATCACCATCAGTGCGGAGGCAAATTCGGTATGGTCGCCCAGGTCATGAATGGCCAATGGCCAGATGGCGGGCCACATGATGGCGTGTGCGAAACTCAGGCAGATAATGGCAATAATGGAGAAAATTCCGGAGGTGCATAACGCCACAACTACCAATGCGATAGACAAAAATAATTGGATAATCAGAGCCTTGCGTTGAGATACGACTTTCGGTACGAAAAGGATACCACAGAGATAACCCACTAACAGCGCAATCAATGCGTAAACTCCGAAATAGTGGGAAACTTTTGTGGAAATGCCGTAATAGTCGCCGTAGGGTATCAGTGTGTCGATGGCGATAACTTCGGCACCTACATAGAAGAAAATGGCTAAAATGCCGAGCCACAAATACGGGAAACTGAAAATACTCGCTTTTTTGCCGTCAATTTTTTTCTCTTCCTCCACGATGTCTGGTAAGTGGGCGGTTTTGATGAAAAGTACCAATGCGATCAGTACGGCGGTCATGATGAGGTATGGGATGATGACTCCGTTAGAGAGTTGTTGTAACATGGCTTCTTTCTCGGGACCTGGAGCCATCTCCTTGATGCTTTCAAAAAGATGTTCCTTGCCGCTGAACAGGGCGTTGTAGAGCACCAGAATGCCAATCATACCTGCCAGCTTGTTGCAGATTCCCATAATGCTCATACGGCGGGCTGCCGATTCAATCGGGCCGATAACGGTGACGTATGGATTGCTGGCAGTTTGCAAAAGCGATAAGCCGCTGCCTTGCAGGAAGAGCCCCAACAAAAACATGGGGTAGCTGCGCATCTGCGCGCCAGGGATGAACATCATGCAGCCGATGGCCATGACGACCAAGCCCAAAGCCATTCCGTTGCTGTAACCCGTCTTCTTCAACACAAGTGACGACGGAATGGACATTACAAAATAGGCAATGTAAAAAGCGAAGGTCACCAAATAGCCTTGTACTTGGGTGGTGAGCTCGCATGAGGTTCTCATGTACGGAATAAGAATGTTGTTCAGCCAGGTGACGAAACCGAATACGAAAAACAACGAACCGATAACGAACATGCTGAAAGTAAGATTTTTTGTGTTTTGCATCGTTGTAAATTTTGATATGCAAAATTAATCAAAAATCTTAAAACTCATACGGAAAACTTATATTTCTCTGATTCCTGATTCCTGATTCCTGATTCCTGATTTCTGATCTACGGCAGCATATCCGCTGGTTTCGTCTCGTAATCCGGGAAGTCAATGGAGGAAATGGTATCAACAAGAATTTCCAATGGCCGACCATAATAAGTGGGTTGGGGCTTGGTCTGGGCTGGAACTTGAACTTGTGTTTGTGTTTGGGACGGAACTTGAACTTGTTCGGGAGTCTGGGTGTTGGTTGTTGTAGCAACAGCTATTGTTGGAGAGACTGTCTCAGCAGTGTTTTCAAGAGTGTTGTCAGCTTCTGCTATTTCTGTAAATTCAACAGTATCAATATTTTGATTGGTAGTCTGATTTTCTGATACTTGCTCTTGTGCAATGATGTTGTTGTCCGTTTCGGGCTTATTGTTTGAGGGTAAAGTGAAAAATAAAACACTGCCGGTGATTACAGCGGCTACACTGCCCATAAGGGCTATTTTTGCTTCGGTACTCATCCTTGGCATGCCGCTTTGATGTTTGAACGACTTCCATGCCTGAGGCTTGTACTCGTAGCTCTTGCTGTTGATTTTATCCTTTATCTCTTGGTCAAACTGATTCATGTTTACTTTGTGTTGGTTAGCTTCGCTGTTGGTTAGCTCCGTGTTGGTTAGTTCCGTGTTGGTTATCTCCGTGTTGGTTGGTTTCGCTGTTGGTTAGTTCCGTGTTGGTTAGCTCCGTGTTGGTTAGCTCCGTGTTGGTTGGTTTCGCTGTTGATGACTTTATGTTGCTGAGCAACTATAAATTATTAATTGTTAATTGTTAATTCTAAATTTCTGACCCCTGACCCCTAATCACTAATCACTAATCACTAATCACTAACCTCTTTTATCGCTTCCTTCAGTTTTGTTCTGGCGAAGTTGAGGTGCCAGTGCGAAGTTCCTTCCTTGATATTCAACAGTTTGGCAATTTCCGCATGGGGCATGTCCTCAAACACGTAAAGGTTGAAGACGGTGCGGCTCATCTGCGGCAATTGCTGTATCAGCTGCATCAGTTCATCGGTGGACAGCTTCGACAGGGCCTCGTTTTCGTCATGATGTTGCAGAACGTCATCGGTCACATCGTCATAGTTGACTGTTTCAGTAGAGTGGCGGTACTTGCGCAAGTAATCGAGTGCCGCATTGACCATGATGGTCTTCATCCACGCTTCGAAGGAGCCGGAGGCCTGGTAAGTTCCCAATGCCGAGAAAATCTTCATAAACCCCTCATTCACCATGTCCTGCGCATCCTCATAACAGTGTGCATAACGCATGCAAACCGTGAACAGCGACCCGTAATAAGTCTTGAAAAGCTTGTGCATGGCTCTTCGCTGGCCTTTTTTACAGTCGTCTATCAACTGCAAAATTTCGTCACGGGATTGCTTGTTCATTATCTATAACGTAAAGTCAATTTAAAATCTTTGGTCTGCTTATTGATTTTTTTATTTTTTTTCCCCTACATAGCCCCACTCAGAAATTCAAAATCCACTAACCCCTAACTCCTATAAACTAATCACTCCTACCTCCTACCTCCTACCTCCCACCTTCCGCCTTCCGCCTATTTTTTGACTCCTAATCACTGACCCCTGATCACTGACCCCTAATCACTATAACCTAACCTCTATTTAGTACATATTGTCGCGGAAGTCTTTCTTCAGGTCGAGTTTCACATCGTGTAATGCGGCGGCTTTGATGTTGATGGTGAAACTCCATCCTTTGCGATAGCCGAAAGGTATCCAGTTGAAACGCATCTCCCAGCAGTGCAGGTCTCTGTATATGTCAATGGAAGTGTAGGACATTTCTTTTTGCACAAAATCATAACCAGTAGTGAAGCCTACCTTCCATTTTCTGGTGATGTTGAATTCTCCAATGATATTTAGCGTCTGAACGAATTTGTGGGTATAGGGTTTCTCCACCACATTGCCACGATAAGTGTTGATATAGTATCCGTAATTGTCGTTGGCAGTATATGCGAATGTATAGTTGATGGTCAGCGACCAGGGATTGTTGAAGTCGGGGCGGGTGTTGGGCATGCCTAAGAGGTTCTGGTCCATGATGGATTCGTTGTTCTTGTTCTGTTCTGTCTTGTTCTTGTCATCTTTCTGCTTCCCTTTAAATAAATCCCTGTTGATGACCAGGTTAAGTCCCACATTGATGTTGGCATTGGAGAAACGCAAGAGCTTTTTGTTGACCTTCAACTCGGTTTGGTTGACTCTTTTCCCGTCTTTGATGATATAAGGGTCAAATGCCAGGCTAAAGGTGATATTGAGTTGCCTCCAGATGGTGCTTCGGCCTGAAATGCGCAAGGGTTGCCAACGCAAAGAGTCAGCGGCGAAGTCGTAACCCATGGAGATGGCTAAGTTGTCGAAAATGGCGATTTTCTTGGTCCCGGTAATAGTGTCTTTTCTTGACCGGACTTTGATTTCTATGTTGTTGTTGAGCGTCAGCTGGGCCAGGGCTCTGGTCTGGCCGCTGGCACCGCCATAGATGGAGTTGCTGAAATAAGAATAGTTGACATATTCACCAGTCACAGTGTTGAAGTATTCTCCGAATGATTTTTTGTTGAAATTAGGACTATAACTGAAGCTTAAATTCGGTGTGACGACATGACGAATGGCCTTGAGACCGCCTTTCTTGAACTGGTACATGAAGTATATCTTGGTGGTCAATTCAGTGCTGATGCTGAGGTCGTGCAGGGCATAAAAACCGCGCTTGAAAACATTGTCAACTATTGGTTCTCCCAGTGTATCGGTATGGAAAAAACGCTCGTAGCGTTGCAGGTACCACCTCTCGGTAAAGTTGATGTTGGTGTTCCAGTTGACTAATTTCGCGATTTTGATAGGGATTGTAATGGGTATATTGTGGCGTATCCCGACACCGATTTTGTCCCAGGTCTCAGTTTTAAAGAACAGGGTATCAAAGGTGTTGATTTGGGAACACATTTCCGAAGACCATTTCATGGAGATGTTGTCATACCACTTCAAAGCACCAGCCTTGTTTTTCTTGCGGAAAGGATAGAACTGGATGACTGACATGTTGATGGAGGGCAATTTAAGGTCAACCATGCGTGTGTTGGTGTTCTGAGAGTAAGAAATGGTGGCGTCGAAGTAGAAAATACCTTTGGCACTGGTGGAGAAGTTGATGGAGGATGAGTATTGGTTGGACAGGTAGTCGTTGATGCTGGACAGCGTGTGCTTGTTGTAGCCACTACTCACAATGTCAACATGGGCATTGAAACGGGTGTATGGATGGGATTTTATGTCTTGCTTGTGGTCCCAATAAATCTTGAAGTCGTTGGTATGGTAATAGGTGGAGTCTATCAGCTTCTCACCGAGATATTTCTGACCGTATTCCGCCCTGATTTTACCGGCACATTTGTATCGGAACACATAATTGGACTCGGCTTTGATGGCCCAGCTGCCGCGAGTGTATATGTCACCGGCCAGCAAAAGATCGAAGTTGTCGCTTATACCGAAATAGTAACCAATGTTTTGCAAGTAAAAACCTAAACTCTGTGTCTCACCGAAAGTGGGCATGACCAAGCCGGAATGACGTCCTTTCTCCAAAGGAAAATAACCGAAAGGAATGGCTATGGGGGTGGGTATATCTACAAAACTGACGTATGCCGGACCCATGATAATCTTGTCATTAGGCAAAACCTTCGCTTTGGTGAAGGAAATTTCAAAGTGCGGATGATCCAGCTCGCAGGTGGTATATTTGCCCTTCTTGATGTACGTGGTGTTGTCTTCCAGTTTCTTGATCTGCTCTCCGTGAATGTACCCTTCCCCCTCCTCGGTAATCACATGGGTGATTTTACCTTTCTTGGTCTCAAAGTTGTACTTGATTTCCTGTGCCCTGAATACCCCGTCGCCTTGTTTCAGCACGGGACTGCCAACAACTTTTCCGCTTTCATCAATGGCCCCACTGGCATATAACTCGTTGTTGGCAAAGTCAATCTCAATGTAATAGGCATACAAACTCATGTCCTCATATAGCACGTATGCCTCGTTAAACAGATAGGCCACCTTGTTCTTGATGCTGAAATGTATGGAGTCTTTGGCATCGTATGTGACTGTGTGCTCCAATCCGTTTTTGGAGATTTTTTTGCCGCTACGAATGCTGTCGGTGGATAAACTGTCGGCGGAAAGAGTGTCGCTTGCCGTATTTGCCAATTGCTGAGAAATTGTATCTGATTTCAAACTGATACGTATGGTATCACCTCCGCCATTCGCGGACTGTGCATATACACAATTGTTTATTATGCTGATTATTAGCATAATGCTACAGCATAACAAATATGAAAAATTGATTGTGTATAATTTTTTATACAATTCCTGTTTCGTTTGGTCTTATTATATATATTTGCTTTTTAAAAATGTACAAAAATAGTCAAATATTTTGAGTTATGAACATAAAAAAATGGTTTTTATTGCTTTTGTGCTTAACTTTTTTTAACGCTGTATCTTCTGGACAGTCACAAGAAAAGAAATTTAAGCTGGTTATAGATGCTGGTCACGGTGGTGAAGATCCGGGTTGCAAGGGGAGAAAATCGATGGAAAAGAATGTGACACTGAATGTTGCGTTGAAATTGGGCAAGCTGATCAGTGATAACTTCGATGATGTGCAGGTGATTTATACCCGAAAGACCGATGTGTTTGTTGAGGTGTATAAACGTGCGGTCATCGCCAATAACAATCATGCCGACTTGTTTATTTCTTTGCATTGTAATGCGGCAGAAAACAGAGGCGCACACGGTGTGGAAACCTGGGTGATGGGCTTGGATAAGTCTGGCGCCAATATGGAGGTGGCTAAAAGGGAGAATGCGGCCATATTGAAAGAAAAGAATTTCGAGAACAATTATGAAGGATTCAATCCGAATTCGCCAGAGGCTAATGTAATTTTCTCGCTGCATACTTCCGCTTACATGAACCATTCCATCATGCTGGCCGACAAAGTGCAACGAAATCTGGTACGCAACACGCATCTGGTTGACAGAACTGTGAGACCTGGCGGTTTTTGGGTGCTGTACAAAGTGGCTATGCCCAGTATTATTGTTGAGTTGGGCTTCTTGACTAATGCCACCGAGGAGGAATACATGATTAAACCTACTTCGCAGGATATTATGGCAGTGTCTATCTACAACGCTTTTGTGGAATACAGAAACGCACTGGATGGCGGCAGCAGAAAAACCTTGCCGCTGCCGAAAGTTACGGAAACCAAAGATATGGCCTCTGCTGACAGCAGGACAGTCGATACAGGGGTCGCCCCGGAACCTGCACAGAAAAAGGCTGTGGTCGATGACGCCGTGGCTTCTGAACCTACCACGGCAAAGGCAGAGGATACTCCAAAAACTTTCGTGAATATAGAGAAAATTTCAACCAAAGAAAAGGAGACTGTTTCTCCAGAACCACAAAAAATCAACACCACAGAAACCGCTAAATCGGAAAACGAGGCGGCAAAACCACAAGCCCGCATTCGTTTTCGTGTGCAAATCGCCGCTACCCCCGAGAATATTGCTATTACAGATAGTCGCTTCAGTATGGTGAAAGATGTACGCAAGTTCCATGAAGGAAAGTTCTGGAAATACACCTGTGGCAACACTACCACTCTGGAAGAGGCGCAAACCCTCTTAAAAAGCGTTAAAACCTATTTCCCTGATGCCTTTGTCATTGCCTTCGACGGCGAAACAAAAATCCCCGTCAGCGAAGCAGTAAACAGGATGAAGAATTAACAGTTAATAGTTAATAGTTGATAGTTAATATGCTAATTATCAATGTGCTAATGTGCCAATTGAATTAGCAAATTAGTTAATTAGTAAATGTGCAAATTATTTAAGTTAACGATTAATAGTTGACCATCAATTATTAATCGTTAATTGTTAATTCTAATTTCTATACCCTAAACACTAACTACTAATCACTGACCCCTGATCACTGACCCCTGATCACTGACCCCTGGCCCCTGATCACTTCTACCTCCCACCTTCTACCTAAATTAGAATCCGTTGAAGGACATAAACAGTGGTGGAAGTAACAATAGGAAGCCGATGATTATTAGTCCGATAATGAATGGCCAGATGAATTTTACCCATTTGGCATAAGGGATTCTTGCAACGCCAAGAACACCGATCAGCACTCCGGATGTGGGCGTAATCATGTTGGTGATGCCGTCGCCGAACTGGAAGGCTAACACCGTCAACTGGCGCGACACTCCGATAATATCCGAGAACTCGGCCATCATGGGGATGGTGAGCGCGGCCTTTGCTGAACCCGACGGGATGAAGACGTTGAGCACCGTCTGGATGGCATACATGGCACCCACAGCACCTTCTTTACCAGTGTCTGTCATAGCTTGCGAAATGCCATGCAAGATGGTATCAATGATTTTACCGTCTTCCAAAATGATGATGATGCCACCAGCCATGCCGACTACTAAGGCGGCCACCATAATGTCCTTGCATCCATCAAGGAAAAGTCGGATGATTTTGTCGAATTTTAAGCTGAATGCTGCACCTGTTGCAATTCCCATGGCGAAGAACAGTCCGGCAATCTCCATGACATACCAGCCGTAGCCTAAAACACCGGTAACCAGGCAGATAATGGTGTAAAGCAGGATGGTGAGGATGAAGTTATGTACGGATTTCCAAGCTCCCAGAAAACCAATTAAAAGGTAAGTGCCGGCAATAATAGGCCATAACACAATGTTATACTGGCCATTGCCGATGCTGATGTCGGTGCGGGGAAAACGAATGGCGCAGAATACCATTACAGCTCCAATCAAAGCATAAACTACCCAAGTGGCAAGGGTGGAGGGACGGCTTTCCACAGCCGTTTCCTCTACTTGCTTGTCGCGCCAAAACACATCTATCTCGTAGGTGATGGATTTGGTGGGATTTTTCTTGATATAAGCGGCATAGAGCAGGGTGAAAACAATGGCAATCAGGGTGAAAACACACCAGCAAATGAAGCGGTATTCGATGCCGGAGAAGGGTGCCAATCCCGACAAGCCCTGGGCAATGCCAATGGTGAAGGGGTTGAGCATGGCACCTGCAAAACCTACATGGGCGGCCACATAGCACATCAGCACGCCGGTAATGGAGTCGTAGCCCATGGAAATGGCCAAGGGCACAAAAATGACAATAAAGGCTATGGTCTCCTCACTCATGCCGAAGACAGATCCGAAAAGGCTGAACATCAAGATGATAAGTATCATGATGAGGTTGTTAACCCCTAATTTGCCAAGGATTTTGTTTTGCTGTAACTTTTGTGTCTTTTTCAGAAAGGAGAAAATGCCTACATTGATAGCATTGGTCTCGTTCATGATCCAAAAGCCGCCACCAATCATCAGGATAAAGACAATAATATTGGCGGTGCGTTCGAAGCCCTTGAAAAAGGCGGTGAAGATCTGCCAGGTTTGGGGCTGGTTGTCAACATTGTGGTAGGAGTCGGAAACCACCACGTTGCGCTCGCTGCCATCCACGGTAACAGTCTGCCGGTTGAACTCGCCGCCCGGAATGATCCAGGTCATCACAGCGCATAAAACAATGATGGAGAAGACGATAGTGAAGGTGTGGGGAATTTTCATAAGTTGAAAGTTGTTTAATGAGCTAATTATTATAGTGGATAGGGGTTGATGAATAGGGATTAGTCTTGAATTTTGAGTTGGAAATTATAATTCCCCTTCTTCTAGAAGGGGTGGCCGAAGGCCGGGGTAGTGAATGTGTGATTATACGGGTCGTTGAGGATGTGTGAAAGCACGGATACTGTCCTTGAAGTTCGTGTTTTGCGAACCGGGAATAAGCATGGGTTCACCCAAGAAGTGGGGCTTTTTGTGGGTTGTCACATCTAAAACAGCTTTGACCTTGGCAGCTGCTTCCCGTGTATGGTTTTTCAAGTATGCTTTGCGATAATAAACTTCCTTGGCGTTGAAAGCAATGGCTTCAAGTTGGTGATGTTGTGCGATATAGAGGGCTCTTTCGTTATGCCAGTGTTGTGAAATCACGGTGATGGAATCCTCGCCAAAAACTTCCTTCGCTCTTACCATTGAGTCGTAGGTGCGGAAGCCGGCGTAGTCGAGGTAGATGACAGAATCGGGCACCCCTTTTGCGATAAGTGATTGGCGCATTTCCTCTGGCTCGTTGTAGCCGTGTCGGTGGTTGTCACCACTAATCAGAATGTATGAGATTTTGTGGGCGAAATACAGCTCGGCGGCAGCGTCAATACGATTGTTATAATATTGGTTTACAATTCCTTTCGCAGTATAGGGCGAGGTGCCTAACAACAAACCCACTTTGCGTGTGGGAATGCTCGTGACCTTGTCAAAGAGTTTTCCCTTTGCACTGTTTTTGATTGTGAAATTGCAACACACGACGAAAACCACGCATAAAAAGGCACAGATAAAACCTGTCCCAATGAGTTTCCGTAAGAGCTTGTGCCGTCGATTTGTTTTTGTCATATTCTTTTTTTTTCAACACAACAAAAATACAAAAAAAACATATATGACCTACCTTGTTGTGTTTGTAGTTGACCGTTCAAGTAAGTATATACGTATTGCATGATATGTTTTTTTTTAGTGTGTCTAAAACTTTTATTTACAGGAAATACGCCATATAAGCGGGCAAATATTTTACTGATTTTTCGTGGGCATAGTCTTTTGTATAGATGAGGAAACGTTCGTTGGTGATACGAGAAGAAAACTTCTTGCAGAAGGCATCTAACGATGCGTGCGTTTTGTATGACGAAGACTTCACCTCGACTGGCAGAATCTTGGTCCCACGTGACAACAGAAAGTCAACTTCATAGTTGTGTTTCCCGCTTTCAGTAGGCCAAGCATGATAGAAAAGTTTGTTACCTGAAGCCTTGAGCATCTGAGCTACTATGTTCTCATACAAATACCCAAGGTTGGTGGCCAATTTGTCGCTTAGGAGTCGCTCATAGATGACGTTTTCCGTAAATGCTTTGTCGCGGAAAGCCAGTGTAACAAAGAGGCCTGTGTCGCCGACAAACATCTTATATCGCAACAAATCCTCCGTGCTTCCAAGACCAACATTAGGGTCATCGCAATGGTGAGAGATGTTCACTGTTTTTGACTTTTCCATTTCAGAAATCAGTTCGATATAATCCTCTGCCCTTGCCTTAGGGATGACGGTTGAAATCTGATAGCGGGAAGCATTACTGTTCAGTTGTGCTGGAATGGCAGCGAAAATACGAGCAGCCTTCCCCGTGGAGTCGATTTTCCCGAAATCCTCATCGTACAGATCCAAAATGAGCCGTTTGGCACGGTCCACCACCTCGAAGTTATTGGATTCCAAATAAGCATCCACGGCTTGAGGCATTCCGCCAACCAACATATAGAGCCGGAAGTTGCGCATAAGTTTGCGATGAGCCTCTTTCAGCGGCTGAGGGTGCTCCCAGACGCCGCGGAGTAACGGAATGGTAGCTGTATCGCCTATGGCCCAGCGGAACTCCTCATAATCCATCGGATACATGCTGATACGTTCCTCTTCGCTAGGGATAAGGATGTGTTCGGTGTTCTTACGGATGGAAATCAGTGAGCCCGTTTCAATGTAATCATAACGGTGATCCTCTACAAACGACTTGATGGCTTGGCGGGCAAGAGGCTGGAACTGTACTTCATCGAAAATGATGAGCGACTTCCTTTCAACTAGTTGTACATCGTATGCCAGTTGAAGCCTCAAGAAGATGTAGTTGAGGTCGGAAACATCGTTAAAGAGGTTCTTGACTTCCTGCGAGCATTTGGTGAAATCGATGAGGATGAACGATTCGTATTCGTTGCGAGCGAAGGTCTTGACAACGGTTGATTTGCCTATGCGTCGGGCACCCTCAATAAGGAGAGCACTTTTCCCGTTGCTTTCCTGTTTCCATTTGAGCAAGCGATCGTAAATCTTTCGTTTGAAGAGTCTCACGGGTTCCATAACTTGTTGTTTTTGAACGTGCAAAGATAGCGTTTTTTTCTTTTCCTCAAATTTTTTTTTGCCTTAAACCGCAAAATCCTCAAATTTTTTTCTTGCTGATCTCTGCATAATCCTCAAAATATTGTCAAAGTCTTTGACTTTTCCTGAAAAGGGTTGACAGATTTGGGATGGTTAAACTAAATTGGTTTAGTTTGCAAATAGTATTGATACATACTATATTACAAGACTAAAGGGGATAATTACAATCTCCTCCAATAATACCACAGCACTCCGGCGGTGACGAGGGCGGAAATCAGGTCGGCAACAGGAGTGGCGTACCATACCCCCTCTAAACCGAATATGGGCGGAAATATCAGAAGTAAGGGTGTGAGAAACAACATTTGCCGTGTCAGCGAAAGGAAAATGGAGATGCCTGCCCTGCCGATGGATTGGAAGAAGTTGGTGGTGACCACCTGGAAACCTACTACGGCGATGCATAATACATAGATTCTCAATCCTTTGGCAGTAATATTGATGAGTTCTTTATCGGTGGTGAACCAACGGGCGATAAAACGTGGAAATGTTTCTGCCGCAATGAATCCGATAACTGCAACCGCTGTGGCGTAGTAAATAGTGAGCTTGAATGCCTCAATGGCACGGTCGGGCTGTCTCGCCCCCCAATTATAACCCACAATGGGTTGCATTCCCTGCGTGAAGCCGAACATGATCATAATCAGCAAGCTGATGATGCTGTTGATGATGCCAAAGGCACCAATGGCCATATCCCCGCCATAATGTCCTAATTGCCAGTTCATCAGAATGGCTATCAAACAAGAACAACAATGGATGAGAAAAGGTGCTACTCCGATAGAGAATACGCTTCCGATAATCTGCCATGACAGTCGGAAACAGTTCTTCGTAAAGTGAACGTAGGGCTTTTTGCTGAGAAAATGCGATACTACCCACACCAGTCCCACGCTTTGCGAAATGATGGTGGCGGTGGCTGCTCCTTTGATGCCCCAGTGGAAGGCGAAAATAAACAAAGGCGCCAGTATGATGTTGACACCTATGGTTAATAGCAGTGAAATCATCGCTTTGGTAGGATAGCCGGAAGCTCTGATGATATTGTTCAAGCCAAAGAACAAATGAGTGATGACGTTACCCAGCAGGATGATCCTCATGAAGTCGCGAGCGTATGGCAGGGTGGCGTCGCTGGCACCGAAAAGGTACAGTAGAGGGTCGAGAAATATAAGGGCGAAAACAGAGAATAAAATACCGATTATCATGTTGAGCACAAAGGCATTGCCCAAAGTCTGAATGGCTTCCTCCTGGCGTTTCTCGCCCATACGGATGGAAATAATGGCAGAAGAGCCCGCCCCGACCAATGTGCCTAAGGCGGTGCCCAAATTCATAATGGGGAAGGTGAGTGCCAAGCCCGATATGGCTAAGGGGCCTACTCCCTGGCCAATGAAAATACGGTCGATGATATTATAAAACGAAGTGGCGGTGGTGGCAATAATCGCCGGCAAAGCATACTGCAACAGCAGTTGCTTCACATTGCCTTTTTCTAGTGCTTCGTTTTGCTTGTCCATGTTTAGGTTTCAGTGGTCAGTGGTCAGTGGTCAGTGGTCAGTGGTCAGGAGTCAGGAATCAGTGATTAGTAGTTAGTAGTTGGTAGTTGAAATTCAGATTTAAATTCCCCTTCTGTTAGAAGGGGTGGCCGAAGGCCGGGGTAGTGACATAAACGTCATTCCAATTATCAGTTTTCAGTTTTCAGTGGTCAGTGATTAGTGGTCAGTGGTCAGGAGTCAGGAGTCAGGAGTCAGGAGTCAGGAGTCAGGAGTCAGTGATTAGTAGTTGGTGGTTGAAATTCAGATTTAAATTCCCCTTCTGTTAGAAGGGGTGGCCGAAGGCCGGGGTAGTGACATAAACGTCATTCCAATTATCAGTTTTCAGTGGTCAGTGGTCAGTGGTCAGTGGTCAGTGGTCAGTGGTCAGTGGTCAGTGGTCAGTGATTAGTGGTCAGGAGTCAGTGATTAGTATTTAGTAGTTGGTAGTTGAACTTCAGATTTAAATTCCCTTTCTGTTAGAAGGGGTGGCCGAAGGCCGGGGTAGTGACATATACGTCATTCCAATTATCAGTTTTCAGTTTTCAGTGGTCAGTGGGATAGAGAATTCAGAAACTTAATGGTTAGTATGGTTAGAATGGTTAATTGTTAATTGTTAATTGTTAATTGTTAACTGTCAACTATTTAGAATTGGAAGTAGATGAACGGTTGCAAGTCCGCCGTGATGAACTGGTAAATGATGAACACACAGATACATACCACGATTACCATCAGCCAAATTGGCATCAGGGCGAAGTTGAGACGGTACCAGCGTTTCCAGCGGCTTGGCAGCCAGTGGATAATCATACCGGCGACAAAGAGCAGGAAGACAAAGCGGTATTCGTAGATCATCTTGGGTATCAAGTCAACACGCCAAGCACTGCCAATCTGTCCCACCATATCTTTGGCGGTGTTCCATGCCACCTCGTTGGCTTCGGCAGGGTCGAGATTGGAACCGGAACGGAAAAAGAGTCGGGTGAAGGTGATGAAGACAAAGGTCAGAAAAATGGCCCATGTACGGCTCAGCCATTTGATGGGTTTGCCCCGACGGAAAGCGTTATATATGGCGCTGATCAATGTTCCGAAGAAAATTATGCCGGTCCAGATAACCGCAATGTTGAATACCGGCAGGGGATACAGATAATCGACAATGGCAAAGGCCATGAAGGGGATGAAGCACATCAGTACCTTCTTAAGCCAAGTGAGGTTGCGCCATAGTTTGTACAGGAGTATGCCCACGCCATTCAGGCCGCCCCAGATGACGAAATTCCAGCTGGCGCCATGCCATAAACCGCCCAGCAACATGGTGAGCATCAGGTTGATTTGGGTTCGTACTTTGCCCTTGCGGTTGCCTCCCAAAGGTATGTAAAGATAGTCTTTCAGCCAAGTGGAAAGTGAGATGTGCCAGCGTTTCCAGAACTCACCGGGGTTCTGTGCTTTGTAGGGCGAGTTGAAGTTTATAGGCAGATAAAAACCCATTAGCATGGCAACACCGATGGCAATGTCGGTATAGCCTGAAAAGTCGGCATATACCTGCAAAGAGTATGTGAACAATGCCATTAGGTTCTCGAAGCCCGTGAACATGGTGGGATTGTTGAATACACGGTCCACAAAGTTCACGGCCAGATAGTCGCTGAGGATGATTTTCTTCAGCAGACCGTTGAGAATCCAGAAAACGGCAATGCCGAACTGCCTGCGTGACAGGAAGAAAGGCTTGTACAGCTGCGGAATGAACTGATTGGCACGGATGATGGGACCTGCTACCAGTTGCGGGAAGAAGCTGGTGTAAAAACCAAAGTCCAGGATATTCCCTACCGAGGCCACTTTTCTTCTATAGACATCAACTAAATAACTGATATTCTGGAAGGTATAAAAAGAAATGCCCACTGGAAGCAGAATCTTGCCTGCGTCGAAACGGTTGGTGCCACTCCACTCATTAGCCCATTTGGCCAAATAGTTGACAATTTCTATCTTACTGTGAAATAAAGAATTATATACGTCTGTGAAGAAATAGGCATATTTGAAATAGCATAAAATGGCAAGGTTTACCACCACACCTACGGTCAGCAGGAACTTGCGGTAAGGTGTTTTTTGGGAGCGGTCGAGGCCTTTGCCGACAAAAAAGCCGAAAATGGTGGAAAAAATCAGAATCAGAACAAAGAGTCCGGAGGTTTTGTAGTAAAAAAGCACGCTCATGAAGAACAGATAGGTGTTGCGTAGCAACCTTTTGTTCTTCATCAGGCAGAAGCCCGCAAAAACGACGGCGAAAAACGCCCAGAAGTTAAACTGTGTGAATAACAGCGGATAGCGTTCATCAAAAGAGAAGATGCTGATGAAAAATTGTTTTAAGAGTTCGCCATCCATTGTTAATATCTTGTTCAAAAAATTAGTCGGCAAAAATACATGAAATTCTTGACATACACAACCCAATATTTCAGACCGGAATCCAATTGTTGGAATTTTTTTCGGTCAAACTTTCAATTCGGTTTTGTTTCGCTTGTGAAGATTTAAAAGAAAAACACCTGCGAAAATTTGCAGGTGTCTTTTGTGGAGCGTATGAGAATCGAACTCACGACCTCTTGACTGCCAGTCAAACGCTCTAGCCAACTGAGCTAACGCCCCATCGCTGAAAAGCGGTTGCAAAAATACAAAAAAAATCAATACACCACACTGCGACAAGAAATTTTTTTGCAAATTTTCTTGTCGCAAATTAGCAAATTGGTTAATTAGCAAATTAGTCAATTAATTAGAGGGATTTGTACATGCCTTATTCTATAACGTTCTATTTTGTAAATGTCATTGTTTTCATTAACTAATTTGCTAATTTTCACATTTGCTAATTTAATTGTCATTAACTAATTTGCAAATTTGCTCATTTGCTAATTATTTTTTTGTATCTTTGCGTGCTCATATTTTGGATAAAAGTGAACATTAATATTAGTATTTAAACCTTTAAAAACTTTAAAATTATGGCTTTCAACTTAAGAAACAGAAACTTCCTTAAATTGTTGGATTTCACTCCTGAAGAAATCAAATTCTTTTTGAAATTGGCTGCTGACCTCAAAACCGCTAAATATGCCGGTACAGAACAGCCGCATTTGACAGGTAAGAATATCGCTCTTATTTTTGAGAAGACTTCCACCCGTACCCGCTGCGCTTTTGAAGTGGCTGCCAAAGATCAGGGCGCTCATGTAACTTATCTCGGCCCCACTGGCTCACAGATCGGTATCAAGGAATCCATGAAGGATACTGCCCGCGTATTAGGCCGTATGTATGATGGTATCGAATATCGTGGTTTTGGCCAGGATATCGTGGAAGAACTGGGTAAATACGCCGGTGTTCCCGTATGGAACGGTCTGACCAATGAGTTCCACCCGACTCAGGTGTTGGCTGACTTCCTGACAATGCAGGAACATATCGACAAACCCCTCAACAAGGTGACTTTCGCATACTGTGGCGATGCCCGTTTCAACATGGGTAACTCACTGATGGTGGGTGGTGCCAAGATGGGTATGGATGTCCGTATCGTGGCTCCCAAAAAACTGCAACCCAACAAGAAATTGATCGACACCTGCAAGGCTATCGCCAAGGAAACCGGTGCGACTGTTACCGTTACCGACGATGTGAAGAAGGGCGTTAAAGGTTGCGACTTCATCTATACCGATGTTTGGGTGTCAATGGGCGAACCCGTGGAAGTTTGGAAAGAAAGAATCGATATGCTGATGCCTTATCAGGTGAACAAGAAACTTATGGAAATGACTGGCAATCCGAATTGCAAATTCATGCACTGCCTGCCCGCATACCATAACCTCGAAACCAAAGTGGGCCGCGATGTTCACGAACAATTCGGTTTGGACGGCATCGAAGTGACTGAAGATGTGTTCGAATCCAAAAACAGTATTGTTTTCGACGAGGCAGAAAACCGTATGCACACTATCAAGGCTGTTATGGTAGCAACCTTGGGTGACTAATTCAAAACCGATAATCATTCATTAAAATAATGAAGAAATTATTTGTCTTTATGCTTATTCTTTGTGCCACTGCCTCTTCCATGGGGCAGGGCATGAAGATTATGCTCAATCATAAGGCTTATTGCACCGACAAAATGCAGCCTTATATTGAATTTACCTTCCGTGTGGGAGGTAATACGGTCGCTTACGCGTTGAATGAAGATAAACGCTATGAGGCCGAGGTCCTGATTAATGTGGATGTTCTTCAGGATGATAAAGTAGTGAAAAATCTTCGCTATATCATTGGTAGTGAAACTTTTGCGGATTCGGTGGTGAACGGCCGTCCCGATTTCGGGGATGTCCAGAACCTGCCTGTGGAAAATGGCGACTATTACTTGTCGTTCACTTTCAAGGATTTACATGGCGATACCACCAGTATCAATTATATTGACTTTATCTCGGTTCATTTTCCAAAAGATTCAATCTGTACCTCAGGAATTGATTTGCTGAGTGATGTGAGAACTGCTGAGCCGGGAGACCTCTATGCGAAATACGGCTTTTCGATGACACCGCTATTCTATAATTATGCTGGTGAGAATCTCTACAACCTGCCGTTCGTGATGGAGGTTTATAATACTGAGAATCTTATAGGCAAGAACAAGCAGTTCTTGGCCAAATGCTATATAGAATTTTTGGAAAACCATCGTCTGGCAACACCTCAGTCTATTCAGGTGCTGAATGTCAAAACCGCCCCAGTGGCCTTGGTTTTCAGCCGTTTTAACATCTATCAGTTACCTTCAGGCAACTATAATCTGGTGACGGAAATCATGGATATGGATTCCACCGTGTATTGCGTGAACCGCTGTTTCTTCCAACGCAGCAATCCGGGAATGTCGCTGAAATTGGAGACATACAACGATGTGTCAGTCGAAAATACTTTTGTGTCGGCTATTACCGACAGAAAACAGATGGAGGATTATGCCGCAAGCCTTTATCCCATCGCCACCAATATGGAACGTGATTTTTTCGACAAACGATTGAAAAAAGTGGGTTTCGACATGTTGCAGAAGTTCTTCTATTCGTTTTGGTTGACCAGAAATCCGAACGATCCTGAAGGCGCTTGGCTTGAATATCAAAAGAAAGTGGATTTTGTGCAGAAAACTTTCGGTAGCAAACTCGTAAAGGGCTACCGTACCGACCGTGGACGTGTGTACTTGCAGTACGGTCCGCCCAATGACATCAAAGATGCCCCCTTCGACCCGGCTACCTATCCTTATCAGATATGGCACTATTATCATTTGCAGGACCAAACCAATGTGAAATTCGTGTTCTGGTGCCCCGCCGAGGTGACTAATGACTATGAATTGCTTCATTCTGACAAAGTGGATGAACATCATGAACCCTCGTGGCAGATGAGATTGTATAAGCGTATCCAACAGCAGGAAAATTATCAGATTACAAAGCCTGAGGATTATTTCGGCAATGAGATGGATAATTATTGGAGATACAATGATTAGTTGAAAACCGAAAACTGAAAGTTTGCGATGGAACCGCAGACCACGCATAGAGCGAATTAATAATTAATAATGAATAATGAATAATGGGTTTTGGATTTTGAATTCTATTTTTTTGCGGTGGAACTGCAGACCACGCATAGAGCGAATTAATAATTAATAGTGAATAATGGGTTTTGGATTCTGAATTCTATTTTTTGCGATGGAACCGCAGACCACGCATAGAGCGAATTAATAATTAATAGTGAATAATGGGTTTTGGATTTTGAATTCTATTTTTTTGCGGTGGAACCGCAGTCTATGCATAGAAATATTTGATGTGAATATTAAATAATAGTAATATGAAGAAAATTTTATTTGTTATTGTATGTGTATTTGCTGCATTGCAGTTGTCGGCACAGCAACCGAATATCAGTAACCCTGGTTTTGAACAATGGAGTTCCAACTATCCTGCGGGATGGACAACTTCCATATCGGGTTCGATAACGAATGTGCCGTTTATCGGCAGCTTTCCGCTTTCGTTAAATTTTGCTACCAAAACTTCTGATGCGCATTCAGGAAGCTATGCCTTGAAATTACAGGCAAGAAGTCTGAATTTGTCTTTTATGGGAGGCCCCACTATTACGGTACCTGGAGTGGCCCAATTAGGCACGGCCGGCTCTTTTTCAATCAGTTCGACAACTATCCAGCAGCTGATGAGCATTGATTCCACAACTGATATATCCAGTCTTATACAGAATTTGGATATGGGTGAATTATCGTCTTTGACTAATATTTTTTCCAAAGGCGAACCTTTCAACATGGTGCCAACAGCTATGAAAGCATGGGTGAAATATCTTCCCCCTGTAGGTGAGGTTGATACCATGCTGGCTTTGATAGGTGCTTACAGAGAAGGCGAAACCAGTATGATGCTGATGGGTGAAATGCCTGAGTCATACGGCTATTTTGCTTTGACTGACAGGGTGGAAAACTATACGGAAATTACTGTTCCTCTTCAGTATAATGAGGAAAATGTCAATTGTGACTCTTTGGTGATTGTCTTCATGTCATCTTCGTTCATGAATGCCAAAACCTCCACAGAGTTGTATATCGACGACATCTCATTTGAATTTGACTATTTGAGTGTGGAATCCACTGAGAGAATCGCCATGAATCTGTATCCCAATCCCGCTGCTGACTACATGATGATCAGTCTTGACAATCAGTCGGATGTGTATGATGTGACAGTGTATGATATGAATGGTCGTCAAATCAAGAAGTTGGAAGGCCTGACAGGAAATACACGGTTGGCAGTGGATGAATTGTCTGCAGGCACTTATTTCTTGAAAGTTCAGCAGACTGGCAACACGACAGTCCGTAAATTTGTGGTGGAGTAGGAGAGATGCCAGAGCTTTGGTTAGCGCCGTTGCACGGCCTTACATTATACCATTTCCGAAATTGTTTATATCGTCATTATAGCGGCATTGATGCCGCTATTTCTCCTTTTATGCCCGTGCAGGAAACAGCCAAACTGAACGTGCGGAAGTGGAAAGACTTTGACCCGGCAAACAACCAGTGTGTGAAGACTGTCCCGCAGCTGATGGGTATAGTTCCAGCCCATTTTGCCGATACTATGCATGTGTTGCATGAGGAATATGGCTTGAATCGTTTCAATTGGAACTTGGGTTGCCCGATGGCCCCTATTGTGCGTAAGCGCCGTGGTTGTGGCCTGATGCCGTATCCCGAAGAGGTGGAAGCAGTGGTGGAGACCGCCTGCAAGCTACCATACCGCTTTTCTGTGAAGATGCGCTTGGGCATGCACTCCGTTGATGAAGGACTTGAGATTGTCAGCCGCTTGAACAATTATCCCATGGAGTTCATTGTCATTCATCCTCGATTGGGAAAGCAACAGTATGGGGGTAAACCTGATTTGAATGCCTTGGCGCGACTGCTTGCGTTGACCAAACATCGTGTGATATATAGCGGGGATGTTTTTGAAATATCTGATTATCAGATATTAAGCAGAAGATTTCCGCAGATAGACGCATGGATGTTGGGACGTGGTTTGCTGCGGAATCCTATGCTGGCGGAGCAAATCCAAGAAGTTGCTACAAGGAATGATGATTCGTCCCAATTTAACAATTTTTGTGGTGATAAGGATTCCTTCAAGAAGGAAAAGCTTTTGCGTTTTAACGAATTTTATGAAGATCTAAAGCAGACACTTACAGCTTATCGTGGCATTAACGGTACGTTGCCGGTCTTGAAAGAACTGTGGCATTATTTTGCCCATTCTTTCCAGCTAACAGAAGAGCAATTGCACTCATTGCTGGTGATTCAGACCCCCGATGCTTTTGATAAAGCAATAAAACGGCTTCTAACCCCTGATTTCTAACCCCTATATTTAACTTTCAACTTTTGGTTCCCATTTTTCAGTTTTCAACTTTGAAAATTTTTTTCTATCGAAATGCCAATAAAATGGAATAACCAAAGGATAATTTTCTTATTTTTGCATCCTATTTTTAGAATGATAATAAATGAATAGATTGTTACAAGTTTCCGGTTCTCCCCATGTGCATGGCACAGAGACCGTGAAAAAGATTATGTGGTCGGTGGTGATTGCGCTCCTGCCGGCATTGGCAGTGTCTGTGTTTTATTTCGGACTGCCGGTACTCATCCTTACCTTGGTATCAATAGCAACCTGTCTGCTGACAGAATACCTGATACAGCGTTTTATGCTGAAGGGGAATGTCAGTATTACCGATGGCTCGGCCGTGATCACAGGCTTGCTGCTGGCGTTCAATGTGCCCGCCAATCTACCGATATGGATACTGATGATTGGTGCTTTTGTAGCCATCGCCATAGCTAAAATGCCTTTCGGCGGTCTTGGCAAGAACCCCTTCAACCCCGCATTGGTGGGTCGTGTGTTCCTGCTGATTTCCTTCCCGGTGCAGATGACTACCTGGCCGAAACCGACACCGATTTGGAATCTCGGAGCAGATGTCATTACTGGACCAACTCCCCTCGGCATCCTCAAGGAAGGTGTGAAAAATGGTCAGGCTGTTGGCGACTTGATGACAGAGATGCCCTCTTACGTAGATTTGCTCTTCGGACAGATGGGCGGCAGCTTCGGTGAGGTGTCGGCTATCGCTTTGCTGATTGGCGCTATGTTCCTTTTGATCAGAAAAGTCATCACCTGGGAAATCCCGGTTTCCTTCCTGTTGACCGCTTTCTTGTTCTCGGGAATCTTCTATCTGGTAGATCCTTCCACATACGCTAATCCCTGCTTCCACCTTGTAACTGGTGGTCTGATGTTGGGTGCCTGCTTCATGGCTACCGATATGGTCACTTCTCCTACTTCCCGCTGGGGAATGATTGTCTTCGGAGTGGGTTGCGGTCTGCTCACCATCATCATCCGTCTGTTTGGCGCATATCCGGAAGGCGTTTCTTTCGCCATCCTGATTATGAACGCATTCGTGCCTTTGATCAATAAGGGTTTCAAACCGAGAACATACGCAAAATAAACTTGTTAGACCATCAAAATAAAAATACTATGGCGAAAAAAGAATCTACACTGTTGCAGTTGGTGGTGACGCTCACCTTGATTGCGCTCTTGGCGGGTGTGGCTCTCGCCGCCGTCTATACGGTGACGAAAACCCCGATAGAAATGGCACAGCAACAGAAGAAAAACGCGGCTATCAACCAGGTGCTTCCTGGTTTTCAGGGAGAACTGAAGGACTGTGAATGCACAGTCGAAGGAGACAAAGATCCTGTAACGGTTCATTTGGCATATCAGGACGGTCAGTGCTGTGGCGCGGCTGTTGAAACTTATACCAACAAGGCGTTTAGTGGCCGCTTCGACATTATGGTTGGACTGGATGCTGAAGGCAAGGTCTTGGGTACCGCAGTGCTGAAACATAGTGAAACCCCTGGACTGGGTGCCAAAATCACGGATACTGAAAGTCATTTCATTCAGCAGTTTGTCGGTATGAATCCCGCTGAGAAAGAACTTAAAGTGAAAAAAGACGGTGGCGAGGTGGATGCTATTACCGCCGCTACCATTTCTTCACGTGCATTCTGTGACGCCGTCAACCGTGCAGTCACTGCTTTTAATCAGGTAAAGGAGGAAAATCATGAGTAAACTGAATATTTTAACCAAGGGCTTTTTCAAAGAGAACCCTGTTCTCGTTTTGGTATTGGGAACCTGTCCGACGTTGGCCGTCACCACATCGGTTAAAAACGCTTTGGGCATGGGTTTGGCAACCACTTTCGTGTTGCTGATGTCCAATGCTATTATTTCGTTATTGAAGAATGTGATTCCCGACAAGGTGCGTATTCCTTCATTCATTGTGATCATTGCCACTTTCGTGTCCATGATCGACTTGCTGATTCAGGGCTATGCTCCGTCGCTGGCTTCCAGCTTGGGTATCTTTATCCCTTTGATTGTGGTCAACTGTATCGTGCTGGGTAGAGCAGAGGCTTTCGCCAGCAAAAATACGGTGGGCGATTCCATTCTCGACGGTCTGGGCATGGGTATCGGTTTTACCATCGCCCTTACTATCATCGGTTCTGTTCGTGAGATTCTGGGCAGTGGTTCCTTCTTTGACCATAAGTTCATCCAAGGAGACGGTATCTTGATCTTTGTCTTGGCCCCTGGCGCGTTCCTCGTCTTCGGCTTTACCGTCGCCCTTGTCCGTTACCTGCAATCGAAGAAAAAACTGAAAACTGAAAACTGAAAACTGAAAAATTTAAACCATATATCATCTATTAACTATTAATTATCAATTATCAACTGTCAACTGTCAACTGTCAACTATAAACTATAAACTATAAACTATAAACTATAAACTATAAACTATTAACTAACCCCTAATCACTAACCCCTGACCCCTGACCCCTGACCCCTGACACCTGACCCCTAAAACCTAACCCCTAAAACCTGAAACCTAATAACTATGGAATACATACTAATGATTATCGGAGCTGTATTGGTCAATAACATCATATTGGCGCAGTTCCTCGGCATTTGCCCTTTCCTGGGCGTTTCAAGCAAGGTTGACACCGCGCTGGGTATGGGTGCCGCTGTTCTTTTTGTGATGACGCTGGCTACCCTTGTCACCTCTTGCATCCAGGCATACGTACTGGTGCCCTTGAACATCACCTTTCTGCAGACCATCTGCTTTATCCTGGTGATTGCGGCTCTGGTGCAGATGGTGGAGATTATACTGAAGAAAATCAGCCCGTCCTTGTATCAGGCACTGGGTATCTTCCTGCCTCTGATTACCACCAACTGTGCCGTATTGGGTGTGGCTATCTTGGTGACACAGAAAGATTTCAGCATCCTGCAAAGCACGGTATATGCCATTTCATCAGCACTTGGCTTTATCCTGGCCATTGTCATCTTCGCCGGCTTGCGCGAGCAACTGGAGCTGGTGAACGTGCCCAAAGGCATGAAAGGAGTGCCTATCGCATTGATTACTGCCGGTATCTTGGCTATGGCATTCATGGGCTTCGCCAATCTGGTATAATGTTTGTGGATGAAGCAACGTGGCAGTTCATTGACGAACATCTGCAAGAGGATGTGCGCCAGTTGGCCTTGCAAAAGAATAAATACAAAGATATAGACTTTGATTTTGCCTTGCGGCAGATTCAAGGGCGAAAAAAAACGAGGGATAAATTGCCGTTATTAGCATCTATCCCCCGTTTTGTTTTTCCTCCCTCCTTGGCGTTAGAGCAATGTTCGTCGGAAATAACGGCAAAATATAAACGGATTATTATCAACGATATATTATGTAGAGACACGGCATGCCGTGTCTCCACCGAAAATGACACCGATAAATCCAGCCGGAATACCGCATGCCGTGTCTCCACGGGAAACCACCGTATTATGGCCGACCTCACCGGTGGTTTCGGTATCGACACCCTTTTTCTCTCCAATTTGTTTGAAACCTGCCATTATGTGGAACCCCAACGGCAATTGTGTGACATTTTGTCGCATAATTTGAAATTGTTGCAGTTTGAACATGTTCAGATTCATCAAACCACTATGGAGGATTTCATTCAGGATATGGAACCAGTTGATTTCCTATATTTGGATCCTTCTCGTAGGAATGCTCAGGGATCAAGGGTGGTGAGTTTGGAGGATTGCACACCTAATATAGTGCAGTACAAGGATATCCTATTGCAAAAAGCCAGGAAAGTGATGCTGAAATTGTCACCGATGTTGGATATCAAGCGTGCCTTGGCACAGTTGCCAGAGACCAAGGAAATATATGTCTTAGCGCTGAATGGCGAGTGTAAGGAGTTGCTCCTGCTGTTGGATGTCGGTGTTCAAAAGCCATTACAGTATCATGCGGTCAATATATGGCTTGAAGGAAACAGCATGAAGGAGTTATGCTTTGATTTCACGGATGAGGAAGAGCAAAACGCCATTCCAAAATTCGACAGTCAGGTAGGACAGTATCTGTATGAACCCAATGCGGCCATCTTGAAGGCGGGTGCGTTCAAATCTTTGGCTACTCACTTCGGACTGAATAAGTTGCATCCTCATACTCATTTATATACCTCTGACAGTCTGATAAAAGAATTTCCAGGAAGAATATTCCGGGTGCAAAATATCTATTCATATAAAGACGCGAAAACAGCGTTGAAAACAATTCAGAAGGCCAACGTGGCAGTGCGAAATTTCCCGCAGACCGCCGACGAGTTGAGGAAAAGTCTTAAACTTGCTGATGGTGGAGCGGTCTATGTTTTCGGAACAACACTCGACAATGGACAAAAAGTTATCATCAGCTGTTTCAAGGAAAAAGTCAAATTGTCATGACAAAAATATGTTTATCATGAAATCAAGAATGTTCATCAGTATTATATTGCTGCTTGTGATGCAGTTTTCTGCCATGGCAGTGGATGTTGAAGGTACCGTGGTTGACAAATCGGGAAAGGGGCTTCCATACGTGAGCCTGTACCTCAAACATTATCCTGAAGTGGGAACAATTACCGATATCAACGGTCGCTTTAAGCTGGAAGTTCCCAGTACCCGCGACAGCTTGATTGTCAGTTTGGTAGGCTATGAGACCATGTTTATCAACTTGTCGAAATTCACTATTGGCAAGTCGCTGCGTATTACCATGAAAGATCAGCCGGTCATGCTGAATGAGGTGGTGGTTCATGTTCAGAATGACAGTAAGAAAAAGAAAAGTAAGAAAGAAGAACGTGCTGAAATTCAGGCTTTTTTGAAGAAAGTCTATGACCAAATCTGGAAAGATTTCCCCTCCAACTATGTCAAGCACAAAGTGGTTTCCGATTTAACTGCTACCAGCGAAGGTCAGGTGATATACTTTGACGAATGGATTGGTGACATTGTGGAAATGCGTAATATCAATGGCCCTAAGGATTCCATCCAGATGAAGATGGATTTGAATAAACGCTATATCAATAAGACGGTTAAGGGTTCTTTCGATAGTTTTAATCCCAATGATTATAGCAAGCAGGACAGAAAGCATATCGACAAGGTTGATATGAACAGTGTGAAGAAGATTCAGCCTCATAAAATCGCTTGGGAACTGGATGTTCAGCAGCTTTTCTATCGCTATATGTCGGATGTGAAACACTGGACTATGGTGGATAAGGATAATCAAACGGTGGTGCTTACGTTGACACTGACCAACAAACTCCCTGGCATATATAAAGTTGTCAGAAAACTGGTGTATGCGGTGGATAAATATACTTACAGCATTCAGACAATTTCGGAGCGTGTGAGTGCCGAGGTGAACATTCCCTTTGGTTATAAGCTTTCGTCAGCAGAGTTGGCTATTCTCAACGCTTTCGTTTTGGATCAGGATGGCTTTGAAAAGTACAGACTGAAGGGCTTTAAGGGTACTACCTGCCGCAACAACATTTTCAAGCATCAGGATAACCAACAGGTCATTGTGGAAAAAAATTTTACCGCTGAGGGGTACATCATAGATAATAAGGACAATAAGGTGAATTTTGGCACCAAGGTGAAGACGAAAGTCCTCTCGGTTGAGACCAAGGGAGTGAAACCCTATTCCGCCGCAGAACTTAAAGGTGGAAAGATACAGCAGATAGATACCCCGAAACACTGATGTTAATTAGTAAATTAGCAAATTAGTTAATTGGCAAATGCGCTGATTATTAATGTGCCAATGTGCCAATGAAATAAAGGCATGTAGGGCTGTCACATCGTTGCAACCGTAAATCATGCAGTTGTACACTGCGTACACCCGCATTTAATTCCCCTTCTTCTAGAAGGGGTGCCCGAAGGGCGGGGTAGTAGAGGTATACCGCCTACATCCGCATCCGCACAATGCAGGGCTGTCACATCGTTGCAACCGTAAATCATGCAGTTGTACACTGCGTACACCCGCATTTAATTCCCCTTCTTCTAGAAGGGGTGCCCGAAGGGCGGGGTAGTAGAGGTATACCGCCTACGTTCGCATCCGCATAATGTAGGGCTGTCACATTGTGGCAGCCGCTGACATTTTGTCAGTGATTCTTTTTGGCACGGATTTTGCTAATTGCTTTGTCGTTGTATGCTTCAGAAAAATTATTGATAATTACAAATAATTGAAAATCAATATAATCAATAAAAACTAAAAAAATAACAACAATGAAAATGAACATCAAACCATTGGCAGACAGAGTCTTAGTAAAACCTGCCGAAGCAGAAATGAAAACCGCTGGCGGTATTATCATCCCTGACACCGCAAAAGAAAAACCACAAAAAGGCACTATCGTAGCAGTTGGTCCCGGTAAAAAAGACGAACCTATGACCTTGAAAGTGAACGATACCGTTTTGTATGGCAAATATTCAGGCACAGAAATCCAATATGACGGCGAAACTTATCTGATTATGAGAGAAAGTGACATTTATGCCACGCTTTAATCATGATTCGTGTCATAAAATCAATTAAAAATTCATCAATTATCAAGAATCAATAAAAAAAACTATAGAATTATGGCAAAAGATATTTTATATGAATGGAATGCCCGCGAAGGCCTGAAAAAAGGTGTTGACGCATTGGCAAACGCTGTAAAAGTTACCCTTGGTCCCAAAGGTAGAAATGTGATTATCGACAAGAAATTCGGTGCTCCCCAGATTACCAAGGACGGTGTGACCGTTGCTAAGGAAATCGAGTTGAAAGATGCCGTTGAAAACATGGGTGCCCAGATGGTGAAGGAAGTGGCTTCCAAAACCAATGACCAGGCTGGTGATGGTACTACTACCGCTACCGTTCTGGCTCAGATTATTTTCAATACCGGTCTGAAAAATGTTACTGCTGGCGCTAATCCTATGGATCTGAAACGCGGTATCGACATGGCCGTGGCAAAAGTTGTGGAAAGCCTGAAAAAACAGTCAGAAGCAGTAGGCGACAGTCACGAAAAAATCGAACAGGTGGCTACAATTTCTGCCAACAACGACAAGAAAGTTGGTGAAGTAATCGCTGAGGCTATGCGTAAGGTGAAAAAAGAAGGTGTAATCACTATTGAAGAGGCTAAAGGTACCGAAACCCATGTGAAAGTGGTGGAAGGTATGCAGTTCGATAGAGGTTACATTTCTCCTTATTTCGTAACCGATGCTGAAAAAATGGAAACAGTGTATGAGAATCCTTTCATCTTGATTTATGACAAGAAGATCAGCAATATGAAGGAATTCCTGCCGATTTTGGAGAAAGTGGTCCAGACTGGCCGTCCTTTGTTGGTGATTTCAGAAGATGTTGAAAGCGAAGCATTGGCAACTCTCGTGGTGAACCGTCTGCGTGGTGGTTTGAAGATCGTGGCTGTCAAGGCTCCTGGCTTCGGCGACAGAAGAAAAGAAATGCTGGAAGACATTGCCATTTTGACAGGTGGTGTGGTTATCAGTGAAGAAAAAGGTTTCAAACTGGAAGACGCTACCGTTGATATGCTCGGTACCGCTGAAAAGATTACTGTTGACAAGGAAAACACTACCATTGTCAGCGGTAAGGGCGACAAAGAGCAGATTGAAGCCAGAGTGGCACAAATCAAGGCTCAGATTGAGAAGACCAAATCAGACTATGACCGTGAAAAATTACAGGAAAGACTGGCTAAATTGGCTGGTGGCGTAGCTGTCATTTATGTTGGCGCCGCTTCTGAAGTGGAAATGAAAGAGAAGAAAGACCGTTACGATGACGCTTTGCACGCAACTCGTGCCGCCATCGAAGAGGGTATTATCCCTGGTGGTGGTGTAGGTTTCATCCGTACTATCCCTGCTCTGGATAAACTGAAACCCGAAAACGAAGACCAGAAAGTGGGTATCGAAATCGTAAGACGCGCACTGGAAGAACCTCTCCGTCAAATTGTTGAGAATGCTGGTAAAGAAGGTTCCGTGATTGTGAACGCTGTGAAGAACGGTAGAACCGATTATGGTTACAACGCACGTACTGGCAAATTCGAGAAATTAATCAGAGCAGGTGTTATCGATCCTACCAAGGTTGCCCGTGTGGCTATCGAGAATGCCGCTTCTATCTCTGGCATGTTGCTGACCACCGAATGCGTGCTGGCAGAAATCAAGGAAGAAACTCCGGCTGCTCCTATGGGCGGTGGTATGCCCGGCGGAATGCCCGGAATGTACTAATAGGGTGTTTTTCATCATGGAAAAAAACGGCTCCGAAAGGGGCCGTTTTTTTTTATCTTGATTTGCTCATTGGCTAATTAACCAAATTTCTAATTAAATTGGCACATTGGCAAATTAAAAAAATGTATCTTTCTACTGTATTTCTTCGGACGCATGCGGTGCGTCCCTGCAAAAATTATTTGTCTGTGTATAATTCGAGGATTTTATGTAAATTTGCAAGTTGATTATCTCAAAAATAAATTACTTCAAAAAATAAATAATCATGTCAGAAAAAGTTTTATCAAAAGTGAAAGCCGGTGTTGCTGTCGGCAAAGATGTTCAGGAAATATTCAGAATCGCCAAGGCTGAGAAGTTCGCTCTTCCCGCAGTGAATGTGGTGGGTACCAACTCCATCAATGCGGTATTGGAAGCTGCCAAAGCGGTGAATTCTCCCGTTATGATCCAGTTCTCCAATGGTGGTGCTCATTTCTATGCTGGCAAATCGCTGAGCAATGAAGGCGAGAAGATTGCCATCGAAGGTGCTATCTCTGGTGCTATGCACATTCACCAGGTGGCCGAAAAATATGGTATTCCGGTGATTATCCATACCGACCATGCCGCCAAGAAATTGCTGCCTTGGATCGACGGTCTGTTGGACGCAGGTGAGAAATATTACGCACAGCATGGCAAACCGCTGTTCAGCTCTCACATGCTCGACCTTTCTGTGGAGCCGCTGAAAGAGAACATCGAAATCTGCAAGAAATATCTGGCCCGCATGGCTAAAATAGACATGACTCTGGAAATCGAGCTGGGTATCACCGGTGGTGAGGAAGACGGTGTGGACAACAGTGGTGTTGACAGCGCCCGTTTATATACTCAGCCCGAGGATGTGGCATACGCATACGAAGAACTGATGAAGGTCAGCCCGAATTTCACCATCGCTGCCTCTTTCGGTAATGTTCATGGCGTTTACAAACCCGGTAATGTGAAATTGGAACCTATCATCCTGCATAATTCCCAGAAGTATATCCAGGAGAAATTCCATACTGCGGAAAATCCTGTGAACTTTGTGTTCCATGGCGGTTCGGGTTCGGAACCTGAAAAAATCAAGGAAGCCATCAATTACGGTGTGGTGAAGATGAATATCGACACCGATACCCAGTGGGCTTTCTGGTTGGGTGTGATGAATTATTACAAGAAGAACGAGGCTTACCTGCAGAGCCAGATTGGTAACCCCGAAGGCGAGGACAAGCCCAACAAGAAATACTATGACCCACGCGCATTCTTGCGTGAAGGCGAGAAATCTGTGGTTGAACGTCTGAAAGTGGCCTTCGCCGACTTGAACGCTATCGACCGCTGCTAATTAGTGGTTAGGGGTTAGTGGTTAGGTGTTAGTAACTAAAGAATGAATTTTGAATTTTGAATTCAGTACCTTATACACTTTCCTCTAATTTCTAACCCCTAAAACCTAAAACCTAATCCCTATTTTGACCGCTGCTAATTAGTGGTTAGGGGTTAGTGGTTAGGTGTTAGTAACTAAAGAATGAATTTTGAATTTTGAATTCAGTACCTTATACACTTTCCTCTAATTTCTAACCCCTAAAACCTAAAACCTAATCCCTATTTTGAGTATTTTTAAGCGAAAACCCAAAAATTACAAGTCCGTCTCTCTTTCTGAACTGACCTGGCAGCGGTTCAAGAAGGAGAGACAGGGCATGATTTCGCTTGGTTATATCCTGCTGATGGTGATTATAGCGGTATTGGGCTATCTGATTACGCCTGATTCCACGCCGTATTGCAATCACCAGCAGTTAGAGATTGCCTTGCAGAAGCCCGGTTTTCAGGTGCAGTTGCTGCAGGTAAAGCAGAGTAGGGAAGTGGAGAAACGCAATGTTTTCTCCAAGATGCTCTTTGGCCAGCCTTCATTTTATTCGACTATTCCGATTGACTCCTATCAACAGCATGGCGACTCCTTGATGGTTATTCTGTTTGGCCATCAAGAAAGCAGTGATTATCAGTATTATGCACTGTCCGATTTGAGTCCGGATAAGCCTGTGATAACCAAGCGTTTTTTATTGGGTACCGACCGTTATGGCCGTGATGTGCTCAGTCAGCTGATGATGGGCACCCGTATCAGTTTGGCAGTGGGTCTGATTTCGGTGTTTATTGCACTGATTATCGGTATTTTAGTGGGTGCTGTGGCGGGTTATTACCGAGGCAAAGTCGATGATATCCTGATGTACATCATCAATGTGGTGTGGTCGATTCCGACTTTGTTGCTTGTGATAGCCATCAGTTTCGCTTTGGGCAAGGGCTTTTGGCAGATTTTTGTCGCCATGGGCTTGACCATGTGGGTGGATGTTGCCCGTGTGGTTCGTGGACAGGTTATCAGTTTGCGGGAGCAGGACTTTGTGGAGTCTGGCAAAGCCTTGGGTTACAATGGTTTTCATATTATTTTCAAGCATATCTTGCCGAATGTATTCGGCACGGTGGTGGTGATTGCCGCCTCTAATTTTTCCTCGGCCATTTTGATGGAAGCCGGCTTGAGCTTTTTAGGTTTAGGCGTGCAGCCGCCAACTCCCTCCTGGGGCATGATGATGAAGGAAAATTACGCCTATATCGTCATTGACAACGCCTACTTGGCCATTGTGCCAGGTATTGCCATCATGCTGTTGGTACTTTCGTTCATGCTGATAGGCCGTGCATTAAGAAATGCGATGGATGTGAGGGGGTAATTTTTCCTGACTTCGTCATGCCGTACCCCAGAGGTTGTAGTCAAAGATTTTTTCCGATGCTTTTTTCTTGATAAAAAAGTATCCAAAAAATCAAGCCGACGGTAAGTGCAGCCGCACAAGCCCGCTCCCCCCAACCCAGGCTGTCCGAGAACTCATTTTCACAATAGTTTGGCAAGTTTCTGTCCAGATTTTAAGCTATATAATGCCGTTTGGCGGAGGTTGTTTTTATAACTCGTTTTTCTCGCCTTATGTTTTTCGATGCTCCTA
>Ga0208297_1000720_pt1 | contig 52293 bp, 50 predicted proteins | sample LMS_cellobiose_e_FD_187367 | JGI IMG/M metagenome (GOLD analysis project Ga0208297, IMG submission 187367) | Rumen-fistulated moose microbial communities from Alaska, USA - LMS_cellobiose_enrichment (SPAdes) (version 2) | ecosystem: Host-associated > Mammals > Digestive system > Stomach > Rumen... | reverse complement strand
GATCCGGGCAGCGTGCGGGCAGGAGATTTTTCGGAACAGCTGGACAGCGGGGCCATTGGCAACCAGTCTGACACGGCAGCGTTCGCCGGGGAGCGCGGCAAGGTAGTTGGCAATGTTGTTGAGTGCCAAACCCAGCCGGCTGGCATCGTTCATATCGACATGGACAACAAGATCATAGTTCATGGCAAACCTCCTTGCGGGCAGACATCATGGTATACGTCATCGCGAGGAATGCCAAGAGCTGATACTGTTCCCTTGCATCAAAAAAAATCGGACACTTCCCTCAAGGAATGCACGTTGTCTTTGCCGGTATTTTTTGTTTTTCCCGAGGACCGAAGGTCGTTTCCGGCCGTCCTTTATTGGACATTGCAAAAGGAACGCGATAGTTCATGAGACATGGAGACAGAAGAGTTTCGTACAGTCCATGCGGAGGGTATGGATATTGTCTATGCCGTCCGCCATGGCGGCCGGAGGCGCCGGCGTTTGTCAATTGTCGTGCACAGAGATGCGCGTGTTGAGGTGCTGCTGCCGGCGGGAAGCAGTGTGGCTGAAGCTGAAAAGGCGGTAGCCCGGCGTGCGGAGTGGATTGCCGGACATGTGCGGCAGGCCAGGGCCTCGCGATACCTGCCTGAGGGGGTTGACGGTTTCTTTTTGGGTGAGCCGTACCGCCTGGACATCCTTGCCTCGCGGAGCTGGGAAGGCGTCAGCCTGGCTCCGTCCACTGACGGGGGAATCCGGCGGATAGTGGTCAGCGCCAGAAATCCGGGAAAGGCAGCGCGGCTGATGAAAGCCTGGTTTGAAGAGCGCGCCCGTGCCATCGTCAGCAACCGTTTTGCAGTACTGCTGCCAGCCATACCATGGCTGGAGGCCGCTCCCCCCTGGCGTGTACGTACCATGCGCAGCCGCTGGGGAAGCTGCTCGGCGCGCGGCGTGCTGACACTGAATGCCAGACTGCTCCAGGCGCCTGTACGCTGCATTGATTTCGTCATCCTGCATGAGATATGCCATCTGAGGCAGCTGAATCACAGCCCGGCCTTCTACGCCGAACTCGCGGCATTGCTTCCAGCATGGGAAGCCCGCCGGGACGAGCTGAACCGTTATCCTCTCTGAACCGGCAGCTTTTTCATAAGTGAAGTTTCTGACACAAAAAAAGATGAGCCCTTTAACGGGCCATCTTTTTTTGTGTCGCGTTGGACGGGTGCGGACACCCAACTGGAACTTCATGCTCAGGCCAGCATGACTCCCAGCATGGCTATGGCGTCTTTCTCAATGCGCTTGCGGTGTTCTTCGCCAAGGAAACTCTCGGTGTACACTTTGCAGATGGGTTCCGTCCCCGATGGGCGCGCGGCAAACCAGCCTTCTTCGGTGCTGACTTTGATGCCCCCGATGGGTTCGGAGTTTGCTGGGGCATGGGTAAGAACCGAAGTGATTTTGTCTCCGGCAAGCATGGCTGAGGGCAGACTTTCGGCTGTCAGCGCGGAAAAACGGGCGCGCTTTTCGGGAGCGAGGGCTGAATCGGCGCGGGCGTAAGCCGGAGCGCCATGCTGGACCGTCAGATCCTTATAGATTTCGTAAGGAGATTTTTTATGCTTTGCCATCATTTCGGCTGCCAGCAGGCAAAGCAGCGGGCCGTCCTTGTCGGTGCTCCAGGGGCGGCCGTCGAAGCGCAGGAAGGACGCGCCGGCGCTTTCTTCACATCCCATGCCGCAGGTGGCATTGAGCAGATAGGGAACGAACCATTTGAAGCCTACCGGCACTTCGTAGACCTGGCGTCCCAATGAGGCGGCAACGCGATTGAGCATGGCGCTTGTGACTACGGTTTTGCCGATACCCGAATTGGGATTCCAGCCCGGGCGGGACTGGAAAAGATGCCAGACGGCGGCGGAAAGGTAATGGTTTGGGTTCATAAGCCCGTCACGGGTGACAATGCCATGCCTGTCGGCGTCAGGATCGCAGGCAAAAGCCAGATCATATTTGTCTTTCATGGCAAGCAGGCCGGACATGGCGTACGGCGACGAGCAGTCCATGCGGGTTTTGCCGTCATGGTCGAGAGGAATGAAGGAGAATGACGGATCAAGGGCCTTGTTTGTAACGGCGAGAGGCAGGCGGTAGTTTTCCGCGATACGTTCCCAGACATGCAGAGAGGAGCCGCCCAGCGGATCCGCGCCCAGCGTCAAGCCCGATCGGGCGATGCTTTCCATGTCGAGCACGTTGGCAAGATCGTCGACGTACTGGCCGATGAGATCTTTTTTGAGTACATACCCCGAACCTTCCGCCTTCTGCGAACTGATGCTCCTGACGTCACGGTTGCCGGCGGCGAGCAGTTTATTGGCGCGGCTTTCGATTTCCTGCGTAAGCGATGTTGGGGCGGGGCCTCCGGTAGGCGGGTTGTACTTGATGCCGCCATCGGAAGGCGGATTGTGTGAAGGCGTGATGATAATGCCGTCGGCGCGGGTAGCCTCGCGGTGGAGGCGGTTGTAAGATAAAATGGCATGAGAGATGACGGGAGTGGGTGTAACTGAGCTATTTTCTTCAATAAAAACAGTTACTTTATTAGCGGCAAGAACTTCCAGCGCCGTTTCCATGGCTACAGAGGACAAAGCGTGGGTGTCCATGCCGAGGAAAAGAGGGCCGCGCAGATTATTGGCAGCGCGGATGTCACAGATGGCCTGGGTGATGGCGAGGATGTGGGCTTCGTTGAAGGTCCGGCTGACGGAACTGCCCCGGTGTCCTGAAGTCCCGAAGGAGACGCGCACAGAAGGATCGGAAGGATCCGGCGACTGATCATAATAGGCTTCAAGCAGGGCGGGGATATCGGCAAGTTGTTCCGGCTTTGGCAGTGTGCCGGCGAAAGGACTGGTCATAACTGCTCCTTGCGCGAAAGTGCAAAAGGTTTCCAGCCCCAACTATTGCAGAAAAAAAGAGAAGGATCAATCTGTTTCAGCTTCGCGGCCGGTTCCGCAAAGTTCGCGCATGAGGATGCCTTCAAGCCAGTTCGCGTAGTGGGCGAGACTCCATTTTCTTCCCATGACAAGATGAAGGTAGATCGGCACAGAAGTCAGCGCCCAGAGAACATCCAGTGCCTCTTCGGGATCCAGCCCTTGCCGCAGCCTGCCGCTTTCACTTAAGTGAGTGACCGCCGGGCGGATCAGTTCACGATCTTCAAGGTGCTTGCGCACAACCATTTCCCGAAGATCCGGCGAGGTGGAAAAGGCGTCCAGGAGGCGTTCGAAAAAGATGCTGCGGGTGGAGTAGACCTCGCAGACGATACTGACTATAACCGGAATGACCGCCGTCGGCACGCCCGTGTCACGGGCATGGATATACCGGACCATGTGACTTTTGTCCTGGCGCATCCTGTCAATGAGGGCGATGATAAGCGCAGGCTTTGACCCGAAGGCCGCGTATATCGTCTGTGGGGCCACACCTGCCTTTGTCGCTATGGCTGCGATGGCGGTTTCAGAATAGCCGCGTTCCACAAAGAGTTTTTCGGCGGCGTCAAGAATTTTCTTTTTAGTGTCTTCTGCCTGCTGCTCGCGTATCACGGAATGATATGAGCGGCGACCGGTAGTGGCTGTTATCATGGCAAAACCTCTTGACAATCGAAAGTAGACACACAATAATAAGACGGTCTTTCAATAGAGCATACTCTATTGAATTATTAAAAGTCAAGTGATTTTATACTGGTCCTGGAACAAGCGGCTTGCGGTGGTTCCAATAGGCGGCGGTTTCGGACTTTTTTGGTATCTTGCCGGGTTGGGAAGATACCCGCAGAAAAAGGCTTGGAGTGCATCAGCGATGAAGAGTTTGCGCATCAAAGGAAAATCCCTCGGAATGCTTTTGCTGGCTGGTGGCGTGCTGTTGTCCGGCCTGTTGTCCGGATGTGAGAAGATCGGTGAATTTTTTGGCGAGAAACAACAGGCGCGCAGCGCGGGCGCGCCTGAAGTCGCCGTCGTGACTATCGTTCCTCAACGGGTAGTGTTCACCACGGAAATCGCCGGGCGCACGTCCCCTTTCCAGATCGCTGAAGTCCGGCCGCAGGTGGGCGGCATCATCAAGTCCCGTCTGTTCACGGAAGGATCCGATGTGGAAGAAGGTGCGGTCCTTTACCAGATTGACCCGGCTACCTTCCGGGCCCAGTATGACAGCGCGGTCGCCGCGCTTGCGCGGGCCGAGGCGAACCTTGCGCCGCTTCGGCTGAAAAGTGCCCGTTACCGTGAACTGGTGAAAATCAACGCTGTCAGCCGTCAGGAGGCCGAAGACGTCGCCGCCGCCTACAAGCAGGCACAGGCTGAAGTCGGGGTCCAGAAGGCGGCTGTCGAGACAGCCCGCATCCGGCTCGGGTACACCAAGGTGGTGGCCCCCATTTCGGGACGGGTCGGCATCTCCGGAGTTACGGCGGGCGCCCTTGTGACAGAACACCAGCCGGCCTTTCTGACCACAGTGCAGCAGCTTGATCCTATATATGTGGATATCACCCAGTCCAGCACCGAGGTGCTCAGGCTGCGCCGTGCCATGGCTGCCGGGCGCCTGACAGCCAACGGAGGGCAGGCCGTAGTGCGGCTGCGCCTGGAAGATGGCTCAGCTTATGAGCATACAGGGAAGCTGCAGTTCACGGACGTCACTGTGGACAAGAGCACCGGGGCGGTGACTTTGCGCGCCCTTTTCCCCAATCCGGAAAAATTGCTGCTTCCCAACATGTATGTCCGGGCGGAAATCGTCAACGGTGTCGCCCAGAATGCGATTCTTGTTCCGCAGCGCGGCGTTTTGCGCGACTCCAATGGCAACGCTTCGGCCTATGTCGTTGCGGATGGCAAGGTGGAGCTGCGTCCCATCAAGGTTTCGCAGACCATGGGCGACCAGTGGGTGGTAACCGAAGGGCTGAAAACCGGAGATAAAGTTGTCGTTGAAGGTCTCCAGCGTATCCGTCCGGGAGTTCCTGTCCGCATTGCCGGAGAAGGGCAGGCCGCATCCCCCCAGAAATAGAGGGAATGATGCACGGCGGAGTTCAGCCTCCGTCCGTTTTGAATTCCGGCAGGATTCTGCCGGGCCGCGCCAAAGGCGTGTGTCGTCAGCAAGGTTGAAAGAAAATGGCACGATTTTTTATCGACAGACCGGTATTTGCGTGGGTGGTCGCGATCATCATCATGCTTGCCGGCATCATGTCGATTTTGACATTGCAGGTTTCCCAGTATCCGCAGATTGCCCCTCCCGCGGTCAGTATCCGCGCAAGTTACTACGGAGTATCGGCGCGCGTGCTCGAAGACTCGGTCACGCAGATTCTGGAGCAGAAACTTCAGGGGCTTGATAACCTCTTGTACATGTCTGCTTCCAGCGACTCGGCCGGGATGGTCCGCATTGAGCTGACCTTCGATCCCAAGGTTGATCCGGACATCGCCCAGACACAGGTCATGAACAAGGTGCAGCTGGCCATGAGCCAGCTTCCCCAGCAGGTTCAGCAGAACGGCGTGCGCGTGGAAAAAGCCAGCACCATGTTCGTCAAGGTGTACGCGTTCCTTTCTTCTGACGGCACCATGGATTCCGCTGACCTGTGCGACTATGTGGCGACGTATGTGCAGGATGCCATTGCGCGTGTTCCCGGCGTCGGCGGCGCAAATCTGTTTGGTACGCAGTACGCCATGCGCGTCTGGATGGATCCGGCCAAACTGGAAAGCTTCAGCCTGGTTCCCGCGGACATCGCGGCGGCCATACAGGCGCAGAACGCGCAGGTTTCCGCCGGGCAGCTCGGCGGGCTTCCCAGTGTGGAAGGCACCCGCCTGAACGTTACCATTAACGCCCAGAACCGCATGCAGCGGCCGGAGCAGTTTGAAGAAATCCTTGTCCGCACCAATCCCGACGGCTCGCAGGTCAGGCTGAAGGACGTGGCACGGATCGAGCTTGGCAGGGAAAACTATGTGGCCTTCACCCGCTACAACGGGCAGGCGGCGGCCGGCCTTGGCGTATACCTGGCCACGGGCGGCAACGCCCTGGAAGTTGCCGAGGCGGCGGATAAAAAAATTGAGGAACTGTCGCGGTATTTCCCCTCCGGGCTGAAGGTTGAAACGGCGTTCTCCACGATTCCGTTTGTCATCCTGTCCATTGAAGAAGTGGTGAAGACGCTCTTGGAGGCCATCCTCCTTGTGTTTTTTGTCATGTACCTGTTCCTCCAGAACTTCCGGGCCACGCTTATCCCCACGATTGCCGTGCCGGTTGTTCTGCTGGGAACGTTTGGAGTCATGGCGTCCTTCGGCTTCTCCATCAATACGCTGACCATGTTCGGGCTGGTGCTGGCTATTGGTCTTCTTGTGGACGACGCCATCGTGGTGGTGGAAAACGTCGTCCGTATCATGAATGACGAAAGGCTGCCCCCACGCGAAGCCACCCGCAAGTCCATGGACCAGATCACGGGCGCCATTGTCGGCATCGCGCTGGTGCTGGCCGCGGTGTTCCTGCCCATGGCCTTCTTTGGCGGCGCTACCGGCATCATTTACCGTCAGTTTTCCATTACCATTGTTTCGGCCATGCTGCTTTCAGTGGTGGTGGCCATTGTGCTGACGCCGGCCCTGTGCGCCTCTATCCTGAAACCAAGCGAGACGCTGCGCGCCCAGCATGGCTTCTTTGGCTGGTTCAACCGCAGATTTGAAGCCTTCACCGGGCATTACCAGCATAGGGTAAGCGTTATCGTCCAACAGCCCCGGCGCTGGCTGCTTGCGCTGATACTGATCATTATCGCGGCGGTGGGGCTGTTCAAGCACCTTCCCACAAGTTTCCTGCCCGATGAGGACCAGGGCTCGCTCATGATCCTCTATACGCTTCCGTCTGGAGCCACACAGGAAGAAACGCTGGCCGTAGCCAAGAAGATCGAAAATTATTTTCTTGAGAACGAAAAGGATATTGTTCGCGCTTCCACCACGGTCATTGGTTTCAGCTTCGCGGGAAGCGGTCAGAACACGGGCATGGGATTTGTTGACCTGAAGGACTGGAAAGAGCGTTCCAGCGAGGACAAACGGGTGTTTGCCGTCGCCCGCCGTGCCCAGCAGTATTTTTCGACGTTCCGCGAAGCCATGGTTTTCGCTTTCCCCCCGCCGGCCATTATTGAACTTGGCACGGCCACGGGCTTTGACTTCCAGCTGCAGGACCGCGGAGGACTGGGACATGACGCTCTGGTCGCCGCGCGGAACCAGCTGCTTGGCATGGCCGCCCGCAGCCCTCTGCTGGCCAAGGTGCGTCCCAATGGGCAGGAAGATACCCCTCAGCTTCAGATTACCGTGGATCGTGAGAAAGCGGGTATGCTGGGACTGTCGCTGACGGATATCAACTCGACGCTTTCCGCGGCATGGGGCGGAGCGTATGTCGATGACTTCATCAACCGCGGCCGCGTCAAGAAAGTCATGATTCAGGGCGACGCGCCTTCGCGCATGACGCCGGAAGATTTTAACCGCTGGTATTTCCGCAACAACAAGGGAGAAATGGTGCCCTTCTCGGCCATCGCTACGGCGACATGGACCTATGGGCCTACCCGGTTGGAACGCTTTAACGCTTTCCCATCTATCAATATCCAGGGGGAAGCCGCGCCCGGCAAAAGCTCCGGCGAGGCCATGGCGGAAATGGAACGTCTGGCTTCCCAGCTCCCCCAGGGCATTGGCTATGAGTGGACTTCCATTTCTTTCCAGGAACGCATGGCCGGTGCGCAGGCTCCGGCTCTGTATGCGCTTTCGGTTTTGGTGGTCTTCCTTTGCCTCGCGGCGTTGTATGAAAGCTGGACAGTGCCGTTCTCAGTGCTTCTGGTGGTGCCTCTGGGTATTTTTGGCGCATTGTCCGCGGCATGGCTGCGCGGGATGAACAACGACATCTATTTCCAGGTGGCGCTGCTCGCAACTATTGGCCTCTCGGCCAAAAACTCCATCCTGATTGTGGAATTCGCCAAAGAATTGTACGATGGAGGCCGTGGTTTGTACGGGGCCGTTATTGAGGCTTGCCGCATCAGGCTGCGGCCCATTTTGATGACCTCGCTGGCGTTTTTGCTTGGCGTGCTGCCTCTTGCCATCACGAAAGGGGCGGGATCCGGCAGCCAGAACGCCATTGGCACGGGTGTATTGGGGGGAACATTCGCAGCGACAGCGATGGGGATTTTCTTCGTGCCCATTTTTTATGTTGTTGTTATGCAGCTCTTCTCCAGGACTGAACGCGAGGCCCGCAAGGCAGAACGTAAAGCGGCCCGCAAGGCGAAACGTGAAGCGGCACGGAAAGAAGGATCGGAGGAATAACATGAAACGGTTTGTGGTCTGCGCTCTGTCATTCATAGCGGCTGCTGCGCTGACAGGCTGCTCGCTGGCCCCGCGCTATGAAACGCCGGCGTTTCCGGTGGAACAGCAGTGGCCCTCCGACGCGTCCGCATCTGATGAAACTGGCGCCATCGCGTCGGAACTGGAATGGAAGGCCTTCTTTCTTGACCCGACGCTCCAGCGGCTTATTGAAGATGCATTGGAACATAACCGCGACCTGCGTGTAGCCGCTCTGAATATTGAGCGTGCCCGTGCCCAGTATGGAATTCAGCGGGCGGATCTCCTCCCGGGAATTTCGGCTTCGGGCGCGCACACCTCAAGGCGGGTGGCGGAAGAATTGTCGTCTCGGGGTACGTCCTATGTGGGGCGGCAGTATACGGTTGATGCCGGCATCATCGGGTACGAGATTGATTTCTTCGGGCGTGTGCGCAATCTTTCCGAAGCGGCGCTGGAAACGTATCTGGCCACGGAAGAAGCGAAGAAGTCTGCCCAGATATCGCTGGTGTCGCAGGTGGCCACGGCCTATCTGGGGTTGGTTGCGGATCGCGAACTGCTGGGAGTGGCAAAGAATACGCTTGCCAGCCAGCAGGCTACCTACACTATGATCAAACGCCGGCATGAAGAAGGCGTTTCGTCCGAACTTGACCTCTGGCGTGCTGAAACCACTGTGGATACGGCCAGGGCTGATATCGCCCGCTATACGGCGCAGGTCGCTGAGGATTTGAACGCGCTCAGCGTGCTTGTGGGGCGGACAGTGCGGTCTGAGGACATTCCGGCAAGCTCGCTGGCGGAAATGGCGGCGTTCCCGCAAATCCAGGCCGGGCTCCCCTCGACGGTGCTGCTGGGAAGGCCCGACATCGTCCGGCAGGAGCATCTGCTGAAGGCGGCCAATGCCAATATCGGCGCGGCGCGGGCCAACTTCTTCCCCAGCATCTCCCTGACAGCCACGCTTGGGCGCGGCAGTGTCGAATTGGATCACCTGTTTGAAGGCGGCGGAAGGACGTGGGCTTTTTCGCCGTCAATATCACTGCCCATCTTCACCATGGGGCGGAACATTTCCCGGCTGCGCATGTCTGAGGCGGATCAGAAAATCGCCGTTGCCAACTACGAAAAGGCCATCCAGCAGGCTTTCCGCGAAGTGGCGAACGCGCTGACCCTGCGTACGCACCTTGAGGAACGCCTCGCCGCTCAGAAGGCGCTGCTGAAAGCCAGCACAGAGGCGTACAGGCTGTCTGATGCCCGCTACGCGCGCGGCGTGGACAGCTATTTGAGCGTGCTGGATGCCCAGCGCTCCATGTACAGCGCCCAGCAGGCTGCGGTTACTGTCAGCCTTTTGCGCGACGTGAATCTTGTTGAATTATACAAGGTCCTTGGCGGCGGTTTGAAGTAGTCCGCGCGTATGGCTGCCGTTGGATTGCTTTGCGGCAGCCGCCTTTTGGAGCGGTCTGGATGTACCGGGCGTCATGGCTGTATATATTTCCGTCTGTCCGCCGGGGAAGCTGTTTTCCCCGCGGGAGCGGAAGAGGGAAGGCAGAGTCAGGATATGCATGTCAATATTGTCACCCTGTTTCCCGAATGGTTTGATTCTCCGCTGAAGACAGCGCTGCTTGGCCGGGCGGTTTCGTCCGGCCTCGTGTCGTTTTCATGTGTCAATCCGCGTGATGTCGCGACTGATCCGCATCGTACCGTTGACGATCGGCCATTCGGCGGGGGGCCAGGCATGGTCATGATGCTGGAACCGCTTGTAGCTGTGCTGCGCAAACTTCAGACGACAGGGCCGGGCCTTGGCCGGGTTGTCATGCTGGCGGCGGCTGGCCGGCCTCTGACCCAGAAGCTGGCCCGGGAATTTTCGCAGGAACCGTGTCTGACCTTGATTTGCGGGCGTTATGAAGGCATTGATGGACGGCTGGGCGATATTGTGCCGCTTGAGCAGGTCAGCGTCGGCGACGCGGTGCTGAACGGCGGCGAATCCGCAGCCATGATGCTGATTGAGGCGGCAACCCGTCTTATCCCGGGATTCATGGGCAAGGAACAGTCCGGAGAGGAGGAAAGTTTTTCTGCCGGACTTCTGGAATACCCTCATTACACGAGGCCGGAATGTTTTGAGGGGCATTGCGTGCCTGACGTGCTGCGCAGCGGAGATCATGCGCGTATCGCCGGATGGAGGCGGGAGCAGTCCCTCCTGACGACTTTGCGTGAACGCCCTGATATGCTTGATGAAGCGCCGCTTCGCCCTGAGGATTTGGACATACTGCGGAAGCATGTCCTGACGTCAGGCCATCTTCGACCAGGACGCAACCTGCACTGCGCCCTTGTGCATTATCCTGTATTTCTTGATGGAAAAAAATCCGGCGCGACATCTTTGACAAACTTCGATATTCACGATATAGCCCGTTGTTCCCGCACGTATGGATTGGGAAGTGTCCAGATTGTGACGCCGCTGGAAGATCAGGGGTATATTTTGGACAAAGTTCTTGCGCATTGGACCGCCGGTTCAGGGGCTCGTGCCAATCCGGATCGCGCTGATGCGCTGTCCCTGGTCCGCAGGGCAGTCAGCCTGGAAGAGGCCATTTCCTTTATCCAGACACAATGCGGGCAGACGCCGCTTGTCATCGGAACCAGCGCCCGGCCGGGAATTGCCGGGCTGACGACATACGGCGAGGTGCGCGAAGCACTGCGCAGCCGTCCCGTGCTGCTGGTGTTCGGTACAGGGCACGGTCTGGCGCCCGAGGCCCTCGAACGCTGTGATGGCACGCTTCGGCCTATCCGTTACCTTGGAGGGTACAACCACCTCCCGGTTCGGGGCGCGGCAGCTATAACCCTGGATCGCCTTCTGCGTGACTGTGACTGACGGTCGGGGCGCTCCTCAATGAAAGATAAAAGCATTCCATAAAGGAGTCTTTTCATGGACGTTATCCGCAAGATTGAACGCGAAAACATGCGTATGGATATCCCGGCTTTCAAGTCGGGCGACACGGTGAAGGTGCATCTGCGCATCGTCGAAGGCGAAAAAGAGCGCATTCAGGTTTTCCAGGGGGCGGTGATCCGCATCAGCCGCGGTACCACGGGCGCTACGGTGACTGTGCGCAAGATTTCTGACGGTGTAGGCGTGGAACGTGTATTCCCCCTGCATTCTCCCTTTATCGATCATGTCGAACTGGTCAGCGAAGGGCGTGTGCGCCGCAGCCGTCTGTTCTATCTGCGCGATCTGAAGGGCAAGGCTTCGCGCATCAAGCCCAAGAAGCGTTACTAGGCTTCGCTTTTATGGGGGCGCGTCAAAGATGTTGGCGCGTTCCCTTTCAGCGTTGGAGCGTATGCCCGGAAGGTTTTTCCTGACGGGCTTTTTGTGTTTTTTCCGGCAGTTGCCGGAGCGAAGGAGTGTTATGACCCGCCGCGTTCCTGTGCCGGAAGAAAGAGCGCAGTTTTCCCTTTTGCCGGAATATCCGGCTGAAAACTATGCAGCCGGCTATAAACCGGAACAGATTGCCGGTATCGATGAAGCCGGACGAGGCTGTCTGGCTGGGCCGGTAGTCGCGGCAGCGGTTATTCTGCCGGCAGGAACAACAATTGCCGGCCTCAATGATTCAAAGGTCGTCCCCGCCACCAGACGCGCGGGTATGGCCGCGGAAATCGGAGCCGCCGCCATTGCCTGGGGGCTGGGAGTGGTCTGGCCGCGTGAGATTGACGCCGTCAACATTCTCGAAGCGACCTTCAAGGCCATGAGCCGCGCTGTCCGCGTGCTGAAAAAAGAACCTGAACTCCTGCTTGTCGATGGTGACAAGGAGATCCCTTCCCTTTGGCTGCGGCGCGAACCAGGCCGCCTTTTTGCGCAAAAAAGCATCGTGGACGGCGATGCCAGGGTGCCGGTCATTTCTGCGGCTTCAATTCTTGCCAAGGTATTTCGCGACGACTTGATGGAACGGCTTGATCGGCGCTATCCTGGATACGGTTTCGCGCGGCACAAAGGGTATGGTACAGCGGAGCATCTGGCCGCACTGGAAAAACTGGGGCCTTGCCCGCTGCACCGCATGACGTTCCGCAAAGTGCGGGCAGAAGATACGGGACCGCCCCAGAAGCAGGGAATGCTGTTGTGAACGCGACTGATAACCGCCGTCATGAGCTGGGGCGCGTTGCTGAAGATGAAGCCGTGGCTCTTCTGCGGCGCAAGGGGATGCGTATTGTGGCTCGAAACTGGCGCGGCGGCGGGCAGGAGCTGGATGTGATCGCCCGCGACGGCGATACGCTGGTTTTTGTGGAGGTCCGCGCGCGAAAAGCCGGAGGCAAAGTGTCTGCGGCGGAAAGCGTGACTCCGGCAAAGCGCCGTTCGGTGCGCAAAGGTGCACAGCTGTATCTTGCTGAAACCGGGCAGTGGGATATGCCTTGCCGCTTTGACGTAGTGGCGGCTGCCGATATGGGCCCTGACCCGTTGAGCGGTAAACCCTTTAGCCTGCGTCTGGAGCATTTTTCCGATGTCATGTGAGTCAGCCGTTCTTTATGTCGTAGCAACCCCCCTTGGCAACGACGGAGATTTATCGCCGCGTGCCCGGCAGGTGCTGGAGGCTGTTGATACGGTGCTGGCCGAGGACACGAGACGCGCGAAGACGCTGTGCGCGCGTTGCGGGCTGCATATTCAGCGGTTTGTCAGCTTTCATGACCACAATGAAGCCGACGGGGTGCAGGCTGTCATGGCGCGGTTGCGCGCTGGAGAACGTATGGCGCTGGTGTCTGACGCCGGGCTTCCGCTTGTGGCGGATACGGGCTACCGTCTGGTGCGCGCCTGCCGTGAAGGGGGAATAGGCGTCACAGTGGTGCCTGGACCGTGCGCGCCGGTAACGGCGCTGGCAGGAAGCGGATTGCCGCCGCAGCCGTTTACCTTTTTCGGCTTTCTGCCGCGTTCGCGTTCCGATATCGAGGCGGTACTCCGGCCCTTTGCGGATCTGCCGACAACGCTGGTTTTTTTTGAGCGGCGCGACCGTCTGTCTGAAACGCTGCGCATAGCGGCGGCGGTATTGGGACCTCGTGAAGTATGCATTGCCCGTGAGCTGACCAAAACCTATGAGGAATATCGGATTGGACGTTTGGAAGCGCCTCCGCCTATGGAGGGAATCCTCGGTGAAATCACCGTGGTCGTGGGACCGCCGGAAGCGATCGGCGCGTCAAGCAGGGAAGACGTGCTGGCGCTGATTGCCGAAGAACGTCCGTTGGGAGGAGCCCCGCGGGATGTGGCCCGGCGGGTGCAGGTGAGGGTGCGCGGCTGGACGGTGAAGGCCATTTACGCGATGATGAGCGCGAAGACCGAAATTGTGCCGGATCCACAAAAACGCGGTACGGCGAAGCGGAGGCAGGCATGAGCGGCGGACATAAAGCGGGCGCGCTGATCAGTGAGAACCGCAAGGTGCGTTTTTATTACGATCTGCTGGAATTCATGGAAGCCGGATTGGCGCTGACAGGGCCTGAAGTCAAAAGCCTGCGGGCTGGCAAAGTGAGCTTCATGGACAGCTATGTGGATTTCCGCAATGGCGAGGCATGGCTGATGGGGACGAATATCGCGCCCTATGCCAACGCCGGCTATGTGGAACAGATCCCTGACCGGCCGCGCAAGCTTCTGCTGCACAGCCGCGAGATCGCCATGCTCGCCGCGCGGGTGGCCCAAAAGGGGCTGACGGTGGTTCCGGTGAAGCTGTACTTCCACAATGGCAAGGTCAAGCTGGAAATCGCACTGGGGCGGGGGCGCAAGGTGCATGATCAGCGTGAAGAGCTGAAACGCCGCGCCGAACACCGCGATGCCGAGCGCGAAATGGCCGAGCGCCGCTAGTACGCAGAGGAAGGAGAGAAGCTGTGTATCCTCTGCGGGTTGTGCTCGTCCATACAAAATTCCCGGAAAATATCGGCATGGCGGCGCGCGCCTGCGCGAATATGGGCGGCGGCGAGCTGGTGCTTGTGGCGCCTGTGTGGTGGGATTATGACAAGGCTCTGCCTCTGGCCACGCCCAAAGGGGCGCCGGTTCTGGACAGGGTGCGCGTGGTCGAGACCCTTTCCGAAGCGTTGTCGGATACGGTTCTGAGTTTTGGCACAACAGCTCGTGTGGGAGGGTGGCGGCGGGATTTTCTGACGCCTGCGGACGCGGCTGCCGAAGCGGAAAAAACGCGCGAAGAAGGCGCGGTGGCGCTGGTTTTCGGCTCTGAAGACCGGGGGCTGGACAATAGCGATATTGAACTTTGCACACGGCTTGTCAATATTCCTACCGACGGAGCCTCTTCACTGAATCTGGCGCAGGCGGTGCTTATCCTGCTCTATGAATGCCTGAAGGTGAGGCGCGGGCAGAAGCCTGTGCACGACGACCCCGGCGCCGGTTCCCGCCGCATTACTCACGCCGAACAGGAATGCCTGTATGAAGCGCTGAAGCACACGCTCCTGGAACTGGATTATTTGAAGGATACCAATTCAGATTATTTTCTGATGCCGCTGCGCCGCTTTTTTGGCAGACGGCCCTTACGCCGGCACGAGATGGATATGCTGATGGGGATCTGCCGCCAGGTGGATAACCTTGTCCGGCGCTCAAGCGGCAAAGAGAAGGCGTGACATGGCCCCGCACGAACTTGCCGATGAGGCCGGAGCGCTGGGATTCACGCTGTCAGACGCGGCGCTGGTTTCCCTCGCCGGTTATCTGGATAATCTCATTCGCTGGAACAGTGTCATCAATCTGATTGGCATGTCTGACTGGCGCAGGGCGTTTCGTTCGCTCATTGTGGACAGTCTTTATCTTGCCCGTTTTCTTGAGCAGGCAGATCTGCCTGCGGCCTTGGAACCGCAATGCTGGGATCTTGGCGCGGGGGCTGGGCTTCCTGGTATTCCCCTGCGCATGCTGTGGCAGCGCGGAGAATACTGGCTCGTGGAATCCAGGGAAAAGCGCGCCTTGTTCCTGCGGACAGCGCTGGCACGTTATCCCTTGCCGCGTACGCATGTTTTTCATGGGCGGGCGGAAGTTTTTATGGATGGCTCCCGCCGCGCTGATATCGTGATCAGCCGGGCATTCATGCCATGGGAAAAACTTCTGGCTTTTGTAAAACCGCATCTGAATCCTGATGCGCGTGTGATTCTGCTGCTCAACGCCCCTGTTGCTCTGCCAGAGAACATCCCCTGGAAAGAGGCAGGGCGGTTTTCCTATCCCGTGGAAGGGACGGAACGGATGTTTCTTTCCCTTGCACATGCGTAACCGGCATAAGGGAAGACGCGCCGCATCATGGCAGCGGTGAGCATTTACTGTGCATGGGAACGTTTTTGGCGGCCTTTGCCAGAGCTAGGATTTTTTCAGCCAGCTTTTTTCTTCGCCGCGGGCGAGACGCCGGATGTTTTCACGATGAGCCCAGTACACGGCGATCATGATGATAAGGGCCAGCGGAAGAACGCTCCAGCAGCCGGATATGGCAAGCAACACAGGCAGCAGCGTGACCAGCGTCAGCGACCCCAGCGAAACGTATTCTGTGCGCCAGATGACAAGGATACATACCGCACAGGAAGCAAGCAGCTGCCAGAACGCGAGGGGCAGCAGCACCCCGATGGATGTGGCAACGGCTTTCCCGCCCTTGAAGTGCAGAAAACAGGAGAAAAGGTGCCCGGCAATAGCCGCAAGCGCCGTCAAGGTCCAGGCAATTGGCGAGGCGTGCAGGCAATGCACGGCCACAGCGACGGGAACGGCGCCTTTCATGAGGTCGCAGAACAGCGTCAGCACACCGTACCGCTTGCCGCACAGCCGGGCCACATTGGTGGAGCCCACGTTGCCGCTTCCGCCCGTGCGCGGATCGATGCCGCAGAAGGTTTTGGCGATCAGAAGGCCGAAAGGTATCGAGCCGATGACATAGGTCGTCGCAATCCACAGAATGGTGAGCATGATCGGTTCCCTGTATTCGTGTCAGATTGTTGGCGTCAGATCAGACTGCTTCGCGTTCGCGTGCTTCCATCAGCATGATGTCCCCAAGCAGCGGGTTGATCTTGCCGAAACGCACTGAGACTGGCATGCCGGTGCGGATGTTTTCCGGAAAAGCGCTGCGCCGTCCGCGCACGATAAGCTGCTCTCGGGGCAGAGTGACAGTGGCGAAGGTATCGTTGGCATCAGTGATCACGGCAGGCCACAGGACATCGCCCTGCTGGCGTATGTACAACAGCTTCCAATAGCGGGTGCGCAGACGCTGGACCATGCCGGCCGCATCCATCCGTGCATTGACATAGACAAGCATCCGGTCCAGCGCGTCTTTGTCCCAGCGGGGAGCTCCCGTGGCAAGCATGTGCAGGATCTGCGCTTCGTTTACGAGATCAGGATAGCGGCGCAAGGGGGAAGTGACAGGCGCATACATCGTTTCGCCTACTCCAACATGAGGGCGCGGTTCCGTATCCATGCAGGCCGGCGTCAGCTGGCGCACTGCGGCGGCGATATCCACAGGGTCGGTCCAGATGCCGGCAAGGCCTTCCTCCGTCTTCACGTCCTGGGTACGGAAAAGAAGCGCCATGCCGCGCGCATGTGCCCAGCGGGCCAGTCCGGCGTTGGCGATGATCATTTCCTCGGCGACCAGCAGGTGCGCGCGCGGGATGGGGGATTCCTGCTCCAGAGACACCCGCAGCGACCGGTCGGTAAGCTCTCCCAGCAGCCTGATGTCCAGTTCCGGGCGCTCAATGATGACAGCGCCGTTCCGGACGCGGCAGGCCTGGCGCACTTCGGCCATTGCCAGTGCGGCGCGAAGTTGCGCGAGGTAAGGGGCAGCCGCATTGTCCGCGCCGTCCAAGGCCACTTCGCAGTCAGCATAATTGAGGTTGGCGCGCAGGCATACCCGTGCGGGCGCAGGCTCGCAGGACACGATGTCTCCGCCGGCGGAGATCTCGCACGTTACAGTCAGCGCCGGGCGCTCTTCGCCCGTGAACAGGCTGAACGCGCCCGCGCCAATTTCCTCAGGTAGCATGTGCGAGGTGCCTTCAGGCAGATACAGGGATGTGGAACGGCCGCGTACGGCCATGTCCAGACTGCCGTCGAATGGCCAGCACAGGGCGGGGCAGGCCAGAGCCAGCGTCAGCCGCCAGCCGCCTTCGGGAAGCGTCTCTATGGCGAAAGCATCGTCGATATCGCGGGTGGTGGCGTTGTCAATGCTGATGAAAGGGACGTCTGACCGTACCAGCTCTGCGGACTGAGCCGCGGCCATCACCGCATGTATTTCGCCGGCGAGGGGGATGGTCCAGCCATTGCCGGTGTCATAGCCCGCGCGATCCAGCCAGATGTTGTGATGCGGCCCCACAAGGCCCCACGCCTGCGCAAGGTGCAGAGCCAGATTCGGGTCGTCGGGCAAGCCTTTGCTGACTGCGCGCCAGAGTGGATCGGACTGCGCCTCCGGCGTCGCGATGATGCGGGGTAAAAGCTCGCGCATGGCGGCCAGGACATCTTCATCCAGGCTTTTCAGCGCGTCAGGCGGGGGCGGGGGACTTTTTTTCAGGAAAACATCCCACAGCGCGCGGGCAAACGCCGCCCCCTGCTTGTCCAGCCTTTCCCGCGCGGCTTCGCGGGCGTGTTCGGCCATGCGCCGTTCCACTGTTTCCGCATCCAGAATTTCGAAATCCGGCGGCTGGAATTTGAAATGTGTTTTCGCGGCAAGCAGGACGTGCCCGCACGCCGCCGCCAGATCGGAATCGTTTGCATCGCCGACCATGCTGGCGCACCAGGAGGCTGACACGCGGGATATTTCCCCCTGCGCCAGTTCCCACCATTCGATGGGATTCAGGCTTTTTTCCAGTTCGGCGCGTCGTGCGGCATGGTTTTCCAGCGTTTCGACAGCGGCATCCCGTGAAGGAAGGGAAGGATAGCAGGGACCATGCCACGGCAAAAGGCGCGCCGTCTGCATGGTGGTTTCCCGACGGTTGGGGAGCAGCAGGCGTGCCTTGCCGTTCTGGTTTTCCAGCATCCAGGCAATTTGCGGCACGTTGCCCTGCATGAATTCCACAATGCAGCCAGCGTCGGGGTACGTGACTTTTTCGTTGGACATGGGCCCTCGCGAAAAGTGCCGCGGCAAAACAACTGCCGCAAAAGCCCGCAGCCGGGGTTAGTGCTTGAAGGAACGCTGTCCGGTGAAAACCATGGCCACCTGCGGCGAGGCTTCGTTGACAGCGCGGATAACTTCGTCGTCGCGCAATGAGCCGCCAGGCTGGGCAATGGCCGTGACCCCTTCGGCCATGCAGGCGTCCACGCCGTCACGGAAGGGGAAGAAACCGTCGGAAACCAGCACGGAGCCTTTCAGACCGCCCTTGGCTTCACGGGTTTCGGCCTCAATGGCGGCGAGCTGGTCGGCGGCAAGGGGTTCGGAACGTGCTTTCTGTTTGAGCTCGTACAGCGACATGTGGTGGCGTGTGAAGCAGATGAGATCGGCATATTTGGTATAGGCTTTGAATACGGCAAGTTCGACGCAGCCCACACGGTCCTGTTCGCCCGTGCCGATGGCCACTGTGGCTCCGTCCTTGGCAAAGATAACCGAATTGGAGGTGACCCCGGCTTCCACAGCCCAGGCAAAAATCAGGTCGTCCGCTTCCTGTTTGCTGGGTTTGCGGGCGGTTACGGTGATGCCGTCACGGGAAGCCTGCGCGGGAATGAAATCTTCCGGCGTGCGGATACGATTGACGAAAGACTGCTGGAGCACCAGACCGCCGTCGGCAAGGCTCTTGATGTCAAGGAAGGGGATTCCCGCCAGTTTTTCCAGATGCGCCAGCGCCGGCAATTCAAAAATGCGCAGGTTTTTACGGGTTTCGAGTTTATCAAGCACGCCTTCGGCAAAAGAGGGCGCGGCAACCACCTCAAAATAATTGGCGGCGATAAGTTCGGCCGTGGGCATGTCCAGCTCGCGGTTTACCACCACTGCACCGCCGAAAGCGGCAATGCGATCGCAGCGAAAAGCCTTGTTCAGCGCGTCAAACAATCCCTTGTCAGACCAGGCTGCACCGCAGGGATTGTTGTGCTTCAGAATAACGGCGGCGGGGCGGGCGGCGAGGTATTGGAGGATGTTGACCCCGTTGTCCACGTCGGTGAGGTTGGTCTTGCCGGGGTGCTTGCCGGATTGGACCATCTGGGCCTCGGTCAGCGCCGAGATAATTCCGCCGGGCGCGCGCCATTGCCGATCTCCAAGAGTCAGGCGCCCCTCCTCGAGACGGTACAAGGCGGCGGGCTGATCCGGATTCTCTCCATAGCGCAGCCCCTTGATTTCCCCGTCAATATTCCAGGTGCGGCGGGCATATTTCAGAACAGTGTCGCCCAGTGTCACGGTCAGGGTGTCGGGAAAAGCGTCCTTGACCACAGTGCGATACATGGCTTTGAGATCAGGAGCGGCGGAATTGGACATGAAGAGCCTCCGGAGGATGAAGAAATGAGACATCCCGTATATCACACCTGCCTTTTTGGAGCAAATGCCGACTTTTTTTATAAAAATAAATAAATTTAGTATGATAGATGTATTACAACGGGCGGTTGCTGCGAAAAGCGAAAAAATGAGCCGATTGCCGGAGCGCAGGGCAAAGAGGCATTACCGGTCTGCCGCGCGCCGCAGAGCCTCTCCAGCCGCTTTGCCGCAGGCCATGGCCCAATGCAGGTTATACCCGCCAAGCAGACCCGCGATGTCCAGAAGTTCGCCAGTGATAAAGAGCCCCGGCTGAATGAGGCTTTCCAGCGTGCGTGGGTTTACGGCTTCGGTAGCCACACCGCCTGCGGAGGCTTCGGCCTTTTGCATGCCTTCGGTGCGGACAGGGGTGAGGTCGTGTTCGTGGATGACGTGCGACAATACAGCTCGCTGGCGCGAATTCCATTCAGCCAGAGGGCGGGATGGCGGAGGCGGAGTGAGATCCTTTTCCGCCATGGCGCGGAAAACCGCGCGGCAAAGGGCATCCGCAAGGCGCTGGGGCAGCAGCCGGCGCAGCAGGGTTGAAACGGGCAGCCGGCCTTGCCCCGCCGTATCAGGAAGGCCTTTGTACTCTGGAAGAAAATCAATGAGAATTTGTTCTTCTTTATGCCAGAAACACGATGCAATTAGCCCGGCGGGGCCACTCCACCCCTTGTGGGTAAAGAGCAGGGGGCGTACAAGCTGCCGGCGTCCCGCGCGCAGCCCTGCCTTGACGCTGATGCCCTGGAGTCCGCGCAGGGGGTGGCTCTCGGGAAGAATCAGCGGGACAAGAACCGGACGAAAAGGAACGCAGGCATGACCAAACTGGCGGGCCAGGGCAAGGCCGGCGTCAGTAGCTCCGCTCGTGGGCCAGGCGGGACTGCCCAGCGCCAAAACCAGCCTCTTTGCGCGAATACTGCGGGCGACATCGTCTTTTTTGAAATGGACAACAAAGCTGTCGCTGTCGTGGAAGGCTTTGACGACACTGTGCCGCATAAGAAAGCTGACCCCCTGCTGCCGGCAGCGTTCAACCATACCTTCAACCAGTCTGACAGCAGGCTGAAGCCCGAAAATCTGGCCGAAATCCCGTTCTTCCCAGCGAAGATGAAAAGATTCAAGCAAGTCGAGCGCAGCGCGAAAGGGAAATTTGCGCAGCGCCGGACGAACAAAGTCGGGATGGCTTCCCACATACCAGTCCGGACTGAGGTCGCGGTTGGTGATATTGCCCATACCGCCGCCGGCAAGCCGCATCTTTTTGCCAGCCACCGGCGCGCTGTCTGCCACAGCTATGGAAGCCGGCCTGGTACTTCCCTTACGCGATGCTGTGAGCGCGCACATAAGCCCCGCCGCGCCTGCGCCAAGAATCAATGTGTCAAAAGCCGCGTCGTTTGCGCTCACATCAGCAGCTCCGTCGCATGGTGAGTGTGGAAGCGGGTGGGTAAAATGCTCGCCGGGCATGGAAGCTCCTTGTGTTCAGGCGGCAGGGTATCTGAAATTGCCATCCCGCGCCAGAGGAAACGGCTTATCATTTTCCGCAGGCCGCCAGATCTTTTTCTGGGCTTAGAACATTGGCTGTTTTGTATAACATATTGAAAAAATATATTTATTAATCTTCATTGAAACAGAAGTGATATTGAGTATGACGGTACAACGCGTTTTTGTTTTGCGTTGTCATGTTGACAAAACGACCGGGAAGACTCATTCTTGAAAGGACAACTATGGTGATTGTGGGCGGTTGCCCGCAACATGACTTTTTTCGGAGGCCTCATGATTGTTTTGAAAGAAAATGCCCGCAAAGAGCTGGAAAGCTATTTCGAGGGCAAGACCAAAGAACCCATCCGCGTATATCTTGCGGCGGGTGGCTGACAAGGTCCGCGTCTTGCGTTGGCCCTGGATGGGCCTTCTGATGATGACGAAACGCTGGATGTGGAAGGATTCCCCTTCTGCATCAACAAGGAACTGCTCAAGACCGTAGGCGGAGTCACGATTGACCTTACCTACATGGGATTCACCATTGAACCTGACATCCCTCTCGCTCGACAGGGATCGTCGTGCAGTGGTTCCTGCGGAGGCAGTTGCAGCATTTAAGTCCGCATTGCGGATGCTGTTTTTGGGGGACGATTCGTCGTCCCCCTTTTTTGTACCTGTTATCAAGGCGGAGCATATGCAGATTATCCTGAGCGAAGAAGCACGGCGCGAGATGGAAAATTATTTCGAGGGGCAGGAGCGCACGCCCATCCGTATTTATCTGATGCCAGGCGGATGCCACGGGGCACGGCTGGGATTAGCCATGGATACGCCGGATGAGAATGACGTCACCTGCGAAGTGGATGGCTTCACTTTTTGCCTGACATCTCACCTGGAAGAAATGATCGGCGGCGCCAGTATTGAGCTGACCCAGTTCGGATTTCTTGTTACGCCGGAAAAACCGCTTCCCTACCAGGGCGGCGGCTGCGGGAGCTGTTGCGGCGGCTGCGGTTCCGGTTCGTGCGAAAGCGGGACGGATTGAGTTTTCTCTCTCCCCACGTAAAGAGCCAGCGCGTTAAACTGCTTTTCCACGCGCTGGCTGATTTTTTTGAGAGGAAAGCCGCGGAGAAGAGGCGTAATCTCCGCCTGTCTTATTTTTCGCTTTTCAGCCCCGCCCCGCACAACGGAATAAGAGAATCCCCCTCCAGCGAATGGTTTTCCCTGTATGCCAGGTAGGCTGCGTACGTAGCGGCGGTTGTGTGCTCCACAAAGAAACCGCTTTTTGCCAGGAGAGCCCGCGCGGGAAGGATTTTGTCTTCCGGAATAAGAATGACCTCACTTTCCCCGGGATAGCCGCCGCCAAGAATTTCTTCGCCGCGCATGGGCTTTCCAATGGCAATGCCTTCGGCGAGCGTCGGCTGCGGAATGATGTCGCGCGGGGTCGTTTTCGCGCCGTAGAGAGGCGCGCAGGCTTCGCTCTGGACCATAAACAGCCTGGGCAGGCGTTTGATCAATCCCGCTGCGAACAGTTCGAGCAGGGCTGTCCGGCACCCGAGCAATAACGTACCGTTGCCTACCGGGATGAACAGGTTGTCGGGCACCCTGCCAAGCTGCTCATATACTTCGTAGATGTAGGTTTTTGTCCCCTGATAGAAAAAGGGATTGTAGACGTGGTTCGCGTAGTAGATGTGCTCATCAAGCGCCTTGGCGCGGCAGGCGTCGGCGGTTTCATCGCGGGTGCCGTTGAAAACGGTTGCCTTGGCGCCGTGCGATTCGATCATTTTAATTTTTTGGGGAGATGTGCCGCGCGGGACAAAAATTTCGCATTCGATGCCGGCACGGGCGCAGTAGGCCGCCACGGAATTGCCGGCATTGCCGCTGCTGTCCTGCAGAACTTTGCGCACGCCGATGCTTTTGCACAGCCAGATAAGCACAGCCGCGCCGCGGTCCTTGAAAGACAGGGTGGGCATGGCATATTCAAGTTTCAGGTACAGATCCGGAGAGAAAGACACGGTATCTGTCATGCCCTCGCCAAGGGAAATGGATCGCCAGAGCGCATTGTCCAGGGGCATGAAAGCCCGGTAGCGGAAAATATTGAACTGAGTCCTGTCTATCAGGTCCGGGCTGAATGCAGGCGGGGTGAAGCTCAAGGTGTAAAGTCCACCGCAGGAACAACGGTAATCAGGGGCATCGATGGGATATTCCTTGCCACAGCGCGAACAGATGAAATAAGGCTGCATGGCTTCTCCTGAACAGTTGGTGGTGTTTGCCGGGGCTATTCGGGCAGAGCGGCGGTGGCTTCGATCTCCACAAGGCAGTTGTGGTGCAGGGCGGTAGTGGGCACCACGACCCGGGCTGGACGGTGATCACCGAAAAAAGCGGCATATTCTGCGTTGACTTCGTCCCACAGGGCGACGTCCGGTACATAGACCCGGCACATAATGACGTCGTTTCTCGTGAGATTTGCTTCACGCAGCACGGCGTCAACATTGGCGAGGGCTTGCCGTGTCTGGGGGCGTATGCCTCCTTCCGGCACCAGGCCGGTGGCCGGATCGATGGAAAGCTGGCCCGATACATAAAGAATGCCGCCGTGCGCCATCCCTGGTACATAATGGCCTGGATTTTTCCGCTTGGATGAAGGAATAACGGGGTGCATAAGAAACCTCCTCATAAGGAATGCCTTCTTACCTACGTCATTCACCAGGAAAAGTAAACGCGCATCCGCTCTTGACGCCGGTTCTCCGGAATGACTATAGACCGGAAGTCGGAGGATAAAACCATGAGAATCAATGAACTGGACACGCCGGCTTTGCTTGTCGATGAGAACCGGGTGTGGGATAATATCCGTTATATGCAGGCATACGCGGACAAAAACCATATTGCGCTACGTCCGCATACCAAAACGCATAAAATGCCTCTGCTGGCCAGATGGCAGATGGAGGCCGGCGCCTGCGGCGTTACGGTGGCCAAGGTGGGCGAGGCTGAAGTGATGGCGGCCAACGGGCTGAAAGATATTTTCATCGCCAATGAAATTGTGGGCGAGGAAAAATACCGGCGCATCCGCGCTGTGGCGGAAAGTTCCGAGATCTCGTTTGGCGTGGACAGTGTGGAGCAGGCGAAACTGGTGGAAGCGTCTTTTGCCGGAGCCGCAAAGCCAGCCGTCGTGCTTGTTGAAATTGAGGTGGGGGAAAACCGTTCCGGCGTTATTGAAAAGGACGATTTTACCGCCCTTATCAAATACTTTCAGACCTGCCGGAATATTCGCTTCGCGGGAATTTTTTCGCATGACGGGCATTCGTATGGTTCGGCAAGCTGGGACGAATGCCTCGCCATCCACCTGGCCGCGCAGAAACGGACACTGGAATTCGCCGCGCTGGCCGAACAGCTGGGGATGCCCTGCGAAAGAGTAAGCATCGGCTCAACGCCGTCTTTGATGCATGACTTTCCCATTCTGCCCGGTGTGACGGAAATCCGTCCGGGCACCTATATCCTGATGGATGCCGCGCAGGGAAATCATTTGGGCAGTCATGAGAGATGCGCAGCTACCGTGCTGACTACAATCATCAGCCGGCCCACGCCAGAAAGGGTCATTACCGACGTAGGCGCCAAGGGACTGACCATGCAGAGCCGCGTCAAAGGGCTGTGCGCCACGAAAGGATTTGGCCTTGTCAAAGGTTTTTCCGGCGTCACGGTGGCGGGAGTGTATGACGAGCACGCCATCATCCTGAACCGGGATTTCCGTGACAAGGTAAAACTTGGCGATAAAATTGAGATTATCCCCAACCATATCTGCCCGTGCGTCAATTTGTATGATACGGCCTATCTGGTTCGCAATGGCGAGGTGGTAGCTCCGGTTCCTGTGCTGTGCCGCGGCAAACTGCAATAGTTGCTGGAAACAGCCGCTGAGAAACAGGCGTGGGGCCAATAATAAAAAATGACGCCGCGACAATGGCGCGGCGTCATGAGCATAAGGCGGTGGCGTGATTTGTTTTGCTGGCCTCCGTGGTTACACAGGCCAGCGCTCTCTCCGCCGGGCGGCGTCCCAGAACATCCATTCCAGCTTTGTCGTCAGCGCAAAAGAGCTGAATTGGGCTAGCTGCAGATTTTTTTGACAATGGCCGCCAGTTCTTCAACGGCGGTATGGACTTCTGCCGGATCGGGCCCCTCAACCATTACCCGGCAAAGGGGTTCGGTTCCGGAATAGCGCAGCAGCACTCGTCCGCGTCCTCCAAGGCGCTCTTCCGCACGGGCCGTGGCGTCGGTAAGTTCGGGGCAGGACTTGAGCGCAGGTTTTTGGGCTACAGGGACATTTTGCAGCTCCTGGGGATACGGGGTCAGCAACCCGGAGAGTTCGGAAAGGGGGCGGCCTTTGGTGCGCATGATGGCCAGAAGCTGGAGGGCCGCCAGCAACCCATCTCCGGTTGTGCTGTATTCACGGAAGATAAGGTGCCCTGACTGCTCGCCGCCAAAGGACGCGCCGTGTTTGCACATGGCGGCGACCACGTTTCTGTCGCCGACATCAGTGCGCAGCAAACGTCCGTTGTGTTCGCGCATGAACACCTCAAGCGCCATGTTGCTCATGACTGTCGCAACCAGAAGGTTTCCGGGGAGCCTGTCCTGCTCCATCAGATGTTGGGCGCACAAAGCCATGATTTGATCGCCGTCAAGAATGGTGCCGTGCTCGTCAGCCACAATCAGGCGATCGGCGTCGCCGTCTAGGGCAATCCCGATATCGGCGCGTGTCTCAAGCACCTTTTTGACCATGCCCTCGGGATGAAGCGCGCCGCACTGGAGGTTGATATTCAGGCCATCAGGTTCGTTATTGATACGAATCACTTCGGCCCCAAGCTCTTCAAGCGCCAGTGGGGCGACACGGTAATTGGCGCCGTTGGCGCAGTCGATGACGATACGCAGGTTTTCCAGTGAAAGGTGGTGCGGGAAGCTGTTTTTCAAATAGACGATGTAGCGTCCCGGCGCATCCTGGATTTTATACGCGCGGCCGGTATGGGTGGGATCGGGATAGTCCCAGACCGTATCGGGATTGAGAATCATTTCGGCCATGCTGTCTTCATCGGCGTCGGGGATTTTGAACCCTTCTGCGTCGAAGAATTTGATGCCATTGTCGTGGAAGGGGTTATGCGAAGCGGAAATAACGACGCCCAGATCCGCGCGCATGTTCCGCGTCAGAAAGGAAATGGCCGGCGTAGGGAGCGGGCCGACCAGAAACACATCCATCCCTGATGCCAGAAAACCGGCGGTCAGGGCATTTTCAAAAATATAGCCGGAAAGGCGGGTATCCTTTCCGATGACGACGCGGCCTCCATATTTTTGTTTACGGCGGTACAGCGTGCCTGCGGCAAGGCCGAGACGCAAGGCTATGTCGGGCGTCATGGGGGCGGAGTTGACACGACCGCGTATGCCATCAGTTCCAAAAAGTTTTTTAGGCATCAGTCCATCCTTTCTTATCTGAGTCTGGGAGTTCCTGTCATAGCCAGAGCGATGCGCAGGGCGGCGACGGCTCCCTTGACATCGTGCACACGATGGTAGGCCACTCCTCTTGCAGCCAGAAGGGCCACCGTCGTTTGCGTGGGGATGTCGCGGTCCTTGAGATCGGCATTCAGAAGCCAGCCGAACAGTGTTTTTCGTGACAAACCGACATACAGGGGACGCCCCGCCGCGTGAAGTTTTTCAATGTCGCGCAGAATCGCCCAGTTTTCAGCGCCGTTTTTGCCAAATCCGATACCTGGATCGAGCACAATACGTTCTTCCGGGAGGCCGGCTTGAACGAGCCGGGCAAGCGCTTTTTCGAAAAAGCGCAGCAATGCGTCAACGGGGGATTCTCCGCGCTTTATTTCGTCAGCCATGGTCATGCGCCGGGCGAAGTGAGCCGCCCCGCCATGGCTCAGCACATAGCCAGGACGGTACTGAACAAGCACGTCAAGCAGCCCTGGATCACGCGAACAGGCAGAAACATCGTTGATGGCGTGCGCGCCCAAATCAAGCGCGGCCGCGGCCACAGATGCCCGGCAGGTATCTATGGAAACAGGAAGATCGGGCAAAGCCTCAAGTACCCGTGCAAGTATTGGCGCAAGCCTCGCGGCTTCGCTGGCGGCATCGACGGCAACAGCATCGGGTCTGGTGGATTCTGCGCCAAGATCCAGCATGCCGCAGCCCCATTCGCGGAAAGAATCCCGCATGGAGTACGCGCGCGCAAGAACACCTTCCAGATCAGGAAGCGCGCCGGTTCCGTCAGAGAAAGAGTCCGGCGTTATATTGAGGATGCCAGCCGGGCAGAAGGGGGTCGGCTGGATAGCCAGTCCCCCCCTGCATATCCACAGGCTTTTGCTCATGCGTCAGATTTCCGGTCGTTGTCTGACGGCGGAGTTATCTCCGGTTGTTCCTCCGGACCGGCGGCTTGTTTGGGGCCGGCGGTTTCCGGAATACCCGCGTCCAGCCGGAAGGTGTCGCCGGCCGCTGCCCCGGACGGGGTTCCCGCGTCCGGCGCCGGAGCAGGGGGAGAGGGCGGGGACTCTGGCTGCTCTACGGTGAAAGGGGCAAGAGGTTCACCCTTGATCAGTTTGTCGATGTCGTCGCCGCTGATTGTTTCGCGCTCCAGAAGAGCGTTGGCCACGGCATGGAGAAGATCCATGTTTTCAGTCAGCAGGCGGGTGCATTCCGCGCGCGCGTTTTCAACAAGGCGTTTGATCTCATCGTCAACGATACGAGCCGTTTCTTCGCTGTAGTTGCGGCTGTGCCCCCAGTCCCGGCCGAGGAACACCTCGTCGTTGGATTCACCGACGGCCATGGGGCCGATGACATCGCTCATACCCCATTCGCAGACCATTTTACGGGCAATGCCCGTAGCGCGTTCAATGTCGTTGCCGGCTCCCGTGGTGATGGTGGAGAAAATCAGCTCTTCCGCCACACGCCCGGCAAGCAGAACCATGAGGTTGTTCTTGAGGTACACTTCGGAATAGCTGTGCCGGTCTTCCTCAGGCAACTGCATGGTGACTCCAAGCGCGCGTCCGCGCGGGATGATCGACACCTTGTGCACAGGGTCGGCCCCGGGCAGGAGTTTGGCTATCAGAGCGTGGCCGCCTTCATGATAGGCAGTGATGCGTTTTTCCTCGTCGGAAAGAATCATTGAACGGCGTTCTTTCCCCATGAGCACTTTATCCTTGGCGGATTCAAAGTCGTTCATGGTGACGTTGTTCTGGCCTTCGCGCGCGGCCTGGAGGGCGGCTTCATTCACCAGATTTTCCAGCGCGGCGCCAGAAAATCCGGGTGTCCCGCGAGCAATAACCTCAAGATCCACGTTTTTGGCGAGCGGGGTGCGTCTCGTATGAACCTCAAGGATGGCGAGCCGTCCCTTGAGGTCAGGAGTCGGTACAACAACCTGGCGGTCAAAGCGCCCAGGCCGAAGCAGGGCAGGGTCAAGCACGTCGGGCCGGTTTGTCGCGGCGATCAGGATAACGCCTTCGTTTGATTCAAAACCATCCATTTCCACAAGGAGCTGGTTCAGTGTCTGTTCGCGTTCATCATGCCCGCCGCCGAGGCCCGCGCCGCGCTGGCGGCCAACGGCGTCGATTTCATCAATGAAGATCAGGCAAGGGGCATTTTTTTTGCCCTGGATGAATAGGTCGCGCACGCGGGACGCGCCGACTCCCACGAACATTTCCACAAAGTCCGAACCGGAGATGGAGAAGAAAGGCACGCCGGCTTCTCCTGCCACGGCGCGGGCCAGCAGTGTTTTGCCTGTACCGGGAGGGCCGACCAGAAGCACGCCTTTGGGGATACGGCCGCCAAGCCGGGTAAATTTTTTAGGATTAGACAGGAAATCGACGACTTCTGACAATTCTTCCTTGGCTTCGTCAACGCCGGCCACATCATTGAAGGTGACGCGGGCCTGATCCTGGTTGAGCATGCGCGCGCGCGATCTGCCGAACGACATGGCTTTGCCTGCGCCGCCCTGCATCTGGCGCATATAGAAAATCCACACACCAATCAGAAGCAGCATGGGAAGCCATGAAGCCAGAAGACTGATCCAGGGGGAAGGCTCCTGGGGCGGTTCGGCCTTGACCTCGACTTTGGCTTCTATAAGTTTGCTCATCAGGTTGGCGTCGTTTGGCGCGTACACCTGGAAGCTGGTGCCCGAGTCGGTTCGGCCCTTGAGCTGGTTGCCCTGAAGGATGACTTCTGCCACATGACCACTTTCGACCTGGCGCAGGAATTCACTGTAGCTCATCTGTTCGCCGGGGGCCATCCCCGGTTGTGTGCTGAACAGATTGAAAACAAGAACCATGGCAAGGGAAATAATCCCCCACAAAATAAGATTCCGACTGAATTGGTTCAAAGAAACCTCCGTTCGGCGTGTATCGGAAACGCCTTGAGAGTACTGTAAGGCCTTGGAGTGCGTTTGGCAATCCGTGGGAAAGGGATCAGGGGGACAATCATGAGAGGAAAGGCGTTCCCCCGGCAAGTAGCGTGTCACGGATGAGCCGGCGCAGCCGCAGCGCCGCAGGCCCTGGCCTGCCATCACCAATCATATGGCCTTCATAACTGATGACGCCGACGCATTCGTGGGCTGTGCCCAGAACCAGGATTTCCCGTGCTTCAAAAAGTTCGGCTTCAGGAATGGTGCGGGTGCACACCGGCATGAACGGAGCGGCAAGTTCTGCGGCCTTGCGTACTGTTGTTCCGGGCAGGGCGTTGCGAAATTCGGGAATGGCCAGCGTCCCGTTTTTGTCCACAATAACCACATTGGCCGTGGCCGCCTCGGCAAGACATCCTTCTGCATCAAAAGAGAAGGCAATATCCACGCCTGCGCGTTCGGCCTCAAGCGTCATAAGCACACCCGGCAGATAATTGTTGCTCTTGATATGCGCCAGCATGGAGGGGCGTACGGGAATGCGGCTGCGGCAGGCTTTCAGACCGCGTTTATACCAGGCTTCATCGTGTTCAGCTCCGCCGTAGACGGCGACGTACAGGCTTGAAAGAGGGCATTCGGCCGGATCGATACCAAATCCGCCGGGACCGCGTCCGAGAAGAATGCGGATGTTGCCTTCGGGAGAACCGGCCGCACGGGCTACGTCAAGGACAATGCCGCGGATGTCTTCCCATGGGCATGGGGCAGACAGGTACAGCCCCGCCGCGGAGTTGCGGAGCCGTTGCAGATGCGCGTCCAGATTGAAAATTTTTCCGCCGGAGATGCGGATGGTTTCAAAAATGCCGTCACCGCGGTGAACCAGATGGTCGTCCAGCGGCACCAGCATCTCGCGAGGATCGCGGCAGATAGCGCCAACCCGGTGTTCGTAGAAGGCAAGAATATGTTCTGCGCCGGGGCGGGCAATGGTCCTGACTTTTTCCCGCCACTGTTCTCCATTGAGAATTGGGAGCATGCGATGGCCTCCTTCAGCCTCTTCCGTCGCGTACCAGGGACACGATGAGGTGGGGGTAAAATACGACGGAATGTTGTGCATGGCAAGTTGAAGAAAGTTCCTTATTCCTCGGGGACAACCCTGGAATCTTTCCGCGGAGGGATTGCTCACAGAAGGCGGGAGTGGTAGGGAGGAGCTATGAAGATTGCCTATTTTATCAGTCGGCTTTCCTTGAGCGGCGGCACACTGGTCCTTGCGGAGCATGTCCGCGCCCTGAATGGTATGGGGCACGATGCCCATCTGGTGTGTTTGCAGCAGGATGACGGCTTTGATTTTAAAGTCCCGGTGGAGCGCGTGCCAAATCTGGAGGGACTGCTTCGTCTGGGAAGCGATCTCGTTATAGCGTCTCATCCTATGGATGTGACCGCACTGTACGGCAGGATCCGTAATTTGGTCTTTCTGGTGCAGGGCAAGCATGTTGAAGAACTGGAGGTATATTACCAGGAACGTGCGAAAGCGCGCCGTTATGAAGGATTGGGCGGCAGGCTTGTTCTGAAGATGCGTAAGTGGCGGGATATGAAGCGGATGCTCGCCGTATACAGATTGCCGGTTTCGTGCTGGTGCGTGTCTCCGGGGCTGCGTCTGCTTTTGCGCGATACGTATGGCATTGAGGCCCGCCTGATCCGCAATCCCATTGACAGGAAGCTGTGTTACCCTGAGCCGCGCACGGGACGCATCACACTGGTTTGCATTGCGGATCACAGGCAGCCCTTTAAGAATATCCCCTTTGCCCTTCGTGCGCTGCAGGACGTCCGGGTCCGTCGGCATCTGCATATCATCCATATTTCTTCAGGTGAGCCGCTTGACGGCGAGCTGGCTTCCATGGCCGACGAACGCCATGCGAGGCTCTCACGGACGGAAGTTGCCGCAATCTGCCGGCGGGCGCATATATTGCTGTCGCCGTCCTTGATGGAAGGATTCGGGCTGCCGGTGGTGGAAGGCATGGCCTGCGGCATGCTTTGCCTGCTTTCAGACATTCCGGATTTCCATGCGTACCATTTTGGCCAGCCGGAGATAGCCGAACCATACGCCCTGTATTTCAATCCCCGCGACATGGCCGATATCGCGAAAGTCACGGAAGACGCCTGCATGCGATATGGGACTCCTGAAATGGAGAAGATCCGCGCAAATGGGCAGAGCGTGGCCGGCTGGTATTCGGAAAACGGTATGTGTGAGGATTTGTCCAGGGCGCTTCAGGCTTTTGGAAGCAGGTGACGCGCCGCGGTGTTCCGGCAAGAGCCCGGTTCAAGCGTTTTTGGAAAGCGGGGAAGGCGCGGCGGCCGGCGAAGGCGCGGCGAAAGGCCCCAGGTGGAACCGCGCGGCAATTTGCCGGCCGTAGACCATGCCCAACGGCAAAAAAAGCATGAGGATACCGTCTGTGCGCTGAATCGGCGATTCCAGAAAACCGCTGACGGCGGTCAGTATCAGAACGGAAAGACAGAAGTCGTCGCGACTTTGCCAGGCTTGCTTTGCAGCGGGGAGAACAGCTGCGGCGAACAATACCGTCCCCCCAATCCCAAAACCGAACAGCAGTGCCAGATAGACATTGTGCGTGTGCTTCGCGGATGGCTCGATGATCGGGTATTTCTGGCGCAGGCTTGAACGGTTTTTCTGGACATAATCGCGATGGTACGCCGTAAAGTTCTGAATCCCGTGTCCCAGCAGGGGAGCCTTTGTGAAGCCGTGTACGGCGGCTTCCCAAATGGGCTGGCGGGACAGGAAAGTAGGATCCTGCTGTGCCGTTGCGACGGCAGAAAGGACCCTTTCCTGTTGGCGTTCGGGAAGCAGCGCAAACCCTCCCGCGGTGCAGGCCGCGATGATAAGGATGGCGGCAATGCGCGTTTTCCAGGAAAATCGGCGGTACAGCAAAAAAAGAAAGGCGACCGCAAAAGCCAGCTGAGAAGTGCGACAGGCGCTCAGCCACATCAGGAGAATGCATACAACGACCGCCGCCAGGTCCTGCGAGCGCTTTCGCGGTGTTCCGGACGCACCCTCATATATGAAATACAAGGCGCACCAGGCAGACAGTATGCCGAGTTCGTTGGGGGAACTTCTCAACTTCAGCTGGCCTTCATTGGTGACGCCCCACGCTGGATCCACGAGCAGATGCCAGGCAAAGCATAATGCCAGCGTCAGAACCAGACATCGCATGAACATGGGAAACGGATTGCGCGACAGAGTCGCCGCGGCCGCCGAGGCAAGCAGTGTGGCAAAAATTTTCCACCCCATCCGGTAGTCAGCCAGCCAGCTGCCTGGAGTCAGGAAAACGAACAGGGCAAACAGAGCCGCCGCCACAAGGCCGTAAACGTCTTTTTGCCAGCGCAGCGAACGAAGCCATGGCCACAGCAGTATAAGGCCCAGAATTCCCGACACGCGCATCATGGCGTGGATATGCCGGTTGAGGCCCAGCGCTATCCCCAGCAGGCAGAGAGAAACCGTGAGCAACGACTCAGGCGCAGGCAGCGTCTTCAGAAAGGAAACCCCTGAAGCGTTTTTTGCATTCAGAGGAGATTGGGAATTGTCCATGCGGCTTGTCGTCACGCTTTTGTCCTGGCTGAGGGTATGGAAAATGTTGCGGTTGAACGCGGGACGCGCAAAAACGCGCCCGTAAAAGAAGAACAGAACGCCAGGAATCAGCTTTTCAGCCATTGCTCCAGCCTGGTCAGCTGGCGCTCGACAGAACGGGGGCCTGTGCCGCCGGGGGCGTTGCGCCGGGCGACGGCAGTGGCATAGTCCAGAACGGTGTAGACATCGCTGTCGATCTTGTCACTCAATGTTTGCAGATCGGCAAGAGACAGCTCTTCCAGTCTGGCGCCTTTTTCTTCGGCAAGGGCCACAGCCCGGCCGGTGATGTGGTGCGCTTCCCTGAAGGGGATTCCTTTGCCTACCAGGTAGTCGGCCAGTTCTGTGGCGTTCAGGAAGCCACGGCCAAGGGCCTCCCGCATGCGTGCTGCGTCAAAGAAGAGGGCGCGAAGCTGCCCCTCCATCAGGCTCAGAGAGGTTGTGACGGTGCGGTCAGCATCAAGGAAAGGTTCTTTGTCTTCCTGCAGGTCACGATTATACGTCAGGGGGATGCCTTTCAGAATGGTCAGCATGGCGGTCAGATCGCCATACACGCGCCCGACTTTGCCGCGCATCAGTTCGGCCACGTCTGGATTTTTTTTCTGGGGCATGATGGAAGAGCCCGTGGAATAGGCATCCGGCAGGCGCACAAAGCCAAAGGCGGGATTGGCCCAGTAAATGATTTCCTCGCAGAAGCGGGAAAGATGCATCATAACGGCGCTGGCGCAGAACAGTGCCTCAATGACGAAATCGCGGTCGGATACAGCATCCATGCTGTTGTCAAACACGCCGTACATGCCAAGTTCCCGGGCAACGGCGTCGGGATCCAGCGGGTAGGTCGTTCCCGCCAGCGCAGCGGCCCCCAGCGGGCAGATGTTGGCCCGCCGCTCGCAATCTGCGAGGCGCCCCGCGTCGCGGGTAAACATCCACGCATAGGCGAGGAGGTGCTGGGCTAGACTGACCGGCTGGGCCGGCTGCATGTGCGTGCAGCCGGGCAGCAGCGTCTCCTTGTGTTCCTTTGCGCGGGCGGCGAATGCGGCGACAAGTTCCCTGCACAGTTTTTCCCACGCGCGGAGCCTCTCCGACACAAAAAGCCTGAAATCCAGCGCCACCTGGTCGTTGCGGCTGCGGCCGGTATGCAGCTTCTTGCCCACGTCGCCGACGAGCTCGGTCAGGCGGGATTCAATATTCATGTGGACATCTTCGAGAGTGTCCTTCCAGACAAACCGGCCGGTTTCGATTTCTTCACGGATGCGGCTGAGCCCGGCGACAAGGGTTTCGGCTTCTTCCTTTGTCAGCACGCCCTGTTTGCCCAGCATGCGGGCATGAGCTTGTGAGCCTCGGATGTCCTGCGCATAGAGGGCGGAATCATACGATACGGACTGGGTGTACTGTTCGACGTCAGCGGCGGTCCCTTCCTTGAACCGGCCTCCCCAAAGCTTGGTCATGGGCTGTCCTTGCGCGTAATGGTGGCGTTCCGGCATCGGAACAGAAAGTCTTCTGTATTGTCCCGCGCTGTGCATCAGCAGGCAAGCGCAGGCAGGCGGCGGTTTCCCGCCGCCTGACAGGTTCAGCGCATACGCTTGTAGCCGTAAATGCGCAGGGAATTCAGCTTGATGAAGCCGGCGGCATCGTGATGATCGTAGGTGCCGCAGCCCTCAAAACTCGCGAGATCGTGGCAGTACAGCGTAAACGGCGAGTCGCGCCCGACGGGCCAGGCCGTTCCCTTGTAGAGTTTCAGGCGGACCGATCCGGACACGCGCTGCTGGGCCTGATCCATGAAGGCCTGCATGGCCTCACGCTCGGGGGCGAACCAATAGCCGTTGTAGATGGCGTCGGCGTAAGCGGGCATGATGGTGTCGCGGACGCGCATGGTCTGCCGGTCAAGGCAGATTCCTTCAAGATCCTGGTGGGCCACATGCAGAATGGTGCCGCCTGGGGTTTCGTACACGCCGTGGGATTTCATGCCCACATAACGGTTTTCAACCATGTCCACACGCCCGATTCCATGCTTGCCGCCAAGCTGGTTCAGTTTCGCCAGCAGTTTGGCCGGAGAAAGCTTTTCATCATTGACGGCGACGGGATCGCCGTGCTCAAAGTCAATGGTGATATATTCCGGTTCGTTGGGAGCCTGCTCAATAGGAACTGCCATGACATGGGACAGGGGCAGCGGTTCTTCCCAGGGATTTTCCAGCTCACCGCCCTCAAAGCTGCAGTGCAGCAGGTTGCGGTCCATGCTGTAGTGCTTGTTGCCGGCGCTGACAGGGATGCCGTGCGCCTCGGCAAAGGCATTAAGCTCTTTGCGGCCGTGCAGATCCCATTCGCGCCAGGGCGCGATGACACGCAAATCAGGGGCGAGGGCGGCGGCGGCCATTTCAAAGCGAACCTGGTCGTTGCCTTTTCCGGTGGCGCCGTGGGCAAGGGCGTCAGCGCCTTCAGCACGGGCGATTTCGACCAGCCGTTTGGTGATCAGCGGACGGGCGCAGCTTGTTCCCAGAAGGTAGCGCCCTTCGTAAATGGCGCCGGCACGCATCATGGGGAAAACATAATCGCGGACGAATTCTTCGCGCAGGTCTTCGACATAGGCTTTGCTGGCGCCGGTGGCGAGCGCTTTTTTATCTACTCCGTTCAGATCGTCTTCCTGTCCAAGGTCGGCGGTCATGGTAATCACTTCGCAGTGATAGGTTTCGATAAGCCATTTCAGAATGACGGAAGTATCCAGCCCGCCCGAATAGGCGAGCACAACTTTTTTGACAGTAGCGGCCATGGAAAACTCCTTGGAATGAAAACGGTATATACCGGATAAAAAAACGGAGAAAGGATACTCCCCGACAAATCCGAAGTCAAATCGAACGGGCCGGAGCGGCACATGCGGGAAGCTTCCGGCGAATTCGCATGCCTAGCGGCTGGCCGGGTCCTTTTTCGCCGGGCGGACAAAAGGATTGAGACGTTTCTCGTCGCCGATACGCGTGTTGGGGCCGTGGCCGGGGTAAACGTCGGTGTCATCCGGAAGGGTAAACAGCTTGCTGATGATAGCCTCGGTCAGCGCGGGCAGATGCCCGCCAGGCAGATCCGTACGCCCGATGGAACGATAAAACAAGCTGTCGCCGGTGATGACGGCGTGTTCCTGGGGCATCCAGAAGGACAGGCCGCCCGGGGTGTGACCGGGGGTGAAACGGATTTCCCCGTGAATGGAGCCGAACATGCAGGGGCCTTCGGCAATCGTGGCGGGAGTAAAAGGTCTGACAGGCGGCAAGCCCCATTTCTCACCGCTGGCGAGCGATGTAGACAGCAAGGGAAGATCGCCGGCCGAAGCGAAGACAGGCACGGAAGGAAAACGCTCCTTCAGCGGAGCGACACCATAAATGTGGTCAAAGTGCAGATGCGTCAGAAGCACGGCTTTTACTGACAGTTCCTTGCGGGCGATAAAATCCAGAACATCCTGAAGGCCACCGTCAATATCTCCGCCCGGATCGACGACAAGAGCATCCCGTTCGGTATAGACCACATGGCAGTTGGTATCGAGAGGGCCAATGGGAAACGTGGCGATGGGCATGGGATTATCCTTGGTCAGATGTTGAAGGGTGGGGAGCTTGGGGAGCAATTTCATCCACGACGCCATATTCCGGCTCTTTGCCGGTGAGGGAGCGAATAGCGGCGCGCAGATTCCTGCTGACTGCGAACAGCGTTTCGCGGTCGGCAAATCCCGCCACAATGGGCATCCTGCCGCAGCCGTACAATTCCAGTTTCTGGAGCAGCCAGGTGCTCGTGCAGGTGATTTTCGTAATGGTCCGGTAATCGGCAGCGCGGCCGTTGCAGACAAGACAGCCGCGTTCATCATCAATGACGATGAACCCTCCGCGATAATAGACTTTTTCGATAGAAAGCCCGAGCTGCTCCGTTTTGCGGATGGTGCGGTATCTGGACACGGCGCGGCGTATAAAGTTGAGGCCTCGCACGAAGCAGAAAAAATTGACAAACGTGGAAAGGCCAAGCAGGATCGAGCCGGTTACGTGGCTGACTTTGTGGATCTGCCAGGCGGCCAGACAGAAACCAACCCCGAAAAGCCAGAAAGCCAGCCCGGTGGGGAGCGGGTTCGGCCCGAGGCGGGCGGCAAGCAGGGTGGAGGGGAAGGCTGTGGTCGTCGGCATGGCGCTGTCCGGTATTGTTGTGCGAAACTTCATCCTCGCTACCATGTTTTTCACCGAAGGTACAGCGGACGCCGCCAGCCTTGCTCCGGATCTGGAACAGGACGGCGGTCCCGGGAAGAGCCGTATATGGGAAAAGGGGACGCGGTGAAAGAAACCGCTGGACGCGCGGCGGGTTGCATGGTACAAACGTACCCCTTATGGAACAGCTGCATGGAGTTTTGGTGCTGGACAAGCCTCGCGGGTTGTCCTCGGCGCAGTGCACCAATCGCCTGAAACGTCTGGGGCAGAAGAAAATAGGCCACGCCGGGACGCTGGATCCCATGGCCAGAGGCGTTCTTCTTATTCTGCTGGGACAGGCGACCAAATTGTCGGGGCATATTATGTCCGGCGGCAGCAAAACGTATGTGGCTGAGGTTGAATTCGGGCGCTCTACCGATACGTGGGACGACGATGGCCAGACGCTCTCCGCGCTTTCCGCGGAAGAGCTGGCCCTGACGGTAGTGGATAACCCCCGTTTTTGCGACAGTCTCCGTGAAGCTGTGCATGGCTGGGTGGGCATATCCGAACAGAGCGTTCCCCCATATTCAGCCGCCAAACATGAAGGACGGCCGTTGTACAGCCTCGCCCGCGCGGGCAGGCCGGCGCCGGCCAAGATGAAGACCATAGAAATTTCGCAGGCGGAAGTACTTTGGGTTGAACCTCCGCGTGCGTCCTTCCGGGTCGTTTGCAGTTCCGGCACCTACATACGCTCCCTGGCCCACAGCCTGGGGGTGCGATTCGGGTGCGGAGCCGTGCTCACGGAACTGATCCGGGAGTATAGCCACCCCTTCGGTCTGGACATGGCCGTGGCGCTGGATGCCGTATGTGAACATCCGGAAATCCTGCGCGAACGGCTGTTGTCGGTCACCGCCGCCTTGCCGGACTGGCCCGTTCTGCGGGTATTGCCGGAAGACGGCCCCATGGTGAAAAACGGGATGCCGCTGCCGGCTTCCCGTGCGCACCTGACGGAGGAAGGCGCTTTTTGTGAGTGGAAGGAAGGGGATAAGGCGGTCCTGGTTGCCGCCGACGGCTCGCCCCTCGCGCTCGCTGAAGCCGCTCTGCACGGCGGAATGCCGGCATGGACCGTTTTGAGGGGGCTTTGGACCTAACCTGAACCCGTTAAAAGGAGTTCGCTGTGGTAATGGAGCCTGAACAGAAAAAGGCCGTGATTGAAGCCCACGCCAAACACGAAGGCGACACTGGTTCGCCGGAAGTCCAGGTGGCGCTTCTGACTGCCCGCATTGAGGGATTGACCGAACACTTCAAGGTCCACAAGAAGGACTTTCATTCCCGCCAGGGATTGCTGAAGCTGGTCGGCCAGCGCCGCAAGCTGCTCAACTACCTGAAGAATCGCGATATTCAACGGTACCGTGAGCTGATTGAAAAGCTCGGCCTCCGCAAGTAACAGACGTCTTGTCGCCCCGGCAGCCCCGGGGCGACAACTGTCAAGGGGAAGCGGCATCAGCGTTTTTCCCCGTGCCGCCCGCCGGGCCCGCCCGATGGCGGCAGTTTTAAATGAACGAAACCTGTAACGAGAAGTGATGAAGGAGGGTCCGCGCGAAGCCCCGCATGACCGGTGTTTCCCGCGGAGTCTCCTTCAACTGGAAAGAAGGATGAACGTATGAGTTTCAGAAAGGATCCGATCAGCGTGACTGCCAACGTCAATGGCAGGGACGTGATCATTGAAACCGGACATGTGGCGACACAGGCGCATGGCTCCGTGACTGTCCGCTGTGGCGACACCATGGTGCTGGTGACGGTCTGTTCGCAGCCGCTGGAGGGTGACCGCGGCTTTTTCCCACTGACTGTGGAGTACTCTGAGCGCATGTACGCCGCCGGGCGTATCCCCGGAAGCTTTTTCCGCCGTGAAATTGGGCGCCCTTCCGAGCGTGAAACGCTGGTTTCACGCCTTATCGACCGCCCCATCCGTCCGCTGTTCCCCAAGGGATTGCAGGAAGATGTGCAGGTACTGGCCACGGTTATTTCCTCCGACCAGCAGAACGAGTCCGACGTGTTGTCCATCACCGGCGCATCGGCGGCGATAATGCTCTCGGCGCTTCCTTTTAACGGCCCCGTAGCTGGCGGCCGTATCGGGCGCATTGATGGTGAATTCATTCTGAATCCGACCATTGACGAGATGGCGAAGAGCGATCTGAATATTGTTTTCGCTGCTTCCCGTGACGCCCTGACCATGGTTGAAGGCGAAGCCCAGTTTGTGCCTGAAGACGTGATCATTGACGCGCTGGAATGGGGCCGCGCGGCGATTCAGCCGCTTATCGAAGCTCAGGACAAGCTCCGCGAACTCGCGGGCAAGCCCAAGATGAGCTATACTCCCGCTCTGGACGACACCGAACTTCTGGCCAGGGTTGAGGAGCTGGCCATGGCCGCCGGCGTGGCCGAGGCCATGCGCGTTCCGGGCAAGCTGGAGCGCAAGGAAGCCCGTAAGGCGGTCAAAGACAAGGTGATGGAAGCCATGGCTGCTGATCCCGCCTTCGCCGATGACGCCGCCCGCATGGCCCAGGTGCCGGATATGCTGACGGCTGTGGAAAAGAAGGTTGTCCGCCGCCGCATCCTTGATGAAGGCCTCCGCATTGACGGCCGCGATACCAGGACCGTGCGCCCCATTGCCATTGAGCCCGGCTTCCTGCCGCGCGCACATGGCTCCGCGCTGTTCACCCGCGGCGAAACCCAGTCGCTGTGTGTGGCCACGCTGGGCAGCTCGACCGATAACCAGCGGGTGGACGGACTGGCCGGCGATACAACCAAGTATTTTATGCTTCACTACAATTTCCCGCCGTTCACTGTGGGGGAAGTGAAGCCCGTGCGCATTTCCCGCCGCGAAATAGGCCATGGCGCGCTGGCTGAAAAGGCTCTGCGCCCCATCCTGCCGCCGCTTGAAACGTTTCCGTTCACTGTCCGTGTGGTGGCCGACACTCTGGAATCCAACGGCTCTTCGTCCATGGCGGCCGTGTGCGGCGGCTGCCTCGCGCTGATGGATGCCGGGATCCCCGTCAAGGAACCGGTCGCCGGCGTGGCCATGGGGCTTATCAAGGACGGTGACAATTATGTTGTCCTCACCGATATCCTCGGTGATGAAGACGCCCTCGGCGATATGGATTTCAAGATTGCCGGCACAGCCGACGGTGTGACTGCCGTGCAGATGGATATCAAGATTACGGGCCTGCCCACAGAGGTCATGCGCCGCGCCATGCGGCAGGCGCATGAAGGCCGCCTGCACATTCTTGGCGTCATGGCCCAGGCGCTGCCCAAGCCCCGCGCCTCGTTGTCGCAGTATGCTCCCCAGCACGCGGAGGTGATGGTCAATCCCGACGTGATCCGCATGATCATCGGCCCTGGCGGCAAGAACATCAAAGCGATTACCTCCGCCACCGGCGCTTCTGTGGATATCGACGATTCCGGGCGCATTTCGATTTTCGCCCCTACCGCCGAAGCCATGAAGCAGACCAAGGAACTGGTCCTCTATTACGATCAGCGTCCTGAAATAGGAAAGAACTATACGGCCAAGGTGCGCAAAATCCTTGAAATCGGTGCCATTGTCGAAGTCATGCCGAACGTGGAAGCGCTGGTGCATGTTTCGCAGCTGGATGTCGGCCGTGTTGAGAATGTGGCCGACGCCGTGCAGGTCGGGCAGGATTTGGTTGTCAAGGTCATTGAGATCAATGGTGACCGCATCCGCGCCAGCCGCAAGGCTGTGCTGCTTGAGGAGCAGGGCATCGAATGGACGCCTGAGCAGACATCTCGCCCCTCCGGTCCCCGTGAGCATCGCGGAGACAGGGGAGACCGCCGCGAACGCCGCCCCCGGCATGAATAATTCCTGGACCTGTCAGAGGTCTTAGCCTGCCCATGCGGCGGGCCGGAACTCCATACTTCTGGAATTCCGGCCCGCTTTTTTGTCTCAATCTGTTGGAAAAGGAAAAACAAAGGCGCCGGCATCATCAGAAAACATGAATACATGTAAAAGATGATGCGGCGCTTGATGTTTTTAATACAAACGAATTACTTCCATCTGTTGTGAAGCCAGAACCACTGCTCGGGGGCGAGTTTGATCATGCGTTCCACCGCCTCCGTATAAAACTGGGCGGCGGCACGGATCCTGGCTTCCGGTTCTCCCGTAAGATCCCGTGTATCCAAAGGCTCCTGGGTATGCAGGCGGTAGTTGTCCCCTTCCCGCAGGATGGCTATGGGCCAGATAAGTGCCTGAGCCCGCACGGCAAGCACGGCTGGCCCCATATTGACGGCGGCTTCTTTGCCGAGGAAGGGAAGCGCAAGCGCTTCGTCACTGCCTGCGTGATGGTCAACGAGAAACGCCGCGGCTCCCTGATGGCGGAGTGTACGCAGGACTTCTTTCGCGGCATTGCGATGACCAATAACCTGAATGCCTCGGCTGCCGCGAAGCTGCACCATAAGTGAATTAAACGGCGCACTTCGGTAGCGGCGCACCACGACGGTGCAGAGCCCGTCGGGCGGACAGAGGGTATGATAAACAGCGGCCAGAAGTTCCCACGCGCCGAGATGGGCTGTGCTGCCGACCACCGGACGTCCCATGGTGATGACCCGGTGTACCAGGTCCGGATTGTCGATGATAAAATGGGGGGCAACAGGCTGAAAGCGGGGAATCAGTACGCATTCCAGAAAGGACTGCATGTTATGGGAAAAACTTTTCCGCGCCATTTCGGCGGCGGCGCTTTCCGTCATGCCCAGCCGTTCGCTGATATTGCGAATCGCAAGCCGCCGGCGGGATGGCAGGCCGTGCCATAAAAGAACGCTGAGCGCGGAAGAAAGGCGTCGGATACCGGAGACATCGAGCCGGCCCAGCAAAGCGGCGCTGGAGGAAAACAGTGCGAACAGAAGCCGATCAGCTGGCGTCAGTTTGCTGTCTGTCATCGGGGGTATCCTTTGAAAGCGCGTTAAGGCGTTCCTCCAGCTCGCGGCAGGCATTGCTCAGCGCAGAAGGGTCATCAGGGTTGATATCAGGGTACCACGGCCTGCCATAAACGGAACGCACGGAGGTGAAAGGCAGGGGCAGCTGAAAACGGTCCCAGCTGGCGAAAACTTTGGGCCGGCTGTAATACGTGCGGATGGGGATAATGGGGCGGCCGCTGCGCACGGCCAGCCACAGCGCCCCGGGTTTGGCCTTATGCCGCGGGCCGCGCGGGCCGTCCACAGTGATGCCGATGCCGTATCCTTCTTTGCAAAGCCCGGTGATGATTTCGTGCAGGGCGCTTGTCCCGCCCCGGGAACTGGAGCCGCGTACCACGCGAAAGCCAAGATTTCGCATCACCGCGCTGAGGTAATCGCCGTCGCGGCTGGGACTGACCAGGGCTATATGCGGCAGATCCTGCCTTACGGCAATCCCGGAGAACAATTCGTCATGCCAGAGGCAGCCGATGGCCGGCTGCGATTCTACGAAAAAATGCCGGTTGATATGCTCATGGCGGAGCGTTGCCAGCCATGCGCGGTATGTGGCGGCAAGAGGGGCGGAAGGCAGACGGAAGGGAATGTGCATGGTCAGCGTACTTCGTTGAATTGCATGTTGTACAGCCGTGTATACAGAGAACAGCGCCCAAGCAGTTCCTCGTGACGGCCGGTGTCGATAATGCGGCCGCGTTCCATAACGACAATGCGGTCCGCGCCAAGGATGGTGGAAAGCCGGTGGGCGATGATCAGGCTGGTGCGCCCCTCCATGAGGTTGTCTAGCGCACGCTGGACCATGCGCTCTGACTCGGAATCAAGGGCGCTGGTGGCCTCGTCCAGAATCAGCAGCGGCGCGTTTTTCAGCAGCGCGCGGGCAATGGTGATGCGCTGTTTTTGGCCGCCGGACAGTTTGACGCCGCGCTCTCCCACACAGGTGTCATATCCTTGGGGCAGTTCATGAATGAAGTCATCGGCGAATGCGGCGCGGGCGGCGGCGGCGATGTCATCCCCGGAGGCGCTTTCCCTGCCGTAGGCGATGTTTTCGGCCAGCGTGGCATCAAACAGAAACGCCTCCTGCGAAACTACCGCCACATTGCGGCGCAGCGAGTCCAGCGTGTATTCCGAAAGAGGGCGGCCGTTGAGAAGGATTTCGCCGCGCGTCGGCTCGTAAAAGCGGGGAATCAGGTTGACAAGAGACGTCTTGCCGGCTCCTGACGGGCCGACCAGAGCCACGCGCTGGCCTGCGCGTATGGTGAGGGAAACGTTGGAAACGGCAGAGCCGCCTTCATCGGTACTGCCGCCATTATAGTCAAGGCAGACGTTTGTGAAGACAAGTTCCCGAAAAGGCTCATCCAGAATGACAGGGCCGCTTGCCTCGACTTTCAGTGAGGGGTCGTCAAGCATGGCGAAGACGCGTTCGGCTCCGGCAAGGGCGTTCTGGACGTCCATATTGGCGGAATTGAAGGACTTGAACGGGTCGTACAGCATGATGAGCGCGGCAATGAACGAGAAAAAGGTTCCCGGCGTCATTGTATCGCTGATGACCTTTGTACCGCCGTACCAGATGATGGCTCCGATGCCGAAGGCCGCGATGAGTTCCATGACGGGCGAGGACAGCTCGCCCACGCGGATGCGCCGGAGGGCAATGTCCACCAGGCTGGCGTTGCCCCTGTCAAAGCGCGCGTTCTCTTCCTTTTCCGTGGCGAAGGCCTTGATGACGCGGATGCCGCTGAACAGCTCCTGAAGCATGGCGGAGAAGTCGGCGTTGACTTCCGCACCCTTGCGGCCGTAACGGCGCAGCGCGCGGCTGAATGAGACGATGGGCAGCGCCACAAGCGGCAATACCACCATGGCCCCGCAGGCGAGTTCGAAATTTTGGTAGAAGACAACGAAAATCAGGCTGACGACAGTAAGGATCTGGCGGAACATCTGCACAAATGCCGTCAGGCTGGAACTAATCATATTCACGTCGTTGATCACGCGGGACATGAGGGTACCGACCTGGGTGCGCTCGTAAAAAGACAAGGGCAGGCATACCAGTTTTGCAAAGAGCTGGTGGCGCAGCGTCTGCAGCACCCGAAGAGCGCTGTAGGACATGCACAGGCTCTGCGTATAGCGGCCGGCCCCCTTGAGAAACATAAGCAGAATATAAGCCAGAGGCACTAAAAAAAGCGCGTTCAAATCCTTGCGGATAAAGATGTCGTCCATGGCTGGCTTGATCAGCCATGCCGTGCCGGCCGTGCACAGGGAAACAACGCCTGAAGCGATGATTGCCAGCACAATATGCCATTTGTACGGCGCGAAATACCGCACGATTCTCGCCACAAGCCGGCGATCGAGGCGCTTTTTTCCGGTTTGCCCGAGCAGTCCCATCAATAGTCCTGGCGTAAAAGGGTTGCGAAGGCAAATATGATAGCCTACATTTCCCATGGCGGGAAGGACGCATCCAGCACCCCAGCATATCGGGAGTCAGCATGCGAATCAACAAATTTCTGGCTGAAGCCGGAGTCTGCTCGCGCCGTGCAGCGGACGAGCTTGTCCTCGCGGGCGCTGTCAGGGTGAACGGCGTCGTGGTGGACACGCCGGGCATACAGGTGGACGAAGCGCAGGACAGGGTCGAAGTCCGGGGAAAAACTGTGACGCTGCCAACAGCTGCGGCGTGCTGCATCATGCTGAATAAGCCGCTTCAGGTCGTTTCCACAGTCCACGATCCGCAGGGCCGGCGCACGGTTATCGATTGCCTGCCCAGGGAGCTGCTGAATGCCGGAGGGCGCATGCGCCGGCTGTATCCCGTAGGGAGGCTGGATTTTTTCTCAGAAGGGCTGCTCCTTTTGACTGACGATGGAGCGTTAACGCAGCGGCTTGTCCATCCAAGGCATCATATCCCGAAAGTATACCGGGTGACTGTGCGCGGGGCCGTGACGGCTGCCGTTCTTGAAACTATGCGGCGTGGGATGACGCTGGCGGAAGGGGAGAAACTGGCTCCGGTTGAAGTCAGGGTTGTGCGCCGTGAAGGGGATGCCGCGCTGCTTGAGCTGACGCTGCACCAGGGGCTGAATCGCCAGATCCGACGTATGTGCCGGGATCTGGGGCTGACGGTATTACGCCTTGTCCGTACAAAGCAGGGGCCGCTTTCGCTCGACGGTTTGCCATCGGGGGCGGCCAGACTGCTGACGCCCGCGGAACTTGCCGCTATTCGCAAGGCCGCTGGTTTACCGGAATGAGGAGGACTGCCCGTGCTGGAGCGACTGCATGGCTGTCCCGCAGGGTTCTTCCTGAGGTTTGAGTTTTCTGGTGGTCAACCACAGGGGCGTCATGGGAATGCCGGGTTTTTTATCAATGCAGATACCGGCAAAAGCCCCAACGGGCAGAATGAGCGGAAGAGAGTTGACGCGCCGAAGAAGCTGAGCTTCTTTCCATAAGCAGACGGGGCACGGGATAATGGTGCGCAGCGTCAGCCGACCCGAGGGGCAAAGCCTTTTGCTCATGGCGTACACCGCCCATGGCGAAAGGCCTTTCCGCAGGTAAAAAGGCGGCTCATTGCTTTTCCCGCGCAGGCGAAACAGGGAAAACCTATTGACGAACATCGCCACAACCCCGCGTGCGGCCACCCGCAGCGCCTCTGCCAGCGCCGCTTCCGGTGCCGGAAGAAACTCAAAGGCGGTGGGGATGACCGCATAGTCAAACTCATCGTCGTCAAAAGGCAGATGGTCGGGCTGTCCCAGTCTGAACTCTGCGCGGTTGTCCAGTCGTTTGGCGGCCGACCGCAGCAGCTCCGGCGAGCTGTCAAAGCCGGTGACGTCAAAACCGTCCTCCCACAACATGCCGAGGAACATACCGGAACCACAGCCGATCTGCAGAAGTTTGCGCCCGCGGCGAGGCCAGCCGGACGCGAGACGGCGGAACAGCTCTCGTTTGCGGGAGAGGGCAAAAGCGCCGTCCGGGGTGGCGTACCAGGTTTCAAGGGTTTCGCTGAGTTGTTCGTTCCACATAGTTCACCCTTGTGTGGGCGTCAGTTTTTCGATAGGTTATGAACCCCCGGCTGGACATCCCGTCCGGCGGTATTCATTGGAGACGTCATGAAACAGGTTGCCACTCTTCCCGAATTCGCCTCGCTTACCGAAGAGGAAATCGAACGCGCCCTTGATCAGCTTGATGCTGCGGCAGATGCCGACAGCACGGATGAGCTTGCTGTCCATCCTCTCCTGCGGGAATTGGAAAGACTTATCGCTGCCTATTCTGAGCGCTTTGAGGCGCTGTGTAAAGAACGTGACGAGTTTCCGGAAGAATTGCTGACCTTTGAGCCTGACAAGCCCATTGAGCAGATAGCCTACGATATTTTCAGCGACGCGTTGCATGACTCACTGCAGGAAGCTGACGAGGACGAATAGCATTCAGCCCGTCTCTGCTTGAAGCGTCAACTCCGCCCGCCGGGGGCCGTTTCCCGTTCATCTGACTGCCCGGCGTTTTCCGTTCCGGTTTCACTGGAGGGGACGTCGCGGTAATCTTCCGGCGGAATATCCACGATGGTATCATCCTGGCATTCTGCCGCCGTATTTCCGGATTCCGTTTCCAGAGAACGAAATTCACCGGTTTCGCGGTGGAAGGATGTGTCGCCGCTGTTTGTCCTGATGGTGTAAATCCGGAAGGAGCCGCTGTCTTTTCTGTCCCCGCGGAAGAAATAGCTGACAATAAACGCAACGGCCGCGATCCCGGCGACCACCAGCCCCACGGTGGCAAAGAAAAAGAACGCCAGAAAAAGCGCGGCCGCAATGCCCAGCCCAGCCAAAAAGCGCAAAAGGGTATCCATGCTCTATCCTTGTTGGGGTATCACTGCCGGAAAAAGATAAGTCGTTTCCGCGGCCCGGCAAGAGGATATCAGCCTTGGCACGCACCCGGAGGACATATTCTGAAAAGGACGTGTTCCGGAAGAAAGCGCGGGGCGCGCCGGCCGTATCGGCGGGCTTCTCGCTATGGCGGCGGGTATGTTTGGACAGGCTCAGTCTTCTCCCCGTCTTCCCTTCATCCTTGTACCGGCAGCCTGCGGCTGTTTCGCGGCAGAGGCGTTTTTTCAGGCGTTGATGCCTGATTTGTGTTCCTGGGCGGCGATCCAGTCCACCGCCTCACGGACGGAAAGAGCTCCCTCGTAAATGGCACGGCCTGAAATGGCGCCCTGCAGATTGGTCCGTTTGGACAATGCGTACAGCGCCTTGACGTCATCCATGCTGGCGACGCCGCCGGCCGCCACCACAGGCACAGTACTGCGTGAGGCCAGAGCTTCGAGAGCTGGCAGATTGACGCCGCTGCGCATGCCATCACGGCTGATGTCGGTATATACGAGAAAAGCGGCGCCGTCTTCGGCCAGCCGGGGCAGCACGTCGTCCACCGAGAGCCCGCTTTCCCCAACCCAGCCGCGGGTCTTCAGTTTTCCATTTTCCGCGTCGAGGGACACGCCGATCCTGCCGGGGTAGGCATGGCAGAGTTCGGCAAAAGCTCTGGGGTTTTCCAGCGCGAGAGTGCCTATGATCAGGCGCGCCACGCCGACATCAAGCCAGGCTTTGGCCGCCGCTTCGGTGCGGATGCCGCCGCCAAGCTGGACAGGAACGGAAACCGCGTCGCAGATGCGATGGACAATGGGGGCGTTTGCCGAAGCCTCGGGGCCGTTGAACGCGCCGTCCAAATCCACAAGGTGCAGATAGGGCGCGCCTTCAGCTTCCCAATGCAGAGCCATCGCCACCGGGTCCGGAGAAAAAACGGTCACGTCATCCGCGCGCCCGCGGCGCAGGCGCACCGCTTGCCCATCTTTCAGATCCACGGCGGGGAAGAGAATCATAACCCGAACTCCTTGATCATCTTCATAATGCCTTCATTTGCGAGTTCCTGCGCGGTCAGCCATTTGCCGCCGCGCCGGAAAAAGATGGGGGCCTGCAGCAGATCGCCGGCCAGGCTTTGCTGTTTTTCGTTAAATACTGAGCGGGCGAGCAGTGTCCCGGCTTTTGCGTCGATAAGATAGAACTGGATAAACACATCGGCGCTGGTAACGGCGCCCATGGGACCACCCTGCCTGTCGTGCCAGAAAAGAATCTGCGGGACAATCAGCAGATCCACTCCGGCAGCGCGCGCTGTTTCAACCCAGCGCGTCAGCGCTGTGTTTTGCCCCGCTGCTTTTTGTGAAGATTCCTTCACATGGGCGCGCGGCACGGAGACGATAGAGCGGGCAGGATCGGCGTTGGTCCGGATCATGCTCAGCATGGCTTCGTCAAAAGCCAGAAGCGCTTCGTCAGAGGCCAGTTCACGCTGTTCGGGGATATAGCCGGCCAGAAGATCCACAGTGCCGGTGGGCTGCACCGCGCCTGCCACGCCGATGGAGACGCCGGTCAGGGGAGTCAGGGGGCGTACAGGCTCCGAAGCGCAGCCGGCCAAAAGGGCGAGCGCGGCGATAGCACACAGCAGGGAACGAATCAGGGGGTACCGCATCAGTCCAGACTTCCTTTGGTGCTGCGCACCGCGTTGCCGCGGAGGGACACGGCCTGGGAGAGCGCCAGGCCCAGTCCTTTGGCGGCGGATTCCAGGAGGTGATGACCGTTTTTGCCGTACACAAGCGAAACATGCAGGTTCATGCGCGCGGCTGAGGCCAGGGCTTTGTAAAATTCGCGCCAGAGGTCGGCTTCCTCTCCGGCGATGACCGGCGGCAGAAGTTCGCCTCCGCGCCACTCCAGCCAGGGCCTGCCTGAAATATCAATGGTCACCTCGGCCAGGGCCTCATCCATGGGAATACGGCCGTACCCTACGCGCGCGATGCCGGCCCTGTCGCCCAGAGCCTCAGCCAGCGCCTGGCCAAGGCACAGGGCGACGTCTTCAGCCGTATGGTGGGCGTCAACGCGCAGATCGCCGCGGCAGGATATATCAAGTGCAAAACCCGCCCAGAAGGCAGTGAGGGTAAGCATATGATCCAGCATCCCGAATCCCGTGTCCACGTGGACGGCCGGAGCGGCAGCGTCCAGAGTCAGGGAAAGATCAATCCGGGTTTCCGCGGTGCTGCGGTGAATTTCAGATGTTCTGGGCATGGGGTACTCCTTCATGCGGGGCTGGTGTTTCCATCCTGAGAGTCTGTGTTCTCGCTGTCCTGCGGCTTTTCGTCGGGCGGCGTTTTTTTGCGGCCGAAGATGGCGGCAATGATGATGCTTATCTCATACAAAAGCAGCATGGGGCCTGCCATGAGCATCTGGGAGAATACGTCAGGCGGCGTGAGGATGGCCGCCGCCACAAAAACGGCCAGCACGGCATAGCGGCGCGCGGCGCGCATGCGCGCCGTCGTGACAAGGCCAAGCCGCGCGAGGAAATAAGTGAAAAGAGGCATTTCGAATACCAGCCCGAAGGCAATGAGCATCTTCAGGGCAAAGCCAAGATATTCGTTCAACGACGGCATGGCGCTGATGATCCCCGTCGAGTAACTCATAAAAAATTTGAAGGCAAAGGGGAATACGACGAAATAACAAAATAACGCGCCCAGTACGAAAAATAAGGCTGAAAATACCGCCAGCGGCAGAACATGGCGGCGTTCCTCGCGGTACAGGCCTGGCGCGACAAACGCCCAGACCTGATAGAAAATATAGGGCGAGGCAATGAATACACCGGCCACAAACGCCACTTTCAGGTAGACGAAAAAACCTTCCGGGACGCTGGTGTAGATAAATTTTGTGTCCGGCGGCATGACGCGGATAAGCGGCAGGGAAAGATAGTGGAACAGTTCCTCCGCCACTCCATAGCACAAAAGAAAGCCTACCGCCGCTCCGATAAGCGCGCGGACAAGCCGTGTCCGCAGTTCGCCAAGATGCCCCATAAGGCTCATGGAGCCTTCTTCGTTATCCTCTTCGCCCTTGTCCTCTTTATTTTCTTCCTCTGTCCGGGGAGAGACCGCACCGTTTCCCATTTCAGAGGGGTGCGGAGACCACAGGCTGGTGCTGCCATCGTTCCAGTCGTCCGGTGAAGGATCTTCTTTTTCCTCCCCGACGGGAGAACTGGCGTCGGATTCGGGTGAGGCGTTCTCAGGTGGCCATGGGGTTTCCCGAGGGGCTTCGCAGGAACCTTCGCCGTCAAGGAAGGTTTCGTCTCCGCCAGTTGCCTCTTCGCCCGGTTCTGTTTCGCCGTCCATGGCTTCTGGCGGGAAGGGAGGGGAGGGAACGCGCTGCGCAGAGGCAGGCGTTGACGTTTCCTGAGAAGCGTTGTCCGCGGGCTGCGGAGTCTTTTCTGTCTCAGAATCCGCGCTGGTTTTGCTCCCTGACACAGCGGTGGAAGGCTGACCGGCGCCGGACAGGGGCAACGACGGGGGCTGCACGCTTCCGCCTTCGGCTTTGGCGGCATCGCTGGCGCGCCCGTTTTCCTGAAAGAAACCAGCACTGCCAGGGGAAGCAGGTTCGAAGCCGCCGTTTCCGCAGGCGGGAGCGGAAGGGCCTGACGCGGCGGGCAGGGAAGATTCCTGTTCGGGAAGCTGACTCATGCCTTGTTCTCTTTCTCCGGAGCGGTGTTTTCACCGGCAGGGGAAGCGGCAGCGGCGGCAGCCCTTTTCGCCTGCTCTTTTTCTTCTTCCATCGCCGCTTCCAGATTCATGGTGCGCTGGAATTCCGTGGAGACACGCCGAAATTCGCCCATGGTCCGGCCAAGGGTCCGGGCCAGTTTGGGCAGGCTCTTGGGGCCAAGCACAATGAGTGCCACCACCAGAATGACCAGCAGTTCCGTTCCGCCAATGCCGAACATGTCAGTTTCTCTCCTGGTGTTCAGAGGTAATACTTATTCCCACCCGACAGGAGCCCGCTGTTCCCGTTCAGGAAATATTGCCCATCCCGTCCATGCAGTCTTTGAACATTTGGTAAATCCATGTATCCAGCCCGCCGCCTCTTCTGTTGATAGCAACGACAGGAATGACTGCGGGCAAAGACAGCGATATTTATACCACATGCCCCTGCCCCTATCAAGTTCAGGGCAGCCGAGGTGTCCCGCCAGGATCAGCAGGAAGCCGGTTTAATAGGGGATAATCTTAGATAGTGCCTATACGAGTTATGCCAATGTATTGCTCCAAATGGCTATGCACCGAATTTGAACGGTAGCCACAAACAGCATAAGCGTCTTGGCATACTTTATTGCTATTCTACGCCCTCGCTTCAGGCTCAGGAAAGTATTTCCCACAAGATGACGTACACGATATAGCTATTTGTCGTAGATCTACCGTATAACCTTCTCCAGCAGGGACTTGTAACTGTCCACGACATCGTAGACAACATTGCCGCTGGAAATCGCCTTGAAATGCTCTCTCGCGCAGTGAATCTTGGACTCCTCAATCAGCCGAAGCTGCATGGAACTCATGGAGCCCTTTGTCTCTGCGACGAAGTAGATGTGCTTGACCTTGCCCTCATAGAAAGCAATCGCCCAGTCTGGATTGTAGTGGCCCACTGGCGTTGAGATATAAAATCCATCCGGCAGCTTCACATATACGGCTACATCCACGTTCGTATCCAGATCCGTAGCAAAGTCATGCTCATTGCTGGAGTCATAAACGATATGGTCATACAGATGTTTTTTGGCCTTCATCGCATTCACACCCAGTTTGCCCTTGATTGTCGGGTCCGTGAACACATTCATGCCGTAATGCTCATCCAGCACGTCATACGTGATATGCTCGATAATGGCCGTGGCCTTCTGGTCATTGATTAGAGTGGCGGCCTTAAGGATAAACTCTTCAGGATTATCCTTGAACTGATCGAACACATCCGGCTGTATCCCTTGCAGAATAGCAATAATTGCCTTCCGTGTCAGACCAGTCTCGTCCACCAGTTTGCCTACCAGATCATACTTCACGTTGGAATTCGCCGTGACGGTCACGCCGTAACTTGAGGAGGCTCCCAAAAATCGGACCAATGTGATAGATGAAGAATCACAGGAGAGAGAAGATGTCCGTAAAGAAGAAGTACAGCGCCCAATTCAAGGCAAAAGTGGCATTGGCAGCGATCAGCAATGA